>ERZ1090881.249-NODE-249-length-26331-cov-6.449079_pt1 | contig 26331 bp, 20 predicted proteins | sample MGYA00478470_ERZ1090881 | MGnify/ENA primary metagenome ERZ1090881 (study PRJEB33644, sample SAMEA5815736) | chicken gut metagenome | biome: Chicken; feature: Gastrointestinal Tract; material: Caecum | place: Ireland | collected 2019-01-01 | study: A study of the...
CAACAAACTGCCCAGGAGTGATAGCTCGCTGGCGCTCAGCGAAATCAACGCGCAAATGGCCGTCATCGAGAATTGTAACTCGCACTTTTTGGTCTGGCTGACGATAGCGGAATTTCGCAAAGCATTCAAACTTCTTTTGCTCTGGTATTTTTGGTATCCAGTTCATCTCGCTTGCTAGAAGATAGTCGCTGTACAGAAGGTCGTCTTCCCCTTGCGAAACATAAAGGATATTGTTTTGCAGGTCTTTTTTTACCACGAACCAGCGCTGACCATTGCCGCCTTTACGTCCGCCTATGTTAAGGCCGCGACGCTGACCCAATGTGTAGTACATAAGTCCGTCATGCCTGCCCACTTCATTCCCATGCAAGTCAAGTATCTTGCCTGGATTTGCAGGAAGGAAGGTCTTTAAAAAGTTTTTGAAATTACGCTCGCCAATAAAGCATATTCCTGTGCTATCCTTTTTGTCGGCGGTTGACAAATCTAGTTTATGCGCTATCTCACGAACAGTAGGTTTGTCAATCTCGGCAAGCGGGAAGATTACGCTTGAAAGCTGCTCTTGGCTGAGTTGGTTGAGAAAGTATGACTGGTCTTTGTTTCTGTCGTCAGCTTTTGCAAGCAGGTACAGTCCGTCCTTTTCAATAACCTTAGCATAGTGACCTGTCGCAATCTTATCAGCACCAAGTTTTCTTGCCTGTTCAAGGAATGGACCAAACTTGACCTCTCTGTTGCAAAGTACATCAGGATTTGGCGTTCTGCCTTTCTTGTATTCATCAAGGAAGTATTGAAAAACACGCTGATAGTATTCTTTTGCATAGTTGACTGAAAAATACGGTATGCCTATCTTATTGCATACACGTTTGACATCTTCAAAATCTGTTTCGGCTGTACAGCTGCCGTCCTCTTCTTCCCAGTTGACCATAAAAAGGCCGATTACATCATGTCCCTGCTCTTTTAAAAGATAGCAGGCAACCGAAGAGTCTACACCGCCGCTTACGCCAACAACAATCCTCATTTTTCACCTTCTTTTGTTTGGGTAGTGTCTTCTTTTATAGTGTTTTCATCTGAATTGATTGTGCTTTTCAAATCAACTGATTTTTTTGCCGAGTTATTTTGCCCATTGCTTTCAAGGTCTATGGCGATAGGCACTTTAAACTTTTTTAATACCACCATAAAGATATCCCAAGGCCACATAAGCATAATAAGGCCAAGTGTTGTTGAAAGAACGCCTAGGAGAGCGCCATTACCTATCGCGGCAAGCGAGCTGTTGAAAACAACCATTAAGAACATTGCAATAAAAGTTGTCAAAAAGGTCGCGCCTCGCCAGTACCTTCCGACATAAAAGCAGTGGCCGCCAAAGACGCCGAAAAAGATGGTGTAAAGAATAAGCTTTGTACGGCTGACATCGCTTGGCAATTTTGAAGTCATAATAATGAAATCGTGGTCATGACGGCGCATCTTTTGTTTTGCGTCTTTATTTGTTGCGATTTCAAGGCGAGAAAAAACCAGTCCACAGTCAGGGCATGTTTCAATGCCTTCATAGCAGCGAAGCCCACATCTTGGACAGGTAAATTTCTTTGCATAATTTGTAGAAATCTTCATGTCAAAATTTTACATTAAAAATTAAGTCTTGTCAAGGGAATTAGGCGAAGGGCAAGGAAAGTCAATTTGAAAGCTTTTCTTTTGATTTATTGAAATAGATGTAGCTTGCTTTATCTGATGAGTACTGCTGTAAGCTTTCTGCAAACAGTTGGTTGGCTTTTTCATATTCTCCGCTGTTGTAAAGCATGACAGCCCTTTCAAAAACGCCTTTATTTTTCATCAGCTTTTCTGCAATATTTCGTGGCAGCACATCAAGATTTTCAAAAAGCAAAATTTCGTTGTCCGAATAATTGAGCGAGCCCAAATATCTGTACAGCAGTTTGTATGAAAGTGGCAAGCTGTCAATCACCGATTTTGTGAAAATCATCATTGCCGACATGTAACCTGCAATTTCATCAATCTGTGACAGCAGCTGCGCTTCGTTTGAAACTATGGTTGGCATTTTTCTTTCCTCATCGCCGATAATACCGAAAATAACCTCGCCATAATGGAGAGATATCCTCGGCTCTACCGCGATATGGCGAGAGCTTCTGTTTTTGATATTCACCGCCCTGACAATGGCTTTTGAACAGTCCAAAGCGGCGTCAGAGCTTGGGAAAACAGCGATAAGTCCGTTGCCAAGGAATTTATCAATGAAGCCGGAAAACTTGCGTACAAGCGGCGAAATTACGTTTAGGAAGCTGTTAAGAAGGTCAAAGTTTTCCTCTAAGGTTTGCGATGAACTGCTGGAAATGTTGCTAAGTCTGATTTGCATTATAGCGGCGCGTTTTTTCACCTGATTGCCAAGTTCAAGTTCTGTGATGTTGTTTTTACCAAGAAACTTGAAAAATTGTTTTGGTATAAATTTCTGAGACTGCATATTGATAGATTTTAGTGTATTGTCTTTTGCTTTGTAGTTGTTGTTTATTTTATTGAGGCCGTGCTCGATGTTTTGGAACTGTTTGCCGCCACCCAGGGACAGGCGCTCCTCTCTTACCTTGCCGTCACCAAGGCGGGAGATGACCTTTTCCATTTTATTGAATGGTCGACAGATAATTGCATAATTGAAAAAAAATATTGCAATGAAAATAAGGGTCACAAGTATAGCCCAAAGAATTGTATTATAGGCATTGTCTGGTGACAGGTTCAAAAGAGTTTGCACAGAGCGAGCTAGGTCGCTTTCAATGTTTGAAAGATCTGCGATGAGAAACAATATTCCGCCATAGATGATTGTAAGCGGCAATGTTGAGAAGAACAGCGTTTTATGTAGAGGCAGCGAGGACAAAAACCTGCCGTAAAGGATAGTGCCAAGCACCAATGAAATTGCGGTAAGTACAAGTGCGGCAATCCCCTTTGCGTCAAAGTCGAACTGGAAGCCAGTATCTGTGGGCTTGATGCCAGAAATGATTGAGCCGCCCAGAACTAACGCTGGGATTGTGACCAATACAAAGAAAACAAAAATGATTTTGGTTGACTTTCTCATGATATAGTTATTTTTTGCAAAGTTGTAAAATGTATGCACGTTCATGCATAATTTGGACAAAAATACACAAACAATTATAGGAGGAAAAATCATGGACGAAAACACTAACAAAGAAAGCATTACCGAATATTTGAACGCTGTATATCAAAATATTCGCACGGCTGTACAGTCGATTGAGGACATTCTGCCAAAGGTAAAGGACAGCAATTTCCAAAGAGAGCTTGCGAGTGAGGAAGACAAATATCTTGTACTTGAAAAAGAGTGCGAGCTTTTTGCCAAAGCTGAAAAAATCGATGGCATTAAGGACAACAACTGGCTGGAAAAGGCACGGCTTTGGGGTTCAATCAACATGTCGACAATGACTGATAAGAGCAATCGTCACATTGCCGAGCTGATGTTGATTGGCACATTTATGGGCTTTATTACATGCATTAAAGACCAATCTGACCACAAAAACATCTCAAAAGAAATTGATGAGATATTGGTCAATTTGAAAGAGCTTGAACGCCAAAATATTGACGCGCTTATTCCTTATCTTGTTTAAAAATTTGGTCTAGCGAAAGATAAATTGGGTAAATGAGCGAAAGGGACTTAACCTTTTGCTCATCGAGAAAAATTGTCTTATTTTTGAGAACGACTACAAAAACGGTAAGACGTGAAGGCTCTATATGGCGAAGAAGGGCTGAAAGCGAGGTGCTGCCGTTTACTGTAAGTAAGAAGGGCTTTGAGAAATTTTTTATTTTCTTGTTTATTTCGCTCATGGGCTGGTAATGGCACTCTGATTTGGTATCTATTGCGCCAAGAACGAGAAAGCAGCCTGCAAGGCACAATGTTGGGTTGAAATCTACAAGGCAAGAAATGAAAAACAGCACAAAAAGCAGCACAGAAAAAACGCAGTTGAAAGCTAGAATGATTTTGACTGCTTTTTTTCTTGGCATATGCTTTGAAAGAACTCCTGCTGCAATACGTCCGCCGTCAAGAGGATAGCATGGTAAAAGGTTGAAAAGAGCGAGCAGTGCTGACTGCATGACAAACTGGTATGTGAAATTATAAAGTTCTGGCACTGCCCACCACAGGCTGACGGTAATAAGGCCGAGGACAAGGTTTACAGCAGGACCAGCAAGCGCAACAAGCACTTCGTCACGACAATCAAAGGTCTTTTCTTTGTAGTTGAGGCACACGCCGTATGGCGCAATAAAAAAGCTGTCAAGGCGGTAGCCAAGTTTTTTCGCCACAAAGTAGTGACCAAGTTCATGGCTGAGCACAACAGTAACAAACATAACAAAGCCATAGTAATTTTTATTTATTGCGAACCAGAGAATTATCAGCAAAAATGAAAAATGTATTGGCAGTCTTTTTCGCAGGCGTGCTGCAAAATTTAATACCCTAGTGCCCATAGCACACCCAAGACCATCTCTGCGGCAAAGAGGAAGGCAATGATTATTTTCAGTAAAGTCCGTTTATTGATGTTTGCTTTGACTTTGGTGAAAGAGTATTGCTCCCCATAGCTTTTTATCTTTTTTCTTAACATACGCTAATATATGCACGTTTTAAATATACAATGTGTTTTTAATTGAACTTAGGCTCAAAAAAACAACGCAGCTGATTGCGTTGCTCTTTTTTTAGCCGACGTCGCCTTCGTCGTCAGCGGTTATGGTTGAGATATCCTCACCTTTCAAGAAATCTGGAAGCTCCTCATTAAATTCAAGATCGTCAACGTTTCTGAAAAGTGTGTCGCCTTGATTGTTTTCGTCTTGATGAATTGTCTGAATTCTTTCAAGCAGCTCTTCATAATCTGGCAGGTCGGAGATGTCTTTGACGTTGAATCTTTTGAGGAAATTTTCAGTTGTGCCAAAAAGCAGCGGCTTACCCACAGCATCTTTACGGCCAACGACCTCAATCATATTTTGGTCAATGAGAATTTGTACGGCATAATCTGAATTGACGCCTCGAATATCCTCAATATCAAGCTTGGTGATAGGCTGCTTGTAGGCAATAATGGCAAGCGTTTCAAGCGCTGCGCGAGTAAGCGATTTTTCGCGAATCGGGTTCAGCACGTCAGAAATGTAGCTTGCATAGTCTGGATTTGTTGAAAGCTGGACCTTGTTTTTGTATTCAATGATATGTATTCCGCTTTTGCCTGCATAGTCTTCTTTTAATGAAGCGATTGCCTTTTCGATGTCTTTATTTGAAACATTGAGTTTTTCGGCTAGAAAGTCTTTTTCTACGCCGTCACCTGCAACAAATAATACTGAAAGCACAATCTCCTTCAAGTTGCCATTGTCAAGATTATCCATTGTCACACCTCATTTGAAATAATGTTTATCTGCTGGAATATGCCCATCTGTTCAACGCGAACAGATTGCAGTTTCAATAGCTCCAAAAGTGCAAGAAAGACGTTTATCATCTCACTTTTGGTCATATCGTTTGTAAAAAGCTCTTCAAAAGGAAAGCGCTTGTGCTCGCGAGCGTAACCGCGAATTGAAAGTATTTTTTCGGCCACGGTAAATCTGTCTTTGACAATCTTTTTTGGCTCTTCTTTATCTTTACCGCGCGCCTTTTGTTTGGCAAGCAGGTTTGCAAAAGCGTCAAGCAGTTTGTCAAGAACCATATCTTTGATGATTATTTTCACCTTTTCTGTTTCTTTGCCAGGCTGGCGGTAGAGTTTGTTGATGTCTTCAATTTCTTTAAGGCGAGCACCTGTCTGTTTGAAAAGCTCGTACTCTTTCAGGCGTTGAAGAAGCAATGCTTCGCTGTCGACTTCGTCTGGTTGGTCTTCTTCTGGCGCAGGAAGAAGGTGCTTTGATTTGATCTCAATGAGCGTGGCTGCAACAGTGATAAACTCGCTGGCTTTGTCCATATCTACTGAGTCAATATCCTGCATATATTCAAGGTACTGTTCTGTGATTTCTGCAAGTTTGACTGTCATAATGTCTAGTTTTGCGTCCTTGATAAGGTGCAGCAAAAGGTCAAGCGGGCCTTCAAAATTGTCAAGCTTGAATCGGTAACTTTCGTCAACAAAAGTTTGCTGCTCAGTTTCGCTGGCAGCATCAAGCCCCAAGTCTTTGTTTTGTTGAACGTTGATTTCGTCCAGTTTTTCGTCCTGCATTAAGGTTTATTATATCTGATTGAGCGGCAAAAAGCAAGTATTTTGAGGTTTATTTAATTTGCATGTTGTATTTTGCCGTGAATTTAAAGGCATGATGTTTGATAAATTGGGTATTTATTAAGCAAAAAGCAGTCATTGTCAATAAATTTGACATTTTTCTTTTGCTATTTCGACATTTTTTGATATTATTTTTTTGTATGATGAAACATGCGGCAACCCTGATATTCAGCCTGAACTGCTTGGTGTCAGCGTAGGGCTTTTGCTGATATATTTTCTTTTTGAAGGCAGGCGTGAAACATTTGTTCCGCTGACTTTATCGTGCAGAAGCTGTTTGTGAGAGCAAATAAAAACAGCGGCGTGTTGAAGTGAATAACCTAGGGTCGCACTTCTTTTGCCGCTGTTTGTTTTTATGTTTACCAAGATTGAGCTATTCTGTCAAAGCAGTCTTTGAGTGAAAGTTTCTCTATATTAGTTTTTACAACGAGGTTGATTTCGTCAACTACCGTCCCCTGTTTTGAGATGATGGCTTTGCCGACCACCATGCCTTCCCGAGTTGGGGCTGATATCTTTGATGGGTTTTCAAAGGTGACCTCATATTCATGTTGTCCGCCCTTCTTTACCACTGTTGAGAAGTCGCGCTCTGCATAAACGTCAATATTGTCTGCTTTGCCTTTATTGACAGGCAAGTTCATGAGAGGGCTGTTGTCATCAAGGATTGATTTGCTTTCAAAATTTGCGAAGCCATAATTGAAAAGCTTTGTGCACTCATTGAAGCGTGTTTGGCTGTTGCTTGCGCCGATAACGACAGAGATGAGTCGCATACCATTTCTTTCGGCTGACGCTGAAAGGCAGCAGCCAGCTTCATTTGTCGAGCCTGTTTTGCCGCTATCGCAGCCCTGATAGTACTTGATGAGTCTGTTTGTGTTTACAAGCTCTGTTTTGCGTCCTGATGGGTGAACGAGCTCGTCCATCCAAATGCTGCTGAATTTGTGGTAAAGCTCATGGCCTGTAACCTCTTTGAGCACTACCGCGCAGTCCTGAGCGCATGAGTATTGTTCTGGCGCTGGCAGACCTGTGCAATTCACATAGTTTGTGTCATTCATGCCAAGCGCTTTTGCTTTTTCATTCATTTTTACAACAAAGGTGTTTTCACTGCCGCTGATATGCTCGGCAAGAGCGACTGAGGCGTCGTTGGCTGAGGCCATGATTACGCTTTTCAAAAGGTCGCCTGCGCTGTATTCAACATATGGGTCGATGAATACCTGGCTGCCGCCCATGCCCGAGGCGTTTTCTGATGTTGTAATCATTGTATCCTCTTTAAGGTTGCCTTTATCAAACTCGTCAAGCACAAGCGAAATCGTCATCAATTTTACCATACTTGCGATTGGCAGATGGGCTTTTGTGTTGTGCCCGTAAAGAATTGTGCCAGACGCGTAGTCGACAAGACAGGAACTTTTGCAGGTAAGGTCAACTTCACCCTCTGCAAGCGACGTGATTGGCGCGCTGCCGCAAATGGCTGTGACAAGCAGTAATGCCATCATACAAAAAATAAAGATCTTTTTCATAAAACTTCTCCTTTGCAGATAGTTTTTTCAAAAATCTTTATTTTATTCTATTCATATCAAAAAATGTTTTAAATTACCAAAATGATTTTTGCGCTGAAAAGCAGCAAAAGCAGTGATTCGATGATGCAAAGCAGTATCAAGATTATCAAAGTTGTAAGCGCGATCTTGGTTTTTTGGCGAGGTGTGCTGCATGAGCCAAAACATCTGCAATCATTGAAGGTCTTTGACATTAGAATATAGAATATGCACAGCGTTGCAAGCACCAGAAGCTGGCATGGCAGCGCGACTATTACCGAAATTACCACGCCTGAAAAGCCGTACACTACTATCATCAAGCAGGCGTTCAGGCCAAGCAGATAACTGCGATATGCAAGGAATATCAAGGACACTGGAAAGAGATATTTTGTTGTTGAGCAGCCAAAAAGCAACAAAAACATTACCAGCATGGAAAGCAGTCTGGTGAAAAAGGTTGACGGGCTGACCTGGTTTGAGGATATATCGACTACCCCAAAATTGTCATTAACAAAAATGCTTTTGTGAGTGCGAATGGCCACAATTATGCCGGTAAGCAGCGCAATCAAGAGAGCAATTACTATGGCGAGAAATTTAATCTTGCAAGATTTGATATTGTCAAAAATGAAATTTCTTCCAGAGATAAATATGCGGTTTTTGTTTTTATTTGTCATATTGTAATGTATGACAAATCCTCAAAAAAAGAACAGGAATGACAAAATGTTAAAACTCTTCAAGCAGTTTTTCGGCAAACGCCTTTACATGCTCATATGTCAAGCCGCCTTGAAAATATGCAATGTATGGCGCACGGATTGGGCTGTCGCAAGAAAGTTCGATTGATGAGCCGCCTACAAAAGTGCCAGCTGCCATGATTACCTGGTCGGTATATCCTGGCATATCCCAAGGAAGTGGCAACACATAGCCGTCGACAGGCGATACTTTTTGGACTGTTTGAACAAATTTTATCAGCTCCTCTGCCGTATTGAATACAACAGATTTTACAATGTCCTGAGGCTGTTCGCTGTTGTCTGGTATGACGGTATAGCCTTTGTCAGCCATAATTTGACCAACAAGCGCTGTGCCCTTTAATGCCTGAGCAACTGTGTGCGGAGCAAGAAACAGACCTTGATAGAATAGGCGATAACCCATTTCAAAAGAGCCGACTTCAAGTTTTAGCGAAGGATTTGTGTAGCGCGTTGCAATCATATCAATAGCCCTTTCGCTGCCAACGATGTATCCCCCTGTTGGCGCAAGCCCGCCGCCTGGGTTTTTTATCAGTGAGCCAACAACTATGTCTGCGCCTACGTCTGTCGGTTCAATGTCGTCAACAAATTCGCCATAGCAGTTGTCGACAACAATAAAGCTTTGAGGCGAAAGCGACTTTATCAGCTTAAAAACAGGCTTCATGTCATACGGCGAAAGTGCCTTTCTGTTGGTGTAGCCGCGTGAACGTTGAAGATAAACCACAGCTGGCTGCAATTCGCGCAGGCTGGCAGTGATTGCGTCGACATTGAAACTGCTGTCGGGATTGAGCTCAATCTGCTGGTACTTCACGCCAAACTGTTCAAGCGAGCCATTGTTTTTGCCGAAAAGGGTTTCTTGCAGTGTGTCATACGGCATGCCTGTAATTGAAAGCATTGTATCGCCAGGTCGCAGCAGGCCATAAAGCACTGTACTGATGGCATGAGTACCACATGTGAGAATTGGCGAAACGATTGCTTTTTCACCGCCAAAAATCTTGGCATACACTTTGGTAAGCGTGTCACGGCCGACATCGTCATAGCCATAGCCAGTTGAGCCCGCAAAGCATTGTGATGATACCTTGCAGTCGATAAAGGCTTGAAGTACCTTCTTTTGGTTTTTGAAAGCTATTTCATCAATCATTTCAAAGCGATTTTCTAGTTTTTTTTCTGCTTCAACTATTTGTTGGCTGAGAGCCATGGTTTTGCCTCCTTTATTATTTGCGATAGTATTTCTTTTTTATCAGAGCTTGTCACATAGTGCACGCCTTCCATGCCGCGAAGGAATGTCAGTTGGCGCTTTGCGTAGTTGCGTGTATGCTGTTTGATTTTTTCTGTCATGGTCTGTTTGTCAATCTCGCCGTCAAGATACTGGCGAGTTTCTTTATAGCCAATAGCGCGCAAAGGTGGCACATCACGGCCATATTTTCCCAAAAGGTTTTTCACCTCTTCAATCAGGCCGTTTGCAAGCATTTTATCCACCCTTTTGTTGATACGCTCGTAGGCAAGTTGGCGGTCAGGAGTAAGAGCAAAAATAATGCTGTCATATTGCTTTTGAGCCTTTGTGGTTTTTTGTCCGCCTGAAAGGGCTATTTCAAGCGATCGAACAAGCCTTGTTTTGTTGTTCACGTCTATTTTATCGGCTGCGCCAGGGCAAAGCGTTTCAAGGCGTTTGGCAAGCTCGTCACCGCCCTTTTCGTCATATTCTTGTTCAAGCTGACGCCTAAGCTCTGGATTTGGTTTGGTGTCGCCAAGGTTGTAACCAAGCAGCAAGGCTTTCACAAAAAGCGCTGTACCGCCGACAACTATTGGCAGGTGCTTGCGAGAGGTAATCTCCTGTATTTTTTGTTTGGCAAACTCGACAAATTCATGAGTATTAAACTCCTCGTCCGGACTGACAATGTCTATGCCAAAATGAGGAATGCCTTTTGTTTCAGCCTCTGTAATTTTTGCCGAGCCTATATTAAAGTCGCGGTAAACTTGAACTGAGTCAGCCGAGATTATTTCTCCATGAAAAACCTTGGCAAGCTCAACTGCTACGTCGGACTTGCCCGAACCTGTCATACCAAGCAAAAACAGCACTTTTTCTTTCATTTTTGTCCTTTATTTTTTGGTTTTGGTTTCGACTTTTTGATATTTCGGTTTTGGTTTTCAAGGCATCGCTTTGTTAAAGTTTTAGGGTTTAATTGGACGCGATAACTGAAATGTATTACACAATGCGCTTGAACATTTTTTCAAATTCGTGGCGGGTTATCACAAGTGATATTGGTCTGCCGTGCGGGCAAAGCATTACGCCTTTTCGCACCTGTTCAATGAGATAAGCGCACTCATCTTTTGTGATATTGTCGCCGGCCTTGATTGCATGTTTGCAGGCGGTTTGGCAAAGTTTTTCATGAATGTAGTCGCTTGGCTTTTTTGCCCACTCACCGTTTTCTTTAAGCAGCTCATCGACAAACTTATCAAGCTGTAAATAGCAAAGCACAAAAGGCAGGCTGGTAATCTTGAAAGTATTGCCATTTTTTTCAATAATAAAGCCAATGTTTTCAAGGTCGTCAAGCAGTCCGTCGATTTGAGATGCTTCTTTTGCGCCAACAGTAAAGGTGTACGGCGCAAGCAAATCCTGCCTTGCAATGTTGCCTTCGTCTATGCTTTTGACAAGCTTGTCATAAAGAAGGCGCTCGTGAGCCGCATGCTGGTCGATAAAATACACGCTGTCAGCATGCTCAATGACAATGTACGTTGAAAACAAAGTGCCAAGTATTTTCATCTCCGACTTTATGTCAGCATTCAAGAAGCTTTCAACAGACGATTTTTCTTGAATTTCATTGATGTACTTTTGTTCAGATTTATCAAAGAAGATTCGCGATTCGTCTTTTGAGGTGATGATATACTCTTTTTTTAAAGATAGATTTTGAAGGCTTTTCAGTTCGTCATCTTTTTCGCCATTTTCTTTGTTCTCAGCGTCAACTATACCCTTTTCTCTTTCATAGTCAGAAACCTTTTTGATTTCTATTCCAAAATCATCAGGATTGAGTAGCGGCGCATCACGGTCAAACAGGTCTACGCTGTACGAGCGCCCCTCTCCCGATGGAGTCCAGCTGTTCTTCTGCTGTGAAGATCGCCCGGCGTTTTGAGCATTCTGCGAAGGCGTAACATAAGGCGAAGCACTTGCATGCGTTGAACCACTGGCGCTTTCATTGTTTTGTGGAGCATTGTTTTGTTTTTGCAATGGTGAAACCGACGGAATGCGGTCATAATCTGATATTTTGCTGTCTTCAAAAGAGAAATTTGCAATCTGGTCAACTGAAAGTAAAGCATTTTCTACTGCACGTCTGACAATAGAGTAAATTCTGTTTGGATTGTCAAACTTGACTTCACGTTTTGATGGGTGAACATTGACATCAACACAGTCAGCTGGCAACTTTAATGACAGCACATATACAGGAAACTTACCCTTCATCAAAAATGATTCATACACGCCTTGAACAGCGCTTGAAATCAAATAATTTTCAACGTACCTGCCATTGACAAACAGAGTCTGATAAGTCCTGTTCGACTTGCAAACCTTTGGCTTGGTCACATATCCTGTAAGGGTAAAGCCATTCTCTGTCAAGTTTACAGGAATTAAGTTGTCGTATATCTCTTTCCCGTATATTGTATATATTATATCAGACATACTACATGATTTTGTATTGTATATCTGTTTTCCATCCACGTAGTAAGAGAAGGCAAGTTCAGGGTTTGAAAGCATGAACTTTTCAACAAGATGGGTAATTTCACTTTCCTCGGTTTTTGGCTTGCGCAAAAATTTAGCACGGACAGGAGTGTTGAAAAAGAGATTTGCGCATGTGATTGTCGTGCCATTTGAGCGTGCAATTTCAACAATGTCATCAAAGACGCCACCACTCACCTTTATCGAATAGCCCACCTGACTGTCAGCAGTTTTCGAAGAAAGCTTGACTTGACAAACAGCAGAAATAGACGCAAGAGCCTCGCCTCTGAAACCAAGTGAAAGAATATTATCAAGGTCATCGACGTTTTTGATTTTGCTTGTCGCATGTGGCAAAAAGGCTGTTGTAAGGTCGTCCTTTTCAATGCCACAACCATCATCAGCAACAGTTATGCTGCCTATGCCGCCGTTTTCAATCTCGATACGAATATTCTTCGCGCCTGCGTCAATACTGTTTTCAACAAGTTCTTTGACTATCGATGCTGGTTTTTCAACAACTTCGCCAGCCGAAATCCTGTTGTATACTACCGGCGAAAGAAGGTTTATTTTCATCAGCTCCCCCTAAAAATCAATTTTACTAATCAATATCGTCCTGTTTTGATTTTACCACAAGGTCGCTGAGCAAGTCAAACGCATGCATAGGCGAAACCCTGTTCATGTCTATATCTTTAAGTATAGAAAGTATTTTCATTGCAACCTTAGTGTTTGATGCAGCCTTTTGCTTGTTTTCTTTAAAGATATTGATGTCAAGCTTTTGGTTTGCTGCTTCCAAACTGTTTGAAATCTCTTTCGCGCGGTCAAGAACCACCTTTGGAACGCCTGCAAGTCTTGCGACCTCGACACCAAAGCTTTTGTTGGCGCCGCCTCTGACAATTTTTCTGAGAAATACAATTTCGTCATCAAATTCCTTTACTGAAATCTTATAGTTTTTTACACCTTCAAGCACGCCTTCAAGCTCGGTAAGTTCATGATAGTGGGTTGCAAAAAGAGTCTTTGCCTTGAAATTTTTTGCAAGATATTCAACCACAGCCCAAGCAATGCTGAGTCCGTCAAAAGTCGACGTCCCCCTGCCGATTTCATCAAGGACAATCAGGCTTTTATCGGTTGCGTTTGCAAGTATGTGTGCAACTTCGCTCATTTCAACCATGAACGTTGATTGACCAAACGCAAGGTCGTCAGATGCACCGACTCGGGTAAAGATTCTGTCTGTGATTGGAATTGCAGCCTCTTTTGCTGGGACAAAGCAGCCAATATGCGCAAGCAGAGTTATTATTGCAACCTGACGCATATATGTGCTTTTGCCGGCCATATTAGGCCCAGTCAGTATCATGATTTTGTTTTGGTCATCATCAAGAAGAGTGTCATTGCCAACAAACTGCCCTTTATCAAGGAATTGCTCGACTACTGGATGTCTGCCGTCAACAATACGAAGCTCTTTAACTTGTGCGTTTATTGTAGGCTTGACAAAATTGTTTTTTACAGCTGTATCGGCAAGCGAGCGCATTGCGTCAAGCTTTGCGATAGCAGTTGAGATTTGCTGCAAGGTTTGAATATATTTTGAAAGAATGTTTTTTATTTCATTGAAAATATCGTTTTCAAGTTTGATTGCCTTTTCTTCTGAGCCAACTATTTTTTCTTCAATGATTTTCAAGTCCTCTGTGATATAGCGCTCATTGTTTGCAACTGTTTGTTTGCGAATATATCTGATTGGCACTTTGTCAATCTGGCTTTTGTTGACTTCAATGAAATAACCAAAAACCTTATTGCTGGTTATTTTCAGGTTTTTAATGCCTGTTTCAGCAGTTTCTTTGGCTTGAAGCTGCTCAATCCAGTCCTTGCCTGCAAGCTTTGCAGCTCGATATTCATCAAGTTCAGCATTGAAGCCTTTTCTGATAAATCCGCCATCTTTTGTAACATTTGTTGCGGTTTCATCGATTGCCTTTGTCAAAAGCTCAGTGATGTTTGAAACGTCTGATATTTCATCGCGGCATTCAGAAAGATATGGATCAGTGGTGTTTTTTAGCTCCTCTTTAATATCTGGCAGTTTGGAAAGAGATTTACCCAAGGTCAGCATATCGCGAGGCGTAATGTTTCCGTAGGCAACCTTGCCTGAAAGGCGCTCAATATCGTATACGCTTGAAAGAAGCTCGCTCAATCTGTCCCGCATAATCAGCTTTTTCACAAGTTCATCAACTGCGCTAAGTCTCATGTTGATATCTTTGGAATTTTGCAGCGGCTCGTCAATCATTCTGCGAAGATATCTAGCCCCCATTGATGTCTTGGTTTTGTCAATTACCCAAAGAATAGACCCGTATTTTTTGCGGTCACGATTATTTTCGACAATTTCAAGGTTACGACGAGTATTAAGGTCAATGGTCATGTAGTTTTTATCTCTGACCAAATTGATCTTATTTATATTTGAAAGCGCGCGCTTTTGGGTTTCGCGAAGATACTCGAACAGAGCGCCAGCGCTGCAAATTATTGCTGTCTTGCCTTTAAGGTCAAAGACATTTTCAAAGTTGTCGCCAAACTGCTTTGACAAGGTGTCCATTGCCTTCGACTTGCCAAAAGCCCATTCATAGTATGGTGTAAGTTTTTTCACTCCGCCAAGACGCATTAGTGGGATATTGTTGTAAAACTCCTCGGCTTCCTCATTACCGATCACCTCAGACGGGCTGATTCGCGCAATAAGGTCACTAATCTGGTTTGTATGGTTTTCGTTTATTTCCATAACCTCAAAAATGCCGGTTGAAATATCGACATAGCTGAGGCCGATTTTGTCGCCCGATTTGAATACTGAAAGCAGATAGTTGTTCTTTTGCCCTTCAAGCAGCTCTTCATCTATCAGCGTGCCCGGAGTAATAACCCTGATTACGTCACGGTCAACAATGCCCTTCCCAGGAGGGCTGAGCTGTTCACAAATTGCGACCTTGTGACCATTTTCAATCAGCTTTGCGATGTAATTTTGCACTGAATGATATGGCACACCGCACATTGGTGCTTTCCTGTCATTGCCACAATTTTTTGATGTCAAAATGAGTTCAAGTTCGCGCGATGCTGTAATGGCGTCATCAAAGAACATCTCATAAAAATCGCCCATTCTGTAAAAAAGAATGCAGTCGTTGTATTGATTTTTGATATTCCAGTATTGCATCATTGCTGGCGAAAAGTCGTCAGTCTTTTTCATCGTTTGTTGTCCTCCTTTTGCACAAGCTTTTCAAGGGCGAGCAACTTATTGACGCGCTGTCGTTTGATTTTCTCTGGAATTTGACCTTCCATATTGCTTGCAACAGTCCCCGTTCGTGGCGAGTACATGAATGCGAATATGCTGTCAAATCGGACTTCTTTGACAAGTGAAAGTGTGTCATTGAACTCCTCTTCGGTTTCTGTTGGGAAGCCAACAATAAAATCTGATGTAATGCGACAGTTTGGTATTGATGCTCGTATCTTTTTTATGATTTCAAGGTAGTGCTGCCTTGTGTATTTTCTGTTCATCAGTTTCAAAATTCTGTCATTGCCGCTTTGAGCTGGCAAGTGTATGTATTTTTCAATTTTGTCCTGCTTTGCGACAGTTGCAATGACGTCATCAGTCAAATCTTTTGGGTGTGACGTCATGAAAGAGACAGTAAAATCCCCGTCTATGGCGCAGATATCGTTCAAAAGTTGAGCGAATGTCACTTTGGGTTCAAGATCGCCGCCGTATGAATTTACATTTTGGCCAAGCAATGTGATTTTCTTGTATTTGCCCTGAGCGAGAATATCTTTGATTTCGCTGAGAATGCTCTCCTCTTTTCGAGATTTTTCACGACCGCGCACGTACGGCACAATGCAATAAGTGCAAAAGTTGTTGCAACCCTGCATGATGTTCACCCAAGCATTGTTACCGCTGGTGCGTTTGTATGGCAGGCTTTCGTCGATATCTCCCTCTGGGTAAAGTTGCAGTTGCCTGCCTGTTTTGACGGCTTTGATGTACTCGCCAAGTTTTGGCAGATTGAAAGTGCCTATCACGATGTCAATGAACGGAAAGGTGTTCATGAGATAGTTTGCCGTCTGCTCTTTTTGAGTCATGCAGCCACAGACTGCGATGATAAGGTCTGGATTTTTCTTTTTCATTTTTTTCAGGTTGCCAATGTTGCCTAGGACTCGGTCTTCTGCGCCCTCACGGATAGCGCATGTGTTGAAAACGATGATATCTGCATCTTCTCTGCGTTCAGCTGGCTGGTAGTCAAGGTCTTCGAGAATGGCAGCGATTTTCTCTGAGTCGTGTACATTCATTTGGCAGCCATATGTCACTATAAAATATTTCACTTTTCACTCCGCAATATTGTCACAAAATTGCAATATTAAAAAAATCACAGCAAATTTGACTGTTTGAATTGATGCTTTTTGTAACAAATTTGTCTATTCGGTTTAATTATACAATATTATGTCAAATTTTTCAAATAAAAAAATGTGATGTTACACAAATAATTTCTTAAAAGTGACTCATAATATAGTTGTCATGAAGAAATTTTTGAAATGGGTAGGCATTATAATCGTTCTGTTGGTACTGTGTGGCATGCTGGCACTGGGTTTTTACATATCTTCATCATACATCAGTGCGAGAAATATTGCGCTTGACGAGGAGGCTTTGTCAAGCCCGTATGTCAAAATAGAAGTATTCGATAATGAAAACGCACCTATTGAAGAGGAAAATCAGATAAGCCGAGCTTTTGCCGATATTGACAAGCTGTCTGAAAATACACTGAACGCCTTTATCAGCATTGAGGACAAAGATTTTTACAAGCATCATGGAGTGAATTACAAGCGTATTGCAGGTGCGATGCTGAACAATTTAAAGTCGCGCTCTTTCAGCCAAGGCGCATCGACCATCACTCAGCAGCTTGTCAAAAATACTCAGCTTTCAAGCGAAAAGACCATTTCAAGAAAGATAAAAGAAGTTGCTTTGGCGCAGAAAATTGAGTCCAAATATGACAAGCGCCAGATTTTGGAGCAATACTTGAATATAATCTATTTTGGAAACAACTGCTATGGTATTGAAAGCGCGTCTGAGTACTATTTTTCTAAAAAAGCAGAAGATTTGACTGTTAGCGAAGCGGCTATGCTGGCGGGGCTAATCAAGTCGCCGTCAAAGTATTCGCCTATAAAGAATCCTGAAAACTGCAAAAGCAGGCGTAATTTGGTATTGAGCGAGATGAACAATGATGGGCTGTTATCTGACAGTGAGTACAGTAAAGCCGTCAAGAAAGACCTGTCGCTTGCACTCAATACTGAAAGGAAGAACAGGCTTAATTCATACAGCCAGGCAGCCATTGATGAAGCTGAAAGCATATTGGGATTGCCAGCAAGGCAGATTGCGCTCAAAGGATACAAGCTGTACACATACCAAAATACCGAAAAGCAGGCTGCGCTTGGAAACGCGCTTGAAGGCGAGCTGGGCTGCGACAAGGCTGGAATTGTGATTGATAACCAAACTCATGCTGTGGTCGCATATATAGGCGACAGCTCCTACAAAATATTGGAGGCAAGGCGGCAACCAGGGTCATGCATTAAGCCAATTTTGGTCTATGCGCCGGCCATGAATGAGGACATAATCTATCCGTGCTCGCAGATACTTGACGAAAAGACCACCATAGCCGAGTATACGCCAAAGAACGTTGGCAATGTGTATCGCGGCTATGTCAGCGCAAGAGAGGCGCTTTCAAAATCAATTAACATTCCTGCCGTAAAAGTGTTGTCATATCTTGGTATTGACAAAGGGAAACAGTATGCCGAGGAGATGGGAATTGAGTTTGACCAGCTTGACGACAGCTACACCCTTGCGCTTGGCGGAATGACGTATGGCGTGAATATCGAGCAGCTTGCCAGCGCATACACCACCTTTGCGAACGGCGGCAAGTACTCACCTGCCAAGTTTATATCTTTCATTACTGACAAAAACAATCGTCTTGTGTATGTAAACAAAGCCGCCGAAAAAGAAGTTTTGCGTGAAGATGTTGCCTTTTTGACAACAGATATGCTCAAAACTTGCGCCAAGAGCGGCACAGCAAAAAGGCTGTCAGAGCTTGGAATGGACATAGCTTCAAAGACTGGCACTGTTGGCAAGAGTGGCAGCCGTGAAAACCTTGATGCCTGGAATGTGTCATTTACGCGCGACCAGACGTGTGCCGTTTGGCTTGGCAATCTTGACAATCAAAGCATAAGCTATGCTGGCGGCAACCAGCCAACCGAAATGGTCAAGAAGTATTTTCAGCAAGTTGGCGACAACTCCACTTTTGAAATGCCAAAAAGTGTTGTTGAGCGAAGCATTGATGGTGTTGAGCTTTCTGACAATCATAGGATTGTGCTTGCAAATGATTATATGCCAGAAAGATACACACAAAAAGAGCTGTTTTCAGTATTTAATCTGCCAAAAGACATATCTGAAAAATTTGCTACGATTGAAACGACTAGTTTTATTGGCAGAGTTGAAGCCGGAAAGGCAAAGATAAAATTTGACGCAAAGGACTATATGAGCTACATTTTTTCAAGCAATGGGAAAAAGATTGCCGAGCTGTCAAACAAGTCTGGGCAGCAAGAAGTCGAGCTGCTGCTTTCACAAGACAAGCAAAAGATTGACATTGAATATCACTATACCCTTGCGCCAGAAATATGCGCGCGTGACAGCATTAGTTTTGTAAAAACAAACAAAACAGAAAATAATATTGATGATAAAAAATGGTTCATTTAAAAAAGCTGAGCTGATAGCAAACGTATGCTATTTCAGCTCAGCATTTTTTATTCAAAATTTATTTTAATTTACTCTTCGTCAAAGTCTTCGTCGTCAGCGCTGGTGGCAGAAGAAACTATTGCGCAACTACCAATACCGTACGCATCTTTAACTTTGTCAAAAATTTCGTTGTAGATGTCTTGATTTTGTTCAAGGAATGTCTTTACATTTTCTTTTCCCTGTCCAATCTTTTCATCGTTGTATGAGAACCAAGAGCCAGACTTTTTGATTATGTCTTTATCAAGCGCAAGGTCAATCACGCAGCCGGTCTGGCTGATGCCCTGACCGTAGACGATATCGAACTCGGCAGCTTTGAAAGGAGGCGCGAGCTTGTTTTTCACCACTTTGACAACAGTGCGGTTTCCGATGATGTTTGTGCCGTCTTTAATGGTATCTTTTCTGCGAACGTCAAGTCTGATGCTTGAATAAAATTTAAGCGCCTTGCCACCTGTGGTTGTTTCAGGAGATCCAAACATAACACCAACCTTTTCGCGCAGCTGGTTGATAAAAATCACTGTGGTCTTGCTTTTATTGATTATACCTGTGAGTTTTCGCAGCGCCTGTGACATCATTCTTGCCTGCAAGCCCACATGGTTGTCGCCCATTTCGCCATCTATTTCAGCCTTTGGCGTAAGTGCGGCAACGGAGTCGACTACTACAAGGTCAACAGAACCTGATTTAACAAGAGTCTCGCAGATATTGAGAGCCTGCTCACCGTTATCTGGCTGCGAAATCAATAGTTCATTGAGGTTTACGCCCAGTTTTTCTGCATAAGTTGGGTCAAGCGCATGTTCAGCGTCAATAAACGCTGCAACACCGCCCTGCTTTTGAGCTTCTGCGATGATATGCAATGAAACAGTTGTTTTACCAGATGATTCAGGGCCATAGATTTCAATAACCCTTCCTCGTGGCACACCGCCAATACCAAGCGCGATATCAAGAGTAAGGCAACCTGTCGGAATCACGTCGATTGGCTCGTTTACCCTGTCGCCAAGCTTCATGATTGTGCCCTTGCCATATTGTTTTTCAATTTGAATCAGCGCTTGTTCAAGCGCTTCTTTTTTTGCGTCTTTTTTAATGTCTTTCTTTTCCATAATTCCTCTTTCTTACCAGATAATTTTATCAGATTGCAATAATTTTGTCAAAAAGAAATATCGTTTTGTCGCAACTTTTTTGCCAAATGATACAACAAGCTGTTTTCTGCCATTTTGATGCAACTGCCAAAGTCTGCTTTAAAGTTGTTTTTAAAAAGATGGACTTCGCTTGACTGAGCGATTGCGTAATTAAAGTTTACGCCGTTTTCAGTCTGTTGCCCGCTTGTGACAACGGCTATGTCCGCGCCTGAGCTTTTGAGAAGTGCGACTGCCTTATTGTAAAGCTGGTCGCTGTCGCAATATTCAGGCTTTACCACAGAAGATGATTTCAAAAGCTGAATAAATTCATCGTTGTTGTCTTGTAAAAGGCGGAATGCAATCTCGCCTTTTGTTATGTCTTCATTGATTGCAAGCGTATAATTTTTCAGCGACAGCATTTTGCCTATAATATTTGTCAAGTTCATGTCATTTTCGCTGTAAATGTACTGCTTGAATTGTGAGGCGATTGTCACCTGATTGTCATCAATAAAGTCTGACTGCCCGTTGTAGCATATGTACACGTCGCAAAGCAGATTGTGATAGTTTATGCTGTACTGAAAGCTATCTATTTGCGACTTTAAACTGCATAGTTTTTCAAGCACTGTCTGCTCACTGATGCCGAAAAGATGAAATTGGCAATACTTTTTTCCATCAAGCGGAGGAAAAGCGCCTTCAAGCAAAGCAAGGTCAGCTTCAATCGGAGCAAAAACAATTCTGTGACCATTTTTTTCAAATATAACTATTTGCTCTTTAATGAAAGTCTTTTTATTGCCTAGGCGGTCAATATTGTTTATTATCAGGCTGTCAAGGACATTGTTTTCGCAAAAAATAATAAGGTCTGTATTTTCATCAATTTTCCAATTCGAATCAAATTTTTCAAGGTGAATACTTTGAAGGTTTACATGACACCTTGCGCAAAATTTGCGAAAGGCTGTAAAATTGAAAATTTGACTTTTTAGAGCATTGTCAGAAAATATATAGACCTTATATTCCATTTTTTCCTCACAGAGTTTATTGAGCTATGATTTTTTCTTTGGTTTTGGTTTTTCCTCTGTTGCTGCATTAATTTTTGAAGCATTTTCATTTTCAGCAACAACGTCATTAGTAATTTGTTTTTCTTCGGCTTTATCGGCTTTATTTTCAACAGCGACAAAATTTGGGCTGTAATCATTATAGAACACCTTGCGATTTCTGATCAAATAGCTTGCACCTGTGTAAATGGTAATAAGTGTTGTAAGCACAAATATTATCATGAGTACAAGGTGAACAATACCATAAGCTTTATCGTCAACCATACTGCTGTTGTAATCAAGCACGTCAGGCGACATGATGAATGCAAAGACCATGTAAAGAGTAACCGATACATATTGAACAGTAGCTTTTATTTTACCGCCCTTATCAGCTGCAAGCACAACGCCTTTTGACGCAGCAATCTGTCGAAGTGCGCTGATGATAAATTCGCGGCCAAGCATGATAATCACGCAGGCAATACCAAGCCATGTTGGCTGTGTGATTGGTGCGCTGCCAATCGCAGGAGCTGAGCAAATCAAGACCATGCCAGCCATTATGAGAGCCTTATCGGCAATAGAGTCAAAAAACTTTCCAAAGTCAGTGACTTGATTGTTTTTTCTTGCAAGATGTCCGTCAACAAAGTCTGTAAGGCAGGCAACAACAAACAAAATGGTTGCCACCAATTTGCCGAACGGAATGAAGGTTGCAAGATAGAAAAATACAACAAGTGGAATCAGCAAAATGCGAGCAAGCGAGATTTTGTTGGGCGTGTTCCAAAGCTTGTTTGGATTTTGTTCTTTCATATTATTTCCCCCTTAAAATCGCAACCGTCAAAGTCTGTGATTTTTACTTTGACAAAACTATTGCAACTTACACTATTATTATCCACAAAACGGACACCAAAGTCAACTGTTGGCGACAACTTTTGGCTGTGCCCCACAAATTCGCCAGTCGATTGGTCGAAATAATCAACAAGCACTTCAATTTCGCTGCCAATCTTTGAACGAGCAATTTGGTTATATATTTGATGTTGAATTGCGTTTATCTTTTTTGTACGATAGTTTTTTGTGAATCTTGACAAGTGGTTTTTCATGTAAAAGCTTGCTGTATTTGGCTCTTTTGAGTATGGGAAAAAGCCAGCATAATCGAACTTGGTGTCAGACACAAACTTGCAAAGTTTTTTAAAAGCCCTTCGGCTTTCACCTGGATAGCCAATAATGAAAGTCGAGCGAAGATCAATTTCTGGATAGTTTGACCTGATTTTGTCGACAAGCGCACGAGTTTCACTTTCGCCAAGCCTGCGCCTCATGCTTGAAAGGATTTCGTCGTCGATATGTTGAAGAGGAATGTCAAGATATTTGCACATCTTTTCATTTTTCGATATGTATTCAAGCAGCTCATCGGTGACCTTTTCAGGATAGGCATAGTGAAGGCGCAACCACTTTATCCCCTTGATTTTGCTGAGTTTGTCGCAAAGCTTAATGAGTGCGTTTTCGCCGTAGAGGTCTTCGCCATACCTTGTAGTATCTTGGGCGACAAGGATAAGCTCTTGCACCCCCCGCTCGGCAAGGTCTTTGGCTTCATCGACAAGCTCGTCAATTTCATAGCTGCGGTATCTGCCGCGTATGCGAGGTATTGTGCAATAGCTGCAAGCGTTGTTGCAGCCATCGGCTATTTTTAAGTACGCATAGCTTGGGCTGTTCGTAATCACGCGTTTGAACTTCTTTATTGGCTTTGATGGCTGAGCGCCGTAAAGGCCTTCAATTACAGCGCAGATATTATCGTTTTCCCGTAAATGCAAAAAGGCGTCGATATCTGGAAAGTTCTCCTTCATGGAGTTGTAGTTGCGCTCTGGGAAGCAGCCTGTAACTATGATTTTTTCAATTACGCCAAGTTTTTTCAGCCGCTCCATCTCCAAAATATTGTAAATTGCCTCCTCTTGGGCGGGCTGAATGAAGGCGCAGGTGTTGACAATGACAATGTCGCTTGCCTGAATATCGTCTGTAATCTGGAAGCCGTATTCGGCAAGTCGCCCAAGCATTTTTTCAAGGTCGACCTTATTTTTATCGCAGCCAAGGCTGACAGCCGAAATGATTTTATCTTTAAGTTTAGTCATAAATATCCCCAAATATTGTATAGAATTCATCTATGGTAATGTAAACCGCGCGCTGCTTTGAGCCGTCCGCGCTTGCGATGTAGCCGCGCTCCTCCATTTGGTCAACAATGCGAGCTGCGCGTGGGTAGCCGATTGAAAGCTTGCGCTGAACCATAGTAGTTGAAGCTACGCCGTTGTCAATACAAATTTTGAGCGCCTGAGGCAAAAGCGGGTCGACTCCGTTATCGCCGCCACCATTACCGCCACCCGTCGATTTGCCTGGATTGTTGATGGCGTTGTTAGCCTCTTCATCAAAGATTTCTTCGTTGTTTGTAGTGATAAAGTTGACGATGTCTTTGGTTTCTGGTGTATCAATAAAGCAGCCTTGCAGGCGCACTGGCTCTGAGTCTGCCGGTTTGTAAAGCATATCGCCATAGCCAAGCAGTTTTTCAGCGCCTGTCGCCCCCATAATGACTTCGCTATCGACACGGCTTGCAACTTTGAACGCGATTCGAGCTGGCAGGTTTGCTTTAAGCGTACCTGTGACAACATCGGTTGAAGGACGCTGAGTTGCCAAGATAAGGTGAATGCCGGCTGCACGTGCCTTGCCAGCAAGTCGCCTGATTTTGTCTTCGATTTCATTCTTTGCAACTGACATGAAGTCGGCAAACTCGTCAAAAATTATTACAAGGTATGGCATCTTTTTCACTTTGTTTTGAAGAACCTTGTCAAGCTTGTTGTACTCGCCTATGTTACGAACACGCTCCTCTGAAATCAGGTTGAAGCGGCGCTCCATTTCGTCAACCGCCCACTGCAAAGCGTTGACCGCCTTGGTCGGGTCGGTAATCACGTGCGGTACGACCAGGTGTGGCAGGCCTTCGTACATTGAAAGCTCCACCTGTTTTGGGTCAATCAAAATGAACTTGACCTCGTCTGGTGATGCTTTGTACAGGATTGAAGTAATGATTGTGTTCAGGCATACACTTTTGCCCGAACCCGTAGTTCCTGCGACAAGCAGGTGTGGCATTTTTTGAAGATTGCATACACGCACATTGCCTGTGATATCCTTGCCAAGCGCGAAAGTCAGCGGCGATGGGCTGAGCGTGAACTCTTTGGATTGAAGCACATCTTTAATTGACACCTTTGCGACCTTGTCATTTGGCACTTCAATGCCCACTATGCTGCGACCTGGTATTGGCGCTTCAATACGTATCTGACCTTTTGCCGAAAGCGCATATGCAATGTCGGCGTCAAGCGAAAGTATCTTTTTTACAGATATGCCCTCTGGCATTTCGATTTCATAGCGGGTTACAGTCGGGCCAATAACAACATTTTGCACCTTGGCAGGTACGCCAAAGTTTTCAAGTGCGTTTTCAAGAGCAACGCGCTTCATTGGCACTTCTTCATTAAACATTGACAAATCGTCAGACTTGGTCGTAATAAGGTCGATTGGCGGACGCGTGTATTTGTACGGCACTATCTTTTGGCTAGGCTTGTTGTCATCAAGCTCGACAAAGCGTTTGCGCTTTTCCATCTCATCATTAACTGGCGGCTTGGTAAAACGGTTCTCATGTTGCTGGTTTTGCACTGCGCCGTTTTCATGGGCTGATCCTGACTGCTCTGCAAGAATATCTGCCCTGTCAGAGCGCGTAAAGTTTTGATGCTCAGACGAGCCCTGCTGATTGTCGTTTAATCCGCTTGAAAGCCTGTCATTTCGGGCAAGCTGGTCGCGGTCGCGTGAAAAGCCCCTGCCCTCGGTAAGGTTGTCGCGACCGCGTAGAGGCTGAACATCTTGTTCGTGGACTTCTTCGACCTCGCTGCCAACATCACCAAAGTCAATATATTCAGAATAGTCGTCGCCCCGCTCTTTCTTTTCCTGCTCAACAACTGAGCGGATAATATCCTCGGCCTCACTGGTTATCTGCTCTGGCTTAACCTCTGGCAAATTGCCACGACGAAGCGATTGGGTTTGTGAAAAGTCATAGCTTTCCTCATGCACGAACGAAGACGGCTTAATGTCTTCACTGTCCTTTAAAGAGCTGATATTACTCTTAATTTCACCCACCGTCAAGTTGTTGTAAAGGCCTTGCGATGACGACTGAGGTTGCATTGTCGCCTGAGCACTGACTCGCGAGCGAGCTCTGCCACCAAAAGTATTGATATCAACCTGTGGCGGAGTAAGCAAGTACTCCTTAATGCTCATACCGTTTGGCACTTTCCCTGCCGCTGCCTTTTCTTCTGGCAGTTTGATGCTGTTGTTTTGCTCTGAGTAGGCGCGCAAATCACGATTTCCACCCACAAGGCCTAGCTTTTCGCGTGCGGTCAGCTCTCGCGTCTTTTCCTCCTCTACATGTCCATTAAACATGATGTTAGGCTCTTCTTTGCGGTCGAAAACAATGCTTTCGCGGTCTGCTGGAAGGTTTTTAACCTGTTTTGGTTTCTCTTTGATTTGCAATTTGATTGGCTTTTGCTGGTTTTCAGTCTTGCGAAGTGAAAGCACAGCCTCAACGAAAAAGGCTACGCACACAATAAGCGCAATGGATAAGATAATGTAAGTCGCAACCTGACCCATCAAATACATCAGCGTTGAAGGCAGAAAGCCGATAATCATGCCGCCAGCAGTGAATTGTTTTGAATAATTCAGCGCGATGAATTGTCCATAGCTCAGCCCCTTCGGCGAGCCAAGAATTATCAGTTGTATTATTGACAAAAATAGATAAAGTGACAGCGTCAAAAAGATTGCGTAACGCTTTGGCATGACGTATTTTTTGTCGTTCAAAAGCGCAAGTGCAATGATGAAGGCAATCACGCAAAGCGGATAGACAAATATGCCCAAAATACCAAGGAAAAAGTATTGCAGCGCTGGCACAAGGCTGGTCACAGAGAACAAAAACACAAAGGTGGCAACCGCAAGCATGACCCAACCTGTGACTTTCTTGATGTTTTTATTTTTTGCTGAATTTTTTTTATTCACTTGAAATATCGCCATAAAATCCTTTTCTCCTGTGCTGTGCGAGCTTGAAAAGTCAATTATTGCCCTTTCTTGAAAGGCTTTTTCATGTTGTCAAAATTATTTTTGAAAATTGTATTTTTCAATAAATATAAT
>ERZ1090881.252-NODE-252-length-26144-cov-38.497221_pt1 | contig 26144 bp, 25 predicted proteins | sample MGYA00478470_ERZ1090881 | MGnify/ENA primary metagenome ERZ1090881 (study PRJEB33644, sample SAMEA5815736) | chicken gut metagenome | biome: Chicken; feature: Gastrointestinal Tract; material: Caecum | place: Ireland | collected 2019-01-01 | study: A study of the...
TGGCGAAAAAGTATGACATCGACTATGCCCTGAAAAAGGACCCCACCACGGAGCCCCCGCAATAGCATGCGGAGCACTATAAAATCATAAAAGATTTTCTATCTACGTTAAGATTGAATGAAGATCAAAATCAATAGAATTCAGCAGATGCAGGAGGACAGAATTTGGATTTTACACGAGCAATGAAGGCTCCTTCTAAACGGGAAATCTATTTTTTATGTTTCAGAGATACAAAACACACAACTCTGCTGAGAAGAGCAAAAAGCTTTCGTATTAAATGATTGGGCAAAGTAAAAAAGAAGATTTTTATCATTTGAAAAAGTGGATATTTTTGTATACGGGTTGCAGTGCAAATGACGCAAGAAGGAGTTCCAGTGTCCCTTGAGAGGCCTGTTGGTGAAGGTCCCTCAAACTCCCGATTTTACCAGGAGTTATGACTTTAATAAAGAAGTCCAATGGTGTGAAGTCAAGTAGATAATGCAAGAAAAAATGAGAAAAATAGAGCAGGAAGCACGATGTAGGTTGCAAAAAGGCGACACAAACCTAAGCCCTGCCCCTGAAAAATTTTAAAACAGGGCCTGCGCAGCAAAGCGGCGAGCGATACGCTCAGCCCTCTGGCGGGATATACAAGCGATTGTCCTTCAGCAGTCGAAAGATCAACCGAACAAGTTTTCTGGCAGTGAAAGCGAGTGCGCGTTTATGCTGGTACTTGTTGACCTCTTTAAATTTAAGGTCGTAATAACGTCGGAACTCGGAGTCGCATCTTCTCACAGAGTTGGCGGCTTCCAGCAGGTAGTAGCGGAGATAACGGTTGCCAGATTTAATCATCCGAGAATGCTCGGCCTCAAAGTCACCGGACTGGTTCTTATGCCAGACAAGGCCAGCAAACTTGGCGACAGAAGCTTGAGAATCAAAGCGGTGTATATCACCAAGCTCAGCAATGATACCGGCAGAGTAGATCCTGCCAATGCCAGGGATAGATGTCAAGGTATTTGGGATGATCTCAAACTGCTGATCAATAGCCTTATCCAAAACTTTGACCTGTTTTTCCAAAGCCCGCATGGAGGCAATAGATATCGCCATAGCCTGGTTTACGGTGTCGTTCACCGTTTTGGGCAACCGGTAAGAGCCGCTGGCCGCAGCGCGAACTGCCTTGGCAGTAGCTGCTGGGTCAGCAAATCTGCCATGTCCTGTTTCGGAAATAAAAGCAGTCAGTTCGTTCAAGTCTGTATTTGCCAGTTCATCCACGCTTTCAAAGTGTTCCATGAGTGCAATGGTGGTGGCACTGGTATTTGGGATATCCTTGTCTTGAGCCATACCGGAACATTTTAAGAATAAATAGTTTGCAAACCGCTGCTTCTCTCGGGTCAGGTTTTGAATCACGTCAAATCTGGCTCTGGTAAGGGTTTTAAGTGCATGGTAACGATAATCATCTAGATAGACCTCCTTGGCGATCCTGCCAAAACGGAGATGGTCGGCAATTACAAAGGCGTCCACCCAGTCGTTTTTAGGTAGATCTGGATAGGCCTCCTTGAATTTTTTAACCTGCTTCGGATTAAGAATATGAATCTTCCGCTGGAACCGGCCAAGACTGCCATCCTCCCGGAGGGCATAAACCAGGCTGTCCCCGTAAATGGAGGTGGCCTCCAGACCAATCACCACATCACTGAGCTGCATGGAGCTGAGTGCTGACACGATTTTCTCTGACAATAGCTTGGCACCACCTAAGTTATTCTGTACGGAAAAACTGGAATACTTGCTGCCGTCAGGATTCATCAGATAGACTACATTGCTTCTGCTGCTCACATCAATGCCAACAAATAATGGATTCACAATTTTCACCTCCCTGTATGGAGATTTAAGGCCAGCAGGCTTTGAGATACCCATGATAACCGGAGCATCTGCAACCTCGCGTATCAGAATCATTCCGGAGAAGGCTAATGCGATATCCCTTACTGCTAAAAGGGCAGCCTTGCATCCAGCAAACAGCCAATGAGTTTGCAGCTAACTTCCGGCTCAGGGGAACTAACTCCTTTTGAAGTGACTTTTCAGTCCAACAAGGTGATGGAGAACTTGTCCCTGCCGTCCTACAGCTATTGTATCACGGGCATCTCTAAGCCTGCTGATTATATGGAGTGAATGAAGCAGATACACTTAAAAATTACCTGCAAATCTTATTATACGAGGTGAAGACTTATGAGCAAAAAACTAGACCGCATGAAATCCCAAAAGGCCCAGGCCGAACAGAAGCTCCGCTACTACCAGCACCAGGAGAAAATGCTGGAGCACCGCATACCAGAACTGACCAGCAAAGCCCGAACTCATCGCCTCTGCACCCGCGGGGGAATGCTGGAGAGCTTCCTAATCTGCCCCGGAGAGTTGACTGATGACCAGGTGATGGAGCTGCTGAAACTCTCATTCCGTCAGCAGGAGGTTGCGCTGGCCCTGGCAAAGATGATTCACGATGTGCAAGAAGCCCGGAACGTTCCAACCCTATTGTAATAGGGCGCAATTATACACCGTTCCGGTGCAATTGCGGTCTTGCAGACGGCTTGATGAAACCGGGCTGGCGTTCCGTTCGCCATCCCGGTTCCATCCCAAGGAAAACTGCATTTTCCTTGCGCTGCTTCGCAGCTATCCTTTTGCAGCTCTCGCCCAGGAACGAAGCGCACCTCGCTCCATCCCTGGACATCCCTGGACAGAGAGCACAACCAAATACGATTCCAGACCGTTCGTCAAGAGCAATTCTGTCGGACGGTCTTTTTAGGGATGAGCAAAACGCCACCTACAAACAGAGCGGTCATTCAGTACGTTGATGTCCAACCGAAAGCGGCAACACAAACAGGCCCCTGCGAAGCAAGAGCCAGCAAACACATATACGGATGAAAACAATCAAGCGATAGAGCGGGCGAAGGTTTTGCGAGAGCGGAAAAGGCGATTACGATTTGAGTGGATCGCCGCATAAGCCATTGCCAGCAAGGAGATATGCGAAATGGTATTCAGATTCCGGGCGGAGGGAACGGAAGCCGCCCTCGGGCCGGAGGCCGCAGAGGGTTCGGATTTTTCGTTTGAACGGCATTATAAGCAAAAAATGACCTCAAAATGTCGCTTTCTGTATGCCGTTCAAGATTCAAGCTGTTTAAAAATGATTCTCTATCAGGAAAAGGCATAAGAAGGTATTGCCTGCCTATGATGATACGCCGGTAACGTCGAAACGACATCCTATGACACCTGTAGGGCGGGAACTGCAGTATATAGGGTGTTCCGAGGCCTGTTGTGCGGTCTTTGAGCGAATGAGGAATGTGAATTCTGTTCGGTCTTGACTGCCCGGCAGCTTCATGGTAAAGTGGTCTTGAAAATATATGCGGCTTCTGACAGGTAAAAAGGAGCGTGAACAAGGTGAGGAAAAAGCTTCCCATTGGCATTGATGGTTTTGAAAAACTGCGGACCAATGACTTCTATTATGTCGACAAGACAGGATTTATTGCAGACCTTTTGCGGGACTGGGGTGAAGTGAACCTTTTCACCCGCCCCCGGCGCTTTGGCAAGACTTTGAACATGAGTATGCTGAAGTGCTTTTTTGAGATCGGCACGGACAAGAGCCTGTTTGACGGCCTGAAAATCGCAGAAAACAAAGAGCTGTGCGCGGAATACCAGGGGCAGTTCCCGGTGATCTTTATCAGCCTGAAAAGTGTGGACGGCCTGACCTTTGCATCCGCTGTGGCTGCGCTGCGCACTTTGATCGGAAATGAGGCTTCGCGGTTCCAGTTCCTGCGGGATAGCGACAAACTTTCCGATGAAGAAAAGGCTCTCTACCGGCAGTTGGTCCAAACAGGTACAGCTCAGGGTGGTATCTACGCCATGACCGATGAGGCTCTGTCGGCCAGCCTGAATACCCTTTCCCAGCTGCTGGCCAAACACTATGGCCGCAAAGTTGTCATTCTGATTGATGAATATGACGTGCCATTGGACAAAGCCTTTCAGGGCGGCTACTACGACGAGATGGTGTCCCTCATCCGCAATTTGTTTGGCAACGCGCTGAAAACGAATGACAGCCTGCAGTTTGCGGTCCTCACCGGCTGCCTGCGCATCTCAAAAGAAAGTATCTTTACCGGGCTGAACAACCTGAATGTGATGACGGTGTCTGACCCTTATTTCTGCGACAGCTTCGGCTTTACGGACGACGATGTAAAAGAGCTTCTGGATTATTACGGCTTGGGAGCCTATCACGATGCCATGCGGGACTGGTACGATGGGTATCAATTCGGGAATGTGTCCATCTACTGCCCATGGGATGTAATCAAATACGCACAAATCCTTTTGCGCGACCCGGAGGCCGAGCCGGAAAATTACTGGGCCAACACCAGCGGCAACGGTATCATCCGGCGGCTGCTCCAAAAGGCAGACCAGACCACCCGGGACGAGGTGGAGCAGCTCATCAACGGCGAGACCATCGTCAAGACGGTCCGGCAGGAGTTGACCTACCGGGACATCGAGGACTCCATCGACAACATTTGGAGTGTTCTGTATTCCACCGGCTATCTGACCTCCAAAGGCCGGTTGCCCGGCAAGCAGATGAAACTGGCCCTTCCCAACCGGGAAGTCCGGGAGCTGTTCATCGACCTGGTAAAAGACTGGTTCCGGGAGGAGACACGGGCCGATACATCCCGCATCAACCGCTTCTGCGCGGCCTTTCCCAAGGGAGACGTGGCCACCATTCAGGATATGCTGCACGACTACCTGTGGGATTCTATCAGCGTGCGGGACACGGCAGTGCGCTCCAATATGAAGGAAAACTTCTACCATGGAATGCTGTTGGGGCTGCTGCAAAGCCAGGGAAGCTGGATCGTCCGTTCCAACGCGGAGACAGGCATCGGCTACAGCGATATTTCGGTAGCTACCCCGGAACGGCTGGGGATGGTCATTGAGCTGAAATACGCCGAGGACGGCAATCTGGAAGCTGCCTGCACAAAAGCTCTGGCCCAGATCGACGAGAAAAAGTACGATGAGGCCCTGCGCCGCCGCGGTATGAAGAAGATTTTGAAATACGGCATCGCCTTTTGGGAGAAAGAGTGTATGGTAGTGCCAGGAGTAACGGATCAATAAGAGGTAAACGTCATACTATGTTTTCTTTACAGATAGATGCTGATTTTTAATAAGGTGAGATTTTATGCATCGACTGATTATCAACCAGCTTGGTCCTATTCAGCATTGCAAACTGAATATTCGTGGCACTACGATCTTAACAGGTTATCAGGCGTCCGGCAAAAGTACCATTGCCAAGGCTGTCTATTTCTTTCGTTCTCTGAAAGAAGATCTTTTGCAGCTCATTTTACGGCGGGTAACAGAGAATGCTGCTTCTTCGCTTTTGCAGCGCGACCTGAAAACTGATTTTGAGATGATGGTACGCAATAAATTCCTCAACACATTCGGTTCGTCTTATGGTATGGACACGAATATGACGCTGGAATACAATTATACAGAGAATACTCGTATCGGCATCTCATTGAAAGAGGCGTTTCAATCTCCCAATTATGTGTGGGTTGAATACTCGGCGACTTTGCGTCAGTTCTTGGGCGGCATTCACTCTGTTGATATAAAGCGCGACGAGCTCCAAAGGGATCTTATCGCGCTGTTCGACGATCCTTACGAGGCCGTCTATATCCCGGCAGGGCGCAGTATTTTAACGTTACTCAGCGGCCAACTGAATTATATCTATTCCACAATGGACGATATGCAAAAGCGGCTGCTGGATGCCTGCACCAGAGATTATATTGAGAGGGTCATGAAACTGCGCCCACAGTTTTCAGGCGGGTTGGATGGACTGGTGGAAGGTGTGCCCGTTTCACCTGCTCATCGGAAGCTGCTGGACGAAGCACAACGGTTGATCCGGCAAGTCCTCAAAGGAAACTATAGCGTTGTAGATGGCGAAGAACGCATTTTGATCGACCAGTCCCGTTATGTAAAAATCAATTATGCTTCTTCCGGGCAACAGGAATCTGTCTGGATCACAAATCTCCTGTATTATGCCTTGGCTTTGAACAAGAAGACCTACTTTATCATTGAAGAACCGGAATCCAATTTGTTCCCTGAATCTCAAAAACTGATGATCGAGCTCATTGCGTTGGTCATCAATGCCGGGAACAACGTTTTATTGACAACACATAGTCCCTATGTATTAGGTGCTATCAACAACCTTTTGTATGCCGACATTGTTCAACAGTCCTCGCCTGAACGAGTTGAAGCTATTGTTCCCCGTTCCAAATGGCTTTGCACTGCGGATTGTGACGCCCGTTTTGTGTCAAACGGCCGTGCAGACAGTTGTATGGACCCTGAACTGCAGCAGATCGATAATTCTTTGATCGATAATATCTCTCATGTCATCAACAAGGAATATGATAAGCTGTTTGAAATTGAGACTGACGCCAAAGGAGAATAACGATGCCTTTGAATGGATACAAGTCCCTTTGCCAGGAGCAGCAGGCTATTATTGTCAGTTCTGAGCAGGGACGGCAACACCGAGCGATCAATTCTGACAGGTGTTTTGTCACCCACTATCAAATTGACGGGGCTGTTATTCGGACCGGTTTGCGCTGTGATTATCTTTTGATAAATGAGGACAAATCCGATGCCTATTTGATTGAACTCAAGGGCACTGACATCGTACATGCGGTAGACCAGCTGGAGGCCACTGCCCAGACTCTGAAACAGGCATTGCAAAACTATCATATCAAGTACCGTCTTGTACACACAAAAGCCAGAACCCATGCTCTCATGGAAACAAAATTCATAAAGTTCCGTCAACGCCATCGTAAATCGGGAGAGTTCCTTCATAGAGAGAACACGCTGGAAGAAACCATCTGAATGCTCGCATGACCAGCAATGCCAGATCGCTTTGCGTTCAACAAAAGTTCAACACTTCCACAACAGCCTATGAGAAGGCTTGCAGAAGCAGAAAAAGAAAATTGGCATAAACGTAGTGTTCATGCCAATTTACAAAATGTCACAAGAAATCTTGAAAGGGCCAAGAGGCGACTACGAATCAGTAGGCCGGGGGTTCGAGTCCCTTCCATCGCACCAAACCAAGAAAATCCGAACCTTTTTCCAATCGGAGAAGGGTTCGGGTTTTTCGTTTTCTTGGAGGCAGCGTCAGGGGAGGTTACAGTGCCCCCCGTCTGGAGCCCCACAGGACGCCCCCGCCGAACCATAGCCCCGCAGCCTGGATGCACAGACGTCCGGGCTGCGGGGCGTTTTTCTGCCGCGACGGCTTGGGGCGGGCGACTGTTTTGCCTTGCAATCCGGCGGCCGAACCGTTAAGATAGGGGCAGAACATGCACACATGGGGGCATGTCCCGGTCCAAAGGAGGCTTTTTATGATCTATACTGTGACGCTCAATCCCGCGCTGGACAAAACGGTGGAGGTCCCCGGTTTTGCCCTCGACACCGTCAACCGGATCGTCTCGGTCCGAACCGACCCAGGCGGCAAGGGGATCAACGTATCCAAGGTGATCGCCAAGCTGGGCGGCGCCAGCGTGGCCATGGGGGTGCTGGCAGGGGCCGCCGGCCGGGCCATCGCCGCCCAGCTGGAACAGCAGGGCCTGACCTGCGATTTCTGCTTTGCCGGCGGCGGCGAGACCCGCACCAACCTCAAGGTCGTCGACCCGCAGGGCCGCACCCATACCGACATCAACGAGCCGGGCCCTGCCGTCGGCCCCCGGGTGCTGGAGGAGCTGCTGGGGCGGCTGACCCGGCGGCTGGCGGCCGGGGACATCGTGGTGCTGGCCGGCAGCCTGCCGGCGGGCGCTCCCTCCGGGACCTACCGCGACTGGACTGCCGCCTGCCGGCAGGCCGGGGCCAAGGTCTTTCTGGATGCGGACGGCAGCCTGCTGGCCGAGGGCATCCAGGCAGCCCCGTACCTGGTCAAGCCCAACCAGGACGAGCTTTCCCGGCTGGCGGGCCGCCCGCTGGAGACGGTGGACCAGCTGCGGCAGGCCGGAGCCGCCCTGCTGGATGCCGGCATCCGGAAGGTGGTGGTCTCGCTGGGCAGCCGGGGCGGCCTGTACATGACCCGGGAACAGACCATCCTGGCCGAGGGTCTGCCCGTCAAGGTGGGCAGCACCGTGGGCGCCGGGGACAGCGTGGTGGCCGCCCTGGCCTGCGCCGAGGACCGTGGCCTGTCCCTCGAAGAGGCAGTGGTCCTTTCCACCGCCGCCGGCGCGGCCAATGTCATGTGCAGCGGCACCCAGGCCGCGGAATACAGCGTGGTCCAGTCCCTGATGCCCCGGGTGGTCTGGCGCGCGCTGTGACGCGGCCGGGCGGCTCCGGCCGGACCGGCAAAAACCAAAAACGTCCCGGCCGTACGGCGTGGGGACGTACGGTCGGGACGCATACAAGGAGGCTTTGGGGCAGAATAGAACAGCGCTGGGGGTCAGATACGCCCTGCGGAGGCGATCACTCGCCTTCCTCGAGCTTGCCCTGCTTTTTCCACACGCCGTACAGCACATAGCAGACCACGAAGGAGACCACCATGGCGATCACGGTGCCGATGCAGGCGTTGACGAGGTTGGCCATGCTGTCGCCGCCGATGTAGGCGGGCAGCACCAGCAGGCCGGGCGAGCCGGAAGCGTAGCGGCCGACACCGGTGATGCCCAGATACAGGCCGCCCACGCCGCCGCCGATCATGGCGGAGATCAGCGGGTAGATGAACTTGAGGTTGACGCCGTACAGCACCGGCTCGGTGATGCCCAGCACGCCGGTCAGACCGGCGGACATGGCCAGCTGCTTGGTGTCCTTGTTGCGGGTGCGCAGGCCCACCGCCAGGCCGGCGGCGCCCTGGGCCACGTTGGAGGTCAGCATGCCGGGGCCGACGACGGTGTCAAAGCCGGCGGTGGCAAGGTTGTTGATGCCGATGGGGATCAGGCCGTAGTGGGTGCCGGTCATGACCAGCAGCGGGTTCAGCGCGCCCACCAGGGTGGGCACGGCCCAGCCGGCGTTGGCGTTCAGCCAGCTGAAGAAGGCGGCGATCAGGTTGCCGATCCAGGTGCCGATGGGGCCCAGGGCCAGGATGGTGACGACGCCGGCGGCCAGCAGGCTGGCCAGCGGCACGGTGAAGAACTTGACCGCCTTGGGTGAGATCTTCTGCACGGCGTGCTCGATGACCGACATGAACCACACGCCCAGCAGGATGGGCACCACCGAGGAGCTGTAGGAGGCCAGGGTGACCGGCAGGCCGAACAGGCTGACCGAGGTGCCCGCGTCCTTGGCTGCGTTGATCAGGTCCACAAAGCCGGGGTAGACCAGCACGCCGCCCAAGGCCATGGCCACATACTGGTTGCATTTGAAGGTCTTGGCGGCAGAGCTGCCCAGCAGGATGGGCAGGAAGTAGAACGCGGAGTCCGCAATGGCGTTCAGGATGATATAGGTCTGGGACGCGCTGTCCAGCAGGCCGGTCACGGTGCCCAGCGCCATCAGCGCCTTGAGCAGGCCGGCGCCCGTGATGGCCGGGATGATGGGCTGGAACATGCTGGCGATGTACTCCAGCACGCTGCTCAGCTTGCTCTGTTTCTTTTTGGGCTCGTCTGCGGGGGCGTCCACAGGCTTTGCGATCTCAAAATTGCCCAGGGCCACCACTTCCTGGTACACCTGCGGCACGTCCGGGCCGATGACCACCTGGTACTGGCCGCCGGCGTTGATCACCGACAGGACCCCTTTGGTCTTTTTCAGGGCGTCGGTATCGGCCTTGTCCACATCCTTCAGGGTGAAGCGCAGACGGGTGGCGCAGTGCAGCACCTTGTCCACGTTCTCTTTGCCGCCCACCTTTTCCAGGATGACAGCGGCGAGCTGTTTGTAGTCCATAGTGTTCCTCCTGATTCCTCTGGTTTATCCAAGGTCCTCGCCGTTGGTGGCGATGACCTTCTGGTACCAATAAAAGCTGTCCTTCCGGCTGCGGGCCATGGTGCCGGCGCCGTCGTTGTCCAGATCCACATAGATCATGCCGTAGCGCTTTTTCATCTCACCGGTGGACGCCGACACGATGTCGATGGGCCCCCAGCAGGTGTAGCCCAGCAGGGGCACGCCGTCCAGGTTCACCGCGTCCCGCATGGCACGGATGTGCTCCCGCATATAGTCGATGCGGTAGGGGTCGTGGATCGAGCCGTCCGCTTCCACGGTATCGGTGGCGCCCATGCCGTTTTCCACGATGAACAGGGGCTTGCGGTAGCGGTCGTACAGCACGTTCAGGGTCAGCCGCAGGCCCAGGGGGTCGATCTGCCAGCCCCATTCGCTGGCCTTCAGGTAGGGGTTGACCACGCTGCTGACCACCGCGTTGCCCCGGGCGTGCCGGGCCGCGATCTCCGGGTCCGCCGAAGCGCAGCGGCTGGAATAATAGCTGAAGGAGACAAAGTCCACCGTGCCTTCCCGCAGGGTCTGCGCGTCCTCCGGCTCGGTCTGCAGGGCGATGCCGGCCCGCTCCATCCGCTTCCGGGCCCAGAGGGGGTATTCGCCGTTGGCCTGCACGTCGATGAAGAAGTAGTTGTCCCGGTCCCGCTCCATGGCCAGATACACGTCCTGGGGCGCGCAGGTGTAGGGGTAGAACTGGCCTGCCGCCAGCATGCAGCCCACCATGGAGCCGGGCATCATCTGGTGGGCCAGGCGCACCGCCCTGGCGCTGGCCAGCAGCTCGTGATGGGCCGCCTGGTATTTGACCTGTTCCCGGTCCTCGCCCGGCTCAAAGACGATGCCTGCCCCCATGAACGGCATATGCAGCAGCATGTTGATCTCGTTGAAGGTCAGCCAGTACCGCACCAGGCTGCCGTACGCCTCAAACAGCACCTGGCAGTACCGGACAAAGGCGTCCACCATCCGGCGGTCCTTCCACCCGCCGTACTTCTGGATCAGGGCGATGGGGGTGTCGAAGTGGCAGATGGTGACCAGCGGCTCGATGCCGTATTTGCGGCACTCCTCGAACACGCTGCGGTAAAAGGCGATGCCTGCGGCGTTGGGCTCCGCGTCGTCCCCGTGGGGGAAGATACGGGTCCATGCCACCGACATCCGGTAGCACTTGAAGCCCATCTCTGCAAACAGGGCGATGTCCTCTTTGTAATGGTGGTACAGGTCGATCGCCCGGTGGGACGGGTAGACGTGCCGGTTGTCGCAGGCCAGCATTTTGAGCTCGCCCCGCGCCACGGGGCCCCGGTCCGGGCCAAAGGGCACCACGTCCACGCTGGACAGGCCCCGGCCGTCCTCGTTGTAAGCGCCTTCGCACTGGTTGGCCGCGGTCGCGCCGCCCCACAGGAAGCCTTCGGGCATTTTCATAGCAGCATCCTCACTTTCTGATGGTTCTCCGAGCTTTTCCTGCCGCAATTGCTCTGGGCAATAGTATAGCGGAGAAAAGCCCGGCAGAAAAGGGCCATGGCCGATTTGGGCCGGGGCATTTCAAAAACCTGCCAAAACCGTGCGGGATTAAAACATTGCGTTCACCCTGCCAAAAAATCTGTCCGGACATTGTGCAAAATGCGTATTTCGGTCCCGGGCGTTTGACCTGCCTTTCCATCAATGCTAAAATAAAAGGGAACTTTGCCGCATCCTGCACCGAGAAGGGGGAACGATATGGATCTCAACAAGCGCCTGCGCGAGCACACGGGCCTGACGCCCACCGACCAGTGCCTGCGGGATTATTTTTTGCGCTATCCGGAGCGCGCCGCCCGCATGAACACGCGCCAGCTTGCCGAGGCTACCTTCACCAGCCCCTCGGCGGTGGTGCGGTTCTGCCGCAAATTCGGCTACCAGGGCCTGCAGGATTTCAAGGGCGCCTACTTCAGCGCCATCCCGGACGCACCCGCCTTCGACCTGCCGGACGGCGATTTCCCGTTCCAGGCCGACACCCCGCCCGACGTCCTGGTGCGGGACCTGCTCAAACTGGAGGAAGGCACCCTCCACCGCCTGGCCTCCACCCTGGACCCGGCCGCCTTCGACCGGGCGGCCGCCATGCTGGGCGGGGCCGGCAGCATCGAGCTGTGCGCCGCCGGGTCGGGGCTGTATCTTCTGGAGGAGTTCGCCTTCCGGCTGATGAAGTTCGGCTTCCGGGTCAACGTCATCTCCAACAGCGTCAACCTGAGCTACATCGCCAACCAGATGGACCCCACCCACTGCCTGCTGCTCCTGAGCTACACCGGGATGAACGAGGCCATCGGCTCCGCGATGCGGTTTGCCCGCCAGCACGGCACCCCCGTCCTGCTCATCACCGGCCACGCCGACAGCCCGGCGGCCCGGCTGTCCGACTGTGTGCTGCTGCTGCCGCTGCTGGAGTCCAACGACAACAAGATCTCCACCTTTTCGTCCACGATCGCGGCCAAGGCCATGCTGGACCTGCTGTTTGCCCGGCTGTTCCAAAACAACTACAGCGCCAACTGCGACTTTGTCCGCCGGGATGCCGCCCGGCTGAGCGTCCGCCGCCCGGTGGGCTTTCAGGACGGGATCAACGGCACTTCCCACTCCCGCTGAAAGAATGCAGAAAAGTCCCGCCCGGGGCGCCGTTCAAGGCCCTCCGGACGGGACTTTTTGGGAGCGCGGCGTTCAGCCCGCCGCGCTGAGCAGCAGCGAGATCAGCGGCAGGGTGACCACCGAAAAGACGGTGGAGAAAAACACGCCTTTGGAGATGTAGGAGGAGTCCCGCCCCAGCTCGTTGCACAGCATGACGACGTTGGAGGCGACGGGCATGGCCGACACCAGCACCAGCGCCCCCAGCAGCATGGGGTCGTGGAGGAACCACCGGCAGACCAGCAGGACCGCCGCCGGCAGCACCAGCAGCCGCAGCAGGGTAAAGGGCAGCAGGCTTTTCTCCTGCAGCACTTCCCGCAGGGGCTGGCGGGCCAGAGAGGACCCGATCACCAGCATGGCCAGCGGGGTGGTGGTGCTGCCGATGGAGGCCACCGGCTGCAGGATCAGGCTGGGCAGCTGCACCTCCAGCAGGTAGAGCAGGATGGCCGCCACCGCCGAGACGGTGCCGGGGTTGACCATCTTGCGGAAGTGGATCTTGCCGCCCTCACCCGGCTGGATCAGCAGGGTGCCGTAGGAAAACACCGAGATGTTGAACACCGCCATGAAGATGGACAGGTACAGGACCGAATCCGGCCCCAGCACGGCGTTGGCTACCGGGATGCCCATAAAGCCCAGGTTGGAGTAGACCAGCATGCTCTCGTATTCGGCGGCCCGCTCCGCCGGCACCCGCAGCAGCCGGACAAGCCCCTTGGACAGCAAAGGCAGCAGGACATAATAGACTGCCGCCGCCCCAAAGATGGCGAACAGCGCCCCCATGCTCTCCAGCCGCCCGCTGGTGGTAACGCTGTTGATGATCAGGGCCGGGCAGGTCAGGTTGACGATCAGCTTGGAGAACAGCTGCTCCGACTCCTTGCTCATCACCCGGCAGCGGTTGGCCGCATAGCCGGCGGCCATCATCAAAAACAAAACGATCATCTGCTGCAGTACCAAAGTCATCCCCATACGATACGATCCTTCCTTTTATACAGCGATCCGGCACTGGCCGTGCCGATGCTCCCATCATAGCGTGGCAGCCGGTGCTTGGCAATACGAAACGGTGCGGCTGGTGGTTTTTGATGCAAAGAAATCCTTCGGCGCCCTTTTTTGAAAGATCCTTTCATCGGGCGGCCGCACATACTGCGGCGGTTCTTTCCAGCTCCCGTAAGGTCAGAGAACCGCTTTTGTGGCGCTCAGGGCTGTTTGGGCAAAGGATGATGGAGCGAATACGATCCCAAAGCAAAAGCTCCATTGACTTTAAAATGCAATCCATATATATACTGTACATACAAATTGTTTGCTCCTGCCATTGCGGCCGTCCTTGGACCGCGGCGCAGCACCCCGGGCAAAGAAAAAGCGCATCCAAACTCCTCCGCATAGAGGCGTGGGTTTGGATACGCACTGCTTGGTGGAGAATTAGGGACTCGAACCCCAGACCCCCTGCGTGTGATGCAGGTGCTCTAACCAGCTGAGCTAATCCTCCGAATGGGAACGCGACTATTATAGCACGGCTGTGGGCAAAATGCAAGCCCTTTTTTGGGGGCAAAGGCAAAAAATTTGCCGGCGGGCAAAAAAGGGCTGTCATTTGCAGTTTTTTTCGGCGGGGCATTGCCCCGGCGGCGGAAATCGTGTATACTGGAGCCAACCTGTAAAGAAAAGAGGTTGTTCTTATGCTGACGGTACGCGGGGTGGTCACTCTGGTGGTGCTGATCGTGCTGTTCACCCTGGCGGTGATCTGGATCTCGAGGAACGGCGGATGGAAGGGCGAAGGCTGCGGCGGCAACTGCGCCTCCTGCCACCAGCGCTGCGAGAACCCTAAAGAGAAAAAAGACAGCTGACCCCACAGCCCCCGCCCGGTAAGAGGCGGGGGTTTGGCGTGTCAGGGGGCGCCGCCGGTCACAGCAGCCCTTCCCGGGCGGCGTAGACGGCCAGGGTGCTCAGCAGGTCGGTGTTGGCCTTCTGGTAGGTGGTGCGGCCGATGTGCAGCTGGGCCTGGACCTGCTCTTCGGTCAGGTGGCGGCGGTAGCGCTGCTCCAGGATGCCCGCCCGGATGGGGTCGTGCCGGTGGTAGTAGGCCGCCGTTTGGCGCAGGGCCTGGGCCCAGCAGGCGTTTTCGGGGCTGGGCTGGCGCTCGATCAGCTGCCAGTGCCAGAGGGCGGCGCGGCAGCGCCGCCGGTGTTCGTTGGTCATGGTTCCTCCTTCCCTGTTTGGTGACGGACAATCTACTTCAGCGTCCAGAAACACCGGGCCTGTTCCTCTTCGCTCAGCCCCAGCAAAAAGCCCAGGCGCTGGGCTTCGCCCAGCCTGAACTCGCTCTGCCCCCGCAGCCTGCTGTACAGGGTGGCGGCGGATATCCCCAGGGCCCGGGCCAGGTATTTCTTTTTGTAGCCGCTGGCTTGGATCTGTGCGTTCAGCCGGTTTTGGTCGATCATGCTCTGCCTCCTTTTGACGATGCCGGTGTTGATTTAAAATCTATGACCCAGTGTAGCACAAAGAAGATTCAAAGTCAACCATTTGGGATAAAATGTTGATTTAAATGCAATTTTGTGGTATACTGATCCTGTAAGCACATCAACCGCAACGCAAAGGAGCATTCGTATGTCAGTCCTATCGTCCCGTATCCGCCAGCGGCGGGAGGAGCTGGGCATGAGCCAGGAGGAGCTTGCTTCCCGGATGGGTTACCGCTCCAAGTCCTCCATCACCAAGATCGAAAAAGGGATCAACGACATCCCCCAGAACAAGCTGGAGGACTTTGCCGACGCCCTGGAGACCTCCACCGCCTGGCTGCTGGGGCTGGACAGCGGCGGGGAGGTGCCCCGGGGATTCGAGCCCATGCCCCGGATGGCCCGGGTGCCCCTGGTGGGGTCCATCGCCTGCGGCACCCCCATCACGGCGGAGCAGAACATCGAGCGCTACATCGGGGTGCCGGCCGACTGGCACGCCGATTTTGCCCTGACCTGCCACGGCGACAGCATGGCCCCCACCATCCAGGATGGGGACATCGTCTGCATCCGCCGCCAGCCCGAGGTGGAACAGGGGCAGATCGCGGCCGTCCGCATCGGCGAGGAGGCCACCCTGAAGCATTTCCACCGCCAGGGCGGCGCCGTCGTGCTGCTGGCCGACAACGCCTCCGTCTGCCCGCCGATGATCTATGCCGGGCCCCAGCTGGCGGAACTGCAGATCGAAGGCCGGGCTGTGGGCCTGTGCCGCAGCCTGTAAGGAGGCGCCCTATGGCAGAACAAACCTTTACCATGCATCCTGTCGCCCACATCGAGAGCGACTTTGCCGAAAAGTTCGGCATTCCCCGCCAGAGCGGCCTGGTGGACGCCCTGCGGGCCCGGGTGGTGTTCGAGCCGCCCTACCGGGACCCCAGCGCCCTGCGGGGCATCGAGCAGTTCAGCCACATCTGGCTGCTGTGGCAGTTTACCCAGGCCATGCGGTCGGGGTGGTCCCCCACCGTGCGGCCGCCCCGGCTGGGGGGCAACACCCGGGTGGGGGTCTTTGCCACCCGCTCCCCCTTCCGGCCCAACCCCATCGGGCTGTCCTGCGTCCGGCTGGAAAAGGTGGAGCAGGACCCCGCCCGGGGCCCGGTGCTGCTGGTCCGCGGCGCAGACCTGCTGGACGGCACCCCCATCTATGACATCAAGCCTTACATCCCCTTTGCGGACAGCCGCCCCGATGCCGCCGAGGGCTACACCGCCCAGACCCGGACCTACCGTCTGGAGGTGCGCTGCCCCGAAGCGCTGCGGGCCTCCCTTGCGCCGGAGCAGTGGGAGGCCCTGGCCGGCGTCCTGGCCGGCGACCCCCGGCCCTCCTATCAGGACGACCCGGCCCGGGTCTATGGGATGCGGTTTGCCGGGTATGAGGTGCGGTTCACCGTGGCGGAAGGGGTCCTGACCGTCTGCGGCATCGCCCCGGAGGGCTGAGCCATGGAGCTGCGCAACATCAACACCTTCCTGCACGTGGCCGAGCTGCACAGTTTTTCCCGGGCGGCCCGGGAGCTGGATTATTCCCAGTCGGCGGTGTCCAGCCAGATCGCCCAGCTGGAAGAGGAGCTGGCGGTCCCTCTGTTCGACCGGGTGGGCAAGACGGTCCGGCTGACCGACGCGGGCCAGACCTTTCTGCATTATGCCCGCACCCTGCTGACCACCGCCCAGCAGGCCAAAGCCGCCCTGCAGCCCGCCCCCGAGGCCAGCGGCACCCTGCGGGTGGCCATCGCGGACAGCCTGTGCAGCGCCCTGATGCCCCCGCTGCTGGCGCGCTTCCACGCCCTGTGCCCCCGGGTGGAGGTCAGCCTCCGCACCGCCACCACCCAGGAGATGCAAGACCTGCTTTCGGCCAACCAGGCCGATCTGGCCTATACCTTCGACCAGCCGGTCACCCACCCGTCCTTCGTCCGCCTGCTGGACGAGCCGGAGCCCTGCTGCTTTCTGGCGCCGGCGGGCCACCCCCTGGCCGGCCGGCAGGGCCTGACCCTGGCCGATCTGGCCGGGCAGGAGTTCCTGCTCACCGAGCGGGGGATGAGCTACCGCGAAGCGCTGGAACACCTGCTGGCCGCCCGCCGGCTGTCCCTCCGCCCCTATCTGGAGCTGGGGGACGCGGCGCTGATCTGCCGCCTGGTGGAGCAGGGGCTGGGCCTGACGTTTCTGCCCCGGTACATGGTGGAGGCCAGCCTGACCGGCCAGGCCGTGCCCCTGGATGTGGCGGACTGCCGCATCGAGATGCGCCGGCAGCTGTTCTGCCACAAGGACAAATGGATCACCCCCCAGATGGAGGCGTTCATCCATCTGGCCCAGTCCTGACCGGTCCGCCGGCAAAAATGAAACCCACGCAACACAGAAAGCCGCCGGCGTATACACGCCAGCGGCTTTCTGCGTTAGGAGAAGCTTACGTCTCTATGATGAGGGGATCTATGACAGAGGAGGGGTGGCCAGGCGGAGCCCGGCCGGAGAGCGGACGCTTAGTTGAGGATGGTCAGCTCGGTGTCGACGTCGAACAGGTGGACCTTGTGCTGGTCGAATGCGACGCGGACGGTATCGCCGTGACGGGCCTTGGAGGTGGGCGAGACGCGGGCGGTCATCTTGTTGCCCTTGTAGTCCAGGTACAGGTAGATCTCGGCGCCCATCATTTCGGAGACCTCGACCTCAGCGTTCAGCTGGCAGTCGGGGTGCTTGGCCATGAACTCGGGCTCGTCGTCGATGTCCTCGGGACGGATGCCCATCTTGACCTTCTTGCCGACATAAGCGTCCAGCTTGCCGTCGGCGGTCTTTTCCTTGGGCAGGGGGATCAGGTCGCCGCCCAGGTCAACGGCGTACTGGTCGCCCTTCTTGGTCAGGCTGCCGTCCAGGAAGTTCATCTGGGGGCTGCCGATGAAGCCTGCGACGAACATGTTGCAGGGGTAGTCGTACAGGTTCTGCGGGGTATCGACCTGCTGGATGATGCCATCCTTCATGACAACGATGCGGTCGCCCATGGTCATGGCCTCGGTCTGGTCGTGGGTAACGTAGATGAAGGTGGTGGCCAGCTTCTTGTGCAGCTTGATGATCTCGGTGCGCATGCTGGTACGCAGCTTGGCGTCCAGGTTGGACAGAGGCTCGTCCAGCAGGAAGACGGCCGGGTTACGGACCATGGCGCGGCCCAGAGCGACACGCTGGCGCTGGCCGCCCGACAGAGCCTTGGGCTTGCGGTCCAGCAGGTGCTCGATCTCCAGGATCTTGGCGGCCTCATGGACGCGCTTGTCGATCTCGTCCTTCGGGGTCTTGCGCAGCTCCAGGCCGAAGGCGATGTTCTTGTAAACGGTCATGTGGGGGTACAGAGCGTAGCTCTGGAACACCATGGCGATGTCGCGGTCCTTCGGGGGGACGTCGTTGATCAGACGGCCGCCGATGTACATCTCGCCCTTGGAGATCTCCTCCAGGCCGGCGATCATGCGCAGGGTGGTGGACTTGCCGCAGCCGGAGGGGCCGACGAAGATGATGAACTCCTTATCCTTGATCTCAAGGTTGAAGTCGGTGACGGACGGGGCAGTGGCGCCCGGGTAGATCTTGTAGATGTGCTGGCAGCTAATCGAAGCCATGAGAGTGCCTCCCTAATGTTTGATGGATTTATGACGGTTTATAGACGGATTCTGACGGCCCTTGACGGGCCTCTCGCTTGCTGGTACTATAATAGCAGATATTTTTGTGATATGAAATAGCATTTTATTGATTAGAGGTGTCGGATATTGCTTTACCATTGGGAATCCACCGCCGCCCTGTCCGCCGTCCGGGACGAGCAGACCGCCGCCCCCCTTGCCCTGACGGGGGAGGGGCTGTGGGTCTGCCTGCTGTCCAGCGGCAGCTGCACCGCCGCCCTGGGGGAGGGGGCGGGGACCCTGCCCGCCCTGGCGCCCCGGCCGGTGGAGGCCGGCGGCCTGATCCTGAGCCGCGCCCCCCTGCTGCTGACGCCGGCGGGGGACTGCCACCTGCTGTGCCTGCTGCTGACCGGCACGGCGCCGGCCCAGCTGCTGGCCGGCCTGCCCGAGCAGCCCTTTTCGGCCCGGGGCGAGACCTGCCCCGGGGCGGCCGAGCTGATGGGCCGCCTGGCCGGGGAGGAGGCCGGGGGCAGCCGGGCCCGCAGCCAGCTGGTGTTTGCCCTGCTGTGCGAGCTGGCCAACGCCGACAGCGCCGCCCCGCCCCTGCCCCCTCTGGCGGCGGCGGCCATCGAGGACATCCGGGCCAACTACGCCGGCCTGTATGGGGTCGAAGAACTGAGCGAGCGGCTGGGCGTGTCCAAAAGCCACCTGATCCGGGTGTTCACGGCGGCGGTGGGGGTGCCGCCCGGCCGCTACCTGACCAGCGTGCGGATCGAGGCCGCCATGAAGCTGCTGCTCCACCGGGAGTACAGCTTGGACGTGGTGGCCAGCCTGTGCGGATTTTCCGGCGCGAACTACCTGTGCCGCGTCTTTAAGAAAGAGACGGGCCAGACCCCGGCCCAGTGGCGGGCCGCCGCCGCCCGCACCGCCCTGGCCGACCTGACCGCCGACGAAAAGACCCGCGAGCAGGAGATGTTTATCTGAACGGGCAATACCGGCCATCCCATGACAAAAACTGCTGATGTACAACAGGCGGCGCGGGATAAAATAAGGGCGGTGTCTGCGCGGCGAGCTTTTGCCGCGCTTTTTTGGGATGCCCTGCGCCAAAGCAGCAGGGGCCGACGGGAGGGCGACGATGTACCGGTTGATCATTGCGGACGACGAGGAGAATATACGCAACGGCATGGCCCACAGCCTGCCCTGGCGGGAGTGGGGCTATGAGGTGGCGGCTGTGTGCGCCAGCGGCCAGGAGGTGCTGGACCGGATGGAGGACTGCAGGCCGGACGTGGTCCTGTCCGACATACGGATGCCGGGGATGGACGGGGTGGAGCTGATGCAGCGGCTCAGCCGGGAATACCCCCAGGTCAAGATCGTGATCCTGAGCGGATACAGCGATTTCAAGTACCTGAACATGTCCATCCGCAGCCACGTGGCCGAGTACCTGCTCAAGCCCACCGACATCGACGACTTTGAGGAGACCTTCCGCCGGCTGAAGGCCGCCATGGACCACGAGCGGCTGCGCCGGGCCCAGATCACCGAGAGCGTGCTGCGCCATTTCCATGTCTGACTCACCGCCATGCTGGGCGGGGTGGCCACCCCCGAGGACACCGACCGCTTTCTGCCCATGCTCACCGAGGCGGGCATCGACCTGGACAACCTGCAGGTCGCGGCCTTTGTCCTGGACGGCCACGGCGGCGACGAGCGCCCCGACCAGGTGGCCCTCTGGCGCAGGGTGTGGGAGGTGACGGCGGCCCTGCCGGCAGGGCCGCTGCGCCGGCTGTCCTTCCTGCTGGGCGGGGAGGACATGGTGGTCCTCTACAGCAGCGGGGAAGAGATCGCCCCCGGCGACGTCCGGGCCGACATCGAGGCCATCCAGCGGGCGGTGCGGGACGGGCTGCGGGTGACCCTGTCCGCCGGGGTCAGCGACCTGTGCACCGAGCCGGGGATGCTGCCCCAGGCCTACGAGCAGGCCAACTGCAGCGCCAAGCAGAGCGCTTTTGCCGGGCAGGAGGCGGTGTATTTCTTCTCCCAGATGCAGAAGGAGCGCCCCGCCGGGATGCCCTATTTCGACACCGAGCAGGTGGAAAAGGCCCTGCTGGCCCAGGACTACGACGCCCTGCGGGCCGAGATCGACCGGGTGCTGCTGCCCCTGGCCGAGAGCCTGCCTGAATACCGCGCGGTGGACCAGCTATGCCTGTCCCTTTTGTTCCACGTGTCGCTGTGGGGGCTGCGCTACGGCATCCAGATGGAAGAGGTGCTGCGCGCCCTGGGCGCCCACTACACCGACGTGTACCAGAGCGAGACGCTGGCCGCCAAGCGGGACTTTGTGCTGGCCTGCCTGTTCGGGTGCCAGCAGGCCCTGGCCGCCCGCCGCCGCAGCCACAGCCATGCCGTCAAAAGCGTGGCCATGTGGTGCGGATGATGGAGGGCTACAACGCCATGCTGGACAGCCTGCGCACCGGCATCGAACAGCAGATGGCGATGCAGCGCCGCCGCCAGGACCTGGAGATGCAGGTGCTGATGAGCCAGATCAACCCCCATTTCCTGTACAACACCCTGGAGTCCATCGTCTGGAAAGCGGGGGAGGCCGGCCGCCCGGACATCGGCAAGCTGGCCTCCTCCCTGGGCAAGCTGTACCGGCTGAGCATCTCGGGCGGGCTGTTCGTCCCCCTGGAGCAGGAGCTGGAACACGTGCAGATGTACATGAACATCCAGCGCAGCCGCTACGGCAACAAGGTGGACTATGAGGTGCGCCTCCACGGGGTGGACCCCGACCAGGTGGAGGTGCTCAAACTGATCCTGCAGCCCATTGTGGAAAACAGCCTGCTCTACGGCATGGAAGGGCTGGACCACACCCTGCGCATCCGGGTGGCCGCCTGGCGCCGGGGCGAAAAGCTGCTGCTCACCGTCACCGACAACGGGGTGGGGATGGACCGGGCCGTCCTGGCCCGCCTGCGGGACCAGATCGTCCACGGGCGTAAGCCCCGCGCCGAGGCCAACTACCGCAGCACCGGCATCGGGCTGCACAACATCGGCGCGCGGCTGCGGCTGTACACCGGGTCCTCCAGCTGCATCCGGGTCCAGAGCAAGCCCCGGTTCGGCACCCGCGTCACCCTGGAACTGCCCTGGCGCGCCATCGGAACAGAATCTTGAAACAAGCCGCCGCCTCCCGGTCCGCAAACGGGGGGCGGCGGCCTGTTTTTGGGGGCGCTGTGCCTGCCCGTCGGCTTTTTTTGACCTGCATCAGCGGTTCTTGACAAAAAGCAAAAAATGCAGACGGACTGCAATTCCCGCTTATGTTCACAGACTGTTTACAAGTTATAATAGAAACCAGAAACGGGCAGGGCCCACGCCCCGCCCCCATGATGCCTGTGAGAGATCAGGGCCGGCCCGCGGCACCTTCGGCTTTGCGGATGCGCCCCGGAAGAAGATCAAGGAGGATACCCCATGCAAAGAAAGTTCATTTCCCGCCGTTCTTTCCTCAAGTGCGCCGGTGTGGGCGCCGTGACGGCCGCGGCCGCCGGGCTGCTGGCCGGCTGCGGCGGCTCGGACAGCTCTTCGTCCGGCGCCGCCTCGTCGGCTGCGCCCGCCGAGCCCGCCGACCCCAATAAGCCCTACGCCGGCGTCACCCTCTACTACGCCGCCACCGACACCGAGGCCCAGCTGAAGGTGTTCTATGACGCAGGCGTCCTGGAGCCCCTGGACGAGATGGCCGGCGCCGCGGGCTACGACATCAAGTCGGTGTTCGGCGACAGCGCCCCGGTCTACGACGACGGCCAGACCTACGGCCTGCCCGCTTTGGGCCGCACCGGCCTGTACACCCTGATCTATGTGCCGGTCATCATGGTGCTCAGCTTCATCCTGGCTTATCTGCTGAACAAGGGCGTCTTTTGGGCCAAGGGCATCCGCTCGATGTTCTTCCTGCCCTACGTCTCCAACATGGTGGCCGTCGCCGTCGTGTTCCAGCTGATGCTGGGACCCCGCGGCCCCTTCTACCTGCTGCAGAAGTTCTTCGGCGTGGAGGATCCCATCATCCCCCTGCTGAACCAGAAATGGGCCCTGCCGGTGGTCGTCCTGATCGCTGTGTGGAAAGGCATCGGCCTGAACTTCCTGACCTACCTGGGCGCGCTGCAGAACGTGGATAAGTCCCAGGTGGAGGCCGCCGAGATCGACGGCGCCAACAAGTGGCAGCAGATCAAGAACGTGGTCATCCCCGCCGTGGCCCCCACCACCTTCTTTTTGACCATCAGCTCCATCATCACCAGCCTGCAGAACTTCACCGTCATCCAGTCCCTGACCGACGGCGGCCCCGGCCAGGCCACCACCGTCATGAGCCTGAACATCGTCAACACCGCGTTCGTTAAATACGAGACCAGCTACGCCGCCGCCCAGGCCCTGGTCATGTTCGCCATCGTCATGGTCATTACCCTGATCCAGTGGCGCGGCCAGAAAAAGTGGGCAGATCAGTAAAGGAGGCACCCTGTCATGCGCGCAAAACAAGAGAAGATCCTCAAAATCGTCATCACGGCCGTCATGGTCATCCTGGGCCTGATCTGCATTTACCCCTTCATCTTCATGCTGTCCTCGTCCTTTAAGCCGAGCGGCGACGTTCTGTCCACCCCCCCTCCAGATCATCCCCTCGAACTTCACCATGATGAACTTCGAGACGCTGTTCAACAATGAGTTCTACGACTTCTTCCAGTGGTTCGGCAACACCGTCGTCATGACCGGCCTGACCCTGATCCTCAAGTTCTTCATCATCACCATCACCGCCTACGGCTTTGCCAAGATGAAGTTCCCCGGCCGGGACGCTATCTTCCTGGTTTTGCTGGCCGGCCTGATGATCCCCAGCGACATCATGATCATGCCCCGGTACATCATCTTCAAGAACCTCGGCATCCTGAACACCATGTGGTCCCTGATCCTGCCCGCCGCGGTGGACGTCTATTTCGTGTTCCTGCTGCGCCAGGCCTTCGTGGCGGTGCCCGAGGCCCTGAGCGAGGCCGCCCGCATCGACGGATGCAGCCACTTCACCATCTACCGCCGCTGCCTGATGCAGCTGGCCGCCCCCGGGCAGACCCTGACCGGGGCATCCTTCCCCCTGAGCGGGGACGAGGGCTACGTCCGGGTGGACTGCCGGGACGGCCAGGGCCGGCACGCCTGCTCCAACGCCTATTGGCTGGACGGCTGACCGGTGGCCGCGCGTACATTTGCCCGCCTGGCTTCGGCCGGGCAGGGCCGGTGGCTGTTCCTGCTCAGCTGGGTGGCCTACGCCGCCGCCTATGTGGGGCGGTACAACTACTCCGCCGTCATGAGCGCCATCACGGCGGAGGGCACCCTGACCCTGTCGGCGGCGGGGGCGGTGTCCACCGGGTATTTCGTCTGCTATGCGGCGGGGCAGATCCTCTGCGGCATCCTCAGCCAGAAGGCTTCCCCCTTTGGGATGATCCCCCTGGGGCTGGCCCTGTCGGCGGGGTGCAACTTTGGGATGGGCGTTGCCCCGGCGGGGGCCATGCCCCTGCTGTGGGCGGCCAACGGCCTGTTCCAGGCCATGGTCTGGCCGCCCATCGTCCGCCTGTTTGCCGAGTGCATGCCGTTTGAACAGCAGGATTCCGCCTGCGTTTCCATCAATTCCACCACGCCGGCCGGGACGCTGGGCGCCTATGCCCTCAGCGCCGCGGCCCTGGCCCTGGCGGGCTGGCGGATGGCGTTCTGGGCCTGCGGCGTGCTGATGCTGGCAGCAGCCGTGCTGTGGACCGTGGGCAGCGCGCCTTTGCGCCGCGCCGCCGGCAGTGGGTCCGCCAAGGCCGCGCCGGAAGGCCCTGCCGCCCGCAAAGCCGGACCAGGCGCGGCGCGCCGGATGCTGCCGGCCCTGTTTGCCGCCGGCCTGGTCTGGCTGGTGGTGCCGGCCATGCTCCACGGCGGGCTGAAGGACGGCGTCACCAGCTGGGTGCCCAGCATGATCCAGAGCAATTTCGGCGCAAGCCCCGCCTTTTCGGCGGCCGTCTCAATGGTGCTGCCCCTGGTCAACCTGACCGGCGCGTATCTCGCCGGCTGGCTGGACCGGGTGCCCCGCACCCCCGCCAGCGAAAGCACCACCTGGCGTGCGCTGGAAGCCGGCCTGCGCCCCGAAAACTGGCTGCGGGCCCTTGGTCTGTTCGGGCCGGCGGTGCCGGAGGCCCTGGGCCGCCGCATCGACGAGAGCCTCGCCGCCCACGGGGACTATCTGGCCCAGGCCCACGGGCCTTTCCAGCGGCTGAGCAACTGGGGGCCATCCAGGCCCACGGGCTGTTTTTGATCGGGCTGTGGCTGGGCCGGGCCGATTGGCAGGCGCTGGCCCTCGGCCGCCTGGAGGAGAACCTCCGCCATGCCGTCCTGCCCGACGGCGTCCAGTGGGAGCAGAGCCCCATGTACCACTGCGAGGTGCTCCACGCCTTGCTGGACACCCTGCTTTTGGCGGAGCGCAACGGGATCGCCGTCCCGCCCCTTCTGCCGGAAAAAGCCCGGGCCATGTGCCGGGCCCTGGCGGTCTGGGCCGCCCCGGACCGCACCATCCTGCCCCAGGGGGACAGCGACGTCATCGACGCCGGGGACCTGCTGGCGGCGGGGGCCCTGCTGTTCCGGGACCCGCTGCTGGCCGCCGCGGCCCAGGGGCCCCTCTGCGAGGAGACGCTGTGGGACTTCGGCCCCGACGCCCCGGCCCGGCTGGCGGCCCTGCCGGCGGCCTGGCCCGACTGCCCCTCCCAGAAGCTGGAGGCCAGCGGCAACTACATCCTCCGCTCCGGCTGGGGCAGGGAGGATACCTGGATCCATTTCCGCGCCGGCAGCCTGGGCGGCGGCCACGGCCACGCGGACCTGATCCACGTGGATGTGTACCACGGCGGGGAGGCCGTCCTGACCGACGCCGGCCGGGGCACCTACGTGGACGGCGGGCTGCGCCGCGCCCTGAAAGGCCCCGCCGCCCACAATACCTTCCGGGTGGACGGCGCCGGCTTCACCTGCTACCGCGGCGCCTGGGAGTGGGGGCCCATCGCCCAGCCCCTGCCGGCCCTGGCTCGCTTCACCCCGCTGGCGGACCGCCTCGCCGGGGGGCACCTGGGGTATCTGGCCCAGGGCGCGGCGGTGGAGCGGCAGCTGGTCTTTCTCAAGCCGGGGCTGCTGGTGGGGGCGGACATCCTCCGCGCCCCGGACGGGCGGCCCCACCGGGCCGAGCAGTTCTTCCACTTCGGCCCGGGCCGGCTGACGGCCGGGGAGAGCGCCGCCCTCTGGGAGGGCGGGCGCACCTGCGCCCAGCTCCACTGGCTCAGCGGGCAGCGGGCCGAATGTTTCGCCGCGCCCCGTGCCCCCGCCTACAACCGGGTGGAAGATGCCCCGGCCCTCCGGCTGGACGCCCCGGCTGCGGCCGGCGTGACGGCCCTGGTGTGGGTGCTCAGTCTGGGCGGCCCCTGCCAGGCAGAGCTTGTGCCGGTGTCCACCGGGGCGGGCCAGCCCCTGCCCTCCGCCGCCTGGCGGTACGACCGGGAGGCCGGGGCGGTGG
>ERZ1090881.253-NODE-253-length-26143-cov-69.407812_pt1 | contig 26143 bp, 28 predicted proteins | sample MGYA00478470_ERZ1090881 | MGnify/ENA primary metagenome ERZ1090881 (study PRJEB33644, sample SAMEA5815736) | chicken gut metagenome | biome: Chicken; feature: Gastrointestinal Tract; material: Caecum | place: Ireland | collected 2019-01-01 | study: A study of the...
AAATTTTTCCCCCCTCCTCCATTTTTAAATAAAATTTGGCCACAACACTATAAAAAAAAAAATTAAAAATAACGGGGGGGGCCGGCATTTTTTCGCGGCGCGCCCCCGCTTACCGCTTACTTTACAATAATTGCAAGTTCTACTTTTAAAGTGGTAAAGCAAAAATTAAGCCCGCGGCAAAAGCCGCGGGCTTGTACTTTTTTTAATATTAAATTACTTGAGTTCGGCGAAATACTTGATAGTACGAACCATCTGGGAAGTATAGGAGTTCTCGTTATCGTACCATGCAACTACCTTTACAAGCGTTGTGCCGTCGCCCATGGGCATGCACTTCGTCTGGGTAGCGTCGAACAGAGAGCCATAGGTCATGCCGACGATATCGGAAGATACGATCTCCTCTTCGGTGTAACCGAAGGATGCGCTGGATGCGGCCTTCATAGCGGCGTTAACGGACTTGGCGTCTACTTCGCCTTCGCAGATAGCGATGAGCTGGGTAAGCGAACCGGTGGGTACGGGTACGCGCTGTGCGCAGCCGTCGAGCACGCCGTTGAGTTCGGGGATAACGAGGCCGATAGCCTTGGCAGCGCCCGTAGAGTTGGGAACGATGTTAACGGCGGCAGCCCTTGCACGCCTTAAATCGCCCTTGCGATGAGGTCCGTCGAGAACCATCTGGTCGCCGGTGTAGGCGTGAATGGTAGTCATATAGCCCTTCTTGATCTTGCAGAACTTGTTGAGGGTATCTGCCATGGGTGCAAGGCAGTTGGTGGTGCAGCTTGCAGCCGAGATAACGGTATCGGTGGGCTTTAAAGTCTTTTCGTTAACGCTGAATACGACGGTGGGAAGGTCGTTGCCCGCGGGAGCGGAGATAACGCACTTCTTGGCGCCTGCGGTGATATGCGCGGAAGCCTTTTCTTTGGAGGTATAGAAACCGGTGCACTCCAAAACTACGTCTACGTCGAGTTCCTTCCAAGGAAGGTTAACGGCGTCTTTCTCTGCATAGATCCTGATGGTCTTGCCGTTTACGGTAATCGAATCTTCGCCCGCGGTCACGCTGTCGGCATACTTATATCTGCCCTGAGCAGAATCGTACTTGAGAAGATGAGCAAGCATCTTGGGGCTGGTAAGGTCGTTGATAGCGACGATCTCATATCCCTCAGCATCGAACATCTGCCTGAAAGCGAGGCGGCCGATACGGCCGAAACCGTTGATTGCAACTTTTACGTTTGCCATAATTTTTGTATTCCTCCGAATTTAATAATAAAGTACAAAGTGTTATCAGGATGACGGAATAAGCGATTTCCTATCCTCCCGCTCAATACGATAATATTATATCAAATAACTTTTTTTAAGTCAATAGTTTATTTAAGATTTTCAGCGTTGAGGCATTTTAAGCTGTCCAAAACAAAGCGGCCGTCCTTTCTTATAAGGACGTCGTCAAACCAGATCTCGCCGCCGCCGAACTCGGGCGTCATTATCAGCACGAGGTCCCAGTGCACGCCGCTCTGATTGCCGTTGTAAGCGTCGTCGTAGCAGCAGCCTGGAGTGAAGTGAATGGAGCCCGATATCTTCTCGTCGAAGAGTGTGTCGAGCATGGGCGCGGTAACATAGGGGTTTACGCCTATGGCAAACTCGCCGACGTAGCGCGCGCCTTCGTCGGTATCGAACACCTTGTTTAAAGCCTCGTTGTCGCCGTCGCAGGCGGCGTTTATTATCTTACCGTCCTTGAAGGTGAGCGATATATTTTCGTACTTCTTTCCGCCCTGCATGGAGGGTGCGTTGTAAGTTATCACGCCGTTCACGCTGTCTTTAACGGGCGCGGTATACACCTCGCCGTCGGGAATGTTGCAGCCACCCGCGCACTTTATGGCCGGCATGCCCTTTATCGAAAAGGTTATATCGGTATTCTTTGCAACCAGGCGGACTTTATCCGTCTTGTTCATAAGTTCGACGAGCGGGTCCATCGCCTTTGACATCTTGGCATAGTCGAGCGTGCACACGTCGAAATAGAAATCTTCAAACTTCTCAGTCGACATCTCCGAGAGCTGGCTCATGCCGTCGGTGGGGTAGCGAAGGATCACCCACTTGGTCTTTTTGACCCTTATCTCATGATGGACGGGATAGAAGAACTCGCGCTGATATAACGCGCTCGTCTCCGAGGGCACGTCCGAGAGCTCGAAGTTGTTCTTAAAGCCGCGTACGCCTATGTAGGCGTCCATATCGTTCATGATATGCGCCTCGTATTCGGCGAGCTTTTTTATGCTCTCCTCCCCCGCTCCCATAAGCAGCGAACGCTGCACGCGGTTGGAGACAAGCTTTACGTAAGGTATGCCGCCTGCCGCATAAACGTTCTCAAGCAGGGCGCACACGAGCTCTTCGGGGACGTCGGTTGCCTCGATAAACACCTTTTCACCCTTTTTTAAATTTGCAGAGTAGTTTACAAGCCCCTTGGCGAGCTTGTTTATCCTTTCATCGCGCATAAATATCTCCTTAAAATTATTACCTTCTATTATATAAACCGTTTTGAAGGACATTAAATATGTTTTTCGATATTTCTGTAACAAATTTTGCCGCAAAGCTTGAATTTTGCCGCGTTTTATATTATAATAGCTTTGTATGGAAATACAGCAACAAACCACTTAAATAACGGAGGTCAATATGGCATTAGCTTCAGCAAAAGAGATGCTTGAAAAGGCGAGAGACGGCAAATACGCAGTCGGCCAGTTCAACATCAACAACTTAGAGTGGACAAAGTCTATTCTCGCAACCGCGCAGGAATTGAACGCACCCGTGATTTTGGGCGTTTCTGAAGGCGCGGGCAAATATATGACCGGCTTCAAGACGGTAGCCGCCATGGTAAAGGCCATGATCGAGGAGATGAAGATAACCGTTCCCGTGGCCCTTCACCTCGACCACGGCACATATGAGGGCTGCTATAAATGCATCGAGGCCGGATTCTCTTCCATAATGTTCGACGGTTCGCACTTCCCCATCGACGAAAACGTCGCTAAAACCACCGAGCTTGTAAAGGTGTGCGCCGAAAAGGGCATGAGCCTTGAGGCCGAAGTTGGCGCGATAGGCGGCGAAGAGGACGGCGTTATAGGCAAGGGCGAATGCGCCGACCCCGACGAGTGCAAGAAGATAGCCGATTTAGGCGTTACCATGCTCGCAGCGGGCATAGGCAACATTCACGGCAAGTACCCCGCAGACTGGCCCGGCCTCTCGTTTGAGACGCTTGCGGCTGTCAAGGAAAAAGTCGGCGACATGCCCCTCGTTCTGCACGGCGGTACGGGTATCCCCACCGACCAGATAAAGAAGGCGATCTCGCTCGGCGTTGCCAAGATAAACGTTAACACCGAGTGCCAGCTTGCATTCCAGGCCGCAACGAGAAAGTATATCGAAGAGGGCAAGGACCTTATCGGCAAAGGCTTCGACCCCAGAAAACTGCTTGCGCCCGGCGCACAGGCCATTAAAGACACCGTTAAAGAGAAGATGGAGATCTTCGGCTGCATAAACAAAGCGTAAAATAAAAAATTTAACATGTATACGGCGGAGTTCGCTCCGCCGTATTTTTTTGCCCCCCTTCAGTCTTCACCGATATTCGGCCCCGGATATATTTTGCGCGTTTAATTTAAAAATTTGCGCGCATACTTAAACTATGTTTAAATTGAAGATAGCCGCCGCGGCGGCAATAATCGCGCTGTGCGCACCGCTGTGCGCATGCAGCATAAGCGCAGACAGCTCATTGAAGGAACTGACCGACCCCTATATAACGAGATACGAATGCACTCGCGCCGAATGGGGCGGGCAGAACTTTTTGGACGGGTACGACTATGTGCGCATCACCCTTTTGGACAGGGAAAACATGGAGCTTTCCTATAAAAAGACGGGCGAGGACGCACATTCCTACAGATGCGCATATGAATACGACGACAAGACGGGCGAACTTAAGGCGGGCGCAGGCGCGCCGGGCATTGAGTTTACCGAAGAGATAAAGATAGAGAACGGAAAATTTACCATATCCCTCCCCCTTTTGGGCAGGGAGCTTATAATGCAGTTTGAAAGTTGAAAACAGCGCCCCGCGGGGCGCTGTTTGTTGTTTTGTTATGTATCACAAGTCAATAGGGCTGCGGCCGTCGGAAAAGGTTATGCGGAAACTTTTGAGCCAGTCGTTTGAAGCCGTTACGCGCAGGGCGCCATTTGTGCCCTCGAGATATGTTCTGAAAGTTATGGCGCCCACCTCGTCGAGCTTTTCGCCGCTTAAATACAGCCGCCTGTGCATCGTGCCGACGTATATCACAAAGGTATCGCCGCCCGACTAACCGATGAGCACGCCGCAATATATAAAGTCCAATAGAAGTATAATGCCTGACATTGCAAATATAAACCAGCACGGCACAACGCCCCAGAGCCAGCTTTGGTTATACATGACGGGTTCATACTCGCCTATGAAACCCTCCACTATCTCAACGGTGCGGCTTCCCGGATACAGCACGGTAAAAAATATGGCAAGAGCAAGAAACACCGCGCCCGACACGCCCAGCGCTACCCTGCGGATTACAGTCCTGTTTTTGAGCGCTTTTATAAGTTCGGCACAGGATAAATTTTTATCAGTCATAGAAAAATATTCTCCCTGTGCCGCTTAGGCAACCTTGTACGGAAGGCGCGGGCCTTTAATCTGTAGCGGTTTTTGTCGTATGCGCGCAGAACGGCGCGCTCGACGGCACGGTATATATAGTAGCCTGCAAAGCCGCACAGCGAACCTATTATTATCCCCGCCGCCACGTCCGACACGTAGTGCTCGCACAGGTAGATGCGCGAGAAGCCGATAAGGAGCGCGACGAACACGGCGGGTATGGCCTTTGCGCGGTAGAAGATGACGAGCACCGCGGCGGCGCAGAAGGTCACGGCCGTGTGCCCCGAGGGGAAACAGTAGTCGCGCGAAAGCTCTATGCCGTACTGTCTGTAAAAATCCTCCGCCCAGCCGAGCTCTTCATGCGTCCACGGGCGTTCGCGCCCGACGGCGTTCTTTAGTATCAGGTTTACGACAACGAAGTCAACGACGAGCGCGACGGCCATTGCAAAACCGCAGCGGCGCGTTCTTTTAAATATGAGAAGTATCGCACAGCAGGCTATACTGATCTCGCCGTGCGCGGCGAGCATGGAGATATACTTCATGGCGTAGTTCAGCCATGTTATATCGTGAAAAACTTCATGCACCCTGTTTAAAATTTCAAGTTCCATAGATCCCGTTCCGTAAATCTTTTTTTACCGCTTTCATTTTAAAAGAAATTATGCGGGCGGCGCCCGCATAAAATTATTGCCCCGAATGGCAAATTTTATTTGTTTAAAACTGCTTTCCGATTTGCAGAAGTTACTTATCATCCGGCTCGTAACTGCCGGAAATCTCCTCCATGCCGTCGTCCGCCTTAGTGAAAATTGCACTCTGAACCGTCATATCTTCGTCAGACATTACATCGTCGATGGTTACCTGCTTATCCTCCGTATGGGGGACGGCGCGCGGAAGGTCGTCGTCGTAAAAAGCAATGTCGTATTCCATCTTGGCAAGTTTTGGATCTGAATAGACCGCCTCGAGCTCGATCCTCCTCTCGATCTGCTCCCTGTGCTTTTTTGCGATCACATACACACAAATGAGAAACAGAAGCAAAACAACTCCGCCGACGGCTATCGCCACAATATAAATAGGTTCCATATCGTCTTTAATTTTACCACCACTGCAGGGCGTTGTCAACCTTAAAAATAAATTGCGGCGTGTGAAAAAAAGCAAAAGAAATCAAACATAAAATCCGCCGACAATATTAAAAATGCGCGTGCGCCTTCATAATATGCACGCAAAACAAATAAACTATTGTTATGAAAAAGATAATGTTTTGCGGCGGAGGAAGCGCAGGGCACGTTATGCCAAACATTGCGCTGGCGAAAGAACTTTCGGGCGGGTATACGGCAGAATACATGGGCACCGACGGCATCGAATACGGCATATGCAGAGCGGAGGGATTAAAATTTTTTATGTTCACCGCTCCAAAGCTTACACGGGGAAAAATTACCGCAAATCTCTCGGTGCCGTGCAGGCTGAAAAAGAGCGTGAACGAGGCCGCGGATATTCTCAGACGCGAAAAGCCCGACGTACTTTTCTGTAAAGGAGGGTATGCGTCGCTTCCCCCTGCTCTCGCCGCAAAGAAACTGAAAATACCGGTGATAACTCATGAATCTGATCTCACACCGGGACTTGCAAATAAAATAATTTCGCGGTTCGCCACGGTGACTCTTACGTCATTCCCCGAAACGGCGGAAAAATTAAAGCACGGCAGATACAGCGGCCCGCCGATAAGAAAACAGGCAATGCGCGCAAGCAGAGCCAGAGCAATGGAGAAATTCGGCCTGGACGGCCGCCCCACCGTTCTCGTATTCGGCGGCGGCAGCGGCTCAAAAACAATAAACGAGGCGCTGCGCGGAGCTGTAGCCGAAATCTGCAAGAATTTCAATGTGTTGCACGTATGCGGCAGAGGCAACAAAATCGATGCGCAGATCGACGGCTATGTGCAGTTTGAATTTATACCCGATATCGGCGCAGCATATGCATGCGCCGACTGCGCAATTGCGCGGGCAGGCTCCAACTCAGCCTTTGAACTTCTGCTAAATTCAATTCCGACGCTGTTTATTCCGCTTGAAAACCGCGCAACGCGCGGCGACCAGGTGAAGAACGCCGAATATTTTAAAAAGCGCGGACTTTGCCGCATTCTGCGCGAAAGGGATCTTACTCCCCGCACGCTGAAAGAGAAGACCGACGAGCTAATGCATGACAACGATTTAAAAAGCAACCTTTCATCCTACCATTTAAGTTGCGGAAACGAACGTATACTTGCCGAAATAGAGCGCGTGGCACTGCACGGTAAAACGCTGTAAAAGCCGCATGCCACACATTAGCATAGTACTATGTATAACATAAAATATATAAATTAAGTTGTTTTTTAATAAAATTCAGTAAAAAACCGTCTGGACATAACTGCCAGGCGGTTTCGCTTAATCAATAACAAAACAGAACATTAATTTTTACTCACTCTTCGTCGAGGCCGACAGCTTCAGCCAGCACCCAAAGCGCGGGGCGCACTCCTATTATAGAATTCAGCGACGAATCGCCGCTTGCATTTACAAGTCCGTTTTCATTGACGTTGGCAACACTCCCGTCCTCTTCGCCGGGCGAGCGGAGCCACCAACACACGCAGCCGTTGTCCATACGCCACACGCCCTGTTCGGCTGCATATTCCGTAGCCGTTGCGCGGCTTGTAAAGGGCACTCCGAAATATTTTTCCATCTCGGCGATACTGAGCAAAAAAACGCTGTCTGCAACCTCCTCACCGCCGTTTATACCGCAGTGCTCGTTTCCGCCGTCGGTATGTACCTTTAAAACAATGCTGTCGCGTTCGTCCTCCATAAACGCCGTGATTAAAAATTCGCCGTTCAGCCACTCGCGCAAAGCACACTCGCTCCATCTCGCCCCTGATGCACCGTCTTTAAAACGGCGACAGTCTATCACATTTTCCGCAAGAAGCAGCGCCGCATTCCCGGTCTTTTCAAGCACGATCCAGCGGATAGCAGCTTCCGCCCCGTCAGCAGTATACGGATATCTGCCGAATTCGAGAACCGTGGACATATCGTCGCTTACCTTAATATCGGGACAGGCGGCACTTACGGCGGCAAGATCGGCGCCACAAGCATAGCATCTGTCCGAAGCAGCGTGAGAACCGCAGAACGGACAAAATTTTATTTTCATCGCAAACAAACCTCCTGCCGTGACGAAAATATCTTATGAAAACAGACCACGACAGTTTTATCTTTTTTATTTTAGCATATAATACGACAAATTACAATACCCGAAGACAAATTATATGAATTTAATGTACCTATGTCAGCCTGACTGAAATTATGCAATCGACAACAGCCACTATGAGACAGCGCACATCGCGCGGAAGCAAGGCGCCATATGCGCATTCAGACGAAAGAGCGGAAATATATGCAAGTTTTGCCGTAAAACAGTTGAATGTATTATCTGCCGCCAGACCGTAAAGCTCGGCGGCCACTGCGCGCATACTCGGGCGCGCCTCCTCTCCGTCGCCAACGACAAGATCATGAACGCAATTCCGCAATTCTGTTACTATCGCGTCGAGTGTTTCAAGCGTATATTCATATTGCCGCGCATTCTGTTCGGCATGATAGGTTTCAAGCTCAAAATTTATCCGTTCAAGCGTAACCACTCCGCTTTTCAACCCTCTTTCGGAAAGACTGCCGGCAAGATCGGACGCCGCACCAGAAGTACTCTCTATAGCAGCCGCAATATAATACATTCCGCCGTACTCTATAACATAGCCTGCATAACCCATATCCTTTACCGACGCGCACAGATCAGCCGCAGGCCTTTCAACAGACGGTTCACAGCAATATACAAGATGATATTTTACCCTGAACCGTATATATGAGCCACACCCGCCGAAAACGGCAACACTCAAAGACAGAAGTACGGCCAGCACAACAAAATACAGCTTTTTAACCCGACATGAACCGGGCAACTTTGATCTCATACCCTATTTTACTGTGATTATAAAAAAATATGTGGCAACATCGCAATAAAATGCTTGCAAAATTATATATTTCTGCTATAATATTTAAGTCAGCAGAAAGCAGTAAACACTTATAAAACTTATAGGTTTACCACGAATAAATAAATGCTACTGTGGCTCAGCTGGTAGAGCAGCTGATTCGTAATCAGCAGGTCGCCGGTTCGAATCCGGCCAGTAGCTCCAAAAGCCGAACGGGCAGACTTTTGTCTGCCCGTCCGGCTTTTAAAGTCTGCCTGTCAGTTGCTCGAAACGGCATCGTTCGGAATCTGATACGCAAGCGGAGCGTTTTTTAACAACTCATTGATTTAAGGCGCGCAGCATGATATAATCGAATTGACGCATACAATATCATTCATAAAGGAAACATAAAAATGTCAAGATTTATTAATATAGTACTTGCGGCTCTGGCGGCCGCAGCCGGCACCGTTATGTTCGGCGGGTGCGCTTGGCTGAGCGGACTGCTTGAACCCGACCCGCAATACGGCAACAGGTACGAGATGGATAAGCAGCTTGCAGACGGTATATTGGACGATCTTAAGACTGGCGACAGGCAATCGTTCAAGGACAGATTTTCATACTACTGTCTGAACTATCACACCGACTTTGACAAACGCGCAGAGGAGATATTCGGCACTTTGGAAGGCAGTGTCATCTCATACACATATGACACCGGAACAGACGAGGCAAGCATTCATTACGGCTACGGAAGCAGGCTTCTTGGTTTTGATCTGGAGCTTGAAACTGAGAGCGGGCAATATTTTATTCATATAACCTGGTATCCCGTGAATGACTTCGACGGGAACTGCGAGGGGATAACCTTTTTATATGCCGGCACACAGGAAGCACGTAACGTGCTGCCGGAAAACGTAATAAAACCAAACGGAATTGAAAGAACGACTATGAATATATGCCATTCGGGCTGTACCCAGAAAGTTACAAAGAGCAGATATACAGCAAGAGAGGAAACACCATTTCAGGCGAATATATAAACGCAATTTACGGCGCCTTTTCAGACGGCGACAGAAAGAAGGCGGCAGATCTGTTCTGCCAAAATGCACGTAAAAATGTGGCGGACGATATCGAAAGACTTACCCCTCGCACACAGTGCAACAGTATTTGTTCAGCGCGGAACGCGGCGACGTTAAGGAGTATTACTGCTGCTATGCAGATCTTGAATACGGCGGTTACGGGCTTACGCTTTTATACTGCCTGCGCGACGACACAGACGCGGGAAACGTGGGACTGAACGGAGTTTTGTTTTACCCCACAGATGGACACCAATACAGCACGCTCGACAAAGAGAAGATTTTGCACCTTGAATACGGAATATATGTTGGCAACGAGTGCGTGCAGTTTTTTGAATAACAGTTGAAAACGCAAAACGACTTGTGCGGCAGCCGCGATATTTTTCTGCGGCTGCCGCACATCAAAATTAAAGGCGGGGGAATTTTTAGTTCCTCCGCCCCTTTATCTTTCGGCAAAATTTTAGGTTCTGCCGTTAGTTTTTCAATATTTTATCTGCAGTATTGCAAAAAATTTTGTTATGACTCACCGCAAAATTCATAGTGGCAGCCGCTGGTCTGCGTGGGAGGCATGGTTTCGCCCTCCGCAATATAGATGGTGTTCACAGTTTTGCCCTGCGCGTCAACTACCTTGTAGGAGCCGCTGCGGGGAGCGTAATCGCCGCTGTTCAATCTCATAACATTACCTCCTTGATTGATACAAACAGTATGTGCGGCATTTTTCATTTTAAACATGCAAACTTAAAAATTTTTTGCTTGTAAAACACGCGCGCGTTGCACAACCTTATTATATGAACAAAAGGTTCTTTGCCGCTGCGGCGACTATACTCGCAGCAGCCATTGCCGTGCTGTGGCTTACCGGGAATTATTTCAACCAACCCTCCTCCTTTTCGTTTGCGCGCGCGGACGAGACAGAGACGGTTCAAAAGACCGTATATCTCACGTTCGACGACGGACCGAGCGACAGGATAACGCCGAAAATTCTGGACGTACTTAAAAGCGAGAATGTAAAGGCTACGTTTTTTATAATAGGCGCGCAGGCCGAAACGCGCGACTACCTCATAAAAAGGGAATATAAAGAGGGGCACACCGTTGCAGTGCACTCCTACACTCACATTTATTCAGATATATACAGCTCTGCCGAAAATCTGATAAAAGACATAGACAAGTGCAACGACCTGATAGAAAAATTAACCGGCAGACGCTCGGACGTGTACCGCTTTCCCGGCGGTTCATACGGATTGAGACATGAACTTATCGCCGCGGTGACGGAGCACGGCATGAGATATGTGGACTGGAATGCAAGCACGCGCGACGCCGAATGGGGCGAAAAGAGCGTTGAAGAGCTGTATCGCGCCGCGCCTGATTTATTTCTAATTTGTGGTCATGTGAATACTGCCATAAGAACCGTACCCGCGGTTAAGAGCGCCAGGCCGATCCACTCCTTAATGTTAAGCTTTTCTTTGAACACGACGAGCGAGAAGAGCACTGTTATGAGTATACTGAGCTTATCTGTCGGAACAACGATGCTGACCTGCCCTTGCTGAATTGCATAGTAATAGCACAGCCACGAGGCACCGGTCGCAAGTCCTGAAAGTATCAGAAACAGCCACTCTTTGCCCTTGAGTTCTTTTACATACTTCGTCTCTCCGCGGCAGAACACGATGAGCCATGCCATTATGAGCACCACGCATGTGCGTATCGCCGTGGCGGCATTGGAATCCACGTTCTCTATGCCGACTTTGGCAAGCAGAGAGGTTGCGGCCGCGAACGCCGCCGAAAGTATGGCGAATATCAGCCAAGTGAGTTTTTCCCTGCCCTCGCCGCGCTTTATATCTATCATCAGGTACGTGCCTGCGGCTATCACGGCGAGGAATATCAGCTTCAGCCACCATCGCTCGCGCTCGTCCTGAAAGAGAATAATTGCAAAAAGCACCGATAAAACGGCGCTTGACTTATCAACTGCCGCAACTTTGGAAACTTCGCCAAGTTACAGCGCTTTGAAGTAGCATATCCACGATGCGCCCGTGGCAAGGCCCGATAGTATGAGAAACAGCCACGACCTGCCGCTGATTTCAGGCAGAGTGCTGTATGCGCCCGTAATAAACACTATCGCCCACGCCATTACAAGGACGACCGACGTGCGCACGGCGGTGGCGACGTCGGAATTGGCGTGCCTTACGCCGCACTTTGAAAGTATTGCCGTGAGCCCGGCAAAGACCGCCGAAAATATTGCCGCAACTATCCACATGATTTAAGACCTCTTTCAGATACAATTATAGCGCTGCGCCTGCAATATGCAACAATATTCAAGCAAATTATAAAATTAAGCGACTGAATCGAACGTCATCCGGCCCGAAGCAAATACTGCGGGCTGAAGCAAAGCGGCGCCTCGGGCGCCTACCTGCACTCCTTTAAGATTTCAAATATCTCTTCGCCGGTAAGTTTTTTGTAGTTTCCGGGGAGAATGGGCACGCTGTAGGCGATCTCTTCGAGCGAGCGGTCGCTCAGCAATTCTTCGGGCTCCCCTTTCATTTTGAGCTGCGAAAGTCGGGCGGGCAGACCGCACTCGTTTATGAACGAGGCGAGCGCCTCGATGCCCTCAAAGGCGAGCTGCAACTGCGTTTGCCCCTCCGCGGAAATACCCCACACGTTCTGCGCGAAACGGGCGAACTTTGCGGGTGCGGCGCCCGCTATATGGCGGTAGTATGCAGGGTAAAGGGCGGCAAGCCCCATGCCATGGTTGCAGTCGGTATAGGCGCCGAGCTGGTGCTCTATCATGTGCACCTGGAATACCGTTTTTTTGCCTATCTTTAGTATGCCGTTTTCGGCTATGGCCGAATCCCACATGAGATTGGATCGTGCGGCATAATTATGAGAATCAGAGAGGAGCACGCGCATATTTTTTATGACGCTGCGCATAACGGCCTCGCTTATATCATCGGAGACGTTGTCCTCGTCGGGACAGCCGAAGTAGGTCTCCATGGCGTGGGAGAGCGTATCGAACGCGCCCGACATCACCTGAGGAAATGGCACTGAAAGCGTATAAGCCGGGTCGAGAACGGAGAATACGGGCGCGGCGGCAAACAGTCCCGCCTTTATCTTCTTCTCCTCGTTGGTGATGACCCCGCCGCCGTTCATCTCCGAGCCCGTGCCCGAGACGGTGACTACCGCTCCGAGGGGAATGGGAGCCGAGGCGGGGAAAGCGTGCTTTTCAAGCTCCTCCGCCCACACGTCGCCCGCAAAGTTTGCCTGAAGGGCGACTATTTTACAGCAGTCTATCACCGAGCCGCCGCCGACTGCGAGAATGAGATCGACCTTGTTTTCGCGCGCGAGAGCGGCGCCCTCCTGCACCTTTGCACAGGTGGGGTTGGGCATTATTCCCGAAAACTCCACCACTGTTTTGCCGCAGTCCTTCAATACCGAGAGTACCTCATCGTATACTCCGTTGCGTTTTAAAGAACCGCCGCCATAGGCAAGCATGACCGTGCGCCCGTATTTTTTGAGTTCGGCGGAGAGATAATTTTTTACCGCGCCCCTGCCGAAATAGACCTTAGTGGGATATTCAAATACAAAATTTTCCACAAGTTTTACCCCCGTAAAAATAATACACAGCCGCACAGGCATTCCGCATGGCTGTGAAAATATTATAGAGCAGAGCATAAAAATTGTGAAATGCTTAAGTTTATGCGCCGTCAATGCCCGCGGAGCATAGCAAGTTCCTCCAAAAAGAGCGACACCGCCCTGCCCGAGGGCTGGAACTTTTTCCATACGGCGACGCAACCCATGGGCGGATGACCGGCAATCGGAACAAACCTGAGCAAAGGGTCGTGCAGATACTGCGCAGCCCCCTCTATGACGAGCACGCTGCCGACGCCGCGAAGGACGAGCAGCGAGGCGTTGTTTATCACATTGAAAGTGGCGACAATATTGAACCTGTCATATACCGTGCCGATTATATTTCGGAAATTCTGCCTGAGCTCACGGCGGACAGGGACAATGAGCGGCTCTGAGACAAGCTCATCGGCCGTGACCATGCCGCGACTTGCCAAATGACTGTCGGCACGGGTAAGTATACCTATCCTCTCCGTCTGCTCAAGCCGCACAAAGTCATATTTTTCAACGTCGACAGGCTCCAGAAGAAAACCGATGTCCACAAGGCCCTTATCTATACGCTCGAGCACGAGATCGGCCGTCGCCGTGAAGAGATCGAACCTGACATCAGGATACTTTGAGCGGAACACCGATATGACGTCCGCCACGGCGTTTGCCGAATATGACTCAGCAAGGCCGAGCGACACCGTTCCTCCCGGCGGACTTGTGCCAAGCTCGTCTATTATCTTTTCTTCAAGCGCTATCATCTCTTCGGCGCGGCGCAGGAGAAGCTCTCCGACCGCCGTGAGGGAAACGCTGCGGTTTGTGCGGACAAGAAGCGGCGAACCGACTTCCTCTTCAAGTTCGGCTATCTGCCGCGAGAGTGTGGGCTGTGTTATGAAAAGCCTCTCCGCTGCCTTGGTTATGCTGCCCTCAGCCGCAACCACGGTGAAATATTTGAGTACGCGCAGTTCCATAAGCCCCATGTTAAAATTTTGATAAAAAGCCCGTCTAAAAGAAAAATTTCTTTTAAAACGGGCAATCATGCGTGACATAGTACTATGTAAAATAGCAAAAAATCAAATTTTATGCCGCTAAAGACGGTCAAGCGCCGTAGACGGAACGGTATTCCCTCATCTTATCGAGGTACTCCTTACCCTCAATGACCCCCTGTTCTATCGCTTCGATTATGTCTTGCATAGTGACTATGGAATAGACCTTTATGCCGAACTCCTTATAAGCCTCCTGCACGGCGGAGAGATCGGAGTTCAAGGCCTTTTCCTGCCTGTCTACGCTAATGACCATACCGGCAACCTCCACCTTTGCCGCCTGAGCAAGCTTGGGGAGCATTTCGCGGAGGGCCTTGCCCGACGTCATGACATCCTCTATAAGGATAACCTTTTCGCCGTCTTGCAACTGTTTGCCGACGAACATGCCGCCCTCGCCGTGATCCTTTATCTCCTTCCTGTCGAAGCAGTAGTTAAGATCTTTATGGTGGTGATCCCAGAGCGCGACGGCTGTAGATACGGCAAGAGGTATACCCTTGTATGCGGGCCCGACCAGCGTTTCACCCTCTATCTTGTTATCGATTATGCACTCTGCATAGTATTCGCCGAGGCGGGCGAGCTGCGCACCCGTTTTGTAGTTGCCCGTATTTATAAAATATGGCGCCTTGCGGCCGCTTTTTAAAGTGAAGTCGCCAAAAGTTAAGACCCCGTTCTGTACCATAAATTTTATAAAGCGCTGTTTGTAGCCAAGTTGCATATGTGCGATCTCCTTCTTTAGTTTAATATTAATGTATCAACTATTTCGTTTATATCGACAACGCCGTGCCGCCCGAGCCATTCGTCGATCTCTTTTACGATCCTTGGAATGGAGTAGCCGTCGGTAAAGTTTGACGTTCCGACCTGAACGGCTTTAGCTCCCGCCATCATGAAAGCTATGGCATCTTTGCCGCTCTCTATGCCGCCCATGCCGATCACAGGAATGTCCACAGCATGCGCCGCCTCATACACCATGCGGAGGGCAATGGGCATTATGCCCGCGCCCGAAACGCCGCCGGTGTTGTTGGCAAGCACGGGCCGACGTCTTTCGATATCGATAACCATGCCGGTAAGCGTATTTATGAGCGAAACACAATCGGCGCCGCCCCTCTCGGCGGCCTGCGCGTTTGTTGCGATGCTCTCAACATTGGGAGAAAGTTTTACGATCAGAGGCGTCTTTTTTAGTTGGGCCTTGGTAAGTCTTGTGACCTCCTCCACATTCTGCGGCTTTATGCCGAGCGCCATGCCGCCGGCGCGCACGTTCGGACAGGAGATATTGAGCTCTATCATATCGACGAGACCGTCGAGGCGGGCGCAGATACCCTCGTAATCTTCAAGCGTTCTGCCAGCGACGTTGGCAATTACAGTCGTCTTGCCCTTCAGCCATTCGAGGTCGTTTTTGATAAACTCCTCCACACCGGGGTTCTGCAACCCCACGGCGTTTAATATTACGCCCTTACCCTCTGCAATGCGCGGCACGGGGTTGCCTGGGCGGGGCTCTAAAGTCAGGCCCTTTGTGCTCACGCCGCCGACGGCGGAGATATCGTAGAGTTCGTTATACTCCCTGCCGAAGCCGAAAGTGCCGCTTGCAGCAATCACGGGGTTTTTGAAACTTACGCCGCATATTTTCACAGTTAAATCAGCCATTTTGTTCCTCTTTTTCTTCAGAAACAGAAGTATTGCTGCGGGCGATGAGCCCTATCAGCCTGCCGTGGACCTGCTCCACGTCCTTAATACCCCAACACTTGAGAACGCGCCCGTCGTTTAAAAAGACTTTTATCTGCCCGGACGAATAGTAAAATCCCCACCTGCCAGCGCGGTCGCGCTGGTATTGAATATCCTTGATGTCGGCCGCTTTGAACCTATCCTTTATAAAAATCAGCTCGTCGCCCTCGCGCACGATGACCTCGTTCGGGCACTTGGCGTGCGTATGGAACATTTGCACACAGTACAATATAAATACTCCCAAAACAACTAAGGCGAAGGCAAGATACGTGGTACCGTAAACTATGCCGAAGTCGTCATCGTCGGCAAAGCTTATAACAGACAATACAACTAAGCAGATTATCATGAGCGGAAGCAACACAACCACAACGGCCGACGATTTCTTATAGTCGGCTTTATAGGCGATGACCTCGCGCTCCATTAAAGCTCCACCTCGCTGATATCGAACACGGGGCCGTCTTTGCAGACGCGCGCGTTGTGGCCGTCGGACTTTTTGCACACGCACACAAGACACGCGCCTATGCCGCAGCCCATGCGCTCCTCCAAAGAGACAAGGCACTTTACGTTTATTCCGCGCTCTTTGAGCGCAGACTTTAAGGCGCGCAGCATTACGGGCGGACCACAGGAGATTATCAGATCGAACTTGCCCTCTTCATAGTCGGCGAGGAATGCCTGTACGGCGTTGCCCTTAAAGCCCATACTGCCGTCGTCGGTGGAGATAACGAGCCTGCCGCCTTTTTCAAATCTGTCGGTAAGGCAGGCGTACTCTATGCCGCGGAAACCTATATAGGAATAAAAATTTCTTTTGCCGGCGTACTCGTCCACTACCGCGGCGAGCGGGAATATGCCCACACCGCCGCCGATCACGGCGATATTTTTGGCATCGCCCAAATCGAATCCGTTGCCGAGCGGAAGGAGCACGGAAAGCTTGTCGCCGGGCTTTTTTTCAGATATCTTGTGCGTACCGTCGCCCTTGAGCTGGTAACACAGCGTAACATCATCGTCTTTTACAGCACAAATGCCGAGAGGGCGCTTTAAAGGGAATGATTTATCGCCCACCGAGAGGTTGGCAAACTGCCCGCCTCTTATTTTTCCGACGGACTCAGGCAAAGCGAGCGTTATCGCCCATATGCCTTTGGCGATCTCTCTGTTTTCTATTACAGTTGCAAGTAATTCTTTCATGATTATTTAATAAGGTGAAAAGCGTAAACCATTCCGTCACACTACGGGTGCCACCTCTCGTTGATGGGAGGTTAAATGCGGAACAGATTTCTCGACTTCGGTCATAAGGAGCGAAGCGACGGAATAGCGATTGTTCGCTGTAAGCGCAATCGCGTCAATGACAATTAATTTTTAATAAATAACATTCGCAAGCGGGGTGTCTCGGCGGCAACAAAGAAATAGCTTGCCGCCTCGGTCACCGCAAACGCTTAAACATATGCGTTTGCTTATCTCATTTCGCCACGCACAATGGATGTCCATTGTGCTATAAAACGGCTCATTCGTCCTGCGCCAGCCATCTCGCCGCCATTAAGGAAATGTATGGAGGCTCAGGCACCGACAAAGTTATGCTTAAATTAAGCCGAAAAAGTGCAAGAGCGAATTTAGTTCGGCCGCTCACGCACTTTTACGACAACAGCAAACTCACGGCAAAGATTTTTGCACAGCAAAAAGATTTGCGTGAACTCTTTTTATCCCATTTTACCGATGGCGCGGCGCAGATCCTCCCGCATATCTATACATGCCGCACGAGCCGCCTCCCAATAGGTCATGCCGCTGTACTGCGGCTTGCGGTAGGCGGTAATTATGCCGCGGGAGTTATTAACGATGCCGCCGAGGCCGCGCTCGTCAAAGCAGCCCTTTATACCCTCGGCAGAGCCGCCCTGCGCGCCGTAACCGGGGATGAGGAAGAAGGTGTGCGGCAATTTTTTGCGAAGTTCGGCACCCTGTTCGGGATAGGTAGCGCCCACCACCGCGCCGATATCGGAGTAGCCGAAGTGACCGATGAGGTCCTTGCCCCACTCGGAGACGAGAGCACCCATGCGCTCGTACACCTTTTCGCCGCTTTCGAGTTTAAGATCCTGAATTTCGCCGCTCGATGGATTGGATGTCTTTACGAGCACGAACGCGCCCTTGTTGCACGCCTTGCACTCTTCGATAAAGGGGGCTACGCCGTCGGTGCCGAGATAGCCGTTTATCGTGAGCATATCGGCGGGGAAGGCACGCATCTTCTTTTCGTTTATCCTGGTGCGGCCGAGGTACGCAGTCGCATAGCAGCCCGCGGTCGAACCAATGTCGTTGCGCTTGCAGTCTGCAATAACTATCATGCCCCTGCCGAGCGCATAATTAATCGTATAGTTGAAGGCCTTCAGGCCCTCATAGCCGTACATCTCGTAATAGGCGACCTGCACCTTTATTGCGGGAACGATGTCGCTTATCTTATCGACGATGTTCATGTTGAATTCTGTTATCGCCTCCGACGCGCCCTCGAACGTGGCCATATCCTCGCGCATGTTGTCTGGCAGGTAATCGAAACTCGTGTCCAGCCCAACGCATGTGGGGTTTTGCATATCGATTATCTTCTTTATCAGTTTATCTATCATATCCGCTCCTTAAAAACAATTCTCTCCTTATAAATTTATGAAAATTATATCAAATGTGAACATACGGCAGAAAATACAGCTCACTTTGCGGAGTATTTTATGTCGCCGTCGACTATCGTATAGACAATTTTGCCGTAAACTTCAGTGCCGCCAAAAGGCGTGTTCTTTCCCTTCGACACAAACTTTTCGCCGTTTATAACATACTTTGCCGCAAGGTCGGCTATGGTGATATCTGCAGGGGCGCCCGCTTTTATCTCCCCGCCTTCAAGATTTAAAATGCGGGCGGGCGCGGCGCTCATTCTGTCGGCGAGTTCGGAAAGGCTCATATCGCCCTCCTTTACCAGCTTGGTATAGGAGAGCGAAAAACTCGTCTCTATCCCGCTGATACCGAACGCGGCGAGGGAATATTCCACCTGCTTGTCCTTCTTTGAATGGGGAGCATGGTCGGTGACTATGCAGTCGAGCGTGCCGTCCTTTAAGCCTTCTATAATGGCCAGCCTGTCGCGCTCCTCCCTTATGGGCGGATTGACCTTTGTGTACGTATCGAAGGAAGTTATCACGTCGTCGGTCAGCCAGAAGTAATGCGGACAGCTCTCGGCGGTGACTTTTACGCCGCGCGCCTTGGCGCTGCGGATGAGCTCCACTCCGCTGTAGGTGGATACGTGGCAGATGTGAACGGGAATATCCAGACTTTCTGACAGAGCTATCTCGCGCGCGATCATAATATCTTCGGCCGCGCGGATGCTGCCCTTCAGGCCCGTTATTGTAGAATTCAGTCCCTCATTGACCACTCCGCCGTCGACAAGGTTTTCATCCTCGCAGTGACACAGGCACTTTATGTTGAAGCCGCTTGCATATTCCATGGCAAGGCGCATTATCTTTGAGTCCATGACAGAGCGGCCGTCGTCGGAGATAGCTACGGCGCCCGCCGCCGCCATCTTGCCTATTTCGGCGAGTTCCTCGCCCTTTTCGCCCTTGGTTATGCTGCCGATAGGGTGAACTTTGCAGAGGTTAACCTGCCCGGCCCTGTATTTTATATATGTGGTAACTACGGCGTTGTCGTTTACGGGGTTGGTGTTGGGCATGCAGCAGATCTGAGCGAAGCCGCCCGCAACGGCGGCCTTTGAACCGCTCTCAATGTCCTCTTTGCCTTCAAATCCGGGCTCGCGCAGATGCACGTGCATATCGATGAGGCCGGGGAAGACGTGCAGGCCCTCGGCGTCTATGCTGTCGCAATCGGCGGAAATGTTTTCGGCTATATTTGCTATCCTGCCTCCGTCGACAAGAATGTCGCACTTTTTTACACCATCGGGCAATACGACAGAGCCGTTCTTTATAACATATTTCATAAATTCTTCTCCCTGTACTCTTTTAGGAGGGCGAGTACCGCCATCCTTACGGAGAGGCCGTTGGTGACCTGCTCGCAGATAACGCTGTTTTTGCCGTCGATAAGGGTCGGCGTGAGCTCTATGCCCCTGTTCACGGGGCCGGGGTGCATGATTATCGCGTCTTTATCGGCAAGAGCGAGCATATTGTCCTTTACGCCGTAAAAGCGGCTGTATTCGGACAGCGAAGGGAAGAGCCCGCCCTTCTGCCGTTCGAGCTGAATCCTCAGGCCCATTACGCAGTGGGCGCCCTCTATCGCCTCTTCCATGCTTGCGCACACGTGCGCGCCCAACTTTTCAATCTCCTTTGGCATGAGCGTTTCGGGCGCGTACATATAGACCTCCGCCCCGAGCTTTTTCAGGCCGAACAGATTTGACTTTGCCACGCGGCTGTGCTTTATATCGCCGAGTATGGCCACCTTCAAGCCGCCGATTTTGCCAAACTTTTCGCGCATGGAGAACATATCCAAAAGCGCCTGGGTGGGGTGCTCGTTCATGCCGTCACCCGCGTTTATAACTGAGGCGCGCACATTTTCGGCCAAAAGTTTGGGAGCACCCGCGAGCGGGTGGCGAATGGCGATATAGTCTATCTTCATCGCATCGAGCGTTCTGCCCGTGTCTATCAGCGTTTCGCCCTTCTGAACGGAACTGGACGAGGCGGATATGTTCACCTCGCTTGCGCCGAGATATTTGCCGGCGAGTTCGAACGAGGTGCGCGTTCTGGTGCTGTTTTCATAGAAGAGCGTGATGAGCGCCGTGCCCGAGAGCAACTTTTCAGCCTTTCTGCCCGCAAGCAGCAGGGCCTTCATCTCCTTTGCCCTGTCAAGAATTTCGATGATCTCTTCGGCCGAAATGTGATACAGCCCGAGCAAGTCTTTGTTTGTCAGCATAAAATCCTCTTTTTACTTTTTTCCTGAATGGTCGGGCGGGTTAAAAGACGGGGACAATGCACAAAAAAAGCGGGTATTCCGCACGGTTCGGAGCATATAAATGCCGAACCGAACGGTCAATCCGCCGAAAATGTTGCATTGAATTTTAAAGCGCGCTCTCTTATTTCACACGCTTCGTCGCAAAACGCCGCCATAGTAATCTCTTGAAAGGCCGCAGAAAGACTGCCGCCCGCCGCGACAGCTGTCATACGGCACTGTATTTATTATCAGCGACAATTATACCACAGCCTTGCTTTAAAGTAAAGCAAATAATAAAATTTAGCGCGGGAAAATATGGAGGGAATATATATCCATGACCAATCGTTCAAACTATCTTCTGAAGCCTGAAGCCCACCTTATCGCACGAGGTGAGCACATACTCCACCCCGTTTTTATTGCTGCGGAAGGGGAAATACGCCTCGCCGTGCAGATGACCGAATACGGCGAAGTCGACCTTGTTCTCTTCAAACAGCTGCGTAAACAGCGTTTCGCCGTTTTTTAAACTATAGGGAGGATAGTGTATCATGGCAATGAGTCTGTCGCCCTCGCCGCGCACTTTCGCCGTCTGCGCAAAACAAAGCTTGAAGCGTTCCGCCTCGCGCAAGTAGATTTTGTTGTCCTTTTCCGTAAAGTCGGGACTGCCAGGGCACGTCCATCCGCGTGAACCGCAGATGACGATATTTCCGAACTTAACGCAGTCGTTCTGCAAAAAATAAAAGGAACCGTCGGGGGCGCGGTCGCGCAGCTTTGTTATGCCGTTCCACCAGTAGTCGTGATTGCCGCGGATAAACACCTTTTTGCCGGGAAGAGTTTTCAGACGGGCCAGATCGTACAGTCCCTCTTCGAGCGTTATGCCCCAACTTATGTCGCCGCAGATCAGGACAACATCGTCATCAGTAACCTTTTCATGCCAATCGGAGCAGATTTTTTCGAAGTGCCCCTCCCATCCGTCGCCGAAAATGTTCATCGGTTTCGGATTAAGTCCCGAAAGATGCAGATCGCTTATTGAATAGACGTTCATATCAACTATTATAATAACATATAAACGCAAAATTTGCACACAGTTTTTATGCAAAATTATTTATTATTATAGTAATTAATTATTATTATAGTAATTTTTTATTGTTTTTTTAATTTTTTTGTGATACGATAAACTAAAATTAAACAACAAGAGGTTAAAAAATGAACGAAAGACTTACACTGCTGCTTATTGAAAACGACCCCTCGAGTTGCAAAAACGTTATAAGCGAAATAGCTGAGAACGCCGAAAATTTTACGCTTGTCGGGGTAACAAATAATCCGAACAGGGCAATGCAATATATATACGACGCGCGCCCCGACGTTATAATACTGGGATTATCCGGCAAAGAAGACGGCGATATGTGTGAATTTTTAAAGAAACTTAAAACCGCCGACATAGCAAGGCCGCCATACATTCTTGTACTCGCCGAAGACGAAGCCGCTGCGGGCACCAGGGCCGTAAAAGAATGCGAAGCCGATTTTATCATGCTGAAGAACAGAGACGGCAACCCTGCAAAGGAAGCATTAAATTTTTTAAAAATCACCGCTCCCGTAATAGCGTCCCGCAAGCCTAAAGACGGATACGGAGAAGCCGCTCCCGCCGATGAAATGAACGAGCGCCGCATACAGAGAAGAATTTCGAACGAGCTGGACAAACTGGGCATAAGCTCCAAATCGATCGGCTACAGGTACCTTATCGACGCAATAGCTATAATTATGAAGCAGCCCGTACAACATGTATGCAACGTGGTGAGCAAAAAATACGGCAAGACCGGCAACAGCGTTGAGCGCGCCATGCAAAACGCCATAAACCGTGCATGGGCCTCTACCGACGAAGAGGAGCTCAAGGCAAACTACACCGCTAAGATAAAGTCTTCAAAGGGCATTCCCACCATCACCGAATTCATCTTTTACTACGCAAAAAAGCTGAACAATGAATTCTAATGAATTCTGATGAAGATACGCGGTTGCATTTGATAAAATCAACATAATGATAAGTTATCTTTATAATAACAGTAATTTATGCATACAAAACATTATATTATTTTATTGACGTAATGCAATCAGCGCAACACATCTTTAATTATCTGATTACTCTTTTTTGTAAAGTTTTATAAACAAATACGTGCGCGCGCCGTATCACGGCGCGCGCACGCTTTTTTAAGGAGAATTTATTTATACGGCGTCTGCCTTTTGCAGCGTTTGCCAGGCAAAAATTTTGAGCCGGACTACTTTGACCTTGTGTTGCCCTGCGGATAAAGCGGCAGCTCGAAGAAGCCCGCACATACCTCCTGGGAATAGTCCTGGGCGGGAGGAATCGCGCAGTATCCATAGCTGGGAAGAAGAATTTCAACATCTATGGCTATTTTTAGTATTATGGTTATGCACGCGTTTACAATAAACGTGTTGTCGCATCCGTTGAACGCACCGTCGGCGCACACGGCGCTGACTTCGGCCGTTACTTTATACGGCATTATCGACGGCGCGGGCACGAACAACAGCACGTCTTGCTTTACCGTTATCACAGACTGCGCGCTGCCCTCATTGCCGCAGGCATCGGTATACAGTACCTCCACCGGAATATTTACCGTGGCCTGAACCCTTGCACAGCCAGGCTTATCTGAAAGCCTGTCGACGCTGAGCGAGGTTATTTCGCCCTTGGACGAAACCGATTTTGCGCTTATGAATGTTAGAGGGTATGTAGGATCGCACGGAACGGGATCCGTCAGGGTGAGCGTGTAATTTTCAAGCTGGATCTGCTTGATGCAGGCATCGAATATCTTTTGTGCCTGAATGCACACTTTTTCACACATTCCGTTGAGCGGATTTCCGCTTATGGCGCCGGGACATTTATCCGACTGAAAATTGGAAAAAAATGACATTTTTAACCTCCGTCTTTATCTGGAAACGCGCCGCAGAAATCCCGGCGCCCTGAAACGGCGCGCCACGGGCAGATACGGGTGTTTGCGGCATCCGTTTTTTCTGCGGCGCGACAGTTTTTTATTAATGTATTATATGACGCATCCAAATTTAAATTTACACGCAGCGGCAGTTTTTTACCGCGACAGGCATACGCGGCGGCTTTATTTTTCATCAAACGTCAGACTCATTCTGCCGGCGGCACGGCGGAATAATAATTTTACACGTCGGGTATACGGGCCTTTTTCCGTTGAGCCGTTCAAGTTCGCTTACATCAACCCCGAACCTGGCCGCTATAGACGAATAAGTATCGCCCACGCGCGCGGAATACATTTCGGAAGAAAAAATGAACACTATGTCACCGCAAACGGTATCAGGCGGAACGGGGCAGCCGAATGTTTCGGCAATCTGCGAAGAGGTCTGTCCCTCCTTCACCCTGTATATTGCAGGTTTTGAAAGTTTAAGCTCGTACATCGCTATATAATATGCACGGCAGACGCATAAAGTGCGCGCATGACAAAAAAAATCAGGCTAAGCTTGCGCGCCGCACTCATAATCGCGGCGCGCAAATTGTAGAATAATGTTGATGAGTACAAGTATTTACAAGACAACTGCTCAGGTAACATTTTTTTCTACCGTGGAGAAGAGTCTGAGCTTTTTTTACAGAATAGCATTGTCGCGCATGATAGGCGCCGAGGGGCTGGGCATATACCAGATAGCCCTTTCGGTATTTTCGGTGTTGCTTACAGCCGCATCCTCCGGCGTGCCTATAACCGTATCGCGGCTGATAACAAAGCAGAACGCGCTTGGAAACACCGCCGGCAGAAATGCCGTCGTCACAGCGGGAATAGTCAGCACTCTTATTTTCACCGTGCCGGCAGTAGCTCTTATATTCGGAGGACAAAAAATTTTCGGCCTGCTTTTTTCAGACGAAAGATGCCTGGCGGTATTTCTAATAATCCTGCCAGGACTTATAATCACCTCTATATATTCGGTAATGCGGGGCGCATTCTGGGGCGACAAACAGTTTATGCCCTATTCGCTTATAGAACTTGCAGAAGACGCGCTGATGGTTGCGCTGGGCTGTATTCTGGTGGCAGGAGCGGCAGGAGCAGCCGACGGCGCGAGAAGAGCCGCGATGGCCGTATTTATATCATACATATTTTCTTTCGTCGTATCGTTGTTCTGGTACTTTAAAAAGGGCGGCAGGCTGGTAAACCCCAAAAGCCAGCTGAAACCTCTGCTCTCGTCCTCACTGCCTGTAACCGCGATGCGCACGTCAACATCCCTTCTGAATTCTCTCGTCGCCGTGCTGATGCCGTTCCTGCTCGTTAAGATGTGCAACCTTACAGACAGCGAAGCGGTGAGCCTTTACGGCGTGGCGGCGGGAATGGCCGTACCTATACTTTTTATCCCGTCTTCGCTTATCGGCAGCATAGCGGTCGTGCTGGCTCCCGAACTCTCGGAAAACTTTTACCGCAACCGCACGGATATGCTCAAAGCGGACGTAGAAAAATCTCTCAAGGCGGCCATACTTATCGCTCTGGTACTTATACCGGTATTATTTGCTCTCGGCGAATCGGTCGGAAACATACTTTTCTCGGACGAACTCAGCGGACAGATAGTAAAAAACAGTTGTTTCATTCTGCTGCCGATGTGCCTTTCAATGATAACAAACACCATTCTGAATTCGATGAACAGAGAAAAAGCTACGCTTATATACTATTTCTGCGGTGCGGCGGCGACCCTTATCTGCATAGCGTCGCTCACTCCGGTCATAGGGATATATTCATATATAACGGGACTTGCCGCAAGTTATGTGATAACCGCAATACTTAATCTGCGGCTTCTGAAAAAGCTGTGCCCCGGAATAAAAATATTAGGCTATTCGCTGCGCGCAGCCATAGCATGCGCGATGAGCTGCGCATTCGGCGCAGCGCTAACGGGCATACTTGAAAACTACCTGACTCCCTTCCCGTCCCTCGTGATATGCGGCGCGGTGCTTGCCGCTTTTATCGCGGCAACCTTTCTTGTATTCAAAACATACTCTGTTGAACCCGCCAGAAATGCATTGAAAAACAGACTGAAGAGACACAGAGCAAAACTCAACGGATAAAAAACCTGCAAACTGCTTTAAAAACGGGCGCGGGGGGGGGGGGGGGGCCCCCCCCCCCCCCCCCCCCCCCCCCTTTTTTTTTTTCAAGCAGAAGACGGCACCCGCGATGAGCGCTAGTCTCGTGGGCTCGGAGATGTGTATAAGAGACAG
>ERZ1090881.254-NODE-254-length-26079-cov-90.418614_pt1 | contig 26079 bp, 18 predicted proteins | sample MGYA00478470_ERZ1090881 | MGnify/ENA primary metagenome ERZ1090881 (study PRJEB33644, sample SAMEA5815736) | chicken gut metagenome | biome: Chicken; feature: Gastrointestinal Tract; material: Caecum | place: Ireland | collected 2019-01-01 | study: A study of the...
CAATAGCCTATTCCTGAACCCCCGGACTATCCGGGGGTTTTCTTTATACAAAAAACAGAGGGCGTCCCGCGCAAAGAAACTTTGCGCGAAGGTGCGGGATAAGGTAAAATTCAGCAACTTAAAGTTGATTGTCAAGCCAAATTTCCACCAAAAATCGTTTACCAATTTAACAAACGAGCGATCAATGAAACCGGTTAAAATCATGATAAAAACGCCCGTTTTCGACTGAAAACGGGCGTTTTTTAATGAAATCCGGCAACTTGCTTTCTCGCCGCCATTAAAGTAACGGCATGGCGGCTCGGGCACCGCCAACCACTATATTTTGTGGTTGGCTCACCTCGCATAGCAAAATAGCGGATGTCCGCTATTTTGAGAATACCCTGCTCGCCCTCCCTTGTCGGATAGCAAGTTGCAAAAAAAGAACGCAACCACAACTTGGTTGTGATTGCGTCTTTTTTGAAATCCGGCAACTTGCTATCCTCCCGGACCTTGGATGGTCAAGTACTTTCGCCGTAGACGAGCTTAACTTCTGTGTTCTGCCGCTTTCCGCAAGCGGAACACCTTCGGCAGAGCAGCGCTCTGCTCGCGCGGAATGGGAACAGGTGGATCCTCGTCGCCATTATCACCGGAATGGCTCCGCTTGTTGGACTTGAAGGGACACGCGAGGCATAAAAATATATAAAAACGAGGCAAATTTAAGCAAAAATCGCTTAAATTTGCCCCGTTTTAGGTTCCCGCCAAAATCTTTGCGACAAATTTGCGACAAAATCTTTTATCTGAATTTATACATATCCGTCCAAATAAAATCCTTTTCATCGCAATTTAATCACCCGCTCCGCATTAGTTTAATAGCATTGCATTATTTAATATACTTCACATTTCGGGCATCACCAACGCGCTTCAATTTATCCTCATCCACCATCTTTGCAAGTATACGCGTAGCTGTCGCTGACGAAACGTTAAACATTTTTTCAACGTCCCTGCGGACTATTTCGCCACGTTCGGCGACAATTTTTTCAATTTCCGCCTCCCTATCGGCACTTCCCGCTGTTGTCGAAGTCAAGGCGCGTTCAATTTTATAAAGCACCACCTTAAATGAATTTGGCGCGCACTCAAATAATGGCTGTTTACGCTGACCCTCGTAACTCTTTTTGATTTTGGCAATACCCGTACCGTAAGCCTCAATAAGGTGTATACGATAGAAAATATCCGCCAGTTTGCGGTTACGAAGATATGAAACGCCCATCATCACATCGGCCATTTCAACGCCTCGCACCAATCCGCCGAGGGAGATAAACTCTATTCTGTCACTGAACATACTTATGAGTGTATCGCCGTTCATTGCGTAATCCCTGTGGACGACGGCGTTCAGGAGCGCTTCGCGTATTGCTTCCACTGGATAGTCTCTGTAATCTTCCCTCCTTACCCCGTTGATTTTGGGACTGCTCAAACGGTTATTGCTGTCAATTATACGCGTAACGTCGTCAATCTGTCTGAATAAAGAACCCGTAAATTCGTGTCTGTCCCTGAAAACTTCCTTAGTTTGACCATCAAACACTGCAAATTTAATTTTATAGCCGCACTGGTCAGACAAAAGATAGGCAAGATTTGTGTAACAACCATCCCTGCCGATTGTTCCCAAAGAACGCTGTTGCGCTTCGCCAAAGGGCAAACCCGCACTTTCAAACTGTCGCTCTGCCTCAATAAAGGTGAGATTTTGTTCGAGAGAGCGGGCGTCCTCATAGGCGGTGCTGACGTCCTTTATCATATTGAGTATCTCCGTCTGAGTGGCGGGCGTTGAAGCCGTACCCCTGCGTACAAATACCCCCTCCGGACGGATACCCTTGCTTTGGGCATAGTACGGAGCCATACTGCCCTTATTGACTGTGATTTGCAGAACATTTTTACCTTCAACCACAATAGGTTTTATATCGACAAACGCCATAACGTCGGGTTTGATGTTATCTTTGATATTGTCCGTACATTTGATTTGGACATCGTTAATATTATCAATGCCGCATACGCTGCCATCGTCGTTTACGCCGACATAAATTGTTCCGCCCGAAGTATTGACAAAGGCAATAACTTCCTTATATAAATCGTTAATATACTCCCTTTTGAATTCCACAGTAGCCGATTCGGTCATAATATCTCCTCACTATTCAATCACGAGCTGATTTGATTAGATTGTGATTAGATTATAGATGATTTGATTGCATTTGTCAACAGCTCAGCTCCTATTATTTTAAACGAAACGTTAAAAGGCCGTACCGCAAAATTTATGCGGTACGGCCTTTACCATTAAGATATTTTAAATGCCTGTTGCAACAGGGGAAGACCCCACGCAAAGAATATTACAATTACTGCAATCAAGAATGCTGCAAGCAACGCGTAATAGACTATATTGAGAACCAACCTCTTCTTTTTCATTGCCGACGTCACTTCGGAACGATTGGCAAAGCGGATATTATATACGTTCAGCAATATGCCGCATACAACGTACGCGAGAATGACGGCGTCGATATCGATGAGTGCCAAAACATATACGGGAATGCCTTCGCTGTAATTATCGCCGATGCCTGCAACCAGCCTGCTGTTCGCGCAGAAATAGAGCGAACGGTGAAGGCTGTCGCGCAGCATATTCTGAACTCCGTTTGAAGAAGTTTCGGGCAGAGGATTCTCCATACCGGTGAGCTGCAAATTGCATCCTCCGGCGAGACAGGCCTCAGACTCGGAAGCATTTATAACGTTATAGTCCGTTATAACGAAACCTTTATATCCCCATTCGCCGCGCAGCACATTTATGTTGAGCGCATAGCTTGAGCGGCAACGCATACTGCCTATTCGTGCCATGCTGGACATTACACCCATTGCACCGCCTTCGGTCAGCGCATCTTCAAAGGGCCGAAGATAAATTTCCCTTATCGCCTGTTCGCGGCAGTATGTAGCCACGCCGCCGTTCGCATCGCGGTTGGTTTCCTGGTCGTTCAACGCCATGTGCTTTGGTACGGCATTGAGCCCCTTGCTTGCCGCACCCTTTATCATCGCCACGGACATTGTTCCGCTCATGAAGGAATCTTCCGAGAAATATTCATAGTTTCTGCCTGAGAAGGGAGTGCGATGGATATTGGTTGCGGGAGCATACCAGCCGGTATAGTTATCTAAGACTGCAAGATCGCCGTTGATTTCGCCATACTCATATACCAAATCGACGTTATATGTTGCGGCGAGCAAAATTTCAGCGGGGCCGACAACATTATGTACACCCTCCGGCCCGTCATAAACATACGCTGTCGGTTTGTTTATGGAAGATATGGCTGCCGTGCCGTACGCAGAAGACTTGTATATGTCGTGCATCGTTTCAACCGAAAGGCTGTTGAGAAGCTCGTCCCATTGCTCATCGTCGAAATCAAGCTCTGCCATATCAGACAATTTAAGGTCAGAGGCAACGCCCGTAGTTATGGCTTCGTACGAATCCTTTGAATTGGGATTACCCGATGCCTCCCAGCCGGTAGCTTTGAGGGCATCTATGATTGCCTGAGATGCCTGCGCCGTCTTAGCCTCGCCGGCGGCGTTGGTGGTGTTGGAAACGCCCGATTTTACGCCTGTTGCGTATTCAAGCCCGTTATTTTCCATTACAGACCAGTCATTCCTCGAAAGATAAACGGCGTCTTCAAGCGCAGCGCCTGTAAACTGATTTTCAATTTTACCGCCGCCTGCGCCCGTTGCATATACCTCATCATCGGTTTCAGACACTTCATAACCGTAGACGAAAGATGAGTTTCCGTTTTCAGTCATGCCGTCATCGACGGTCTTTCCCTTTTCGGCGAGAATATTATTGACTGCCTCGTGCGCGTTTGCCGCAGCGGTGAAATAATACTGCCCTGCTTCCAGAATATAAGTACCAGCGCCGAATTCGTCGTAGGCGCGCATCTCTTCGCCGCTGACCTTTATTTCCACCGTTTCGCTTGCGCCGGGGGCAAGTTCCTGCGTTTTATCGAACCCGACGAGCTGAACGGAGGGCTTTTCCACCTTATTTTCTATGTCGTAGGCCGTATAGGGCGACTGCATATAGAGCTGAACAACTTCCTTGCCGGCAACATCGCCGGCGTTTTTTACGGTTACGTTAAAGGTAAACTCGTCGTCAGCCTCGTCATAGCTGCCGGTAAACCCGCTCCACTCAAACCCGGTATAGGAGAGACCGTAGCCGAAGGGATACGCCACTACGCTTTCGTAGTCATAGCTGCCGGCGTTGCCCTGCTTTAAAACGACGTCCTCATACCTCGTTTCGTAGTACTTGTAACCTACATATATGCCTTCGGAATAATTGATGTAGGAATAATATCCGCTGCCGTTGGACGAGGCGTCTATCATATTCCCGTCGGCGTCGACAAAGCGGTAATCGCCGAAATTCTGCATTGCGGGCGCGGATAAGTTGTCGTATACATATGTATCTACGAGCTTACCCGAAAAATTGGCGTCGCCCGCGATGAGTTTGCACAGGGCATTTATGCCGCCCGTACCAGTTCCCGTGCCGGGCGCCCAGATAACGGCGTTGACGTTATAATCGTCGAGGAAGTCCATCTGCATGGGATTTGCAGAGTGCAGAAGAACTATCACCTTTTTAAAGCCGGCGTCGTTTACTGCTTTAAGCAAATCCTTTTCGTTTTGAGAAAGTTCAAGGTAATGCTCGTCGGACGAGCCGCCGAACCTGTCCATATTCCTGGGCAGGTCTGCGCCTTCGCCGCTGCTGCGCGAAAGAACGACTATTGCGGCGCCGTTATAGTTTGCGTAGCTGTTTTTTACATCGTCGGTATATTCGCTCTGCGGCACCTCGTCTATCTTCCACGATCCTGCGGAAGAGCCGTCGCCCTTGTTATCGCCTATGCCCCAGTCGGTATGGCTTGAACGGTTGTAGAATGCGCGCAGCGTGCCGTTGACCTTGAACCCATAGTCCTCGAGTGCGTTGGCAAACACGGCGTCCTTTGCAGTCTTGATTTTATCGAGAGTCATCCACAACGTGGAGCTCATGCCGAACACGCTCACCGCCTCGCTCTGCTTATTCAAAGGCAAGGCGCCGTCGTTCTTGAGGAGCACGGCCCCCTCCTTTACCACGCTTTCGTTCATGTCGGTGGTAAAGGCATTAAGGGCTTCGTCCATGCTGTCGTAATCCGAATGACCTACCGCCGCCGTTTCGCCCACTTTGCCGAACTGCGTTACAAGCACATTGTTATAAGATGCGGCTATGCAGTTAAGGACAATTAGTATCGCCAAAGCAATTGCGCAGGCGGCGGAGACAATGCCCAGACGTATTTTTTGTCTTTTATTCATGCTATTTACCTGCCCGCCCCTTATTATTCTGCTCCTTTGAGCGCGCTTATGTCGTTACAGGTAAACGTGAGACTGTTGCCGCCGAGGAAGGAAGCCGTATAAACTATCGTCGTGACGCCCTCGGCAGTAGTCGAAGTGATTTTTTCGGAAGGATTACCTACGCTCGTCATTGTTATCACGCCGTCGGCGATCGTCCACGTGTAATCAAAGTTCATGGCGCCGCTATAAGCCGAAAGCACCGCCGTCCCGTCGGAATAAAATTCAATGGAATTGCCCGCGCCGCCTTCAAATGTGACGATTGCAACCTTTTCCGCAACGCCTTCAAGAGCGCTTATATCGCTGCATGTAAAGGTAAGGTTTACCTGATTGCCGCCGAGCGAAGCTGCGTAAACTATCGTCGTTACGCCGTCCGCCGTTGTCGACGTGATGACTTCGGAAGGGTCGCTTACACTGGTCAGCGTTATTACGCCGTCGGAAAGAGCCCAGGTGTATTCAAAATTTATAGCTCCGCCATAGGCTATTATTTTGGCAGTGTTGTCCGCATAAAATTCTATGGAATTGCCTTCACCGTCTGAGAACGTGACGATAGCTTCCTTTTCGGGCACTTCGGGAGTTTCCGAACCGGAGGAACCGGCATTTTTTTCTACAAACTGCTTCCATGCGTCAACGGTGTTGTATTCTATTTTCTTTGTACCTATAAAATCAATAGTACGCGAATAGCCACCCATAAACTGGAAAGTATACTGCCATTTTATAGAGCCGTCTGCCTCGGCATAGATAGACACATCCTTGAACCCTGCAGACGCACTTTGGGTCGACGCGGTAAAAGTAGTCAGGCCGTCGCGGTCGGTTTCAGTATTCCATTCAAGTTCGATTTCGGTATATGTAATATCTCCATTGAACCACTGTGCATGATAAATCGTGCCGGTGCCGTCGCTCATCATGTTGCCGAGAAAATAAAAATCGAACCCGTTGCCGATAAGTTCGTCATATGAGCCGGTAAACTGATATTCTATTTCTGCAGTCTGGGTTACGGGCGGTTTATTTTCCTCTTCATTTTCGTCGGGGTCTTTGGTTTTGTCGCTACATGCCGCAAGGCCGGCAACCGTTGTTACCGCAACCACAAGCGAAAGTCCGCCTATAAGCCATTTTTTAAGATTACTCATTACAATTCCTCCTTAAAAATATCTTTGTGAGTAACTCACATTATATAAGCATTGATTTTCATATTCAATAGTTTTACCTGAATAGCCTGCACGCATACGCGAATAGCATAAAGGCGTTCTACCCCCACCGTTGCCGCGCGGCAAATTGTGCCGCGCGGCAGGGTATAGAGGAGGAAAAACACAAACCTCAAGACATTTATTCGGCAATGTCTTTGGAAGTTGCCGCCTTTACGCCGTATGCGTATATATGTATATCGGCCTTCAGGTCTCCGTAAGCGGCCTGAAGGCCGGAAGTTATATCCTCGTAGGAATAGGTCCAGAGCCCGTTTTCAAGCCTGTTTTCCCACTCGTGCCCGCCCGAGGCGAGCACCTTGCCGCGCCCGTCGGTGAGCACGGCCTTTATGCGGGTGAAGCCAAGCTCTATCCCTACGAAACAATTCTTTAAACCTGTCACTTTGCACTCCCTTTTACAAGCATTGTACTATCTGCCGCCCGCCCGTCAAGCGGCGGCGCAATATTATATTTTCCTCCAACCAATTAGGAGCGGCTTTGCGTTACGCAAAGCCGCTCTTTAATAAGGAATAGAAAAGGAGGGAGTGAAACCGCTTAGCTATACTGCTATAATCTTAAATTATATCAGCTATTTTTTTCTGCTCTTAATAACAGACACCGTAAGCATGGCAGCGCTTGCTACAGTGAGCACTATAAATGCTATCATGCCCGAAAGTATGGCAACTTCCCACCAAGGCATCGCGGGGATGATCTGCGCATCACCGATATTCATCGCATGGCTGTTTATTACGCTGTATATTATATGCTTGGTTGCAAGCCTGCAAGCAGAAACTATGGCAGGATCATTTTCGAGACCGGCAAGCGTATCCATACCGGAGCGGGAACCATCCCACAGATCCTGACCCGCAAGCACGCCGAGACGATAGTCCATATAATTTGCCATTACCGAGCAGTCGGTAATAGCCGCGCCCTTCATGCCCCACTCGTCGCGGAGTATGTCAGTCATAAGGCCCCTGTGCGCGCCCGACCAAACAACACCTATGCGGTTGAAAGAAGTCATAACGCCAAGTCCGCCTCCCTTTACGGAGCCCTCGAATCCTTCGAGGTAGAGCTCACGTATGGCCTGTTCGTTTGACCAGGTGCTTATGCCGTAGCGACCCTCCTCCTGGTCGTTGAGTGCAAAGTGCTTTGTGAATACATACACGCCGCGCTCCTGAATCGCCTCCACTTCTACGGCGCAAATTTCACCGGAGAGCCAGCCGTCCTCGGAATAATATTCAAAGTTACGGCCGGAATAGGGTGTGCGGTGTATATTGGCGCCGGGACCGTATATGCCGGCATATACACTATTGCTTTCAGTCTTGGCGCGCTGGAAATCTTCACCTATGCACCTGCCCATTTCGGCAACGAGCTCGCGGTTGAATGTTGCAGCCATGACATCTTCGGAAGTATACGCCATCGCGCTGCTGCCTCCGACAAGGCTGGCTGTAAGGCCCTGAGGGCCATTTTCATCGAGCGTGCCGGGAAGATTGATGCTGGGAACAGCCTGGGTAACATGGAAACCATCGCCGATGACGGCAGTCATTTCGCTGTAAGGTATCTGATTTAAAAGCTGTTCCCATACTTCACTGTCATACTCCTCTTCGCGCATGTCAATTGCCGTAAGGTCGCCCGCGGCGCCCTGCGTAGGCAACTCGGTATATTCGGACCAGTATGCCTCTTTATACCTTTCAACGAGGGCAGCCCTGCCGCTGTCGCCCGTTTCGTCGTGAGTGAGTCCGTCCGCCCACATCTGATCGGTCACTTCAAGAATTTTGACCTCGGTGGGGAATGTGCCCGTCCAGTCGCTGCGCGAAAGGTATGTTATGGTCTGGCCGTCAGCGCCGGCATACTTATTGAGATCGGCATTATCAAACCTGTTTGTAATTTCATTGCCAGTAGCAGAAGATACGGAGTAAGTTTCATCGTCGAATGTGCCGTTGGTCCACTTGGCGCAGAGCGAAGCGTCGCCCGTGCCGTCATTGCCGACGCCGTACATCTTGTCTTCGTCTACAGAGATATCACCGTCCTGCGCCTTCGCGCGGATGATGTTGTTTACCGCGTCGTGCGCATTTTTGCCGGCGGTGAACCAATAGTCGCCATCTTCAAGAATATAAGTCTTTGCAACGTTGGCGTCATATGAAGTGAGGTCTTCGGTATTTACCGTGATGGTATAATTTACCGTATCGCCTGCGGGAACTTCCTTTTTATCGAAGCCGCAGAGCTCAACGGCGGCCTTTTCGACGCCGTTCTGCCTATCATACTCAGTATAGGGCGAGCTGAAGTAAATCTGTACGGTGTGCTTTGCATCTATGTCGCCGGTGTTGGTCACATCGACGGAAACTTCGAACGACTTGCCGTCTGCGGCGGGCTCAACGCTGAAATCGCTGTATTCAAAGTCGGTATAGGAGATGCCGTAGCCGAAGGGAAATGCCACTTCTTCAGCATAGTTGAAATCTCCGGCATTGCCGTTGCCGAATACGTAATCTTCATACCTCGTTTCGTAATAGCGATAGCCTACATATATGCCTTCCTGGTATATCACATAATTTTTGTTGGCTTTTTTGGCGCCTGCGTCCATATTGTTCTGCGCCGTCTCAAGGCCGAGCTCATCGGCATTGGAATATGCGAACGCGCCGAAGTTTACCATTGCGGGCGCGGAATGGTTGTCCTTTAAGAATGTATCCACTATGCGTCCGGAAGGAGTCCTTTCGCCGGAGAGCAGCTGTGCGACAGCGTTGATACCCGTCATGCCCACGTCGCCTATCCACATAGCGGCGTCGATATCATAGTCGTCGAGGAAATCAAGCTGAAGCGAATTCGCAGAGTTGAGCAAAAGCACGATCTTTTTAAATGTGCCGTTTTCCTTATACTGCTGGATATGATCGAGCATATCCTTCTCTTCCGCAGAAAGACGCAGATAATCGCCGTCGGTGCTGTCGAAATTTGTCACATTGTTGTTGGTAAAGCAAGCTTCATCATCGGGGAGATCTGCGCCCTCGCCGCCGGAGCGTGCAAGCACCACAAGCGCCACATCGCCGTACTCGGCAAACGAGCTCGTCACGCCCTTCTCTTCATACAGGCTCCAGGGCACCTCGTTTATACGGTACTGGCCCTGATGTCCGCCCGTAGTGGCGGCATTTTCACGCTGATAGCCCGACGTCACATAAAACGTCCACAGGTCCTGGTTTATACAGCCTTCACCAAAGGCAGCAGTGAGCGCCGAATGGAGCGTGGCCGCCATTGAGGCATCCATGCTGCCCGAGCCTGTGCCTCCATACAAAAGATTAACCGACGACTGCGAAAAACAGGAAAATTTAGTGTCCTGCGCAAGAGGAAGCGTGCCATCTTTGTTGAAGAGCAGCGTGGCCCCTTCCCCTTCGAGGTCCTCACACAGCTCGCGCTCGTGCTGAGCAAGCGCCTCATCGGTATATGCAAGCGGCTCATAGAGTATCTGAGCGTCGGGATCGGGGATCACCTTATAGTCATCAGTCTGAAGCGCCGCATTTATGGATACCCTGAAATAGTCGGTGATGAAGTAAGCGGCTATGAGTATTGCCATAAACACAGCAAACACCGCAGTGAGCGCTATCCACAATTTTTTAGAAAACAATCTTTTCATACATGCTCCTTATGCTCAGTTGCGCGGCGGCGCAAAATGCGTTGCCGCGCAGCTTAAGCCATAAACTATTACAACAGAAACTATGCCTCTTCCACAACGGCAGTCATTGAATGATCTTCATCGTTAAGCTGCCAGCTGTGAGCGAGGTTATCCCATACCATTTTGGAATTTTCGTCAACGACATCGCAGGTAAGAGTTATCACACCGTCCTCAAGCACATAAGAGCAGTCAAACGAAGGGGCGTATCCCGCCATGACCGTTGCCACAAGGGTGGCCTTTGTATCGTCCACAATGGTGAGCGTTATCGCCATAGGCATCTGGCCGCCATAGGTGCCGTTGTACACGTTCTCCTGAACTACAGCGCTAAACTCAGGGATATCAGAATATTTTGCCGTGAACGTAAAATTGATTTTATAATCGCCGTAAATCGCATATTCATAATCGAACGTTGCCGTATCGGCGGCGGTGTCTACCGTCACGGTTATGGGAGTACCTGCAACGGTGACCGTCATGTTGCCGGCCTTATCGTTTGCCCATGTACCCGAAGCTGCCTGTGAGTAGCCGCTGTATATGAGCACAGTTCCGTCTTCCTGCAGATATACGGTGCCGCCGTTTTCTTCGTCTGTAAAGATTGCGACAGACTCGGGAGCGACAAATTCTTTGGCATTCTTTTCTATGAACTCATCGGCGTCGGCATACAGCGTTGTGCCGCCGGAGAATGATACCTGCCTGAAGAATCCGGCGCCGGATACGACTTCCATTCTGAGCGAGCATGTATAAGTCCCGTTGCTGTTATATGCAGTAGCGCTCGAAGATTGGGTCTTTATTCCCGCTTCGTTGAGAACATATATCTCTATGGAGAGCGCCTCCACACCGTCGCGCGTGGTTTCCTCCCATTCGCCCTGCATATAGTTTTGTATATAGTCATCGTTTTCAGCAGCAGGAGAAGTGTTATAATTGCCGAAACTGTAGCGGTCCATAACTATAGAGCCATCAGACATCAGCTTGAGCCAGAATGCGCCCTTTGCAAAGCTGAAGGAGTCGAGGTCCTCGCCGTCCATTACGCCGCTCAACTGATACGATATGGTAACGGGACCGTTGTCTTTACCTTCGTCATCATTGCCGCTGTCATTCGAGCATGCACCCAACGCAAGCGAAGCAACTGCCAGAATTCCGATGACAACACCTAAAAAAAACTTTTTAAATTTCATTTTTATATTACCTCTTGCGGCACAGCCGCCATATTTTGAGCTGCGCGGGAAGTCGCGCAGTCCGATTTATATTCCGTACCGTTACCGGCACATATCATTCCGCACCATTACCGGCGCCTTTATCGTTTACTGCCCTCTCTTTCATAAAGCAGGAGATAATTCCCGCAACGGCCGCAACGAAGAACGTCACCGAGAATATTATGCCGAGAGTTGCATTGCCGCCTATGAAATGCACGCCGTTCCAGACATCGGAAATTGAGGGCAGAGCAGCATTTACGGTGAGGGCAAACCCGCCTATATACAGACCAGCGCACACAAGCGGCACAAATTTCAGGTCGGTAAATATAACGAGAAGCTCTGCAACGGCCCCGGCAAGCATAAGCGCAAAGCCCACGGCCGTAAAAGTCCTGTCGGATGAGTCGGTGGCGATATACAGCACCGCGCCGACCAGAGCTATCACCGCTGCAGCCAGTCCTATATAAAAACCTATAGTTCTGTTTTTAAAAGCATTGCGTACAGAGAACATTATTCCTTGTCCTCCTTCTTTTTAATTAAACTTAAGGCATATCCCGTTCCGAATGCTATCACCGATACGCCGAGAAGCACGCCGAACACTGCATTTATCGCCGTGAGAGCCGTCTGCCACCAGGGAACGAAATCGGGTACTTCAACGCCGACCTGTATGCCGTTTACAAGATTGGAACGCGAATAGGCGTAATAGTAGTGCCTGTTTACTTCCTTCATCTTGGTAAGGATATAGCCGTCCTGCCTTGCAAGCTGGATGAGTTCCTGCCTTCTGTCGGTATCGTTATTGAACATGTCGGTGCCGAACGCAACACACTCGGCAGTATGCACATAGTCTGCGGCGTCCTTTGAAGAGTCGGTGAGGTTCACGCCCTTGAAGCCCCATTCGTTGCGGAGCACATCGATGAGCACAGCCTCGCTGGCCGCGCCGGCAGTTGCGCCCACACGGTTGAAGCAGGTCATGGTGGCAAGCGCGCCGCCAACGTCGTCGCGGAGAGCGCCCTCGAAACATCTTAAAGAACCTTCGCGGAAGCCCTGTTCGTTTGCAAACGTGGCAACGCCGTGGCGGTTGGTCTCCTGGTCGTTACCTACGAAATGTTTGATAGCGGAGAGAAGTCCGCCCTCCTGCATTGTCTTTACCTGGGCAGCTCCGCAGAGATACGACATATTCGCATCTTCGGAATAATACTCGGAATTTCTGCCCGAATATGCGGTGCGGTGCCAGTCGGCGCCCGGACCGAATATCATCGAATAGCCCGCATACAGCGCATCTTCGGCAAACAGTTCGCCGCGCTCTGCAAGCAGATCGAGGTTCCATGTGCTCGCCATAGTGACCTGATCGACATACAGGGTTATTCCCTCGCCGTTGCCGTTGGCATATGTAGATCCGAGGCCTTTGGGACCGTCGGTATTGGCGTTTGCAGGTTTATTTACCGAATCGATCTTGTCGTTGCCCATGCGCTCGCCCATTATATTGGCAAGTTCCGATATCGAGAGCTGGTCGATGAACTCCGTCCAGGCCTCGTCGTCGTCATAGGCGACGTCCTTCATCTCCACAAACTCAACGCCCGCGTCCTTCGCCACGGTTATAGAGCTCACTGCAGGGGCATCGGAAGGCGTGGTATATGTTTTGCCTGCAAGCAGAGTTTTTAACTCATCGCTTGCGGTAAGGCCGGTATAGGCCTTGGGATATGTATTCCAGTCGCTGCGCGTAAGGTAAGTAACGGTGCCTTCGGCAAAATAGTTGTAGTCGATTTCGTCAAAGACGTTGGCAACCACCTCGCCCGTGGCTTCAGACCTGGCATAGGTGGCGTTGTCGTATTCGGCGAGATTTACCATTGCCGCCTTATTAGCGTCGCCGTCAACGACGTTGCCCTTTTCGTCGGTGAGCTTGCCGTCGACCTCATCGCCGTACTCAAGCGCCATGACGTTGTTGAGCGCGTCGTGGGCGTTATCGCCTATGGCGAAATAATAATCGCCCTCGTCGAATACATAGCACCCCTTCCTTGAAGAATCGGCGCCGTTGGTCGCTTCCTCGTCGTAGGTAGCGAACAGATAGTCGTCTGCCCTCACCTCTATGTCATATGATTCGCCCACATCCAGTTCGGGGGTCTTGGCAAAGCCTATCATCTGAATGGCAGATTTCTGGGCCTGCCCCTCTTCATAGGGCAGGCTTGCATACAGCTGAACTACGCTCTTTGCCCTGCCCGAATAGCTGGAGCCGTTTTCGGGCCCGTTATTGGTGACTGTGACATTGGCTATCACTTCGTGATTTTCCCTGTCCCACTCGATTGATGTCACTTCCTGCGTGAACTGCGAATAGGAGAGGCCGTAGCCGAAGGTATATGCCATTTCGTCGGCATAGTTCCAGCTGTTGCCCTCGCTTGCATACACGCCCGCGCTGCCCGCTGCATTGTTTATGCCGAGCACCTGGTCGTGATAGCGCGTTTCGTAGTATTTATATCCCACATAGATATTTTCGGCATACACAACGTACTTGTTTTCGTACTGCGTATTGTGATTACTGAATGTGAAGTCGCCGAAGTTGCGCATTGCGGGCGCAGACATTGAATCGGCGGCATATGTATCTACGAGGTGACCCGAGGGGTCTGCCTTGCCCGTAAGGATATTGGCAACGCCTATGAAGCCCACATCGCCGGCGGCGCCGAAGGTAAGGCAGGCGTCAACGCCGTACTGCGGGTCCTCTATCCACTGCAGATCCATGGGGAACGGGCTGTTTACAAGCACTATTATCTTGCCGAACTTGCCCGAATCGTTTATCATTTTGACGAGGTCTGCCTCTTCTTTGTGGAAGGAAAGCAGGGGAACGCCGTCGGCGTCGGACTGATAATCGAGGTCAACGCCCTCGCCGCCGAAGCGGGTCAAAAGCACTATCGCCGCGTCGTTATAATCGTTTGCATACGAATTTTTGAGGTCGGCAGTATAAAAATCCTGCCCCACTTCGCCTATGTCCGACAGGCCGGGCGTAGAGGAAGATACCCTCTCTTCGTCGCTGTTCAGATAGGCGTTGTACATCGTCATATTTACATCAAAGCCCGCCGAATTGAAGGCGTCAAGAAGGCCGCCCCCGCGCGAAGCCTTGAACGAAGAGCCGCCGCCGTTTGTAGCATATACGGGATTTTTTACCGAATTGCCGAACAGCGTTACGCTGAGCTCGTCCGCGGCAAGCGGAAGGGCATTATCTTCGTTACGGACCATGACCGCGCCCTCTTCCATCGCGCGGATATTGAAGTCGTTTTCCGCCTCAATGAGTTTTTGGTTGTTTTCGGCGTTGAGTTCGCCGAACTTACTTTCATACACGATCTCGCCGCCCATATTTGTTGAAGGCGGAGTTATCCCGAGGCGGTCGTTTACAAAACCTTCGTACCTGTAACCGAGGTTGGTTAAAACTATAAACACCGCCAGCAGCAGTCCGAATACCGCCGCAAGGCCGCGCCACAGTACGGTTTTGCCGACGGCAGCCTTCAATACACTAATAAATTTATTCATTTACCTCTCCTTACCGGATACTATTAATGAGCCGATAAACGACATAGAAGTATTACCAGCTTACCTGGGTGAACTTACCGTCGTTGAGCGTGACCATAATTTCGATGCCCTCGGCTTTAAACCCTTCGGTTTTGCCTTCAAGAACCATATCCGCGGTGATGGTGCCGTCCTCATTTACAGAGACGCCGAGGCCGCCCTGGGGCTGTGCTGCAAGATCTACGGCAGACTGGGTCATGGCATCCGTCCAATTGGCCGTATCGAGGGTGGGATAGCCCGACGAAGCAAACACTACGCGCTCGGGCACGTTTATGGTGATAAACGCAAGAGTTTCATCAGAAGGATCGCTCTCCTGGGTGAACGTACCGTAATACTTGGTGACCTTCTGGCCGCGGTCGTTTGCCGTTTCGCTGCCGCTGGGCACATCGGGTCCGAAGCTTACGTTGGAATACATAATCTCGTTCACGGTAAGGCAGTAAGTGCCGTCGCTGTAAGTTTCAAGCGCCTGACCTGAGAACGTTACATAGTAGTAGTTGTAAGCGGGACGCATATTGGCGTAGGAATACGAGTTGTTCGAAAGATACTCGCCCGTAAGGGTAGCGCCGCCCGAGCATGCCGCAAGGCTTACCGTTGCAATTACCGCCGCCGCGGCACAGGCCGCAGCCACAACAAGTTTTTTAAGTTTCATTCTTTTTCCTCCTGAAATTTTGTAAATAAAATACAAAAAATTTTTGATACGCACATTATAAATAACGTCATTTGCAAAATCAATAGGGTATACCCGAATAGCTTTTCAGCATACGCGAATAGCGTTTCCCCGCCAAAGCGGGGCTTCTGTCAACCAAAATAGTCAACAAGATAGTCGGCAAAATACGGCGTCCACCATTCTTCGTATCCTTTCGCAGTAGGATGCACGGCGTCGGACATATATTCCGAATACTGCTCGGCAGAAATATCATTAAACTGCTCGTCGTTAAACATATCTATGACGCCGACTTCATACCCGTCCAGATTGTTCCACTTTTCAACTGCCGAACAGGTAAGCTCTATCAGCGCGGCATAATCTGAACCGTTGGTCCCTTCATATACGCCGTCACCGAAATACGCGCCGGAATAAAAGAATACAGGGCAATTCCATACCTGTTCGACATAAGCGATTATGTATTCAAGCGCACCCGCCGTTGTGGCAAGGTTAAAAGCGTCGGCAGAAGTCACATTGGCGGCAGTTACCTCACCCCACTTTGAAAGATTTGCCTCCTGGGCATCGTTAGTTGATATCTGACAGATGAAGGCGTCTACCTTTTCATCTTTTTTAAACTTGGTGCTGTTTGCGAGCCGCTGCGTATATGAGCCGTACGCGACAGGCAGCGCACTATCAGGGTCAGTAAACAGTGTTGTACCGCTGACGGCCTCCTTCACCGACTTACATTTTTCAGTCCTGGAAAGCAAGTCGGCCATAGAAACACCGCCGCTTGCAGCGCCGTACGTTACCGAGGAACCCAACCAATAAATTGTTTTTCCGCCCAGGCCTTCCTCCTTAACGGGCTCGTTTTCATTTGCGCAGGCGGTAAGCCCTACACAGGAAATTGTGGCTGCCGCAAGCAAAACACATAAAATCTTAATAAGTTTCATAAAACACCTCACAGAAATAATCTGTCTTAAATGCAGGGAGGGCTGCCGTAAGACAGCCCTCCGCATCTTGGATCATAGAGCAATAAAATATCAAGGAGTAACCGTGATCGTAAAATGTCCTTTGCTGAGCGCAACGACATTGTAGTCGCCGTCTTTTGTAACGGCGGCTGACCCTGCGGCAACCGTGCCCCATGAAGCGGGGATATACAGGCTGCCATCGGCGTCTATCGCCTCTACGCTTATCGTTACAGTGCCGTCTTCCGCCCTATCCAGGCTATAAGTAAGCTCTCCCTTGGGCGTTATCACTCCCATCGAAAGCGAAGAGAATGTATCGGTAAGGCGGATGGAATAACTTTCATATCCCGCAGATTCGGGCGAAATGCCGCCGAAATATTTTGAAAGCACGGTGAGAGAGCCGCCCGTCCAGCCGTGGTTTATTGTGCCCGCGTCCTTCTCCCACAGCTCCCAGAGCGTGGAATCTTTGTCGTCTATCATGGGCTGATAGCGGGTGAGCATACGGGTGAGGCAGGCATCGTATTCGCCCATCATGCAGAGCGCCTCTTCGACGAACTTCTCCATATAGGGGCTTGCGCCGTAAGTTGTGGTAAGTATGTTTAAGATTTCGTCGTACATATCTTCGTCGGCGAGACCGCTCACCACAGCCATTGCGTTGGCCCTGTCGTCGTAAGCAGTATCGGAGCTGTATCCGCCCTGCTTTTTAAACTTTTCGAAGCCCGCCGCAACCTTCTGAATTCTTTCGGTAAAGAAGGCTTCGTCGGTGGATATATCAAGTGCTTTTGCAAGTTTCTGCGTTGAAGAAAGCGCATAATAATACCAGCAGTTCTGCAAAACTTCGGCGTCTGCGCCGTCGCCCCAGTCGACCCACATAAACGTTCCGTTGCGGTAAACTATGCTGCCGTCTTCGTTGAGGTCCCATAATTTAAGATAGTTGACGGCCACGGGATAGAACAGCCTTACGGTCTCTTCGTCGCCCGTATACAGCAGATACTCGTACACAGAAACGAGGAAATTGAGCGTCTGCACGGGGTTTTCGTTGGCGGCAAGGCTGGGCGAACGCAGGGGTATGCAGTTATCGGTCTTTGTCCAGCCGATTATATTGAGAATGGTCTTTTTTGTCATCGCCCACGAATTTTCGTCGAGCGAATAGAACGTTTCGCCTATCTGGTTGGCGGCGTCGCCGATATACGGAGAACGCTCCCTTTCAGGGCAGTCCATATAGGTATCGCGCATACAGATGAGCAGGGTGTTCACCGCCTTTTCCCACAGCGTGTTCACATCCTCGTTTTCGGTGACGAACGAGCCCGAACGCTCGCTGTCGTAGCCGCTGCGGCGGTAACCTATTTTAGTGAACGTTATGCCTGCGGGGGCCTCGATTATCAGCTGCGAACCGCTGCGCCAGGGCAGGCTTTCGTAAGCCTGCGCGCCCTCGGCCGTTACATAGTCGTCGCGGAAGGAATCGATGCCCTGGCTGGTGAGCGTGTTGGTGTAATACGTAAACCTGAGCCCGCTGCTTTCGGCAGTCAGTTCAAAATAGGGGCTGAACTGCATATTTTCGGGCAGGTCTATCGTTATGGTCGTATCCTGCGCGAGCTTCTGCCCGATATATTCGCTCTCGAGGAAAGTATACTCTTCGTCGAACTTCATAAGCGGAATAACGGAGAGATAAGTATCGTTGAAGGGCTGCGCCCCCGCCTCGCACACCACCGTGGCATCCTCCCAGGAGGAATCGTCGAAGTCGGCGGCGGTATAATCGCCCACGCTTTCGCGCGCGTCGTAATATACGTTCCATTCTGCAAGCATGGATGACTGCGAATAGTTGGGCCAGTCGGCGCCGAGCAGCCCCTGGTTGCGGTATGCGCGCAGCCTGTTTGCCTTGAAAGACGAATCGGAAACTATTGCCTGGTCGCCCGCCTGCATTTGGAAAAGCAGCCCCGCTTTGCCGGGGTCGACGCTTGAATTGCCGCCGCGCCCGTTGTATGACACAAGGATCACTAAAGTGTTTTCGCCCTGCTTAAGATAGTCTGTAAGGTCGACCTGCTCATAGAAACTGTCGTACGGGGTGGCGCCGCGCTTGCTGGCTCCGTCTAAAACCGCCAGCTCTTCGTTCAGCCACAGGTAATACTTACTCTCCGCCGCTATGTTGGCGACGGCCTCTTCGGGAACCTCGTCAAGGCTGAACGTCTTGCGGAAGGCGACGTAAGAATTTGCCGATGTGGTGCTTGCCCATATCCATTTTGCGCCGCCCCAGTCGGTCTTTTTGTAATCTTCGAGCGCCGTGTAATAGGCGAGGTCGCTCCTGTCTACCGGCTCCTCCGTCGGGTCTTCTACGGGAGGTTTTTCATCAGGGGGCGGCTCTTCCTCATTTTCGCCGCAGGCAGGGAAAATGCCGAGCCCCATAGCGCCGCACAGCGCAAGCGCCGCTATCTTTAAAAATATCTTCTTCATGATACCGCCTCGCAGAAAATTACTTTATAAGAGCGGAAATATCGTCGCAGGTAAACGTTTCTGTAAGCTCGTTGCCGGCAAGCGTATCGGAATAAGTTACCGTGGCCTTTGTGCCCTCTATTGTCGCCGTATACGTCTTTGAAGCGTTTTCAGCATCGGTTATTACGAGCTTGCCGTCGCTGTAAGTCCAGGTCACTGCAACGTTGAAATAACCCATGGGGCTCATCGTGCCCGTGCCGTCTTCAAGCAGAGCTATCGTGCCGTTCTTGTCGCCCGCGAAAGTGGCGAGAGTTTCGGGCGCTGCGGGAGCCGACGTTATGGCGGAAATATCGTCGCAGGTAAACGTTTCTGTAAGCTCGTTGCCGGCAAGCGTATCGGAATAAGTTACCGTGGCCTTTGTGCCCTCTATTGTCGCCGTATACGTCTTTGAAGCGTTTTCAGCATCGGTTATTACGAGCTTGCCGTCGCTGTAAGTCCAGGTCACTGCAACGTTGAAATAACCCATGGGGCTCATCGTGCCCGTGCCGTCTTCAAGCAGAGCTATCGTGCCGTTCTTGTCGCCCGCGAAAGTGGCGAGAGTTTCGGGCGTTTCGGTGGCAGGGGGCGTCAATTCCTCAAGGGCGGAGATATCGTCACATTCCATGGTGTAGTTTATGTTGTTGCCCATCGCGTTGCGCGTATATTTAACGGTTGCCGACGTGCCCTCGATAGTGGCCTCGGTTTGCGAAGTGACGCTCGTATTTATCACCAGCTTGCCGTCGGAGTAAGTCCACGACCACGTCTGGCTGATGACGTACTTCGCCTCATCTGTGGCGGGGTCGACGTTGCCAACATAGAACAGCGCCGTGCCGTCTTCCTGCAGATACAGTCTGCCGGGGGCGCTGTCTTCCGCCGGCTCGAACATAACGGCGTACTCCGGCTCTTCAAACACATAGAGGTTGCCCTGTATGAAGGCGTCAAAATCTTTATATTTAACGGTCTTGCTGCCCGTTACCTGCTGCTGACGGCCCGAGAAGATGGGGCAGTCGAGCGTAAAGGTTATGGTCCCTTCCGACGTGGGATAGAGCTCGTATTCGAACCTGCTCGTGGCAAAACCGCCGCCCATTATGTTTTCGGCGTCCTCATCGTAGCGCACGCTGAGCTTTATGCAGTCGAGGCCTTCGGAATTTTGAGTTTCCTCCCAGGAGCCCGTCCACCACTTTTCAGAAAAGCCGCTGTTTTCGGTATAGGCGGAACTATCCATACTGAGGATATTGTATCCGCTACCGGCGACGGTTCCGTCGTCGAACAGATTGAGCAGTATGTAGTAGTCGAAGCCGAATCCGGTAAGAGTTTCGTCGGTGTAATGGCCGGTAAACTGCCATTCGATCTCCGCCGTTTCGGTTACGGGCGGATCTTCTTTTCCGTCATCTTTCTCTGTGTTGTCGCCGCAGGCGGTAAGACTGAGCGCCATTGTGGCGGCAGCCGCCATGGCAAGCCCGCCGATAAGCCATTTCTTCATTCTTTTCATTGTTTCTCCTCCTTTTGTACGGAAACTTTGTAAGTAAATCACATTATATAAAAGAATTTTTCAAAATCAATGGCTCATACGCGAGTCGCCGACAATCGTACGCGAATAGCAAAAGGGACCCCCGTAAACCGGGAGTCCCCACAATTATCGTAATATTAAGTTCTGCCAGCTACACTGCCACGGCAGCCGGAACGGCCGCACGGAGCACGGCGGCATTGAGAGTATATATATCCCCCTCTGCCGATATATCGAGCCCGCCGTCGTATTTTTCCACTATGCGCCTGATACTGAGTATGCCGTAACCGTGCTGGCTGGTATCGTTCTTGGAGGTAGCGGGCGTTCCGTTTACAAATTTTATTTTACCGGCAAAATAGTTCTGCTCGTGCACGACTATCATATTGCCCACAGTTTTGATGCTCAAAGTGACGGCGCGCCGCTCTGGCTCAACCTTCATCACCGCCTCTACGGCGTTATCGAGAATATTGCCGAACAGCGAATATATGTCGGCATCAGACATAAAACTAAGGTCGCCGCCTTCTGCCATTATAGTGAGTTTTATTTTATTCTTTTCGCAATACAGGCTCTTTTCCGTGAGTATAAGATCAAGCGCATCGTTGCCCGTCTTTACTATGGCGTCGTATATCGATATCTGCCCTTCAAGTTTTTCAAGCTCGTCGGCAGAAAGTATGTTACGCTTGCCGAGCACCGAACTTATCATCTTTTTAAGATCGTGGCACTTGATGTTTACAGCGTCTATCGTATCCTTCTGTATCTCGTACTGTTCCCTTCGCTTTCTGTCGAGCTGTTCGACCATATCGAGTTCATAGCGGTATTGGCCCGCCTCGAACAGATTGAGCGCCGAACACAGGCTTATCAGGCAACATATAACGGCAAACAGCTTGATTATAATCATAACGTCCGGCGACGTTTCGGCAACGGGCACATATATTCCGAGAATTACCGTTATCAACAAAATAAGGAGCACCGGTAAAAGAACTTTTTTTGAATTGAGCTTTATGCGATTGTTCCCGCACAAAGCCCATCCCGCTATAAAGGCCGCAGCAAATACTACCAGATAGACAAGTACGGTGAGTACAAAATATTCAATATCGTAGTCGAAATAAATATTTTCTATCCCGAGCATCAGGCCGAAAATAAAGCACAGCGAGTTTGCGATATGTTCCAGACTCCATCCCGCAGCGTTATATAACACCGCCTCCCAGAAACTGCACTTAAAGCAAAAGCAAAGAAGGGCTATCACTTCAAAAAAGAAAAACACGTCGCACAGCACATACATAAAGTTGCCGAGCGAACTGCCCATTTCCAAGTAACGCACAGATTTCCACAAGAAACCTGACAGCGCCGACATAGCACAAAAACAGAAAATAAACCGCAAAACAAAAAACCTGCGCCTGGGCGCATACATAGAAAACGCAAGCGCTCCTATTATAAGGCTCGGCAAAAATTTGAAGCTGAAAAAGCCGTTGATAAAATCCTGCATTTCAACCTCTGCTCCCCCAGAACTTTGCAAGCGCCTTCATAAATTCCTTACGACGATAGCGGCTTATTATGAGCATATCGTCGCCGACGCGGACGGCATTTTCACTTATCTCCGTAACATACCGCATATTGACAAGATAACACCTGTTGCACAATACGAAAGATTCGGCAGATAGCTGCTCGGCGGCGCTTTTAAGCGAACCGAGTAGTTTGAAATCACCCTTGACCGTGTGGTATATCAGATAATGGCTCAAAGTTTCCACATATTTTATATCGTTTTCATCGACATACTGTATATCTGATCCCACTTTGAGCTCAATTAGTTTTTTCCTGTTGGCGGCAACATAATTGAGCGCACGCTTGATCTTTAAGGCAAAACTATAATAATCCAGCGGCTTTACGATAAAGTCGAGTGCACTGACTTCATACCCCTTTATAGCATATTTTGCCATTCTGGTAACGAAAATTATAGCGGTGCTCTCATCGGTCATACGGATGCGCTTGGCCGCAGCCATACCGTTAAGCTCCTTCATATCTATATCAAGAAAGACAATATCATACTTTGGCGAATAATCTGACATCAATTCGCTGCCGTCATGGAATTCGGCAATACCGTACTCCCCGCCGTTCTCTTTAAAATAGCGCTCTAACATCTCTTTGAGCGCACGGATATCGTTATTGTCGTCATCGACTATTGCTATAGAATACATATCTCCCCCCTTACGCCGCCGCTTATACACAAAAAAGCGATCTTATCATATGTGGATCGGCGCCGATGATTTTATTTTGCTCTTTCCGCAGACCAGGTGTGCCGATGCTGCGATAAATATATTCACACCGCAATGCCATCAACTAAGAAATGCCGCAAATGCACGAACGATACCGGCAGTTGCGCGCATGCGCATAATTCAGCGCACTACACATTGTTGTTCAAAAAATCTGCGCTGATTTTAAGCGACTTTACAGGATCGCCGTCTATCCAGTCGGCATGATTCTCAAGGATAACCGCCTCTACGCCCAGCTCTTTTGCCTTCGCAACAAGTCTTTTAAGCGGCATGTTGCCTGTTCCAAGCTCCATTCCGCCGGATTTGCGGATGGAGGCCGTTTTGCCTGCGGGACGGAATCCCCTGTCGTTTATGTGCCACAGCCGCAGGCGCGTTCCCAGGCGATCCATCCATTCTACAGGGTCTGCTCCCGCTTCCGCTATCCAATAAGAGTCGTATTCAAAATTGACAAGCTCGGGATCGGTATTTTCAACTATAGCCTCGAAAGCGGTATTATCTGACCCCTGAATACGGCAGAGCTCGCAATTATGATTATGATACAGCAACCTTAAGCCGCGTTTTTTGAGCATACTGCCCGCCGAATTCAGGTCATTAGCAAGCTTTAACACCTCGGCTTTATCTGAATAGTCATATTTGAACATCCCGGTTATCACGACCGTATCGGTACCGAACCCCTCCGCCTCGGCGGAAACCATATCTGTCTTTGACGTTATTGTCCCCAGATCTTCATGTATGCTTACTACTTTAAGTCCGCTGCTCTTTATGATATTTTGCCAGTCAAGTTTCCCGCAAGGACCTATTGCCATGCCCGCCATTGCGGCAAAACCGCGTATGACCAAAGGGAGTTTTCTGGTGAGAAACCCACACATTTCAATCGCCTCATACCCGCACCCCTTTGCAACCGAAAGAACACGCGCGGCCATGTTTTTATTCTTGAATGCATCCCTTATGGCAAATTGCTGCACGGCTTTAAGCATAAACTCCTCCTTCCCTCGCATCATCACAAAAGATGACGAGAGCAACAGTTTAAAAAAGCGCCCTATTAAGGGCGCCCGCAAAGAAATACCCTTAATATTGTTTGCTCTACAATCCGCGCTGAAAGGGGAAAAAGGGTACACCAATGCCGTCGTATCCCCAGGAGCGTTTATTATGATCGTAGAGCATTTTAATTATAACACAAGCTTATGCAAAAATCAACAATAAATTTAAATGCCTGTTTTACCAAACTGTTATTTTATAATCTGATTGCAACTTATTTGTGAAGTCTGTGATTTTAGACTTCAAAATGCTGTTGCAATCAGATTTTTTATTTGGTGGCGACCATACGCAAAGGAGATTAAAGCAGTAAAATGGCAAAGAATGAAATGAATGTTATTGATGAAGTGAAAGCCGAGCAGAATGAACGCAAGCAGACAGAAAATGTATCGCAGATCACTAAAGCAATGGAAGCGACTGAAGCACTTGCGGCAATGAATGAGGCTGAAACTGAAGCAGAAGTTGAAAAGGAAATTGAACTCCCTAAGATTTTTTTGGTTCGTCGAAAATACATCAATAAGGTAGACGGGAAACAGTACTGGGAATATATACTCCCTGCTGTGTTCCGTGGCAGTATTTCTGAAGTTCATTTTAAGGCATCTGACAGAAGCGGTTATGAAGCGCTGGAGAAATTATTCAGCACCGGTACAAACAAGCTTGAATTGCAGTTCCATGAGGAGCGCTCATACGATGAGCACACCGGTATTCGTAAATATATGGTTTACGAAGCTGTGGTAGTAGATGACATGGGCTTTGAATGGCGTTATCCCTTAAAGACGCAGCGTCAAAGTGACAAAGCAGTCATGGAGAACTATATTCGCCTGTTGCGTTTCGAGGCAGAAAAGGCAAGCGCGAAAGCGAGAGCATAAAAGGAATATCGGGGGCTGTTCTTTAAGTCGGTGGTTGGCGGAAAGGACAGCCCCTTTGTGGTTTGCGAGGTGAAACAATGATTGATTTTACGCAGAAGCGTTTTCAGGGCGTAAGCAGTAATGAAAAAACGGAAAATCTTGAAGTTTTGGAAAAGTACGCCGCAACGATACGCAAGGATTTAGAGGAAAGCAAACAAAATTTCTTTTGGCTCGGCGTTCATCTGATTGACCTTTACAGCAGCAATTCGTATTCGGCAATCGTCGGTATTCGTTTCAATCATGAACAGATACGCAACGAATACGGATTTAATCTGCCTATCGGCGCGGGAAACTGTTGTGCAGATTTCTTTTTCGCATATTGCTTTGACGAGTTCGGGCTTGATAAAACGCAGGTAAGCCGTCTTATGAATATCGTTGACGAGTTCGGCGACGGTCTGCGCTGTTTCAAAAAGAAGTGGGAAAAATTCGGCTATTCGCAGTTGTGCGAGTTACTCCCTCTCTCTGATGAGGAGCGCAAGCCCGTAAAGTCCGATTGGACGATTAAAAAAATCCGCGAGTACAAAAAGAGCCTTGTTGCGACGTCGCAACAGGTAGAAATGGAACTTCCTGAATCGGAAGAGCCTCCAAAAGACAAGTACGCGCGTTTTGAAAAGTGGACTAAGCGTGAACTTTGTGACAAGATATTTGACCTTGAAGCACAGTATGAAGAACTGTTGCAAGTAAATGAGCGCTTGCGCGTATCGGCTGCGGCCATTGCGGGGTGAACATTATGAAAGGTTTTATCGAAGTTACCGATAAGCAGGTCGGGTGTAAAATGTTGTTTCCCGTTTCTCGGATAAGTTGTGTGTTTGAAAGTGATGACGGCTGCGCGTTCATTGAGACTGGCGTCGATCGCCGCGGTGAAAGTACCGGCTTATACGTTGAAGAAGCATTTTATACAGTTGCCCAGCGTGTGGCGGCAGCTTCGGGCGGAGAGTGTATTCACGTTTGCCCGAACAATGAATTTAAAAAATTAAAAGGTGGGTGAATTTATGGCAAAATTTCGTTACGGTAAGACAAGACAGGGTTTTCAAATAACGAATTGTCTGACAGACTTATATGGCAGAACTACGATTGTTGCAAAACGTGCGAATGATTATATGGTTGCAAAAGGATATAATCAGTGCGGGGATGGTAAATGGGCGCAAGGATATTATGATTTCCCTACGAGGAAATCAGCATTAAATTTTGCAAAGTATGAAAGTTATCGCAGGTAATATGGACGGCTAGGTAATTTATAGTCTATTAATTGGCTTAAACATCTTTGTTTACACAACCTCCATAAACTAAGCCCGGGGCATGCGATAAGCGGCCTCGGGCAAGGCAAAGAC
>ERZ1090881.257-NODE-257-length-25998-cov-7.123386_pt1 | contig 25998 bp, 30 predicted proteins | sample MGYA00478470_ERZ1090881 | MGnify/ENA primary metagenome ERZ1090881 (study PRJEB33644, sample SAMEA5815736) | chicken gut metagenome | biome: Chicken; feature: Gastrointestinal Tract; material: Caecum | place: Ireland | collected 2019-01-01 | study: A study of the...
CGTTTGCATCTGCTGGCTTGCCTTGCTGTGATAACGTTCTATCAGTATCAATTAAGGGCTTCTTAAATAAGATCGCCTTGCCGTCATGGTCAAATAATTGTTGTCCTTGACTATTACGCATAGGCAATTCAACATAACCAGCCGAAATAGTATCTTCAATTTGTGTTTGCCAAGCATCAAGCTCTGCACGCGTAACATAACTAATATCATTAACAGTCATGCTAATGTTTGCAGCATTACTGATAGTCATATCAAGCGCAGCAGAAATTACTTGTGTAGACAAACCGTCTGGACTACCTGCAGCTAGCACTTCACTTTCGTTAGTTGTTGGTGAGACAGCAATTAATTTTTCTGGTCCTTTTACTGTTTGACCATTGCCATTTTTAGTATCAATGCGCGCGTACCAGCCGATAGCTCTAAAAACGATGTCCTGCGCTTGGTTTTTGTTATCAAAGTTAGCAATTACTTCAAAATGATTGCCTGTAACTGGCGTAATTTGTAATTTTCCATCTTTCAGATCATCTGATAAATTGCTAAATCCTGCGATAATTTCGTTATCAAGCGGATTTCCGTTGCTATCGTTCATAGCTTGGCTTGTAAGAATAGCACGCGTGTAGACTAAAGTACCAACGCCGTTGCCAACTTGTAGGAAAGTCTGACGACCGCTATTTGTTAAAATGCTTGATCGCAATTTATTTTTATATCCGTCTGCCATTTTTACTCCTTTCTTTTGCAAAATAAAAAGCACTTCAAGTGCTTGCATTAATTTATTGCTGTTGACCAAACAGAACTAGAAATATATCTTTCAGCCATTCCAACATAATAATCTGGTGTAGTTTTAGCATTCCAACCGCTCCACCAAATTGTTGTTTTAGCTTTCCAAATTGATGTATCACTCATTCTGCCTATAATGCCTGCAAAAGTTTTTTCTTCTGTTTTTGCTTTCCAGCCAGTCCACCAAACAGTATTGGCAGACCAAATTGAAGTGTTACTGATCTGACCACCAACTCCAATGTATAGTGGCAGTGGTGTAGAGGTGCGAAAAATAATTTCATCAATCCAGTAACCCATAGCCAGAAGTCGTTGAATATTCTCAACGATAAATTTCTGCATCTGCACTGTTTTGACATAGTCAAATGGTATTTCCATACCTATATGTCTTAACCCTGTTTTATAAACTTTTAATTTATCCGTAGGAGCATCAAGTGCAGTACCCATAATATTAATTATTGATGGAATCGTACCTTGTGCATGTGACATCAAGATGTGGATAAAGATGATAAATCTAAAAGTTTCATCATCGTCACTGATTCGGTAGGCTTTGTAATCTTGCCCGATTAAATCTAGCGTTGTGCCTTCCGCATTTTTTAGTTCAGTCCAATCTTCAATCTTTTTGCCATTGTCATCAATTTTGCCAAGATATTGGTTAAAGATGTCAATCAGATTATAAAATACCGTGTCATGTCGTTTATTCCAGTGATCCGCCGCTTCTGCAATCAGTTGGTCAGTTGTCTCATAAGCCAATTAAATCAACCTCCACATCGTCAAGATCACAATGAGCAAACTCTGAACGACCTATAGCAATATCCGCACTGCCTAACTTAGCCCTATCACTGCCAATCGTGATAACAGCATCGTTAACACCATTAACGTCATAAGTAACAGGATAAAGTCGTGTTAGATACAGCTTTTGCCCCAGCTCCAATGAATTAATTTCATCACAGATTGCTTCTTTGACATCATCAATCCCGTTGTCACTATTCCAAGCGTCATTAATATTGACTTGTACTTTCACATAAATTCGATGTTGCTTAGCATGATCAAACTTAACTTCTTTGATGTCGCCAGCCGCATCTTTAGCAGAATATGTAAGTGATCCAGCTAGATTAATACCAGCCGCGCCATGATCAATTAAGCATTGAGCAATGTCTTGATCATTGCCGCCTAGTACATACACATGCACTGAACATGGTGGATTGCCGTATTCATCAGGAATAAATTTACTATTATCAATGAATCCAACTTGTTTAACGCCTGATAGATTCATCAAGGCAGATTTAATCCCTGGCTCGGTAGGACCTGGTCTTGTCGCGTTTTCCATGATTAGACGTTTCCTGAATGTTTCATCGTCTTCATAATCTTGACCACCACCAGCAGGCTGTGGATTAGTTACAGAAATGATGTCTTCATCAGGATTAGAGACAATCGTGATTGTATTAGCGTCAACATTTCCAATTTCACCTTTTTCTTCACACTGAACATTACCAGTGCCTTGAAAAGTGCCGTCATTTTGCTTAGTTGTAAGCACATCATCCACAAGGTCAAAGATAAAACCGTCCTCGGTTTCAAACTTTTCACCTTTTTGGATTAGGTATTCATCACTTGTAGTAATTACAATCTGCGCACGTGCAGGAGCGTCAACTTTGCGCCATAAATCAACGTTAGCGGCTAGACGGTCAAGAGATGAATTGAAAGCAGTTGAGTAGAATCTTGAATAATAGATCATTTCTTGCTGTTGCGTTTGATCATAAACAGCGTCAGCCATTAATCTAGCGATAACGCCAAGATTGGAATTACTTGTAAGAGCTGTTTTATCACCAAATCTTGTGCGAAAATCATCCTCAACACTATCAAGAAACTCTTCATAAGTTGGTGCTATATATCCTGTTTTCTTTAATCCCCAATCAATTGTCAACTTCTATCCCTCCTTCCACTTCACCAGCATTAGCAGTTGCCCTGAAAGTAATTTTTAGTTTTCTGTTAGGCAACTTTTCAAAATTAATTTCATCAACGGTCTCAACCTCTGGGACTTTAGCTTCAATAACAGCTCGCATGTCACCTGCGGCAGCTTGTTTATCAAGGTGCTTGCCCAAAAAATTGGTATAATCAGCCCCCATTTCAGGGTCAAGCCGTTCCATTTCACCATATCTGATCTCTAGTGTGGCTTGAATACGTTGTGCAATTTCATCAAGCCCGTTTGTTATTTCAAGATCATGCGTAATTGGATCAATTACGAAGTCGTGATTTTCACCAAGCTTAATATCATTAGCCATCTACAGCATCACCGCCCAACACTCCGATGATTACAGCGTCATTAATATCATGTGTGCGATTAGAGGCTGGCGTAAATTCATCAGCATTCCTGCCGCCTTTCCAATTGTCCATGTCACGATCTAACACAAGCACCGTGACAAGTACTCCTTTTCGCATTAGCTTCTTTTTAGGCAAGTGCTTAACAAGATTTGTTTTAGAGTGTTCAGGCAAGCTAGAATTTGAATCAATTGCTGAAAAATCTGGGTTAAGTCTTTCAAGAATTTCATCAACGATATAACAGTTTTCTGCAACAGGCACATCCAGCAATTGTGCTTTTTTTGTGCCGTCTGAAAAGTTAAATAGCGGCTGAATGTCAGCTACATGTCTTTTCTTGTCATAATTGATAACCCTAGCAGGGAAACCAACGTCAATATTTGTATAAATATTGTTTAGCAATTTCAACAATGCTTCATACCAGTTCTTGTTCTTTTGATTTGCTGACCGCATATAATCACCTCTTTATCTTTACCAAAGAAACTTGAGTTTTAGGACTTTCACCGTCAAACGTGTGTGAGCCACCTTTGCAATAGAACTTACCTTTTAAGTATTTTGAGTTCATGATGATCCCTGTATTTGTTGTTACATCAGGAATGAGCGGTGTGACGATTTCCCACGTTACAGTGCCTTTTTTATCATCACTTGCCTCATTTTCTGCAGGAATTTGCATCAAGTCTTTATCATCAATCTTGTACCATGTATGTTTTTGTGCATTAGGATTAACGATCACTAACTTTCCACGCTCATAAGTCATCTCAGATTTTGCACGCTTAGCCCAATACTTTAAGAGTGCCAGTGGCTTGCCTTTGGCTGTATATGACTTTTTAATTGTGTAGTCTTTAGTCAAGTCAAGCCTGTCAATCTTAATGCCAGCTTGTGCGGCAACACTTTGAATGATCTTCTTATAGCTAGTGCCTTTGCGAAAAGTCATATTAGCAAAGTAAGCCTTTTGGGCGCGTGTTTTGACGCGTTTCTTTTTAGTTTTAGGCTTGACCCAAACCTTTTTCTTTTGCCCTTTCTTTGGACCACGCTTGTAAGTTTCAATAAACGGGACACTCACTCTTTTTTCTTCAAAGTGACCTTTTTCAGTCACCGTGATTGTTTTGTGGTGGTTGACCTTTTCGTTTTTCTTAATCCGCATAGCTCTAGCTTTGACATTGCTGTAGTTAGTACCCTCGGTAAAAGTAATAGTCGTTTGATCAGTAACACCGTCACTGTTGAATTTGCTGTCACCATTAATGAAACCTTCTGCGATTTTTTTCGGCTCTTTTCCCCAATTAAAATCGACCCAGCAGTGCATTCCTTTCTTATAAAAGGCTCTATGCTTTTTTGTCAGGTTTATCAAAACTACTGTATTAGTTTGAGGGACAGCCTGATCACTAAAAGGGCACTCAAAAGTAAAAGGATAGTTATGTCCATAAGTTTCATCGTTATAAACAACTTGCTTGTGTCCCTTGTCATCTTCTGCGACAAAACGCATGTGAGGGTCTCTAGTGATAATCATTAGTAGGACACCTCTTCATCTGTTAAGTCGTCATCAGTTTCATTAGGGTCATAGCCAAGTGGCTTGCGTGACGGGTCTTCTGTTTCTGATCCATTCGGATCAACAACGTCAAGGTACATCTGAACTTCATAACCAAAACTGCCCTTACCAGCATCTTTTGCATGACCTGTTTCATCCATGGTTCTAATGTCGATTCTTGGCAATTCTGGATCAGGAATATCAATACCAACTAATTGACCTAATAAAAGAGGCTCCTGCGATAGGAGTCTCTTTTGATCATGCCAAATTGTTACGGTATAGAAGTCAGCTACTTCGTTATAGTCAATTCTAAAAGTGTAAACTTCACCAGCTAGCGGTATTTCAAAGATGTCAGGCATATTGTCGACATCTACAGGAATATAATTTCTCATTCAACCACCTACCTAACTCTTATCTTTGTTTTTGGATAAATCATATTAGGATTTTTGATGTGATTGACTTTAGCAATCCATTTTACTGACTTGCCATATTTTTGAGATAGTGCCCACAAGGTATCACCACTCTTAACCGTGATAGCTGTGTACTTCTTATTTCTGTTTCCTGCTACAGACTTCGATGACTTGGACGATTTTCTGTGATGATGACTGTCATTAGATGTCGTGATCTCAGCTTCATAAACGAACTGGAATGTTATTGATACCTCAATATTATCCCTCAAGTTCTTGTAGCTGTTTGACATGTTAGCGATTAGATAGTGCTTGTAATAGAAGTCACCTTTATAACTCAACCTATAGTGGTTGTTGTTCCAACTGTTAAGCATCTGCCATTTACGATATGCGTCAGCTTTATCTTTGCCAACGATAATACCAGCAACGGTAGCGCCCTTACTGCTTACTCTTGAATAGTCACTATAAGGAGCGCCTTTGTCGACTGGATAAGACGTAATATTTGATGAAACATTTTCATCTTCACCGTCAGCAGGCGAGATGTAAATTATATCGCCTTTGCCGTCTGATCTAAAAATAGCCGCCTTGCCTTCATTTTTCCAGCCAACAGCATGATCAGCAATCTGGTTAAGTTTATTACTTACATCAGCCTTCTGCTTAACTATCCTGTCATATCTACTTTTAGCGCTTTTGTAATTTTTCTTAGCTCGGTTTTTGCGCTTTTTAGCCGCATCAACCAGCTTCAAGCAATTATTGCGCTTACGAATCAAAGATTCTTTCTTTTTTCCTTTAGCTTTATGAGAGTTAAATTCATAATATTGTGCCTTAGAAAAGGCTTTGATATATGTAGCACTTTCATGCTTACGCTGTTTGTCCCAATACTTCATATCGTCATAGGCTTTTTGTTCAGCCGTTCTCTTTTTAGTTTTAGTCGTCAAAGTCTCACCTCCTAATAGTAACTTTCATCTACACCGCCATCGTTAGCGATGTGTTCAAATAATACATCAAGTTTTTGGTCAACTTGATCACCAATCATTTGAGCTAATCTTCTAAGACTTGCTTCTTTACCTTCAACATTGCCATTTACGTTAATGTTAATCGTAATGGAGTGTGAACCAACTTCACGCTTAACTGGACTAACTACAGGCTTGTGAATTGTTGCGGCTCTTAGCTTGCTCTTAGTCTCCTCGTGAGTATCAACCTTAACTGGACCATCAGCGGTTATTAATTCGGGACCATGTTCGCCAGCTAAAAATGGTGTATGTGCTTTAGGACGACCACCCTTTGCAAAACCAAGAACCTTGCGAACTTCCATAGCACCTTTGACGTGTTGGGCATTGTAACCGCCACGTTCCCATTGTGCTGAGAACATGTTGGCTAGACTTGCAACACTACCATGGCCTTCTAGGATATGGCGCAAGATAGCACTGTCTGAGCCTTCGCCTCTTACGGCAAATTCCAACTGTACAGCAGGATTTGTCCAGCTCTTGCCTTTACGTCTTGCAAATGCCATTAAGTTAGTCTTACGACCACCTAGCCATTGACCTAAACCAGAAGCACCACCGCTAGAGTTAACAGCACTAGGATTTAAACCACCAGATTCAAAATTCCAGTTACCTAAGATAGCGGCAATACCATTCTTGGTTGCTCGTGGATCGAGTTTCTTCAATCCGCCAGCCAATGCCTTTGCACGTTCTTTTAAGTCGCCGACAATGCTGAATGAACCAAGTGAGCCGAAATCATCGCCCAGCTTGTCCTTGATCCATTTGATAGCAGAACTACCCAACTCACGTTTAGCAAGTTCTATAAGTCTTTTATCTGCCTTAGCAGTTTTCTTGGACTGAGTGGCATTGTGCAAACCTCTTACACGGTAATAACCGTAGCCCATGCCTTTATCATCAGCGATTCTTGAAACGTGCGCTCTCGGTTCAGTTTCGTTGAACATCGTACCTGTCTTTGGATTCTTAATGATACCCACATGCCCTGCGGCACCTGTACCATGACCAAAGATGACTAAGTCGCCAGGCAGTGTCTTAGATAATGACTTGCCCAGATATTGCACGCCACTAGATTCCTGCATTGCTACAGTTGTACGACCAATGTTGATACCAAAGTGCCGCAAGGCTTGCATAACCATACCTGAACAGTCAGATAATTCCTTGCTTGCCGCAGCCATTTGATATGGAACGCCGCTAAACGTTGATTCAGCATATTTCAGGAATGCTTCACGCGTTCCGCCCTTACCATTAGCGCCGCCAATAGCATCATTAATGACATTCCACATTGCAGTTGCCCATGGATTTCCATAGTGCGTTGATGCGTTCTTAGCAAGTGCGATTGCTCCTTTTTTAAAGTCAGCTCCTGCAGATTTGATGTTACTTGTGTACATATCTGCAAAGCTTTTAGCAGGATTAGCACCAGCTTTTTCAGCAATTTTTCTCAATGCACTATGACTTACCCCTGATCCTTTTGCAAAGTGAGTTAAGCCGATTGATTGTGCCAGCTCTTGTGTTTGAGAGCCGTTAAGAACAGCGTCACCTTTTTCAAGTCCGACAATCTGATTTCTGTGACGTGGGAATAAAATCTCACCACTGTTTTTGACGATAGCTTCCTGAACTGGTCCAGTCGTTGCATCGTTAACCATTGCTACGGTGTTTTGAGTTAAGCGACCATTTGAACCACGTGCGAACTTAACAGGCTTAATAACTTGAGTGTTACCACCAAATTGACCAAGAACTCGATCAATACCCTTGATACCAGAGTTAACTTCATCAATCGTGCCATTCATTGCTGAATGAGCGTATTTGGTCATGTGATTTAGCTCTTTACCAAAGCCCTTAGAAGTCGTAGAGGCAAGATCAACAACATGGCTGTGCAATGATGTCATTTGTTTAGTGACACCTTTGCTCATATCGCTGTATTTCGTTATTGCCCCTTTTCGGCTCTTCTCAGCTTGTTTTGTCGTAGTGCTTGTAATCTTACGCCAACTAGAATTATTTTCCTTAGTCAGCTCATTAAGTGACTTCGTGGACTTATCTTTAATCTGCTTGTAGTCGTCAGTAACTTTCTTAGTTGTTTTGCCAAGCGTAGTGTTACCTGTAGCATATCCTTTAAGAATTAATCCAGTGCCTAGACCACCGCTCATGACTTTACGAGTATCACGGGCGTTAAGAATCTTTTCGCCTGCTTGGATGTGAGTGATTTGTGGACCTCTTGCGCCAAGTAGTCTCGCTCTATTTGAGTAAGGCTTGTAAGCAAGTTCTGGACCAGCTTCTCCAACTAAAGAAGCAGTACCATTAGCATGTGCGCCTAAATGAGTTGATTTGTTAATGTCAGCAATAGTCGTTGCATGTGATTTGCCTGCATGATGCTTGCCGCCTTGACCGTTTTGCATATTGGCAACTGACTTATTAGCACTACCAACACTAGTTGAGTTTTCGTGGTGACTAGATACTTTACTGTCATGACCAGTAACAAAGTCCCAAACATTTTTAGCAGTACTAATAATTCCGCCAAAGATGTCTTGTGTAACTTTATTAAGCGTATCAATCCAGCCAGTCATCATCTTAACTGCGCCTTTGACGATACCCTTAGCATCGCCCCAGACCTTGCTCCAACGACCATGGAAGACATCAGACACAAGCTTGACAGTATTCTTAACAACGCCAACAATTCCCTTGAATATCTTGGTTAAGCCTTTAATAACGTCAATTGCTACCTTAATTCCAGTCTTAAAGATAGTAGTAACTTGCTTAATTCCAAATCGCGCAGTTGCAACGATTGATGACTTGAAGAAATTAGATATATTGCGTTTGAACGCTCTAAAATCTTTGTTTCTGTTAAGATCACGCCAAGCCTTACCAACTGTGCGATTAAGCGAATTAAATTCTTTGCCAACTGAACCAAGAGAACTATGAACAGTGCGCCCCAATGGACGTAGAGCTTGCTTAACACTCCAAACAGCTTGTCTAAAGTCTTTGCCGATAGCTTTACCGAACTTAGTCTTGCTAAATTGCTTAGCCATCTTACCAGCCCAGCCACCAGCAACTTGGCCAAGCATAGTACCGACTGCCGCACCAGCAGGACCACCGAGCCAAAGTCCGATACCCCCACCGATTGCTGAGCCAATACTTTTGCCGTAGTTCTTAAACTTGGCAGTTGAGTTCTTAGCAGTTATAGCCTTGTAGAGATCAACGCCAGAAGTTGCGGCAACACCGATACCAGCTAATGCGGTAGCACCTGTACCAGCTGTACCGCCTAACATTTTAGTGGCTTTTTGCCCTATTCCTGTTTTTGCAAACTTACCGCCAATAGCATTAGTTTTTGCAAAGTTAAGTGCCGATCCAATTAATGATCTGCTTGCGCTACCTGTTGCATCTTTGGCAGTACCCTGAATAGCAGATTTGCCGCCAATTCCCAAAAGGTTACCAGCTAATCTCTTTGCTACAGTTGCAGTGCTTAATGCACCAGTGATAGCAGTAATGTAACCAAGAGTGCGTTTAACAGGTTGAGGCCAACCCCTAACAGCTTCAAGAACTTTGTTAACAAGTTTAAGCATGTTAGCAAGCCCAGGCGCTATCTGTTTAGCAAAAGACATCCCAACATCATTAAATAGCTGTTTCGTCTTCTCTAACTGATTTTGTAGAGAGTTCATGTTGCTATTAGATAATTTGGTTATGTAGTTTGTACTGTTAGCCCTGTTTGCCGCCTTAACGTTATTAGCAACGTCTTGATAGTTATTAGTTAAGATAGAAGCATCATTAAATCCAGTTTGACCAAAGATCTGTTTAAAGTCGCTTTGTACACGGTCAGACTTCTTACCACGTGTAGCGTTATGCAAGATTCTAAAGACATCAGGCAACTGCTTCATATTTCCATTCTTTGTAAAGAAATCACCAGTAGTTAAGCCTAAATCATGCAAAGCGGCTGACTTGGTCTTACTCTTAGAAGCGCCTAATAAGCTTGAAACAATTTGACGTACACCAGTACCAGCTTGTGTACCTTCTTCACCAAAGTTTGACAAAGTACCAAGAACAGCAAGTGATGATGACAATGACTGACCAGTTGAGTGAAGAATAGATCCAGCCATTTTGAATGAGTTGCCGAAACCACCTTCACCACCAACTGATCCAGAAGTAACATCGCCAACATACGCGGCTTTGTTTAATACCTGTCTGGTGTAGTCAGCCATCTTTTTCTTGCTTGTACCAGCCTTTTTCTTATAGCCAAATTGTTCCAGCATTGGTGCGGCGGCGGCAACTATGTCATTATAACTTTCATTAGTTGCTTTAGCGGCTTGAACAAAGTACTTGTGTGCGGCTAAATCCTGTTGTCCAGAATAACCGCGCCTGATTAATTGCTCAGACCCCTTAGCCAAATCATTTTGACTGACACCATATTCAGTTGAAAGTTTACGGTTTTCTCTTTGAATAGCGGCTGTATTACGTTTTGCAGTTTTAGCACTGTCGCCGCCCGTTTCCTGCAAGTTTTTAATGACATTGTATTCATTAGCTAGCTGAGTTGCTTCATCATTTGCCTTTTTAAAAGCCGCCGCAACAGGAACCATTGATGCGGCTATCATCGTGCCAACATTGACCAACTTAGAGCCAGCTTCGTGGAGCTTGCCAAAACCTGTGGCGGTTCTTTCACTGGATTCTCTGGTTTTATCCATAGAAGCACCAGCTTTTTCAGCCGCACCTTTAGCAGTATTAAAGCTTTGCGATGCTTCTTTTGCAGTATCGCCAGCCCTTTTCATGCTTGGTGAAAACTGATTCATAGCGTCACGATATTTGTTAATACTGTTAACGTTCTTGTTGGTAGCCTCATCAACGCGTCTGCTTGCTGATTCACCAGCGGTAGCAAAACCATTAAACTTGTTTTTTAAATCGCTAACTGATCTAGCTGTAGTATCAGACAATGATTTGATTTTGTTTAAGTCACTTGATAAGCCAGTTGGGACTTTTAACCGATTAAGTCTTTTTTCAAGAACACCTAGGTTAGAAATAAACCGCTTGGTTGTCTCATTAGCTTTAGTCAATGAATCATAATCAATATTTGTGTTAATTCCTATGCCTAGATGCTCGATGTCTGCCATATAATTACCTCCTTTCTAGTGCAAAACAAAAAGCCCTCAATTACTTGATAGGCTTCACCTCTTAACTTTAATCTTGTTGATTGCTTCCACCAAATAGCTCGCCAATGTGGTTGGCATTAATAATTGCTTGCTGATCCATGTCACGAGTAACAATTTTCAGCATAATCATTAGTTGATCTGGAGTTGCATGTTTCACTAATTTTTCAGGGACACCGTGCATGATTAAACGCAATGGAATCTCTGAATAATCAGCTTGTTCCTCTAACTGATTTTGATCTAAATGAGTATTAGAGTTTTTTAGTAAGAAAATTTAAAACTGCGTTGGCGGCTTCATAAAGACCCTCATGACAATTCCACCATTTAAGAGATTCAATATGTGGAGCGATCACAACGTCTTTCAATGATTCCTTAAGCAATTCTGGAAGGTTTGGCTGTCCAAACGGATTTCTTGAATCTTCAATCAAAGTTGAAGCTCTTTCAACGCCTGGAAATTGCAATTCAAGCGTGTATTCCTGATCAGTGCCTTTTCTAATTGTCACGGTCTTGGTCTTGCCTTCTAATGATTCGATCTTGCTAGATTCAGCTTGCTTCTTAATTCTCACTTGTTCGTCATGTTGTTCTTGTGCCAATTTGGCATTATTAATTTTTTCAGTCATCTTAAATCTCCTTTGATAAGAATTTCATGATAGGTCTTTTTGCAACCGTCAACTATTCTTCATAGTCGATAACTGCAGTTTCTTCGTAGTTAATCAATTTGATATTCCAGCTACGATCACTAGCTACTTTTTGTCCTTCCAAGTTTGCACGCTTAGTAATAAACGCATAAGTTGTTGAGACATGAGCAGTTGAAGTAATTAAATCCACTGGGAACACTGTGTCTTCATTGAAGTATTTCAATAAAAGCGCGTTGGATGGTGAAGTTTCATCCAATGGAACAGTCATAGTACCACTTGTGCTATTGTTACGTGACTTAGTTGGTGTACCTTGTGGATCAATCTTCAAACTCGCAGAATCTTGGTCATCTTGGATAGTGAACATGCTGTTTTCTGAGAATCCTTGGATCAAATGACCATTAATCATCAATGTTGACTCACGAGCGTCATATTCATGAAGTTTTCCAATTCTAATTCTTGAAGGCATTTAATTCTCCTTTCTAAGCCGCCAAAACGGTGTCTGAATCAACAGTGCCGTTAACAGTAATGGTGTGGATAGCGCTTGAAGCGTGATATTCAAAGCTTGCACCATCATAAAATCTTTCTGACAAGTGTTTTTGTGACTGTTGTTCACGTGGCGTAGTAGTAACAGTAAACATCGCACGACCTGTCGCATCGTCAGTCATGATGATTCCCATTTCGTAAGCTTTATTCATGACTTCCGTTAATACAGCACTGATCATTGCAATACCCTTACTTTCATAAGGAATCTTGCCGTTTTCTTGAAGCATCTTTTCAAGTTTTGCTTGTGCGGTTGTTTGAACCCAAAGCACACCATGAAGCAAGTCAATGTATTCACCAGATAAGGTTGTACCTTCTGATGTTTGACCCCTGCCCATCGTTTCTTCATAAGCGATGGCATGAACTTGATTAATACCTGCAAGTTCTTGTGTAGTTAAGTTTTGAGCAGTAATGCCAACTAAGTTCTTAAACTTCCAAGTAACTGATCCGACTGGACGCGTAGCAATTGCACCAACAAAAGCGGCATCCATTGGTTCATCTAAGTCGTGACTAAGACCAATAGTGTAGTTTTGACCGTTGAATTGCGTGTATTGGGAAATGTTATCTTTATCTGTTTGAAGTACTAAGAAGTGATCCTTGTTGACTTCAAAGATGCTTGATAAGTTGACGGTTGAATCGTCAATAGTGTTGTCTACACAAATAGCGAAAGTCCAGTTAAAGTACCAGAATGCCTTGAGAGCCTCATATGCCTTACTCTTGTCATAATCCAAGACAGCAATGCGGTCAGAGTGATTACTTTGTGCAAAGTATGCTAATGCTTTCTTGTAGACTGGTGTGCCTTCTTTGTAATCGACAGCTACAGCGTCAAGATTCCTATATTCACGATAAACAGAACCAGTAGTCTTGTCAGTTTTTCTCAACAAGATGCCGTTCAAAATGTCAGCGCTGTTCAAAGTGTCTGACAAAGTGCCTCCTGCTTTTGGATCTGCAGAAGTGGCATTCAAAAGTAGAATATTGCCCAAGTCCTTGACAGGTTGTGGGTGTAAAACAGTCATCACGACATTAACGTCCATAGGATGGTCATATGGTGCGACTGAATTGATGGTTGTTGCCATTATTTGTCCTCCTTACTAGTTTTAATGGATGTTCCATTCATTGTGTTCATTGCCTTAATTGATTCAATGATTGATTCATTAAATACAAAGTTAAGGTCTTCTGGTTTATAAATAGTTCCAAGATCATATAAAGAAAACGAACACTCAAACCAATAGTCACTGATTACGGCTCCGTAACCATAACTAGGCTTGGCGTTCGTTCCCGATACGCTATGTGGAATTATGTGTGCCTGCTTAAAATATCTGCGATAACCATAGCTCCATTTTAGAGCTTTGTGCAGGCTGGTTATCATTTCTAAAGCTTGATATTGATCAGTAGCTTGCACATCAATTTGAAGAGTGACTTCCATTTCGCTCATGTCGTCCATTGTTGTGTTGCTACCTGCATCAATCCAGCTATATGTGACGAAAGGATACTTGTCGCGCAATCCTGCATTAAATTGAGGATATACGTTGCAGTGAAGCAGTTGATTAACCACCTGGATAAGGATGTAGATCACTAGGTAGTGATCCTTCATTGGTGGCATCTGCGATTGGATTTGTTTGATCTTGATCTACCCCCTTTAGTTGATATTCAAAGAAATGTGGCTCAGTATAGCCGTCATATGATGATCTGCTAGTCACTTTGTAAAATCCGCCTTGCGTTGGTGAGTAAACTACAGTACCAATTGGATATTTACCAAGTGAAAGCCAAAGTAAATCGCCTTGCACTTCCCCGCCGCCATTAAGCTGACCGAAGAGTTGTGCAAGGTGACTAGACATTGGCAGTATTGGCTCATGCAATTTGTCAGCATCAGCTTTGTCAAGCGAATCATAATCGTCAAAAACGGTTTCTCCGCCTAGATATTCTTGCTTTGCAAAATTACTTGATGTCCAGACCCAAAGATCAACACCAAATTTGTTAATTAATCTTTGAGGGTGCATTTTAAAGCTCATAGTTACCTACTTTCTATAGCTTACTATTACACGTGCAGTATTTTATAAGTGACTTTTCTTTGCAGTTCGCCAGTGTCAACCAATGGATTATCAGACCCTTTACGTTCAATCGTGACTGGTCTGTTTGCTGGGCGCTTCAAGCGAATTGAAGCCTTAGCGATGTCAGCCGTACAAACTAAGCCAAGTCGATTGAGTAGCTGTTCTCCCGTCAATCTACCAAGAAATATCTGCGTTAATCCGTGTCTTACTAGCTTGGTGTACTTAGCTTTGTTGTTCATATAAGCCTGTCTGATAAATGGACGGGCTGGTATATGAACCAACTTTGACAAGTAAAAATAAGCTACTAACTTACCGTTGTTATTAACACACGCTACTCTATGACCTTTAGGAATAAACAAGCCTTGAATATCCTTAGGACCTTTGCCACGTGGACATTCCTTAGTTGGAATCCAAAGCCATTTTCCATTCTTTGGCTTAATCGTTGCGCCAAATTCATTAGCACCAACAATGGTTAGCAATCTGCTTTCATGCTCCCCAAAATAGCCAATAGCGACTTGATGCTTGTTTAAGTAGTCAAGTTCTTTTGTTATTTCAGGGATATGATTGTATCCTTCGATTTTCATTAGTGTTGAATCACCACAAAGCTTGTGTCAAGTCTGGCAAATTCTTTCAAGAGCTTTAAATAGAGCTGTCCCCATGGTGAACGGCTGTACCAGTCAAGACGACCAGTGTTAGCGTAGTGAGTTTCCAAAACGTCTACCTTTTCAGAAATAACGCCACTGCCAGCAGTACCGCTTCTAGTTGAGATTAAGTGAAGTGCCATGTATCTAGTTGCTAGAGTTAAAACAGGCACATCGTCAAATTCAACATCCTTAGGGAATTTATCAGTTAAAGCAATCAAATGAGCATTTGTTATAAATGTTTGGAGTTGATTGTCAGTTAAGTCTTCTGTCGCTTCACTATCAAGCTGTTTGATTTCTTCGATTTCTGAATCTGCCATGTGGTCTCACCTCAATTTACTTCTTACCCTTAGCCCATTTTTCAGAACCGTCATTCAAGCCAGTAAGTTGCACGATACCAGCTGGGAACTTAACAGATAAGCCACCAGTACGTTCAATGTACATCTGCTTGTAGCTCAAACCGTTGTCAGCAGAAGGGATAGCTTGACCGTAGCGGCGTGGTTCCATTGCAACTTGAATTTGTGCAACGTCAGAAGTGTTAAGGTAGACAATAGCCATGTCCTTCTTGCCATCCTTGCCAGTCTTGTCATTCCAGTATCTAGCTTCAAGCTCAGTAATTGGTCGAATACCAGCAAAGACATTTTCACCGTTATTGCCACCACGTTGAATCATGTTCCATAAAGTTTTATCTGGATTGTATTGGTTGACCAATGGACGAGTTAACAAGTCGTATTCCTTTGGTGCTAATGCAAGATAAGGCTTAACGTTGTGATAGCCTGGAAGCATTGTGATTTTAGCGGCGGCATCCATGAAGTAGTTAACGATCTTGTATGCGTCAGAAAAAGCATTTTCGTTTGTTGGATCAACTACCTTTTGCAAAGTAACGCTAGGGTCATCAATAGTTTGGTAACCTGCCTTATTAGCATCAGTAGTCAAGCCGTAAATTGGATGACGGTCGTCACCGTTACCGTTGAAGATCAAAGCGTCTTCCCAATTTGCTAATGCGTCATGAGTAGCAACTGCGCGATCACTTATGATGTCGAGTTTTCTGCCGCCAGTGTTTGCACGTTCAAGATCAGCCTGTGAGTATTCAAATGCGGCTGTTCTTTGAGTGATATAGCCAATTTCATTGTGATAGCTAACATCAGTTACAGTGATGTCAGTTGCACGATCAGCATAACCAGATGATTGACCCATGATTTCTTTCCATGACCATTCATAAGTCAAAGCCCATGGATCATCTAAGGGATTAACCTTGAACATCTTTCTGCCTTGTAAGTCTTCCTTTTTAGGTTCTAAAACCTTTGGGTCAACCACATTAAATAACTTGCTGTATGCGACCCCTGTATTAAATCCTGCCATTATTTACCTCACTTTCCTGCGCCTGATACGTCAGGCGTAGCTGTTGTAGTAGTGTTAACACTGGTTAAGTTTACATAGACAATCGCTGTACTGTCCTTGTCACCTGCAGTTAAGAAATGACCCACAGCAGTATCGCCTGCACTTGCTGGCTTGAAAGTACCGTCAGCATTAATAGCGGCTAAGTCAAGGCGGTTAACATCAGCAGTAATTGGTACAGAGATAGCACCTTCGGTTAAAACGCCCATGTCTTCGCCCTTGTACCAGTGATCATCTTCAATTGCGCTGTAGTCGTCACCCATTGCGTAACCACGCTTAGTAGTGATTCCAAAAATAGGTGCTTTATCAGCAACTACACCTGCTTGGTCTTGAATCTTGATTGCAACACCGTAGTTAACGTCAGTACCAGCAGGTACATGTTCAATGTTGTAATGTTGAACAGTACCGACAGTACCAGCACCTAAAGCTTTTTCTTGGTACATGTATCCGATTGGTAAAGGCATATTATTCACCCCCTTCATATAAGTTTTGACGTGCTTCTAATGCTTTTTGATATGCTGATTCTTCTGAATCTTGTTCTGCAGTGCGACCGTAGCCAACACCACCAGCATTAGTAGTGAATAAGTTTTCATAGTAACCACGAACGTAGTCGTCACTTTCGCTGTCAAAACTGCGATCAGGGAACTTAGTCTTCAAAGCAGCTTCTTCAACTTCACGTTCACTCTTGCCAGCAAAGTCAAAACTGTCACCAACAATCTTCTTTGCCTTTTCTCTGAAAGCTAAGGTGTTATTAAGCTTGTCTTCGAAGGCATCCCCTTCAAGTTGTGACTTGAGGCTCTTGTTTTCTTCTTCTGCCGCATCAGCACGGGCACGAGCTTCATCTGCTTTCTTCTTAGCATCAGCGGCTTCTTTTTTGCTCTTGTCATTAGAGCCTTCAAGTTCCTTGATTTGTTGATTGATCTTGTCTCTTTCAGCCTTAAGTTTTTCAAGCTTGGAGTTGCTTTCATCAGCATCGCCAATAATCTTGGTTAACTTGTCAGCGTCTTGTGTAGCAACACTAATGTCGCCGTATTCTTTGCTGTGAACTTTGGTAAATTCCATTTTGTTTCCTTTCTCTTCATTGGGTGTTTCATCTGTGACCTGAACAGCATCATCACTGTCAGCACTTAACCGCACTTTATGACCAGCACGCCCTTTTTCAACTACCGCAACATGATTGATGCGGATGTTAGTTTGCTTAGCATCATAGGCTGTACCGTCTAGCTTGCCTTTTGTGGGGTCAAGCTCCATTTCAAAGCCAATTGATAATTCTTCTTTACCGTGTCTAATCTCATTGATTAGAGTTGGGTCCATGATTGTCATGTCATTGCGGATTGTCCCATCGTCAGCAACATGAGCATTAGTGCCCATATAGCCCTTAACGAACTTTGGATAATTGTCTTTAGTAACTAAGACGTTTTGACCGTTTGCATCCTTTGGGTGGTCGTCAGTGATAGGCTTGCCGTTTGCAGAATCAACAGTTGCTTTAGACAACAGCTCTTCTGGGGTTTTAGCCTCCCTAACTGTTGTGCCGTCTGGATTTCTGTATTTTCTGACACCTGTCAAAGTGATTGGAACATCGCGAACAATTAAAAATCCGTTTTGTGGATCAATCTTGAATTTATCAATATGACTTTGACCAAAATCATATCTAGCAACGCCCATTAGCTATGCTCCGTAAGGCACATTAATAGGCTTGTTAGGAATGTAGATAGTTTGACCTTTGTTGACCTTGAAAGTGACTTTATTAAGGTGGTTGAAGTATCTAAGTTGTTGCAATGCTACGTGATACTTCAAAGCTACGTCTAACAATGTTTCACCCTCTTGGATCACATATTGCTTAGCATCAGACCAGTCAAACATGCCTTTAGGATCTTTAGGTGCTGGCACATCAGCTGTATTAGCTGGTGCTAACTTTGGTTCATTGTTAACTGGTGGGTTGAATGTAACTGGCTTCTTGTCGTCAGTGTTAATAGTTGTATCTGCCATGTAATTTCTCCTTTCATTGCATAAAAAAAGCACTCAAATGAGTGCTAAATATCATCATCTGCTGGCAAAGCAACACATCTACAATTGATCGGCTCGCCTGGAAGCATACCGTTGTCGCCCCCGTCTGGGTCATCATATCTAAAAATCTTGCGATCTAGTTCCTGATGTTTTGGACGAACGCGACCGTCCTCCATTGACTGCCACATGTACTTTTTAAAGCCTGCTCTAGTAGCTCGATATTTATTGAGCTGTGCCAAAATACTCCCTGTTTGATCATTAGCTATCAATCTAGCATGGCTATATGTCATGCCTGTACGCTTAACAATCGTCTTTGCTAATTCTGTGACACCCTTACCGTCAGAAATTGATCTGTAAATGTCATTTCTTAGTTGCGCGATGTATTTATCACGTAGAGACGTAATATAAGACATATTTTCTTTAATTTTTGCTTTAACAAAAGCTTCGATAGTTGGATCACTTTTGATTGCTTGCATTTCTATCGCTCTAGCTTGTGAATTTACATTGTCAAATGAAAAACTGTTAACAGACAGTACGAATTGGCTTGCTATGCTTGCGAGTTGGTTATCACTCTTGGCATTCGTTATAGCAAGTGTCATCAAAGCGATAATGGTTGCAATTCTTTCAATCTTTTGCGGGTCGTTTTTGTCATCATCGTCAGCATCAATAGATAACGCGCCACCTGAAACGTAAGGCTTCAAATAATACTGCATGTAGTACTGTGCTACCTTTTCCCATGACAAAATAATTCGATTCATAGCCCTAAGATAAGATTTTTCCAAGTTCATGGGGTATCTAGTCTTAGGGATTCGTCTATGTTTTCTTGCCATGGTTGCTTGCCTTCTTTATGTCTTTTTCGATTTGTTTCTTTTCTTTTTTGTAGTTATCCACATCAGTTTTTGATAATTGTGAATAGTCTTCTGCACTGTCAGCCTGCAATTCAAGCGGAATCGAAGCATCATTGCTCTTGCTTACTAAGATGTCGTGAGCTTCATCAGTGCCCATGATTCCTGCGTCTGTTAAGGTCTTTAAACCATTGGCGAGATTTACAAAGTTCTTTGTCTTGGTATTAGCGTCTTGGCTAAATAGTGGATTGAACTCAATGTGCCAGTCTAAGCTGTCTGGGTCTTCTGACTTGCCGCCACAACTCTCTGACCACATAAGCAAGCGCACAATCCATTCAAGTTGTGGTCTAATGACTTGTTCTTGCATTGCCTTAACGGTTTCATAGTAGTTAATGACATCTTGTGACGCACCAGCTAACGTACCAGCCTGTTCACCAAGCAAAACTGATTTAGGAATACCAGTTGCAGTACTTAGTTGTTGCCAAGCAAAATCATAAAGCGACTGAATACCACCAGCGCTAGTTGAGACCTTCTTTACATCCTCATCCAAGCCGACAACAACAACTGATTCAGTACTCATGCCTTCTTTCAGCATTCGCTTGTCGCGTTCTTGTTTGGCTTCACTGCCGTTAAAGTAAGCATCACTGTTAATAACTTTCAGGTTGTATTCATAAAGCATCTTGCCTAGTGAGTACTCTGCAGTGTCCAACACTTTCAACTGATCATAACAGCGCTCTAGTAGTGATGTACCAACTGCATCATCCTCAAACTTATCTAATGAGATGTGCTGGTAACGGGTGTGATCAATCTTGATACTGTCTTTTTCTTTGCCAAATTCATCATCGCCATCTGTAAGACCGTCTAGCGTGATGTAATCCTCTTTTAAGTAGTTATCATCAGTCGGATCATTGCAGATTTGTATTTTTTGCACGTGCTTCAATCCAAAAGCATTAACTGACTTAACTTTTAAAATGTTGTGAGGATCAAGTGGCGTAGCAAGATCTGTTTGATCCTTTTCATCTACGTTAACGTTGAGATATGATCCACCATTAACATTGCGATAGATGATTTCCTGTGTAATCTTAGCTTGTAAGTTAAGATCATCCATACCCTTTTGATAGACCTTTTGCTTGCCTTGATCATCCATGACTAGCCGCCAGTAGTTACGCGTTGCCGCTTCTGCTTGCATAACTGCTATGCGGTGGGCTATTGCATTAGTCTTAAAAAGGTGCATCTGCCGATCATACTTGTCATATCTATCAATGTTTGACATTACAAGCTGTGGAGCAGTATCGCCAAATCTTTGTGGAGTTATTCCTTTTGATTCATAATCCATAAAGTCAGCGCGCATCTGCTTTTGTGGCTTATTCTTCTTTCTGCTAAAAAGTCCCAAAACTTAACCTCCTTTCTAGTAACCAATAAATCCAAATGTTTGTTTTCTCTTGTGCTTGCTTAGATACATAAGTGCGTATCCTGCAGAGTCCACGTTGTCGTCATGCGCCATAAATGGAAAGCCGCACCATTCTTCGATCATGTCGTTAACTGCGGGAATCCATTTTGGATGTGGCACATAAACTTGGCCTGCTTCAAATAATGGACTGACTGACGCAAAACGTGTTTCCTTGCTGTCAGTCCCTGGACTAACTGGCGTAATACCATCAATATCTCGCTTTAGCGTATCAATCAGAGCTGGTCCATTAGCCTTGTCTTCGATTAGCTTTGCTACAGCTTCTGGATAGATACGTGACTGCGCTCTAATAGCGCGTTGTGTTTCAGTAAATGTAAGACGCTTGTGACACCAGTTTGGACGTAAGAAGTAGCATGACCTTGCAGATGACCACGTTTGACCAGCTACAAAGTCATCATTTTCCTTAGACTTAAAGGTTGCATCCCACGCCTGAACAGTTTGATCTAAGTGTCTTGGTAAGATCATGACTTCTTTTTCAGTTAAGTGTAATCTCACCATCGTCTCACGATCTGGCACATAGTACTTAATCCATTCACGCTTAATGATGTTACCCTCTTGCGTTGTTGGTGCTTGCTGATACAAAGCGTTAAAACGTTGAGTACCAATGTTGCGCTTCTGAATCATCAACTGACTTAGTGGGTGAAGTTCTGGGTTAAGTGCTTCACCATTGTGTCTGCCAATAGCATCTGTTTGACCAGCTGGAATGTTTTCGGCAATAGCAGGAAACTTAATCTCTTCCCAATTGAATTTATGCTCGCTGTCTTCTGATTTATCCATGTCTAACAGTCTGCCTGCTAGATCATCAGTCTGCCAGCGTGTCATGATCACAATTACTGACGCGTTCTTTTGTAGACGAGTTGAGAATGTTGAAGCCCACTCACCCCAGACGTTATCTCTGATTGTTTGTGATGCGGCTTCTTTTTCGTCTTTGATAGGGTCATCAATGATTAATAGATTAGCTGGTCTACCAGTACCACCGCCAAGGATTGACGTGTAATAGGCTTCACCGTAATGTCCAGCAACGTCATATTCTTGTGAGTTAGCTAGTCCGAGATTGAGACCAAATAAGCGCGGTGCCCACTCTCTAAAGTGTTGCTTGCCACGCTTACTAAATCTTTTGTACATTGTTTCAGCATAAGACGTTACCATAATTGATTGATCTGGGTGTCTCATTAAGTAATAGCTGGGAAACGTCTCGGTTACTAGCATTGACTTACCATGTTGCGGTGGCATAGAGATTATGAGGTTGTGCTGTTCACCGTCTACGATCTTTTGCAGACGATCACACACATACTTGGTGTAATTGAACAGTTGAGCTTTCTTGTCAGCATTAGCTAAGAGAAAATAATAGGCATAGCTTCTGCGTGCCAGTTCTTCTCTAGCCGCAAGAGCTACGCCTGCCTTTTGTTCATCAGTTAATTGCATCAAAGTCAACTCCTTCATCTAAGCTAGCAAGTTTTTCAAGTGTCTTAGTATCAAGCTTTGCCATGCTGTCCTTTGCCTTGCTTGCAGTAGTATCAATACGCTCTAGTTGCTTTTCTAAGAGCTTAACCTGCAACTTGGCTTGCTTAGCCTTAGCCCGATTCAAAGCAGTTCTAGCGGCTTGATCTTTTAACTTAACCTGTTGCTCTAAGTAATATGCACTTGTGCTTGCATCTTTTTCATTAATGATCTTGAGGGCGATATTAACTTTTGCTCTACTCTCAAGTTCATTTTTCCACTTAGCAAACTTCGTTAAATAATCAGGATGTCTTTTACAATAATTTCTCCAAGTATTCGGAGTGATTTCTATTTGTTCACAAGCCTTTTTAAGCGTACAGCCAGCAACAATAAACAACTTGAATTGAGCTAACTTTTCAGGTGTCATTTTTTCAGGTCTACCCGTTGTATCTTTTTTAGCTTTTTGCAAATAAAAATCACCCCCTTTTTTGAAAAAAATAATTACAACTCAGATGTCACACAATCAGACAAATCAATCTTAAAGTTTTGCATTTTTAATCCGTCACTTGCATTTTGCGGATAAGGCAATGCTACTTTTCTTAATTTTCTTCTAGCTTTCTTGTTTAAAGGCATTAAATACTTATGCTTTCCTGGTGTAATTTTAACTTTCATATTTTTATCCCAATATTTTTGCAAAAACTCTAATCTTGTTCCTTTGAATGATTTCCATATTTTTGAACGTCTTCTACAAAAATCTGAGATTCCTTTTGAATGCAATGTCTTACCATTCAAAATATAAGTCTTGCCCTTTACACCTCTGCCAATATAAAGCCAGTTAGTAGCTTGATAAATGCCACCTTTGTGTCCTTGACTTGGATCTGAATAGGATACAATCAAAATTACTTTTGGATTGTGTTTCTTAAAATATTTAATTGCTTTCGCTAATACTTCTGAAACAAATACACCTGTATGATGTCTTAAAGCCACTCTGGTTAACTCAACACATTGATATTGAGACAAATTAAATGGACAGCCAATTCTATTGTTTGCGCCATGACTAAATATAACCACACCTAGAAAATGATCATCTGACCACACACCAACTGAAAATAAATTACCTGATGGTAGTTTGTGTGCATAATGCCAATGTTCACAAGCATATTTAGTTGATTCCTTAGTCGCAAAGGATACCTTGATGGTCAACTTTAAACACCTTCCCACAATCAGGACATGTGACTTCAATCAAATCATCATCTGATTCTTCTGTAGGTTCATCAATTCTAGTATCAATTTCATCTGCAGGCTCAAACTCAATATTTTCATCAAATCCAAATGCAGTCATATCAATTTCATCAATATTCTGCAATTCTTCATCAAGTAGCTTAGTGTTCCAATCAGCTAGTTCACCAGACTTGTTGTCAGCTAACCTGTATGCTTTTACCTGCTCTTCTGTTAAGTCCTTAGCAACCACCACGGGTACGGTCTTTAATCCCAGCTTTTTAGCCGCTTTATAGCGTGTATGACCAGCTATGATTACCCCCCCGATGTCTACAACGATGGGCTGTTGCCAGCCAAACTCCTTAATTGAGTTAGCTACAGCATCAACAGCATCATCATTGTTACGAGGATTGTTTTCGTAAGGTTTAATCTCGTCAATTGACTTTGCTACTACTTGCATGCTTCATTCTCCTTTTCTAAGCGTTCAATACGTTCATCAAGAATCATGTTGTAGTCAAGCATTGCGTTTAATTGATCTTCTAACAAAGAAGCGTCTTCAAATTGAAGAGAACGACTATCAAGCTTAGCAATTAACTTTTTAATTCGTTTACTAAGTTCTGCCTTTTCTTGCTTTAAATTATCAATAATTCTTTCAATGTTAGTCATGAACTATCCTCCTAAATTAATTCATAAAAATAACCGCTTTTTAGGCTAAATTTCACCAAAAACGGCACTTTTAATATTTAACGTTGCAATCATCTAATAACTGCTTAAATTCATCATCTGTAAATTTCTTTGAACCATTCAATCTTTCTTCGTGAACCATTACATCAATATCGTTAAATCCAATTTCTAAAGCTCTGATGTATTTGTCTTTGCCATCACCAGCTAAATGAGCAAATTTAGCAATCTTTTTAGCAAAAATCTGCATTAATGCTTGATTTAATTTTTTTCGAAAGCTTTCTTCTGCCTTTTGAATTTGACGACTAACATATGTATCAGATTCAGTGAATCCATAAATAGTATGACCATTCACGACAAGTACAGCGTCATCAGCTTCATAATCTTTCATAATGTATCTCCAAAATATTGTTCAAACATTTTAATAAATTGATCTTTTTCAAAAGTAAATGAAGTACCTTGCTTAAAATGAATTTCAATATATGAGATGTCATCTTTAGCGACAGGGAGCATAAGAGCTTTTGAATTAAAATACTTTTTATATTTCTTTGGATTATGCTCTTGCATCATGTCCTTATCTGGCAAAGTAAATTCAACATCATGACGTTTAGAAAAAGCAGTGCTTTTGTGATTTTTAATTTCTTCTCTATCAATCATAATTTACTCCTTAGCGTAAGTAATCATCAATTTGATCAAAAGCACCATCAATCTTTTTAGATGAGCCAGATTTGCTGTCATCTTCACCAACTAACTTCATATTAGTTGCTCGTTTCTCGATCATATCAAGAATATCCTTGGCTTCTTTTTGATTAACTTGTTCTCTATACTCATTAACTACTTGCTTAATCTGCTTAGAGTAAACAGTACCAACGATAACGCCACCAATAAATGCAATTAACTTATTCATTTTAATTTCTCCTTATTATCAAATCTGTCTAAATAATCTTGCGGCATGAAGCCTGTTTCTTGCTTAAACAAGATTTTTTGCTTAATGTCGCCCACGCTGTTAGACGTGCAATGCTCAACAATCTGTCGGGCTTTTTTAATGCGACTGTGCCGCTGACATCGCTGGAAATACTCAACTGGTGTCATATAATTCCTCCTTTGAAAACAAAAAAGCCGTAGCAAAATGCTACTGCTTACGTGATCCTGAATTGTAGATTATAAAAAGGATCTGTGATTAGTAATGGCTCGTAACTAATCACATATGAGTAATACAGGATTTGAACCTGCACGTGTGCAATGCGTACCAGTAAAATAAGTGTGCAGCATTTTCATAAAAATCAAAATTTAAAAATAACCACACAAGATTACTCACGACAATACTTGCTTGCTTTTACTAGGGAAAAGCTTCCTCTTTTCTAACTTTTTACAAGCATTGTCAAATGGGCACCGAGGGTATTGAACCCACGCTACTCACCTAGTTCTTATTTTCTTGGAGGAATAAGAATTGTCGGTGAGCAGAAACATATCTGCCCATAAAAGTGAGTACCGACAAGAGTTGTACTCACTGATTAATAACTACCTGCCCGCTCTCTGCTTTTTACAGGTCATCGCAGGCTAAACGAGCTGAGAGGATTGAACTCTCATGTCTAGTAGGCAACTAGCGCACTACCAATTGTGCTAAGCCCGTAGGAACAACAAGACATACATTTTGTAAATCTTGCTGTTTTAAGAACGAGGTATTTATTAATGAAAAACAACAATAAGATTATAGTGTTATGACATGTGCCGAAGGATTTCGATCTCTCTTAATCTTTCGACTCTATCAATATACCCCCGTTCAAGGTTCAACGGGGTGCTTAAAAAGTACATAAAAAGGTTTTATTTTGGTCTAAAAATGGTTTCAAAAGGGTTTCATTTTGGTCTTTTTATGGTTACAAGCAGCTTCGGAATCATCGTTTCCACATGGTATTTTTCAC
>ERZ1090881.258-NODE-258-length-25985-cov-39.308909_pt1 | contig 25985 bp, 24 predicted proteins | sample MGYA00478470_ERZ1090881 | MGnify/ENA primary metagenome ERZ1090881 (study PRJEB33644, sample SAMEA5815736) | chicken gut metagenome | biome: Chicken; feature: Gastrointestinal Tract; material: Caecum | place: Ireland | collected 2019-01-01 | study: A study of the...
AGATTTGCCGGGAGACTTTTTCGTAGTAGGCCATCCGGGGTGGGGCCACCAGGTAGCTGATCTCCAGAGAGGGGTCCGCCGCCAGGGCTTTGGCGTCATAGCTGGGGGCGGCGAGGGACCATTTGCCGTCCTTTTTCATGGCGGCGCGGCTGCGGATAGCCGCCCGCAGCCGGGCTGCGTTGGCCTCCCTGACCTTCTGCACCACCTCGAACAGCCGCGCCCGGCCCGGGATCCCCAAGGCTTTCAGAGAGGGAGAAACTGCCAGGCAGATGGTCTTTTCGGTGCGGCTGGCGTCGGCCACCACCAGATTTGTGGTCAGCGGATCCAGGCCTCGGGCGGCACACTCCGCCGAGGCATAGTAGCTTTTCAGGTCGATGGCAAAATAAGTGCGCGGGCCGGACATGGCGCTCTCCCTCCCTTCTCAGAATTCACGCGGTGACGGTCTTTTCCACAAACCACCGGCCCACCCGCCCGATGAACTGTGAGCCGATGTGCTCAAAATACAGTTGTTTCTCCCGCCCCTGGATCAGGACGGTGAAGCAGTCTCCTGCCGTGCCATTGCCCACCGTCCCTGCCGGGCGGAAGTCCCGCACCGCCTCGATGGCAAAAGTGCGCCCGTCCGCCCATGTGATGGACAGGGGCACCATGGAGCCGGTGGTGTCAAACTCGGATGTCACTTTGACGTAGATGCGCTCGGTATGAGGCTTTCCGGTTCTGCGGCCTTCCATGTGAGTCACCTTCCTGACAGTCGTTTTGGAAAGAGTGGGGTATTTCTAATACTATGGTAGCGCAGAACATTCAAGTTGTCAATTGTATTTTATAAAACAACTTATAGTTTTATGCGTTAACACAACAAAGGCCCCGCGCCTGGGATGGGCGGGGCTAAGGTTCAAGCTGGCATGGGAGTCATGTCCTGCTGTAAAGCATGCACATACTGGCTCCATATATGCTGATGCCAGCGCTCTTGCGGGAGCTTTCCAGGCTGGGGCCCCAACCAGGCGCAGGATAGAAACCATAGCTGCTGTAAAGCGCGCAGCTCTTGCCGGTCTGGCGCTCGAGTTCATCCAGAACGGTGTCGCTGTCCTCGCCCATGGCGATCCGCAAAGCGGCCCGGGCAAGGTCGGTGTCCCATGTCAGCGGAGCGACGCCTTCCGCTGCACGGGCCTCGTTTACCGCCAGCAGGTAGCTGCCGCCCTGGCCAAAGGAATAAGCGGGGCCCACATCGCCGCCGGCCATGATGCTGTCCTGCACCACATCGTCGGCATAGCGGATGTATTTGTCCGGCACTTCCTCGTAGGTTTTGCAGAAACGCAGATGCCGGATGGTGCCGCCCGCGGCAATGTTGTCCTCCACCTGGGGGTCAAACACATAGTCCACCCCATGAATGTTGATGACGCACCAGGCGTGTCCAGTATAGCCGCCGGCTGCGCGGTGAGTCTGACCGTTTTGCAGCCTTGCGTCAAAGCCCAGCATCCGGGCCATCACTGCAAAGGCTGCTGAGTAGTTGTCGCACACTCCCACACGGCCGGCCAAAATGGAATAAGCATCTTCCGCAATGCGGCCGCCCTCGCCCATCCGCACGGTGTCATGACCATAGGAGCAGTTTTGGATCAGCCAGTCGTAGCAGCCAAGCAAGGTCTCGTATGGGGTGGAACCGCCCACCTGGGCCAGCACCTGATCGGCCAGGGCCAGCAGGGGCTCCGGCCAGTTGCGGTCGGGCGTGAGCGTAGCGTTGCTCAGCCGCGCCTGGGCACTGGTGAGCTTCAGCTGGTTCTGGTAGGCCTGCTGGGCGTTCGCTTCCAGCACAAAGGGCTGGCCTGTCCGCAGCGAATAGGCCACCCGTCCCTCAGCTGCGCCATAGTTCAGATAGTGCAGGTACAGCTCATCATGGCAGAGATCCGGCCCATAGGCCCGCAGAATGTCCGGGTTGTCGCTGGCATACCGCGCGAAGTCAAAGTCGCGCATGGGGTCCGCCGCACTCGCCCCCACCGCCAGCAGCGTGCAGCTTGCCAGCAGAAGCGTCAGGCAGAGCAGCATGTGGTAAAAGCGTTTTTTCATGGTTTTACATCCTCCTCACTGTACAGCCGGGTAAAGTGGCTGGTTCTTGATATAAGGATAGCAGAAATGGTGCGGGGAGTAAAGGGCCTGTGAAGAAAGGGGACGCATCCAATCGAGCAGTTGGAACAATCAGAATATGAATCCTGAAAATACAAACTTTTCAAAAATTTTTTGCTGCTTTAGGAAAGCGTCAGGAATTGTCTATGCCGTTTGCTATAATATAGGCACTTCCCGGGAAAAACTTAAACCGCATCGACGTTCACACTAAAATTGAGAAAGGAGACGCATCATGTTCTGTTCCAACTGCGGCAAAGAGATCCCGTCAGGGGCTGCGTTTTGCCCCAACTGCGGTGCCAAAGCACTCTCTGCACCAGAGCCTTCCAACCCCACCTCCACGCCGCCGGCTGATTCTGCCGGCGATGCTTCCGCCGATCCTCCAGCCGAATCGCACCCGCCTAAAATATCACCGGCCAGCACATCGCCGCTGGAAGCTGTCATAGGCAAAAACACCGCTTACTACATGGCAGAATTTCAAAAGATCGATGCCGGGCAGAAGCCCCGCTTCAACTGGGTGGCCCTTTTCTTTGGACCTTACCTCTGCTTTTACCGGCGCTGCCCAGCGCTGTTCAAGCGGTATTTTCTGCTCAGCTACATTCTGCTTTTTGCTGCGGCTCTGGTAGTGGCAGTCGGCCTTGCACTCCTGAACTTAACTGTACTGTTGGCCTGTGGGGTGATGATCTTAGCCGCCGGTGTTCTGACCCTGGTCAACAGCATCCGGCTGGGACGCAATTTCAACCGGGAATACTACCGCCACTGTCAGCAGCAACTTGCTCTGCCAGAGCCCCAGCGAAAGAATGGTGTCAGTATCAAAAATATTTTGTTGTTCATTCTGGCGCTGGTACTGTCATATGGGTTATGCGTTGCCTTTATGATGCCTTCTTCAACAGAAGCTTTTCGTGAGGGCTACTACGAGAGAGAGGCAGAGGTGTACGCGGAACGCGCGGCAGCTGCATCCAGCAATGATGATTTTTCTGCTGTAACTGGTTCCAGCAGCACATATAATTCAGATCGTTTGGCAGACTCTTCTCAACCCGAAGAAAGCGGACCTCTGTACATCAATCTTTCTCCACTGCCTGACGATATCTATGCCGGCACTTATCAGGTAATCATTGGCCGGAGCGGCTTGATTTCTTCCATTCGTATTTTTGAAAATCCTGATGACTCTCAAAACCCATGGTACTGCGATGTAATCAGTTGGTCCATCTATGGGGATCGCGACCTGGATATTACAGACGACTACTACGGACCGGTATATATTGCAGATAATCCGAGAGAAATCACCTGTGGAGACTGGTCGTTCTTTTTTAACGAAAGCGGTGAGCCGGCTTTCGATTATACCTTGAGCGAGTTGTCTTATGGCATCGAACGTTACAGCAGCAGCAACACCCCGGAAGATGGGTTGAATGCTTTGATTGACCGAATCAATACCATGGAGGTACTAACCATTCCCCAATCTGCTATCAATCATTATATCGAAACCTATAGTCTTGATCCGTCTTCCGTTCTACCGCTTGCAGCCTACCAGTCAACCAGCGAAAGGATTCGCTATTCTATTTTTGCCCCTGCATATTACTCTTATGAATACTATGGGCCAAGAGATGATTTGAATCCGAATAATCCCAATCATGTTTACAATGTAGCTGACGACGGATGGAAATCAGATGCTGAGCTGTCCGATAGAGAGTTTGAGCAGCGGCATGGATCATACTATGGCTATTGTGACGATTTCGGAAGAGATACTACCGGGAAAATACCAACTGATCCAACCTAAGCTGCTATTTATTTTATGAATTTTGATTCTATATCGTTATAAAGGATAAAGGCGGTGAAAATATGTTCTGTACCAAATGCGGCGCTGAATTGCCGGAAGGCACTAAGTTTTGCCCTGCCTGCGGGACCCCTGCCGGTGCTGCCGGAGTTGCTTCATCTACTGCTCCGGCTACACCCTCGCCGGAAGCCGAAGCGCAATCCTCTGAGGACCCTCTAGCCCGGTTCTGGAACAGCCCTAAGTTTGGCTGGGCGGCTGTTTATTTCAACCGTATTCTGAACTATGTCTATGTCGGACTTGGCCTGCTTCTGCTGGCCTATGGCTGGTGGGCGATTGCCCTCGTTCTGCTTATTGGCGGATCTGTGGGTGTTTACAGTGTTTTGAGCCGGAAGTATCATCGTACTCATACCAAATGTCCTGCATGCGGCCAGCGCGTCAAAATCGGTGACGCCACCTGTAAAAAATGCGGTGCATCGCTTCCTGCCCAGCAAGTAAAGCCTGACACCCTCCAAGAAGCAGAACTTGAAGACAGCGCAAACGGTCGATTCTATTCCCTGAAAGCCAAGAAAATCACCCTTCTTTGCACGCCTCTTCTTATCCCATTCATTGTCATCCTTTTTTCTGTGGCGGGCGATTCCATCCTGGGGACGCCGGTCTACCAAATCCAAAATGCCGTTTTCAGCCAGTACGGTTCCCAAACCGTAGAGCAGGTGGTGGACGATAACTTCCGCGGCCCGGAATGGTCCTCGGAAAAGCTGGATGAGAACAGTTCCATCGTGTACGTGGAGGGTTACATGCCACTCTACTCTGAGGATGTCCGGCTGACCTTCTACTACGAAGATCAGGGAGACGGGACCTTCCAGTATTCCATCAACAGCGTTGCGCTGTTGGACAGCGGTGAAATCTACACCGATTTCTGGAACATTGCCCTCTTTATGGAACTCCTTTACAGCTGACGCAAAACACCCCATCTGTTGAGCCATAGGGCTGGCAGATGGGGTGTCTCTTAATCGAACTGTAGAAACTTGTAGGCTGGCACGTCCAGCGCCTGAGCAATTCGCAGCAGGGTGGTCAGAGAGATGGGCTTGTACATACCTGGGGCCTCGATCTGCCCGATGTAAGAGGTAGCCACCTCCAGCTTTTCGGCCAGCTTCTCCTGGGTGTAGCCCTGCAATTTGCGGTAGTAAGCGATCTTCAGACCGATCATCTTGTACTCCTGCTCAAATTCACGTTCCATAGCCATGCACCTCACCTTCATTTTACTGAAGAGTGAAGTGCATTTTTATTCCATAAATATATTGCAATTATTACTACTTAAGTTATAATATAGAAGTATAAATGTGAAAACTCTGCGTTCGTCCCGTTCCAGTAGAAAAGGCGCAGCCTGCAGCCGCGCCCTAAGTGTAAGAATGTCTTGTCATAGCGTCGAGGAAAGCCGCCAGCGCCTTGCGCTGTTCAGAGGTCAGTTGTTCGACCTGCCGCAAAAGGTCGTCGTTTGCCCCTCCCGCTTCGCCGGGCACGTCAAAGAAAGCCTTCATAGACAGGCCCAGCTCGGTACAGATCAGGGAGAGGTTCGCTACAGAGATACCCTTTTCATTCCGCTCCACGGAGCGCAGGAAGCTCTGCGAGATGCCGCAGCGATTGGCCAGGTGGTTGGTTGTCCACCCTTTGGCCTCCCGCAGTTGTTTGATCCGCTTGCCGATATCCATGCCGTCGCCTCCTGTGCTTTTCTATTACTTTAGCAAAAAGATGCGGCGATGTTTACATTTTTATAGATACATGGTATTCTTATAGAAACTATAATGTGAAATTTTATCGTTATAAAGATACTATGCGTCAAAATACGTCCAATTTCCGGTTTGGGCTTGATTCGCTCGAATTCCACAAAAATTTTTCCCACCGCTCTTGAAAGCGCCAGTTATTGTCCACCCTGTTTGTTATAATACAGGCAGAGATCGACAGGGAGTGAAACGTGATGGAATCTTTACCCGAAAACAAAGCCGTCCGTCTGCTGGAAATCTACACGCACCTAATAAAGGGCGATGTGTTGTCTAAAACAGAGCTGGCAACGCAGTACCATATTTCCAGGCGGAGTATCCAGCGGGACATGGAGGCCCTGCGGGTCTTCATCGCCAACCAGAACTTGGGGCAGGATGTGGTGTACGACTATAAGCACCGGGGCTACCGCCTGATCCAGACCAATCCAAAATGGCTCAGCAACAGCGAGATTCTGGCCGTCTGTAAGATTCTACTGGAGAGCCGTTCTCTGCGCAAGGACGAGATGCTGCCTATTCTGGACAAGCTGGTGGATTGTGCCGTCCCCGACCCTAACAAAAAGCTGATCGGCGAGCTGATCGCCAATGAAACCTTCCACTACATCCAGCCCCACCACAATAAACTCATCCTGGACAATCTCTGGGCCCTGGGCGAGGCGGTGCGGCATCAGCAGGTGGTGGAAATTGAATACACTCGGCTCAAAGACCATGAACTGGTCAAGCGCCGCGTCCAGCCGGTGGGCATCATGTTCTCAGAGTATTACTTCTACCTGACCGCCTTTCTGGAGGACAAGTCCCATTTCGAGAATCCTGACGACCTCTTTCCCACCATCTACCGCGTTGATCGGATCGCCGCCTTCAAAGTATTGGATGAACATTTCCGCGTGCCCTACCGAGACCGATTTGAAGAAGGCGAGTTCCGCAAGCGGGTGCAGTTCATGTACGGCGGCCGATTGCAGCACATCAAGTTCCGGTACACCGGGTTGTCGATTGAGGCCGTGCTGGACCGCCTGCCCACCGCTAAGATCGTGGAGGAGGATGAGAACGGCTGGACCGTGGAGGCTGAGGTGTTCGGAAAGGGGATTGAGATGTGGGTGAGAAGCCAGGGGGCGTATATTCAATTGATGTCGATGCTATAACCTAATAAAGGAGGAAACTATGATTCAGATGGAGGTTTTACAAAGAGCCGGCTTACCGGAGTGGCAATGTGCAGATTTGCGGGAAGCGTGGATGCAGTACAGCAAGTTTCATCAACAACCTCTGCGCAATCAGATCAAAATCACCTGCGTTGGACTCTATAATGCAGGCAAGAGTACACTTCTGAATGCAATCACTCAGTCTAACCATTTTCCAACCGGCGACATTCCCACAACCAAAAAAATCGCGGTATTTAATCAAAAAGGCTGTACTTATGTAGATACACCCGGCTTAAACGCCAACGCAACTGATGACAACACTACACAAAAAGCATTGGAGGATACCGACTTACTAATCTTTGTCAGCTGCATTCAAAATGGTGGTCTAACCAGCGCTGAGGCTCAATGGTTACGCTACACCAAGCAAATCTTTGGTTCAGTCGCACGGATGAGGGCACGGACTCTTTTTGTCATCAGTCAATATGGGCGGATGGAAGAAACTAGCGCGGAAAATGTCGTACGCAAATATCAGCAAGACATCGAGAGGGTACTGAATTTCCATTTAGAACCGATTTATCCTCTGGATGTTCACATTTGGCAGAGTGGCGTGGAACAAAACGAACCTGAACTAAGAGAATTCAGTGAATTCGAAGTTTTTCAAAAGGCACTAAATAAACGGATCGATATGGTCAGAAATTCTCTAAAAACAGATTGGCAAAATGACCGTGAGGATGCAGTTAAACGTGTACAGGATGCTTTGCAGGCCCTGCGGGAGTCCTGCCAGACGTTGCGAGTAAAACATTGTTCTAATCCACAGATTGCTGCATTAAAACAAAAAGTTCAAGATTTCAAACAAAAAGCTGATAATTTAGCAAAAGAAAAACCGTCTGTTTCCGCATATTTTTCCCCGACAGTTTCATATATGGAATTGTGGAATTGCCACAAAAACAAAGATAAATATAAAGCCAAGCAAGAGGCTCTTGATAAACTAAAATGGTTCGCCAATAGGTGTCTCAGTGACGTTAGGTCAGAATTGCGCCAGGAACGTAGCAACTTAATAAAAAGATATGCCTCATCCGGAAGTGAAAGTATTTATTTTGAAATTCTCAACGACCTCAACAAGCAATTAGAGAATATTTACATTGACGCCAGAAAAATAGGCATAGAATTACCGGCTTTTCAAGAAATAAACTGTGCAACAGAAAATTTCGCTTCCATACGTTCCCGGATTGACATGGACTTGAGAATAGATCAGTTTGAGTCTGCAAGCTACTATGTTGATTGGCATAAAGGCAATATCACATGCGATGAGTGGGGTGGATATGATGTGAAAATACTTTTTACCGAAATATGGAAACCTTACTATAAAGCAGATGCTACCGAGGCTGGTAGAAAGATTGAAAACTCTATCCGGGAAGCGTTTAAGAACAGAATTAGTGATGTAGAACATTCTATCCGGTCGTTCTTCAGTGATTTCTTTGCCAACGCTTCCAAAGAAGCGAAACAACGAGCAGATGTGATAGATCAGAAAATAAAAAATTATGAACGATCTATCATTGAAAAGTCGGAAATCCCTATTCGCGAAGCGGAAACCTATCTGAACAGACTTGAACAGGAGACTCAGCAATGGAGGACATAATACGAGCAAGTTTCACGGAATTTTATAAAGCTCTAGCCCAGACTAACCAGACTCTTATAAAGGCCACAACGGCAGTTGAGGACCGCAGGCAATCTATTTTAGGATTACTGGAAAATAGCTTTCAGATGCCAGAGCCTCCGGCTGGAGAAGGGTTGTACCAGCAGATTTGCCGTGAATCTATTGCTACTTTGGGTATACAGATAAACCAATGGGCTGGGGGCGTCCGTGAGACTATCCGGCGGTCAGAATTTGTCAACCGACACGAAAAGAGCATCATGGTCATCGCTTTTGCAGATGTAAAAGCAGGCAAAAGTACCCTCGGCAACTTTGTGTCCGGATTCTACCTCAAAGATACACCATATGCCGACCTATATCAGCCCATTAACTATCAGATTGAAGATTTTAGTGCCGCAAGTCAAGAGAACAAGACGATGCGATGTCTACCGTTGCCCTTTCCTGAAAATGAGGTCGAGGCCACTTCGGCTATCCAATACTATACCCTGAATCAAGGGTTGACCTGGGTGGATACGCCAGGCCTGCATTCGCTGACACGGGAACACGGCGATCTAACTAAAGAATATATCCAGTTTGCTGATCTAGTGTTGTTCTTAACTTCTTCCAGTGCACCTCTTAAGCAGGATGAAGGCGATGGTCTGAAGCAACTTTTCGAGCGGGACAAACCGGTTATGGCGGTTATTACCAAGTCGGATGATTCAAAGACAACCATACAACACACTGCACAAGGAAGAAAGCGCGTTACTTTGACTATTCCTAAATCACCAGAAAACCGGGCGGCGCAAGAACGATACGTTATGGAGACGATCCATCCCTTTAGTAAAAACTTGTTGGAGAATCCCAGCATCGTAAGTATTTCTGTTAAGTTAGCACGGGATGCAGTTAGAACTGGCGACCAAGCATTATACAGCGGTAGCAATCTGCACGTTTTTTTCAGTCAGATGTGTAGTATCCTATCAGAACGGGCAGTTGAGTTGAAGATGCGGCGTCCACACACTGAGGTGAATAACTGTATCAGCGACTTAATTGGCTCAGAGCAAGATTCAAACAGTATTGAGGGTCAAAAAAAGGCCCTCTCTGACAATCTTCGTGCGTTGGATGCACTTGCCCAAAATCAAGAGACTTCAATAGGAAATATCACCTCTAAACTAGAGGGTATTTTACCTACAGCGCTGTCTAGTGCTTTACGTTTGCTACGCACACAGGGCAAGCTGAATGATGCTTCATTGGTTCGCGCTGAGATGACGCGGATCATCTCACAAGAATGCATCGCCCAGTGTCTCGCCACGTATCAGGAAAAATTCCAAAGCGCACACATCACCATTCGCTTACCTGAGATCAGCATTGGTTCAGAGATAGGCGGCGGATTCCGTACTACAACTCAGCAGATTCACACTACAGTCCTGATTGAACGAGACCCGAAGGGTATACTTGAACGCGTAGAGCGATTACTTGACAAAGATAAAAAGTTTTACAGAAGTTCTCTTCAGACTGAGACCATTCAGACCGGGGACAACTACCGCGAATTCTTGAACAACAACTGGGAAAAACTGCGTCCATTAGTGGAAGAGTATGTAAAAAGCCTGGTCTGTGACCTGTACCAGAGTTGTATCCAACCCTTGCAAACGTGTTATGCCGCCATGATCAGTCAGATGGAAATCCTAGAGCAGGAATTGGTTAAGCTGAAATTCCAAGGAGGAAAAGATGAAACAGAAATTGCTAAATGACCACCAGCAGACCGTGACTTGCCTGATGAGTCAGGGACAAAATTTGTTGCGTGAGATGGGACAGTATGACCGGGCGGCACAGATCGCTGATGCTCTGAAAGAGGCACAATCACGCCAAAAACCGACGATTATGTTCTATGGATTATATAACGCTGGCAAAAGCACTTTGATTAATGCCATATGTCAGAAGAAAATTGCTGAGGTAGGTCCTGTCCCGACCACCGCTGCCAGCCAAGCAGTGGATTGGGATGGTTATACCCTGCTGGATACCCCTGGCATCAACGCTAAAGACGAACACACTCAAATTGCTGAACAAGAGATTGATAGCTCCGACTTAATCCTATTCGTTCTTGATAATATGGATGGATTTGAGCGGAAAATCGTCTATCAGGTGATCGTTGATATTCTGCTGCGTCAAAAAGCTGTGGCTGTAGTCATCAATCAAAAGGATATCAAAGACGATGAAACAGAGCTTCCTACATCAGAACAGCCTTCCCTGCAAAAGATTGCCGCTCGTGTTATGGAAAATCTGCATCGGCAGGCACAGTCTGTCGGCTATGAGCTGGTAGATAATGGAAAGTTATTTCTGGGCATTTTCATGGTCAATGCACAGATGGCTCTGGACGCATTGAATGAACCCATCGCTGAAGATAGAGATATGATCTATCAGGATGCAGGAATCTATTCGCTGTCACATACCATCAATGAAACACTGCGAGCATCCAGCCGTGTTCGAATGTTAATGACACCGGTAACTAATTTGAAAAAAACATTGGAAGAAGCCCGCATTGCATATCAGCAGGATGAACTGTTCGGCAGTAAGTCGGAATATGCTAAGGCACGTGAAATTCTCGCAGAGGCACGTCAGCGCACACAGGAACGCTTGATGAGTGAAGGACTATTAAAGATCGAGGGTTGCTTTGACCGAGTGCGCTGCCTGGCCGAAAGTGGCAAACCTTACAAGCAGGAAATGGAGCAGTTGCAGCAGGATCTCGTCGAACTGATTCAGCATGTTGCCGGACAAGAAACGAAGAATACTTCCGCCGCACTCAAAGCCCTGAACATACCGGAGATAGAGCAACCTGCCGCCGTATCTTCGTCCACAGGAGAAGTAGACGCTGATCTTAGCGAACTGGGAAATTGGCTGGAAGGGAGTATCGCATGGATTCCGAGCTTACCAATTCCACCGCAGTGCAAGTTGCCAATAATGCTCATTTCATTTATCATCGCGCAGATTTTGAAAGATGGCAAAAATAAAGATGGAAACAAAGATCAGGCACGGCGCGATGCCGAACGGATGGCCGCCTACTACAAGTGGCTAAATGAACTGCGCAACAGCGAGGAAAAGGTCAAAGCAACCTATACGGATTCAGTCCAAACCTATTTGGCCGACCATTACGATGCGCAAATCGCCGAATTAGGCCAGAAACTGGCACAGGTCAGCGATGCCTGCGAGGCCCATATCCGCATTGCAGATCAGATAAATAAACTCTTACTTTCTGCTGGCAACGAGATTGCCGAGCTGGCCTTAGCGCTTTGAACTTTTCCGATCTGACCGCCCAACCGAATATATACTATAACCATGAAAGCCTCGGGGAACGACCCCGAGGTTTTCTTTGTTTCCACCCTATTTCTATGATGCCAAAAGGAGGAATTTGCCATGCACAGTTTTGTCTACGAACTTGCCCGAACACCCGTCCGCCCGGACTGCTATGCCCGTGCCGGGAACCTGCCCGACTGGTTTTACGAACAGGTCTGTGACTATGCCGAAAACACCGACCCGCCGCAGCGGGAGCAGGCCATCGCCGATCTGTCCCATTTCCTGGGGCCTCTCTGCACCCGCAAGGGGGACCGGTTGGATTTCGCCCCCAATCTGCGGGACAGCTTCTTTCGCAGGGGGTACGTCTGCTTCCGGGCCGCCGCCGAGGTGCTGGCCCAGACCGCCTACACCGTGTTCAGCGGCAGTGAGAAAGTCCCGGCCTTTGACCTGGCCCTGTCCGGCCTGAACGATAGCTACGAGGACCGGTACGGCATCTACGTTTATACAGGGACTACCAACACCCTGGAACCTCTGGACCGCTGGCTCCGCTATGCCGATCTGTCCAGGCCGGTCTACGTCGGCGGCGTGGTGAACTATCACGCTTGAAGCCCACGGCCCACCATACATTTCTAAGATGCCCGTCAAAAAGGTGGGAAACGTGGGAGAATCCCACATTTCCCACATTTTCAAAAAACAAATTCAAATGTTCAAGGAGGAAATTTGCAATGTCTGCCAATGTTGAAACCATGTTCTACGTCCGCGAAAAGCCCTGGCACGGTCTGGGCACCCTTGTTATGGAAGCCCCCGCTTCCGCCGATGCTCTGGTCTGGGCCGGCCTTGACTGGAAGGTCATCCAGAAGGAAGTCCGCACCGAAGACGGCGCCTGGATCGCCGGTTACAAAGCCAACGTCCGCAGCACCGACGGCAGTGTGCTGGGCATCGTGTCCGACCGCTACAAGGTGGTGCAGAATGAGGATGCTTTCCGCTTCACCGACGAGCTGCTGGGAGAGGGCGTCACCTACGAAACCGCCGGTTCCCTGCAGTATGGCCGCAAAGTTTGGATGCTGGCCCGGATGCCCCAGCGGTATATCATCGCCGGAGACGAAATCGAACCCTACCTGGTAATCATGAATTCTCACGATGGCAGCAGTGGGGTGAAGGTGGCCATGACTCCCATCCGGGTGGTCTGCCAGAACACCCTTAACCTGGCCCTCAACAGCGCCAACCGCATCTGGGCAGCCCGCCATACCGAGAACGTCCTCAGCCGGGTGCGGGAGGCCAGCGAGACTCTTCGCCTGGCCGAGCGCTATATGAGCGAGCTGGGCCGGGGTGTCAACGAACTGGCCAAGATCAAGCTGTCCGACCACAAGGCGATGGACTTGATGCAGAACTTCTTTCCCATCAGTGAAGACCTGTCCGACATCCAGCGGAAAAACAACCTGCGGATGTTGGATGATTTGAAGCGCCGCTACTTTGACGCGCCTGATTTGCTGGACATGGGCAAAAATGGCTACCGGTTCGTCAACGCAGTCAGCGATTTTGCCACCCATGCCGAGCCCATCCGCAAGACCAAAAACTATAATGAGAACCTCTTTCTCCGCACCGTCGAGGGCAACCCCATGATCGACAGGGCCTACAAGATGGTGCTGGCAGCATAAGCCATGAAGCAGCGAATCAACATAGGCGGGACGCATGACCAAAGCATCATGCGCCCCGCCTTTCTTCTCAAATAGGTTCTATGGAGGGATACGAATGTCATTTACAGTCATTGCCAATACCGCAGCCATACCCTATGAAGAATGGCTGGAACGCCGCAAGGAGGGGATCGGCGGCTCGGACGCCGCTGTGGTCTGTGGGGTCAGCCGGTACAAGTCGCCGGTGGAACTCTGGATGGAGAAAACCGGCCAGCTCCCAGCCCAGGAGGCAGGGGAAGCCGCCTACTGGGGCCATCAGCTGGAAGAGCTGGTGCGGACCGAATTTACCAAGCTCACCGGCATCCAGGTGGAGCACCGGATGGAGCTTCTGCGCAGCGACCAGCACTCCTTTATGCAGGCCAATCTGGACGGCACCTGCCGGCAACCTGACCTGGGGCCCTGCGTTTTCGAGGCTAAAACCGTCTCGGCTTTCAAGGCCGGGGAGTGGGAGGACGGCATTCCGGACGAATACTATCTGCAGGTGCAGCACTACATGGCAGTTACCGGCTACCGGGGCGCATACGTCGCCGCCCTGATCGGAGGCAACAACTTCCGGTGGAAGCTCATCCACCGGGATGATGAGTTGATCGAAGCCCTGATTCAGCTCGAAGCGGACTTCTGGAAGCACGTCCAAAATGAAACCCCACCGCCTCTCGACGGCTCCAGCGCCTCGGCCAGGTTTCTGGCCGAGTGCTTTCCAAGCAGCCTGCCCCGGTCCACGGTGGAACTTCCCGGCCAGGCCGCCACCTTAATTCAGCAGTACGATGAGGCTTGTGAACAGCTCAAAGCAATCACAGAGCAGAAACAGCAGGCTGAAAACCTGTTGAAGCAAATGCTGGGTGAGCATGAGTCCGGCACCACCGGCGACCACATCGTTACATGGAAAAATGTCACACAGGAACGTCTGGACAGCAAAACGCTCAAGGCCGAACATCCGGCCCTTTACAAGAAGTATGCCAGCAAAAGCAGCTACCGGCGCTTCTCCGTCAAAGCTATATGAACATAAGGAGGTATTACACCATGGACAACACAAAACTGAAATCCCGTCTTGCCACCAAGGCTCAGGCCTTGCAGGAGGCCCCTGCCGAAAGAGAACCGACCAGTCTTGTCCCGGCACAGAGTGGCTATGCCGCCCTTAACAGCAGCACCCTGGACCTGATCCGGGAAAACCTCAAGGAGCAGCCCTTGACCTACCAGATGTTTGACGTGGTCAAGTCGCCCTCCGGCGGTTCGACTGTGTTTACAGTGCCGGGGCTGGCCGGGGATGAGGCCGAAAAGGAACTCACCGGCATCATCCTGGACTACACCACGCCCCGGGCCTACTGGGATACCCCCGACCCGGTGGAGGGCACGCCGCCTACCTGTCTCAGCCACAACAGCCTTGTCTCAGAGGACGGCAAGGCCTGCGCCCACTGTCCTTTCAACGACTACGGCTCCAAGGACGGGGAGACCGGGGCCAAGGCCTGTAAGGAATCGGTGCTGCTGTTCCTGCTGCGGCCGGGCAACGTGCTGCCCCTGTTGGTTCGGGTTCCAGTGACCAGCAAGGGGCTGTTCCTCAAGTATGCGGCCCGGCTCACCAGCACCCTGACCCCGCTCAACGGCGTGGTCACCCGGATCACCCTGCAGAAAGCCACCAGCCGGGGCGGCAAGCCCTACGCCCTCTTCCACTTTGAGGCGGTCAGCGCCCTCAGCCCCGAAGAAGCTGCCAGCGCCAAAGCCTTTGCCCGGCAGTTCATGGAGGCGGTGAAGGCCAGCGAGGTGGTGTCTAAGCTGGAGGCGGTAGGGTAACATTTATAGACAATAAAACGACATAATAGAAGCACCTGACTGAACGTTTTTGAACGTTCGGTCGGGTGCTGTTATTATGATTCTTCTCATTCTAAACCTTCAGACAGACCTTTCTTTCAACGGCCGAAAGAAAAATTTTCTAAAGTTGTATGCTTTGATGCATAAGGCTTCCATCTTTTTGGTTGCTCTTTGCTTTATACAAACCCGCAGTAGGGTTTCAAGAAGCATGCGTTTTAACTCCTTTTCATCCTCTTCTTTGAGCGGCTGTCCATACTGTTCAGGAATCGTATATTGAGTAAGATCCATTGGAAAAACAGCTTCCAAAAGTTCTACGGTATTCTCCAAAAACTGATGCCGTTTCGGTTTTTGGCCTTCTATCATCACCTTTAGACTTCTAGGATCCGACATAGATCTTTTATATTTATTGATGATATTTATGTCTATCTTCTCTATCTTCTCTATGAAATCTTTTGCTGTTTCCTCAATTTTCTCTTGATTTAATTTCCAGAACGCTGCATATCCTCCCTTTAGGGATGTCGAAAACAAACTATCGGAAACCAATGTCTGCAGATTCAAAGGCAAGCAATCCATTCGATAGTCTGCCACGCATAACTGGAATCCAATCCAAGGTATGTCCTCATATGCAATATTCTGATTTTTGAAAATATTCCGCCAAAGTTCTTGCTCATCACTACTGTTAATTTCTTTGCCGCTCCAAAATAAAAATTGCTGGATATTTTCAATCCATTGCTCTTTTTCAGATAGAAACAGCGTGCATAGTTCATTCAGCAACTCAATTTGAGCACAGCGGCTTTTCCGGCTTTGAAAGGTCAGATTATCAGAATTGGTCACGTTCTCTGGCATTTTCGAATTCAAACTGTTGCAGCGTGTTCCCTTATAGCTTAATCTTTGAGGAATTTTAACTTCCATTTCCAAAGCCAACCTACGGTTGCAGCACGCGGTCATATACGTCAGCATCACTGGCCTGAAATTCGGCGAACATATTTCTTCAACCCGCAATATTCGGTTTTTAATGGTCTGCTCTTTATTGTATTGTTTGGAACTGGAATCCAACAAGGACCTTCCCATCGACTGGAAATAATTCAAAATCAAATCATATACTTCTTCACCCTTTTGGGGCTCCGGATTGCTCTCTGCGCAAGCATCAAAATATTCTATTCCCTGCTCTTTCAGCCTTAAAATATCAACCGGATCTTCTTTGAATTTTGCTTTCAACCATCTCAAACGGTTAAGGCGCGCACGATAATACGCAAGTTTTATTCCGTTATCCACATTGTTTGATGTGCCCAGATTTTTAGGGCTCGGAATCTCTAATCTCTTTGCTGGTTTTAAAGTCTTAGTTATGGTATTGTGATCCTTAATGTTTTCTCGATTGATGCGGCTACTACGATACTCCCTATCTGTTTCTGTAAACAGGAAATCGAGCTCTGTCAGAATTCGATCGATATATTCTTCTTTCTTGTCTTCAGGTATATTTTTGCTAGAGATAAATGTAGACTTAACAGACAATTGCTTGTTTACACGATCGCCATCTTTGTCCGTATTTTTGTACAGATTCAAAAGCGTTCGGCGCTCCTGCATCAGGAAATCGTCCATTCTGGCAATTTTCTGTTTTGCTTCATAGAGCTCGTTTTCAATTCTTTTGTCCTGATCATGGCTATTCTCATATCTCTTGTATACTTCAATCGGAGCAACAATCCGATCATATGTATCCTGATCAATATACTTTTTATACGTATCACACAAGGCTTCCCAGTATTCTGATACAGGGTCAGGAAAACCTTGAATTTTTCGGATCAACTGAAAGAAGTGACTATTGTCTTTGTCCTGCGCCTGTAGTTTGCTTGCTGACATAATGATATCTCCCTTCTCTTATTGAAATTGATTTATGAATATTACAAGTACATTGCTTGCTGGTATACTTTACCGATGAAACAAAAAACATTTCATCAAGGATGGTGTACGGTTGTGCCGGTTCTGAAAACGTTGTAACATAGAACTATTATACGGGGCTGAAAGTGGCAAAATTGCTTGCTAGATTTCCGATTTGGAAGTTACCAACAGTGTAGACCGTCCGTTCGCTTCGTGAAAGAATCAATGTTTTGGTTGGGCCGGCACAGCCGCTACCCGTATCAAAACCGCGCCTGTTGATTTTGCGAAGAAGCGAAACTACTGTCCCGGGAAGGAGCGATATATATGAATTTTGGACCAGTAGTGGTGATCGATGTCAGCAAACGTTTCAGCGATATGTGTATTCTGTCACCAGACAATAAAATTTTTGCGCAAGCAAAGATTTATCACGATATTACATTCATGAAGCGTGCCGAGGCCTTGCTGAAAAAGGCTGCAGATGCATTTGGCAACCGGCCAGGTGTTAATTTAAAATAAAAACCGCAAAAAATGGGGGTCTGCTGCTTGAGCAATTTCAAATTTTCCTGCGGTATGATATGATTGATTCAACGAGAGCACACTAAACTCGTGTCAGCAAAAACCAAATTAATTCAAGGAGGTAATCTATATATGTTAGACGATATTAATATCTCTTCTCTTATGGATCTCCCGTCTTCCGCCCCCTCTGCTCCCTCTGAAAACGAGAAGGGCCATCATAAAGGCAAAAAGATCAAGAAGGCAAAAAAGAAGGTTAGAAAAGAGAAAGCAAAACGAAGAAAAGCCGAATCCAAGTGCGAGAAACTGAAACATGAACTCGAAATGGAAAAGAAGCTGGACGCTGAGCGGCAGCGAAGCCACGAGCTTACTTGCGAGCTGAAGTTCCATCGCCAACTGATTCACTTGCTCTACCCCGATTTGGACCGAAAACTCGGCGAATGCTCGGGAGGTGAAAAACAGAATGAATCCTGACGCTCCCGTTGACTTTGTAAACGGACGATCCTTCCTCCTTGCTGGCCAAAAAAATCCCAAATTGATCGCCAACTTTGCGCCGGTAGACTCCTGGCTTTACTTCGACCCGACCAAAGGTCCCGATGCCAGCCCTACCATGGCCCGCATCAAAATCCAAAACGTGTCATCCATCCGAGAGGCCTGGATAGACCTTACCAAACCCGAATTGGCCAAGCAAATCACAGATCAAATTTACACATGCCGCATTGTAACTGCATCGCACTATCTGGATATCGCACTTCTGTCTTACTGTTTGGAAAATCCCAAAAACAGAAAGGATGCCACGCCCTTGTATTTTCAGCAGCACGGGCTTTGCCACCTCTCCAATGGTTGTTGGCTTTACGTGGCTGGCGATACGGTTCTGGGAATGCCGCCTGATACAGATTACGTCATTGCGCAGAACGTCAGACAGGCCCATCTGGTCCGAGATCCTGCACTTTCTACCTCGGAAGCAGTCCAGATTTTATGCCGGCTCCTTGAGAAAAATCAGGACATCCTTTTCCCTGTCTGGGGCTTTGCCATTGCTGGCAGCCTGCGGTCTGCCTTGTCAGGGGTAGGCATGACTACCTTCCCCCTGTTGGGCATCATCGGCGGCCAGAACTTTGGCAAAACCACTATCGCCCAGCGCTACCTGCTGCTCTACGACGACAACCTGAATCCAGACCGATACTGGGGACAATTTGACGCCAGTTCCACTTCCGCTGCCATTACCACACAAATCAACGATTTCCGGGACCAGATCGTCCTGGTGGATGACCTGGCTAAAAGCGGCAGTCCCACCGAGCAGCGCAAGCGCCAAGATCTTCTCGCTAGTATCCTGCGCTTTGCCGCCAACGATACGGGCCGTGCCAAGATGAACGAGAAAAAGCAGATTCAACGCCAGATTTGCCAGACTGGCATTGCCTTTACGGGGGAATTTATGTTCCAAAATGCTTCGGACATTACTAGAAGCATTCTGGTGCCCATCAATCAACAAATGAAAGGAGGCCAACCAGACGAGCGAACTGTGGCCGCAACGGTCTTCTACGCCTTGATTCAATGGCTTCTGCCTCAGCTCGACCAGAAGTTGGAGAAACTACATCAGTTTCTGGCAAATGTTCAGGTTGACAGCAACCCACGTTTGATGAAGAATGGTCTCCTGATCCTCTGGGCACTTGGACTATTCTTTCAGTTTGCTGAGGAACAAGGAGTAATTACCAATAAGTACCATCAGAAAGTGATTGACCGAGCAAAGCAAGCTCTGAACCGCATCCTAGATCAGCAGGCGCTCCAGTGTGAGAGGCTTACTAATGAAAACCCAAAAGGTAATCTGAGTTGGTATATCCTGTATGGTCATTCCCACAATCTGTTCCCTGTTGCCACGGATCAAAAGAGCGTCAACATCAAGAACTGCGGCCTGATAAATAATGACACGCTCTATATACGTTCTTCGATTCTACTACAGTATTTTCAGAAGCATACGCCCTATCATTTATCATCTGACAAGGAAATGAATAAGCAATTGAAACGGGAAGGTATTCTCGGCGACACCCGCGAACACCGTTCCGCACATAGCAAAATCAACGGGGTACGGTGTCTGAAACTGGACATCAAGCTCCTGCAAAAGAAAGCGCACGACTATTCATGTTAAGGAGGTTTATTCTATGAAACGCAGTAAATACGCATCCAGTCAAGTTCAGCTCGGTTCAATCCATGATATCTACCAGCGGCTGCAGGAGGAAGGTTATCTGATCAGTGAAACCGCCCTTCGCAACTGGGTCAAGGTCGGCTGTATCCATGCATTCTATCACGGAAAAAAGGCTTTGATCCTCTACGATGACGTGCTGGCCTACATCAAAGGCGACTGCAACCCGGAGCCTGCCGCATAAACGCAGCCCGCCGAATCCGAAATTTATGGCTCCCGCTTCACAAGGGCGGGAGTCATTTTTATAAAAATAACCATACAAGGAGGCTTTTGTCAATGGCCAATTTACAGGAACGCCGGAATAAAGACGGCAAACTGATTTCCTATTCCATCCGCATCTTCCGTGGACGCGGACCGGATGGCAAACAACTCAAGCCCTTCACCGCTACCTTCGAGGTCAAGCCGACCTGGAGTGAGAAGAGCGCCCGCAAAAAAGCGGAGGCCTATGCCGCCACCCTGGAAAAGGAAGTGAAAGAAGGGAGGCTGGAAAACGCCCGCCAACGTTTTGACCAATACTGTGATTACGTTCTTGAACTGAAAAAACGATCAGGAACAAAGCAGACAACTCTCAAAGGATATCGTTACCTCATTCCCCGTACATATAAGGCCATCGGTCATATTCTGCTGAAAGATCTGCGGCCTGACCATCTGAATGCGTTCTATATGCAACTGGAAGAAGAAGGCTCTGGCGTAGAGCAGAATATGGCGGTTGCCAAAAACTTACCGGCAATTTTAAACAATAAGGGAATGACCCGAAAGGAGCTGGCAGAGCGCTCTGGTGTGCCGCTCAATACGGTTTATCTCATTGTGAAAGGGAATCCAACTCCTGTAAAGAAAGCTCTCGCCATCTGTAAAGGATTGAACATGGAGTTGGAAGAGGTTTTCACCACAGAGCGGAAGGTGAATACCCTCTCGGCCAATACCATCCAGCACTACCACCGGATGATTTCGATGGTGCTGGAACATGCGGTCAAGGAAGGGCTGGTTGTTCAGAATGTAGCAAAAAGAGCTACACTGCCGAAAATACAGCATAAAGAGGTAAACCACTTCCAACCAGAAGAACTGATTAAAATCCAGGATGCCCTGGAAGAAGAGGACATTAAGTGGCGCACCATGATCACCATTCTTATGATGAGCGGGTGCCGCCGTGGGGAATTGATGGGCCTGAAATGGGACCGTGTGGATTTTGAACAAGGTACCATCCGCATTGACAACAACGTTCTGTATGTGCCCGGCGTAGGCCTATATGAAGACACCCCCAAAACAGAGAAGTCCAAACGCACCATTGCGCTGCCGCCCCAGACGATGGAACTGCTCAGACAATATAAGAAGTGCCAGGAGGTGGAGATCAAACGCTTGGGAAACTACTACCGGGATCAAAATTTTCTCTTTGCACAGGAGGACGGTTCTCCCATGCACCCGGATTCGGTCAACACCTGGCTGGACCGGTTCAGCAAGCGGCATGGTTTGCCTCATATCAATCCCCATGCCTTCCGGCATTCGATGGCCAGCCTGCTGTTCTATAAAGGAATGGACAGCGTCAGTGTCTCTGCCCGGCTGGGCCATGCGCAGGTGAGCACCACCAGCAATATCTACGCCCATGTCATGGAGCAGGCTGATAAGAAAAGCGCCGGCATCCTGGCTGATGTCTTTGACAAAAAAGCAGAAGATCCATCGAGTTGAACGCAAGTTGAATTTTAGTAGCCTGCCGCACCACAAAAACAAAAACCCACGGAGAATCTTTCGATTCTTCGTGGGATTTTGGTGCGATGGAAGGGACTCGAACCCCCGGCCTACTGATTCGTAGTCAGTCACTCTATCCAGCTGAGCTACCAACGCATACGCTCCGTTTGTGTTCTGTCCGGAACGAGATATATTCTACCATCCGCGGGGCCGTTTGTCAACTGTTTTTTGAAAAAAATTTTGGCGGGTCCCCGGCAGGCGCCGGAAAGAGGGCGGAGCGGGCCGGGAAGGCCGGTTCAGACCCCGCCGGCCTCGGCGGCCAGACGGCGGGCGATGGCCCGGCCGGTGGGGGTGGCGGCCAGGCCGCCCAGGCCGGTCTCCCGCAGGTCGGGGGAGAGCTGCAGCCCCACCCGGCCCATGGCGTCGATCACCTCGTCGCAGGGGATGGCGCTGTCGATGCCGGCCAGGGCCATGTTGGCGCAGGCCACGGCGTTCACCGCGCCCACCACGTTCCGTTTCACGCAGGGCACTTCCACCAGGCCGGCCACCGGGTCGCAGACCAGGCCCAGCAGGTTGCCCAGGGCCATGGCGGCAGCCGCCGCGCAGGCGGCGGGGGTGCCCCCTTTCAGGTAGCACAGGGCGGCGGCGGCCATGGCGCTGGCGGCCCCCACCTCGGCCTGGCAGCCGCCTTCGGCCCCGGCCAGGGTGGCCCGGGCGGCGATCACCTGCCCGAAGCCGGCCGCCACATACAGCGCCTCGCAGATCGCCTCGTCGCCGGCCTCGCCGGCCCGGGCCAGAGGCAGCAGCACCGCCGGCAGCACCCCGCAGCTGCCCGCCGTGGGGGCCGCCACGATCCGCTTCATGCAGGCGTTGCACTCGGCGGTCTTGAGGGCTTCCGCCGTCACCGCCGCCAGGTAGTCGCCGCCCAGCAGCCGGCCCTGGGCGGCCGCCTGCTCCACTTTGGCGGCGTCCCCGCCCACCAGGCCGCTGCGGCTGCGGCGGCCCGGCTCATAGTCCCGGCTGGTGGACTGCATCACCTGCCACAGGCGCCGCATCTCGGCCCGGCTGGCCTCTTCGGTCAGGCGGCTCTCGGCCAGGTCGCTGCGCAGCACCGCTTGGGCCAGGGTACAGCCCTGCTCGTGGGCATAGGCCAGCATCTCGGCACAGGATAAAAAGGACATACGCGCTCCTCCCTTCAGCCCCGCAGGCCCCGCGCCTGCCGGTCCATATCTTCCACTACGATGTCGTAGATCTCCCCCAGGCCGGCGCAGTATTCCAGCACGCGCCAGGGCTCGTTGGTGTGGAAATGGAGCTTGAGGGTGTCCTCATCCCCGACGGTCAGCAGGCAGTCGCCTGCAAAGTGGCTGCGGATATAGTCGTTGACGGCGTCCTCGCCCACGCGGCAGCCGTCGATCAAAAGCTGGGTATCGTATCTGTATTCCATGGTCCGGGTCCTTTCTATGCTTCGTCGTCCACATTCAGGCAGGTGACCTTGCGGATGCCCGGCACCGCCGTCAGCTGGAACTCCAGCGGGGCGGGGATGTGGCTGTCGCATTCCAGCACCATCACCGCCTCGCCCCCCGGGGCCGAGCGGAACACCTGCATGGAGGCCACGTTGATCTGCCGCCGGGCCAGCGCCAGCGCCACCTCGGCGATGCAGCCGGGGGTGTCGTCGTTGTGGATGATGAGGGTATTGGCGTCCCCGCCAAAGTCGGCGGCCACCCCGTCGATGGAGGTGACCCGGATGCGTCCGCCCCCCACCGAGGCGGCGGACAGGTTCAGCCGGCGGGTGGGCCCTTCCAGGGCCAGGACGGCGGTGTTGGGGTGGGCGGAGCGCAGCTCCACCGGGTGGATGGCAAAGTCCAGCCCCGCTTCCCGGGCCAGGGCAAAGCTGTCGGGCAGGCGGGGGTCGTCCGGCTTCATGCCCAGCAGCCCGGCCACAATGGCCCGGTCGGTGCCGTGGCCCCGGCCGGTGGTGGCAAAGCTGCCGTACAGCCCGATGTCGGCCCGGACAGGCGCCTCGCCCAGAAGCTGGCGGGCCGTCCGGCCGATGCGGGCCGCGCCGGCGGTATGGCTGGAGGAAGGGCCGATCATGACCGGCCCCAGGACGTCAAACAGGCGCATCGCGTGCAAAACCTAGCCTTTCGCTGCAAATTGGGGCGGGCAGAGAGGCCTGCCCGCAGAAAAATCCAATTTTATTATACCGCTTTTGCGCCGAATGTGCTATAATAATTTTAAATTGACTACATCGCGCCCGCATGGGGCCGCACGGAGGGTAACATCGACATGAAACTGGTAAGTGTAGAAACGCCTGAAAAGAACGTCTGCAAAATGACCTTCAGCGCCTCGGCCGCCGAGCTGGAGGAGGCCGCCGAGGCTGTCTATGAGCGCACGCGGGATACCTTTACGATCAAGGGTTTTGCCAAGGGGCAGGCCGACCGCGCCCAGATCGAGGCCGACCGCGGCGAGCACGTGTTCTGGTACGACGCCATCAACGACCTGATGGACCGGGACGTCCCCGGCCTGTACGAAAAGGCCCTGGCCGACCACGATCTGACCCCGGTGGACGAGCCCAGCTACGACCTGGTCAGCGTGAAAAAAGAGGACGGCTTCGTGGCCACCGCCACCGTCGCCCTGCAGCCCACCTTCGTGCTGGGCAAGACCCAGGGCTTTGAGGTCAGCTGCACCATCCCCGCCACCACCGACAAGGAGGTGGACCGGGTGATCGAGCGCCGCCGCGCCGGCTTTGCCGAGCTGGTGCCCCACAAGGGCCCGGCGGTCAAGAGCAACATCGTCCACATGGACTACACCGGCTATGTCAACGGCGAGCCGTTCCCCGGCGGCTCGGCCACCAAGCAGGCCATCGAGCTGGGCCGCGGCCGGATGATCCCCGGCTTTGAGGAAGGCATCGTCGGCCATCAGGCAGGGGATGAGTTCGACCTGAACGTCACCTTCCCCGCCTCCTACCACGCCAAGGACCTGGCCGGCAAGGAGGCCACCTTCAAGGTCAAGATCATCGACGTGTGCATCCGCCAGCTGCCGGCCCTGAACAGCGACTTTGCCAAGAAAGCGGGCAAGGTGGACACCATGGAGGAATACCGCGCCCAGATCCACGACCAGCTGGCCAAGCGCAAGCGGACCGCCGCCGTCAACCACGCCCGCAACCAGATCCTGATGATGCTGGCCGACGCCGCCGAGGGCGAGCTGCCCGACATCCTGGTGGAAAACGCCTACCACGCCGAGATGCAGTCCTTCCAGCAGCAGCTGCAGATGCAGCGGATGAGCCTGGACAAGTACCTGGGCCAGGTCCACCAGACCCGGGACGAGTTCAAGGCCACCGTCCGCAAGGTGGCCGAGCGGAACACCCGCGCCCGGATGGCCCTGCTCCAGATCGCCGGGGCCGAAGGGCTGATGCCCACCGACGCCGAGGTGGACGCCCAGCTGGCCCAGCGGGCCGAAATGGCCAAAAAGACCCTGGAGGAAGTCAAGGAAAAGACCGACCTGCGGGCCTTCCGCCGCAACGAGGCCATCCGCCGTGCCGCCGACTGGGTGATCCAGCGCTCCACCGTCAAGGAGATCCAGGCATAAAGCCTCTCCCGTCCCCTTTCAATCAAAACAAACAGGACGCAGAACCGGTGCCCTCGCACCTTCTCTGCGTCCTGATTTTTTGTGCGCCGGGTAGGGATCAGCCTTCCTCCGCTTCCGGGTCCGCTTTTCCCAGGAGCTTTCGTTTCAGGCGGAACAACAGCCGGCCGGCCGGCCCGGTCATCAGGGCCAGCCCCAGCAGGATGCCGAAAGCGCCCCCGAGGGCAAAGTCCGCCAGATTCATCGTCCAGCCCTCCGCCGCCAGCCCACAGACCTCCAGCGCCCCATAGAGGGCAAACGCCGCCACTCCCAGCCAGGCCATCCAGTTCAGGTTGCGGGTGATCCGCCGGTTCACCTCGGCGGAATACCCCGCCGCGATCTGCAGGGTGTCGCGGGTATCCTGTTTCGTCGATTCTTCCATCGTATGCGTCCTCCTTTCGCCGTCCAGCAGTTCCCGGAGTTCGACGCCGTAAAAATCCGCGATCTCCAAAAGGACGCTCAGGTCGGGCAGGTTGGCGCCGGTCTCCCAGCGGGACACCGTCCGGCTGGATACCAGCATCTTTTCCGCCAGCTGTTCCTGGGTGAGGCCCTTTTCGGCCCGCAGGGCCCTGAGGAAGGCCCCGATCTTTTTCTGATCCATGACGCCGTCTCCTTTCACGTTCAGCATACCGCACGGCGGCCTTGCAGGCAAGGACACAGGCCGGGAGACGCCTCTCCGGCCGCCGGACATCCCGTGTCCGGCTGGGCAAAAGGGCCCGGCGCTCCCCCAGCGGGGGAGCTGCCGCCGCAGGCGGCTGAGGGGGGACTCCTTGAAACGGTTCCGCCGCCTTGCAGTCAGCACAGAGGAACGCCCCCTGCCGGGACGGCCCCCAACGGGGGCGGCGGCGCAGCCGCGGGGGGACTTCCGCTGGGGG
>ERZ1090881.263-NODE-263-length-25804-cov-15.620374_pt1 | contig 25804 bp, 16 predicted proteins | sample MGYA00478470_ERZ1090881 | MGnify/ENA primary metagenome ERZ1090881 (study PRJEB33644, sample SAMEA5815736) | chicken gut metagenome | biome: Chicken; feature: Gastrointestinal Tract; material: Caecum | place: Ireland | collected 2019-01-01 | study: A study of the...
TCCTGAAAGGCGTTGTTGTAGCGGATAAGGCTGTCCTTTGAAAACAGTACCTCTTTGGACAGGGTGGTTGCCTCTTTGCGGGCGATCCGCAACTCTGCGGAAATGTCCGTCAGGTTCTGCTCAACGTGTACCTTAAACCGACGTATGCACTCTTGGTTGATTTTCCCGTGCGAGAATTGCAGTTCCTTCGAGCGTTGGCGTATCCGTGTAGGCGTATTTTCAAAAAAACTAATGTGGATATGGCGGTGCTTTTTGTTCGTGTGCAGAGCCGCAAACCAAGTGATATTGTCCGGCTTAAAGCCCGCGTCTTTGAGAAAACGCGGCATTTCGCGCTTCATCATCTCATAGGCTTGCTCGTAGTCGTTACAGTACCGCTGTCCGAATTCGGGCTGAAAGGTCAAAAGACAGTCCCAAATAATGCTTTTTGTTTTACGCAAGTTTTGTCGGAGTTTCTGTTTTCCCCTACTTGTCAGTAAACCGTTTTTGTCGAACACGCCGCAACTCTTTTCTTCATCGCCCGCATAAGAGATATAATCCGTTTTCTCTTTCGAGCCTTTGTCCATATACTTCATATAGTCGTCCGCAAGCCGGCTTGAATAGAATTTACGGTTTCCGCCGTATTTCTCCGCTAAAACGGACGATTTTGCGAGATCTTCCTCATTCTGTATGTATTTGATTTTACAGTTGACATTCGGTACACTCATTTATTCCCGAATTGTTGTTCGAGCGTGAGGATGATTTTCGCAAAGCGCACGGGCAAATCGTCGAAAAAGCCGTCCTCTACTTTACGCGGCAAAGGCGGAGAACCCGAAAGTTCGCCCAAGTTCATGTTATAGAGCGACGCGAGCAGTTTTTCCATTACCGCGATATGTATATCCACTTTCTGCCCCTGCACTTTCAGGAATTTACCCGTTTCGTCGGTAATGCTTTCGATCTTCCGCATTTCCTCATACAGTTTATCCAAAGCCATTGCAGGCGGAACCGCAGCAGTCGCCGGCGTAGTGGGCGGAGTTGCGTTCAGAGCGTCCACGCCGAGGCGGATAAGGCAGGTCATGAATTCATTCTTATTTCGGAATTCCTTTGAATGGGCCTTATAGAGATTCCCTATCTCGACCACAAGTTCCGGATCGTAGAGCCGGATTGTGTATTTCATTTCAAAATTGCTCATGCCGCGTCCCCCCTTTCTGTTTCGCTTTCTTCTTCCGTATAGGAATCTTCTGATTCCTCCGCGAGCGGATTTTCTACTTCCGTGGCGTCCCAGTCGATATAGTGCTGCGCGATCACGCCGCGAAAGTAATAGATAAACTTCCTTGCCGTATCGTAACCGACGCGTTCGCCCGCAAGCAGCTTGTCCGCCTCGCGCTGCTCAATGTTCAGACGCCGTGCGAAGTCCTGCGCCGTCAGATTCTCCGATTCCAGATAGGAGCGGAGCTTTTCTTTGTTTACTACCATTTTTTGACCTCCGGTTTATTGAGAAGTTTTCCCTCTCATATATCCGTGGACAAAATCGCATCAAAATCGGCTATTTTTCAAAAAATTTTTTGAAATTCTTTTTTGCGCCCACTCCAAACGCCGACGAACCGAACGCTCGTCGATATGTAGCATGGCGGCAATCTGCACTTTCTTGTAGCCTTTGATATAGAACAAGACATAAACTTGCCGCTGTTTTTCGGTCAGACACGAAAGAATCTTTTGATACTGTTCGCGTCGCTCCTCTTTTACAATGAGTGTTTCAAGCGGATCAGGAGCCTCCGCCGGCAAATCGTAACCGTCCTCTCCAAATTTATCCAACGATAAGTCTTTTATGCAACGCAGTCTCGCCCGTTCTTTTTGTTTCATCTCTTTCCAAGGCAGAGCCTGCTCCCGCACAAGTAAGAATTCGTATTCTCTCTTGAACTCTTCTGTAACCTCCACTTCTTCCGAATGTCCGTCTGCAAACACATACTTGATTTTCGCCATTTATTGCGTCCTCCTGTTTCGAATTTTGAATTTTTGTTTTTCAAAATCCGAACAGGAGGCGCGCGTATTGGCATTAGTCTACATTTTTCGAAAGCGTAAGAAAAAAGGCACCTTGTCAAGCGAGCTCTTACATCGCTTTACAAGTGCCTTATGTACTACTATATTTTTTCTATTTTCCTTGCGCCGCTTTTTGCTTTATTTGCTGTCGCTGCTTTTGATCAGCAGCGATACGCAGTCATTTCTCCAACGCATTTTTTCATTTCCCTCCCTTTCTATGTCGCACTGCATATGCTCTCTAATTCTTTTAATAATGCCCTTGCTATGACCATACTGCCTAAACGCCCGGGATGAATTCTATCCCATGTAATGCTCATAGGATGACGATATTTCAGTATTTTATCGAATTCCGCTTGAAGATCTATACAAGTAAATCCGCGCTCTTTTGCTATGCGTTTTACCGTTTCGCCATATTCGTCCATTCGCTTTCGCATAGAATCCAACCGATTCGTTTCCAAAAAGTACGGCGTCATAAATATCATATCCGCCGAAGTCTTATCGACCATTGCGTTGATGTTGCGTTCGTACTCGTCGGGCATTACCGCTTGCTCGGGGCATTGCGGTGTATCGAACTGCCGCCAAACGTCGTTAAATCCTATGCACAGCACAACCAAATCGGGTTTAAGCGCAATTACATCTGTATTCCACCGTGCTAATAGATCACGCGAAGTATTGCCCGATATACCCATATTAGTACAGCGAATATTTAATTCGGGATAATCGAGCGTGAGAAATGTCTCCACGTTACGTACGTACCCATTGCCCGTGCCTTCCCAAAGCCCCTCGCCTATTGGGCGCGCTCTTCCGTCATCCGTGACCGAATCGCCAGCGAACACTATTCTATCGTTCTTATTAAGTCTCATTTATTCGTCTCCTTCCCAAACACAAAAGTTATTACTCCTTCTCCCTTGCTCGGCGTTCTGTACTTTTCATAAGGAAGCTCGCCGCACGCATTCGTACCAAGTCCGCTCATAAAGTAGTCGGCGCAAAGATACGTCCCGTCGCTCTCGGGAAGTTCGTAGTCGTGCATTGTCGTTTCGAGCGTTTCCGTGCTATACGGCAAACATGAGAATGACCGCATTCCCTCTACACGAATATTGTTCTTTCCGTTGCTTACTTCGGCATACTCGGGAAGATAATGACTGCCGCACTCCTGCGGTTTTACATAGTTCTTATATTGCTCGTTTACCGTACTCTCATACGCACCCTTTATAGCGTATTCGTACATATCCGCATAAGTTTCATCGTCGCCGTACGCATTATATTTGAGTTTATTAAAAGACTTATCGAGCTTTATGCAAAAACCTATTCTCGGCAAAAACTCGAACTTGGTTGTATCCGTTTGTTCGTACTCCGTCGCTATGCCTACGCCGCTATTGAACGTGTATTTTATCTTTGCTTTCATTATCGGTTTAAGGCTGTCGGCGGCAACTATTATATTGAAAGAAATCACTTTGTCAGTTATCTTATATTCTCTTACATACGGTCTTGCATATTTTAAGAATTGCACATTCCACTTATGCTTTATAAACATATCGTTATCTATGGGCGCGCGCCATAAGTTGAGTTTTATCCGTCCGTACACTTGTCCGTTTACGGTTATTTTCTCTATCTCGCCGCTTTGTATGTCTATTGCATAATTGTTCTTACCCGCTGTTACGTTTAATAAATGCCCTTTTTGTTCAGTCGTTATTTCTACGGGGTCAAACTCGTTCTGTATTTGCTTTTCCTCTGTGAACTGCGCATGCGCAACTTCGTTGTTGTCTACACTGTACCTTACACATAAATTGCGCTCGTGCGTCTTTATGCTTATGCTACTGCGAGGCGGTATACATATGCTTTGCTTTGTTTCGTTTATATCGAGTTCACCCATTTCGGTCTTGAAGAAATTCTTGTTCGTTATTACGATTGTGTCTTTTTCTCTCTCGAACCGTAACGGTTGGTAGTAATACTTTATTTGCATCGTGCCGGCTTTTATTTTTCTATCCGCCGACACCATTCCGTCTATACAGAAATTGCCGTCATGAAGGTACTCGCCGAAATCGCCACCGTACATAAACCCGTTATCCTTGTACTTCACGCCGTGGTCCGCCCATTCCCATATAAAGCCGCCCATATATCTATCCGAACTTTCCATTACGTCCCAATACTCTTTCAGTCCGCCCGGGCCGTTGCCCATCGCGTGCGCGTACTCGCACAGTACGAGCGGGCGTTTTTCTTTTTCGTCGTTCGGGTATTGGTTTTTTATCCATTCTGCCGACGGATACATTTTACTCACCATTTGCAAGCCCGAGCCACCGTAATACTCTTCCTCGCAACAACAGTCTGCATATATGTTTTCGTAATGTATCGGTCGAACATCTATCTCGCTTACAACTGTAAGAGCCTTTTTTAGATTATTTCCCCAGCCACTCTCATTGCCGAGCGACCACATGACTACGCAAGTAAAGTTTTTATGCTCTTCTACGTTGCACACGTTTCTCTCGACAGTGCTTTGTTCGAAATCTTTATTATCCGCTATGAGTTTATGCAGTATTACGTCGTAACCGCCTTCGCAGTTGACGCTACCGTGACTTTCCATATCCGCTTCGCTCATTACATATAATCCGTACTTGTCGCACAGTTCATAGAACAGCGGGCTTGACGGATAGTGCGAAGTGCGCACAGCATTTATGTTAAGGCTTTTCATAAGCACTACATCTCGACGCATATCTTCTTTGCTCACGGCATAACCCTTTTCAGGGTGAAAATCGTGTCGGTTCACGCCATAGAACTTAATCGGCTTACCGTTGAACAGATATATCCCATTCTTTATCTCGCTCGTTTTTATGCCGACGCGGTTATATATAACTTCGTCGCCAGAGAAGAGTGATATGTCGTATAGGCACGGCGTTTCGGCACTCCAAAGTTTTGCGTTCTTTACAATGAATATTGCTTTTTCATTGTGCCGTACTTGCTTCGTTTCGTTGTTGAAATCGACTTTTATATCTATGTCGCTCTTATTTATTACCGTTACTATGCCGTCGGTATCTTTTATGCTTGTTTCTATTTTGTAATCCGTTATATGCTTCTCGGGACGCGTAAGTAAATACACGTCGCGGAATATGCCAATAAAACGCAGTTTATCTTGATCTTCGAGATAACTGCCCTTGTTCCATTTGAGAACAAGCACATCGAGTCTGTTCGTTCCGTCCTTTACATATTTGGTTATGTCGAACTCGCTGATGCGATGGGATATTTGGGAATACCCGACTTCTTTGCCGTTTACATATAGGTAAAAACAACTGTCCACGCCCTCGAAAACCATATATGTTTTTTCGATTGTTTTCTTATACTCGAAATACCGCGAATAGTGATACGCCGGGTTTTTGCTCGGAACATGCGGCGGATAGAACGGAAACGGAAAGCGAGTATTCGTGTACTGAAAAAAATCATAGCCGTAATACTGCACGCAACTCGGCACGGGTATTTCCTTTTTGCCGTCGGTATTGTAGAAGTCATCGGGCACATCGAGTATGCTGTCATATGCGGTTATTCTCCATATGCCATTGAGAGTCGTGAAACGGCTACTGTTTTCGCGGTCGTAGGACTTTGCGTCGCTTGCGGAAAACGGCACATAATAACTGCGCAACGGTTCAATGTTCACGCTTTGCGTTTCTTTGTAATAGGGGTTAAGCATAATCCGCTCCCAAATGTCTGTTATTCAAAAAGAATAGTCTTTATCGACAGTAAAGTCAAGCATTGTAAGTCGTTCGTCATCCGAACTTCCTCCGACCATTATGGTAAACTCGCCTTTTTCGGTAACACGCTTTTCGGCTTTATTGACAAACGAAAAGTCTTTGGTCGTAAATACAAAATCTATGCGTTTGCTCTCGCCCGCTTTAAGTTCCACGCGCTCAAACGCTATAAGTCGCTTTATAGGCGTTAGGACCGTGCTAACCTTATCGCGGAAATAAACCTGTATTATCTCCGTACCGCATTTATCACCCGTGTTCGTAACGGTTAATGAAAGCCTTAAAAGTTTTTCATCGAAAACCACGTCGGAATATTCGTAACTCGTGTACGAAAGTCCGTGACCGAACGAAAATAACGGTTTCTCGGGCAAATCTTGATATTTTGACCCGTGCCATCCCGATAACATACCATAATGCGACGGTTGCTGTCCCGTATGATACGGGAATGTTATCGGCAATTTACCGCTCGGATTTATCTCGCCGAATATCGCCTGCGCAAGCGCCTCGCCGCCAAACATTCCGCCATTGAAGTTTGTTATAACGGCGTTGCTCTTTTCGATCACATACGGAATGCACATCGGCTTGGACGCTATCATTACGGATATTATCGGCTTGCCCGTTTTGCACAGCGCGTCGAACAGTTTTTGTTGATTTTCGGTGAGTTCGCATTTAGCGAGGTCGTGCCACTCGCCCGAAATATTTACATTATCGCCGAACGCGAATACCACCACGTCGCTTTTATTTGCCGTCTCGACAGCCTTTTCGATTTCGCAACATTCGCCGAGCACTTGACACCCCAATTCGTAGCGAGTTTGTGCACGTGCTTGAATGCCTTCCAAAAGCGTGACGAACGGGCGTTCGGGCGCAGTATCGTAATTTGGTACGAGATGTGTAAAATATGTCCAATCGCCGTACTGTGCACGAATATCGGCGGCATTTTCGCCGATTACGGCGATTTTGAGCGATTCATCGAGCGGCAATATCCCATCGTTTTTTAACAGCACTACCGCCTCTTGCGCAATTTTTTTTGACGTTTGCAAATGCTCGGCACACGCTAATACGCTCTTATCCGTATTCTTATAAGGATTCTCAAAAAGCCCGAATCTTAGTTTTACGGTCAAAATATGTTCGACCGCTTTATCCAATTCTTCTTCCGCTACCTTGCCGCTTCTAACGGCGGAAATTATCGCATTGTAAAACTCTGACGTAAACATCATCATATCATTACCGGCGTTCAATGCCGCGACCGACGCTTGTTCGATATTTTCGAAACTGTGTTGGTTGCTTACGAGACTTGTAATGTTATCCCAATCGGTGACGACAAAACCGTCAAACCCCGCTTCTTCGCGCAGTATGCTTTTTAATAATCGGTCGTCCACTGTACACGGCGTACCGTCTATCGAACCGTAAGCAGTCATAACGCTCGCACAACCCGCCTCGAATGCCTTTTCAAACGGCGGAAAGAAAGTGTCTTTTAACTTGCGGTATGTAAGTTCGCTGTCATAACTATCCCGCCCGCCTATCGCCTCACCGTAACCTATAAAATGCTTGGCACACGCGACTACGGACATAGCGGAAGTTTCGCTATCGCCTTGATAGCCCTTGACCATAGCTGCACCAAGTTCTCCCGCAAGATAGCCATCTTCGCCGAATGTTTCATCGACACGTCCCCAACGAATATCTCTCCCTAAGCACAGAACCGGTGAAAACACCCAATGCACGCCGTCGGTAGTTACTTCCTCCGCCGTCTCCCGCGCAACCTGTTTAACAAGCGCCGCATCCCACGAGCAAGCCATAGAAAGTTGCGAGGGGTACACCGTCGCTTTACGGTTTATGCAGTGCCCGTGTATAGCGTCGATGCCGAAGATTATAGGCACGTTGCCGCTTTTTACGGCTATCTTTTGTAGCTGTCGCGCCTCGTCGCCAATAACGTGTAGGAACGAGCCAACGCCGCGGCGCGCCCATTCCTCCGCTTGCGCCTTCGTCACATGCGCATACGATATTTGCGTGAGTTGCGCCGCCTTTTGTTCGAGCGTCATTCCGTCAATTATTTGTAAAATACTGTTATTCATATATACCGTCCTTCGCGTTTTTATGAAAAGCGAAAAACGGAAGATATGCCGTTTTTCGCTTTCTTAATGCCATATGAGTCGAATAAAAAATCTAATTATCAGACGTGATTTGCGTTATACCCGTTGTGCTCAAAGTGTAATTAAGGTTTGTCGCCCACATTCCCGGGTCTTCCACGCCGGGCGAATACTGCCAAACAGACGTCCACTTTGCGCAATTTTCAAACGAAAGCGCGTCACCCGTATTTTTGTTCGTTCCGCTTTCTGCGGCATCATACCACCAACCCGTAAGATTGGGCGCTTGGTGTCTATGTTGTATCATAACCTGAACGTCCGATTGCGCGTCGGATTCCGATACGACCTCGCCTTCACCGCACTTGAACAAGTAACTGTCTGGAATAAACATTTCGTATGTCGTTACAAACCAATACTTATAATCTTCGCCTTCCGCCTTAAGTCCCGTACCGCCATTTTTCCCGTACTGTCCGTATGCTCCCGCATGAGATTTATCTATACCGACGGCTGTGATAAAACCTTTCATGGGCTCAAAATTCATATGAACTCTACCGTTAACCAACAGCCAAGTACGGGAAATCTCGCTATCGCCTTTTCTATAATAAGCTACTTGTAATAGATCTATTTTATCGAGATTGCTTACAATATTATTATGTCCATACGCCACAATAAGCGCCGTTATTCGCATACCTATCTTGATACCGCCGTCTTTATGCTCGGCAAAGATTTCCATTTTATTGTTTCTGTCGGTCTTTGTATCCACGTAGACGACGCTACCCGCATATTCATTATCGGATATAACGCCGTCAACTCCTTTATTATCTTCGGTAGACGTTATTCCGCTATGCATGATTTTCCAGCGATTGCGGTAATCCATATCGAATCTGCCATCGGGGTTGACAAGATACCCGTATGTATCAATCGATGCCGAGGCGTCGGGATCCCATGACAATTTTTCGAGTCTTTCTTGCGAACCGGAAGTCAGCACCGTGTCTGCCACACTCGTCATATTCGCTTTGTTGATAATGCGCATACCGGCATAAACTTCGGCGGTATCGAGCGCGCTACCCGTAAAAGCCGACGGAGAATAGCCAAACGAAGTTTCGTATATAAACGTTTCGTAAGCGACGAATCCTTCGTACACTATATCGTAATAGGTGGCCTTTTGTTCGACCTTTACCACATATCGGTCGCAGTTATGATTATCGCCCTTCGCATTCACGCCGTAGTGATGGAACGATTTATCTTTATTGTAATATGTCGTTCCTTCGTGGTTGCCTATGGAAAAATATATACCGTCGATTTCACGATTAAGCGAATGCTGTTTTACGATAGCGCGAAAGTAAAGTCCGTCCTCGCCAAGCGCAGCTATAACATGATACTCGTTATTGTTCTCGAACACATCGGGAATGTCGTATGATGTTTTTTTGTTATAGAACTCCGACGGCGCTACAAAGTTTTCGCCGCTTATCGTTATATCTTCCGTAAGCGCCGTGCCAACAATATAAGGCTTGCCTTGTGCATCCTTTTCGACCTCTATTCCATTACTTACACTCCACTCAGTCGCATAGCCGTCTACATTGTCGAACAACGTGTTCAAATACAAATCGTCGCCGTAATACACAGTGACCGAATTGCCCGTCACGCTGTCTTTCACATCGAAGCCTTTGAGGTCGCCCAACGACACGGTATGCTTTTCGCCTTGCAACACGGCATATATTTCGACCGTTGCGCCGTCGACGTCGGTAAGCATGGAAACGTTGTTTCCAAGTTCGATATCGCCGATTTTCCATCCCTTAAATTCGTAATTCGCCGGTATGTAGTTTTCGATAGTTTCGTTGCTGGGCAACGTTACGTTTTGTTTGTATGTCACCGTGCCGCCGTCCACAATAAATTGGTCGGTAGTAGGTGTATCGTAAACATACTGAACGCTATACGAGATTTCCTCTACAATAGCCGATACGGTAACCGCTTTTTCGCCTATCTCTACGGAATATCCGCTCGCGTTTTTCGTCACTGTACGGGCGCCGTCGTCGTCGGAAACGGTGACTGCGGTTATCTTGTAACCGCGTTCTGCCGTTATGTTAAAATCAAACGTACTGCCTTTTTCGGCGATATCTTCTATATCAAAACGTGCATTAGCTACCACATCACACTTCACTTCGACGTGGCGTACCGAAAGTTCTATCTTTATATCGCCGATAACGTCACTGCCGTTAAGCGTATAAACACCGTCTTTTTCGGTCGCTGCTATTGTGTTTTCGCCTACTATGATCGTAACCGTAACGGGTATCTTGCCCGTCTCTTTTACGATAAAGGTGTAATTCTCGCCGTATGTAGCCGTAGTATTGCCCTGTGTAAGCTGCACCGACGCGCCCGCTTTGTTGTCGTAAGAAACGGCATATGTATTTGCCGTCCACTTGGCGTATAAAATCACATCTGTATCGCGCGAAGCGGAAATAGACGTCACTGATTCGCCGCCGAAATCGGAAGATTCATACCACCCGCCAAACGTATTACCCGCTTTTTCGGGCGTGGGTAGTTCGGAAAGTCCCTCGCCCACTTTGAAAGCACCGACGGGATTCATTCCCGTTCCGTCGATATTTTCGTATCTTACCGTTTTTTGAATGTCTAAATCCTCTTCATACATTTTCCACTTTGCCGTGAAAGTAACATTTGACGACGACATCGTGTATTGCGTACCCGCCGCATAATCTTCCTTGCCGTCGTTCCATTTGTCGAATACGTATCCGTCCTTTTCAAACCCCGTACTTACGGCAAGATAAAACGTTTCGCCCGATTTTTTTGGCGTTTCAATAGGCGTAATACCCGTGCCGCCGTTCAATTCATATGTGACGGTGTACTCCGATTGCGGCGGCTGGACAATCGACGGAGTGTCTTTCGAACATCCTACCATAGCAGAGACCGAAAGTACTGCCGCAATTGTAAGCACCAAGCATACTAGTTTTTTTCTCATAATCTCCTCCGTTACAACCTTTTTATTGTCTATCGAAATCAAGCATATCGCTTGTTATTGAATACGAGCCGAAAGTCAGACCGTTTTGCGTAAAATTCCAAAAGTCTTTGAACTCGTTGCGATCGGCACGTTGCAAAAGCGACGCAAACGTATCGACCTTAGAATATCTGTCCGCCTTGCCGTTACGAATGTATCCTACTACCGACAGATTACCGTGCGACAAAACGAGCGTGTTTGTCAGCCGTCCGACCGGCAAATCGTCAACGGGACTGCCATCCAACGTTACAGCAACGACATACGGCGTCGAATATCCTTCCTCGGTAGGTATCGACTGTGTTGTTGTGACGATAATTGCACTGTTTTTTATCTCGCCGTAAACATAAGTACTTACTCCCGCTTTGCCCCATACGTTTCTACCGTCGAGTGAAACGGGGATTTCATCAAGTACCAACAGCATATTGTCTATCGTACCGACCACCATTTCGGCGATAAAGCCACTGTTCTCGCCGCCCATACCGGACGTAAAAGACATTTTCGCGTTTACAAACGCTATATTTTTTATCTCGCTATCCTTCTCGACAGTGCCAAACAGACCGCGCTTGCCCGATTTGATATTTTTAACAACGTGTCCCCGCCCGTCGAGCACACCGTACCAACCGTATTGCACACGCTCCGCCGTTTCCTTACAGTCCGATTCGAGATCGTGACTTTCGCGCCGAAAAAAACTCGAATCGCCACCACGCTGATCCACGCCGAACAGTTCGTCTTGCAAATCTATATCCGCATTTAATATAAAGTAACCGTCGCGGTACTTGTGGGGATTGGGTTGCGCGCCGCTTCCGCCGCGGAACGCACTTTCTATACTCATAAAGTCTTGCTTTTCGTTTATTATTTTGCTCGCCGCCACGGCGTCGAGTTCCACAACAAAGTCATGCGTTTCAAACGCCAGATTTTGCTCGCCGAGCGGCACTGCGCCCGATGGTATGCGTACGGTTTTGCCGCTGACCGAACTTATTGGCAGCGCGTTTTCACTTTCGCTCGAATATACGGTAAGATCGCTTTTTTTCAATACAAACGCCGCTCCGAGCGTGCTATTCGTCAAATCTACGTCGATATATGTTTCGCTTTTATCGTAGTCGATGGGAACAGCGGCTTTCAGTCGCGCTTTGTTCACTGCTATCGTCACGCTGTCGGTAAGATTACCGCAACTTGCCCTAACCACGGCTTTGCCCTCGGATACGGGTGTGACCGTTCCTCCCACAACAGTAAGAACGCTCTCATCGCTCGAATTCCAAACAACATCGCCGCTCGCATTCGTTCGCGCAGTCAAAGTAACTTCTGTGGCAAGCCCCTGTCCGAACACGTCGCACAATGCTACTTCGCGTTCGGGTGCAGAAATATACAAATAGTCATTGTTTCCGACAGTGACAGCGACTTCTTGCGAAAACTTTTCGCTCGCATAATCGCAAGTCACGTTTACAGTATAATTGCCCGCCGCCGAGCCTTTTATCACGCCATTCGTTACGGTAAGCCCGTCGCTACTCACTGTGTAACCAAAGTCAACGTCAAGTTCTACGCCTTTATATGTCAGTTTTGGTTCGAGCGCGTATTCCGCACTTATTGGTATACACAACGAATCGACTATCTCCAATACGGGATACGATTTGTTGCGCTTGACCGATACGGTAGTTGTGGCGTTTGCGCCGTTTGCGGTTGCCGTAAGAATAGCGGTTCCTATCCCTACGCCCGTTATGTTTCCGTCGGCGTCTATCTTGACTATGCCGTCGTCCGACGAAGAATACATTACGCCGTCTATATTTTCGGTCAGTTTTGTTTTTTCTTGCGCAAAACGCTCAATAGTAATATTTTGTCGTTCAAACGAAAGCCGAGTAGGCACATTACTTTCCGCACTGTCATTGCCGCCGCAACCTACAAGCACGCACACGCACAAAGCAATAACCAAAGCCAAAAGCGATGCCGCGACTCTTTTGAATTTTTTTTCTATCAACCGTGCGGCCATCTTACACTACCTCCTTCCGCGCCCATATTGACGCCTATTCGCTGTCTGTCCGCATTATATTCAGATACCAACTTGTTATACTCCGTTGTAGTAAATCTGCCTTGGTGTAAATCCGTAAGCAAATAACGCGGAGATATGGTTTCCAAGCATATACGGTCTTTAAGCAAAGCGTACAGTTTCGGATCGCGAGTCGCGTATATCTCTATGTCTTTATAAGCCTCGTCCGCATACCCAAGCCATGTCATAAGTTCGTTATAAGGATAGTACTCTTCGGTACGCTTGAACCGCCCGGCTGTAGAATATCCATCCTTATAGTCGAACTTGGTTTGCGCGTAACTTTCCCAATACGAAAATCTATTAAAATATTTGCGCATATTACTTGCCGCACTGCGGAAATATACGTTAAAAAAGTCGTCGATAAGCTTTTTAACATTTTGATCGCTATCCCACATAAGTTCCGCATGCAGATAGGCTTTTAAGAACCCCCAATCCGGCAAAGCGTAGTTATCGTATTCATTGAGCGCAAGAACAAGTTTTACATTATGTTCGAGCAATAATTTAGTATTCGACTGATAGGTATCGAAACTGTAAAACGGCACAAGATAGTCGCCGAAATAACAGTGGTCGTAAGACCAAAACAGAAGTCCGCCTTCGTCGCTCGTCAGTTTGCTCCACTGTTCGAGATTATCCACAAAATACTTGTTTACCGGGTCGCTTAATTTACGATACCCCGCCGCCTCGATAGGTGCGTAGAACAGCGAAATATTATCTGCAAGCATAATATCGTCGTCTATGACCTTAGGCGCATCGATAGTACTCATATATGCGTAGATAACAAGCAATATCCTACGGTTTTTACCTTCTTGCTCTACCCACTCCGCTATCTTTGCCGCTATGTCGTTCGCCATTTTAATCTGCGTGGGCGCGACCGCGCCGTACTTTTCTTTTTCCGCCAAACACGTTTTACATTCGCACCAAGTCACTTTGTCCATGTGCGTATACCAAACGTACATCAAATGATCGGGGTCGTGCTGTTCTTTAAGTATGGACTCTTTTAATATTTCCACCTGCGCATCCACCATCAAGTCATATGATTCTTTATTACCGTGCGCAGTGTAACAAGGCTGTTCGGCTTCGCTCGCTTCTTTATAAGTTCCCGTAAACACGCCGTCAACGAACTCGCCGCCGTCGCGCTCGGTCATGTACCATTCGGGGTGGTAATTATCCGCATCGTTCGGATCACAATACACGTCTTTGGGAATGCAGTTCAACGCAACGTGATAGTTACCGCCGCCGACGGCTACAAACGCCTCGTTGGTTTGTACTACGCGCAAACGCCTACCCGATTCGGTCGGGTCTTTTACTACTTCCGTACGTATGATGGGCGTTTGTATATCGGGCTTTTCGGTCAAATCGAAAAGCGGGAGCTTAAATACGCCGTCGGCGCAATCGTTTATTTGCCAAACATCGGGCGCGTAATATTTGTAATTAAACACATTTTTCAAAAATGCGTATACGCCGTTAAGACTACCTCTATCCGTTTTACCGGCAATAAACACGTCATCGCCATATGTGCGCACAGTATAACCGCATACACCCGTAGCATTTTCCGAAATATCCATACCGCTCGGAAGAAACTTGGTCTTGCCGATAAAAATGTATTTTCCCGAATCGACGGTATTCACTTCGTTTTCGCCCACGGCGGCAATGCGTCCGCCCGTCGACTCTTTCCATCGATCTTGCAATTCTTGTGCCGCAAATCCGATAAAGTCCGAACGGTTTTCGGGCAATACAATCGTATAATCGGTTTTACCGTTGTTTACGAGAATGCTATCCGTATACTTCAAATCGCTCGGAATAAGCATAGGGTTTTCACCGTCGAGCGTGACCTCTGCCGCATTTCCGTTCGGCGGTGCTACGGTATCTTGTTTGCCCTTGCACGCAGCCATGCCGACTACCGATACAACCGCAAGCGTGGATAACAGCAACGATATGATTTTTTTGAATTTTTTCATATTATATCCTCCTATGCCGCCGTTACCATATATTCGACAAACCCGACGTTACCCGACGAATCCGCCGCCATAAATCGCAATATATACTCGCCCGCACGCTCGAACGTATATTTTTGTCCCGCGGTGCAAGTCGTCATAATATGCGTACCAAGTTCGTGAACTATGCAATACGTCATTATATTCTCCGCCGCGTCCACGTTATCCGATACTGTGCAATTAGGCACAGCAAATGTCTCGCCGACCTTAACAGACTTTGGAACTGCGCCCGATACGGAAAGTATCGGTGCGGTCTTATCCGCAATATTCAGTCCGTAAGATTCCGACCTCGTTTGTCCACTCGCAGTCGTTACGGTGTATCTTATATTAAAGAATCCGTATTCGTCGGCAATCAATTCGTAAACTCTGTCCGCCAGAACGGAGGAAAGTTCGATGCCGTGAATGTCTTTGGCAATTTGACGGTCTGGTCTGTAAACCGTGACCGTTGCCATAGTAACGGGATCGAGCGCGTCGGCGGCAAGCGCTGGATAAACGCTTATTCTGCTGCCATGCTCGTATTCGTAAGCGTACTCCTCAAACGATATAATGTTTGGTCTGATATTATCGGATGTGGCATTATTTATGAGTTGACCGCCGAGCGTGGATATAGCGAATACCGAGCCGACGAACGCATTTTCCAACCTCATCGAAAAATACAAATATCCCGATACAAACGGATTACATTCGAGCTCGAACGACGAAGAATTGGTTGCGAATATAGCGTTCCCCTCGCGCGAATACGATATCATTATGGGCGTGCCCACGCCGTAAACATATTTTTGCGAACCGTTGTATTCGAGTGCTATGCCCGATTGCGTGCGTATAAACGCAAGTTCCACCGCGTCGCCTGAATATGCGTCGGCAAGCGTTACTATCAATCTCGTGCCGATATGCGTCGATGCAGGTAACGTAAACTGCGCATTGAACCCATCCGCAATGAAGCGATTTATAAACTCCGCGCGGTTATTTTCGTTCGCGGAAGCAAACGTTATTTCCGTTTCGCTCGACGTAAGTATCATGCCTTCCGTTACAAAATACTTGCGTATATCTATACCGTTTTCCACTTCGTCCGATTTAACATCTACAATCGGGATGTCTTTAACCACACAAACGGATTTTCCGTTATATGCCGCCGCATACGAAACTTGCGACATGCCGCTTTGCGGCGTGAACTTATTGCCATTAAGCATTCCACCCGTAGCATATACCGCGCATTTCATTTTGCTAACTTTTTCGGCGGAATAACGATATGCGTAAACCGTCGGTAACGCATAGGTATGCCCTGCTATAAAGTATTTGGGAAGATTTACCTCTTGTTCGTCTATTATAGGCGCATCGCCGTAAATTGCTTTCACTGTGTACGACTCGGACGCGACCCGACCGAAAATATCCGTCGCTGCCCATGTTACAACATAGTCGCCCGCGTCGGTCGGCTTAAATGTTCCGTCCTCGATAAGAACGGCTTTCCCGTTTAGTTTTACCGTTACTTCGGTCTTTACTTCCGTATCGCTGCCTGTAACGATAGGTTCGGGCAAAACCACCGTTTCGCCCACGAACCGCGCTTCGTCGTCGCGTACCGATATCGCCAGCGGTTTGCCGTCGCTCGGCACAGCGTTTATATCAAACGTCCTTACCGTTGTTTTGCCCGTAGTGCTTTTCGCCGTGTATACCGCCGTATATTTTCTCGTTACCATCGGAACAAAACGATTGTTCTTAACGGGCACATCGTACTGCGCCGACGAGCCGTAACCGCTATACACCTTGACTGTCGGCATGAACTCGCCCGCATACGGATCTTTTGCTATCGCATCGAACAGCGGATATTCGTAGCCGACAAAGGCGTTGGGTATCTCGTTCGGCACTTCCACCGTAAGATCGGGATTCGGAAAATCCACGTATTCTTGCGACAAATCATCGTTGCCTATCTGCGTGATATACAGATTGAGCGTAGGCGTGTAATAGTCGCTTGCCGTAACCGACAGTATTACCTCATTCGTCGTAAACCCGCCAAACGGTGCGGCAAAATGGTTTGGGTCGTCGAAGTCGCAAACGAGCAACTTTCCTATAAGCGACTGCGCAAAAAGTTGTTTCTCCTCTACATCGTACCAAAATGACAAAAACTCTTTATTCTGCGCTCTACCGCTCATGTTGCCGTACATGCCCAGCCAAGTTATACAGCCGTAAATATCGCCGCTATACCCTTGCTTAAACTCATCATCAAGCAGTCCGCCCTGCATTTGCGTGCCCGTTTTTGCCATTACATAAGAGTACAGCGTCCAAGAATCGGGTCCATCGGTCGCTTCGGTAATGCCCGTTGAAATCTGTATCGTCATTTTCACTGTAGGGTCATATGCGTCAGTAAGCGTAAAGAATATAAAACGCGTATCGCGCGTGCTTTGATCGGGCAATAGTCCGAACCGCACAAACGGCGCGTCACCGTCAATCTCCGCAAGGTCGATAACTTTATTATAAGTGAATGTATCGCCCACTTTCAGTTCGGTGTGTATGCCGGTCGCCGTCACATCGTAAGTTTCGTTGTTCTCAAGATCGTACTTAAATTCCCAACCAGAACCAATACCCTCAACATAACCCTTTTTATACGTTTTGGTACGTTCGCCATAATAGGCATTCGAGCCGTTAGCCGTGGAAAATGCGGGTAACTTTGCGGTAAACGTGAACGATTTATCGTAATGCTTGCCGTCCGCAGTTGCGCCGTACACCACTGTATACTCGCCCGCCATAGACACATAACAATCGTTACCCACCGTCACGCTACCGTCGGGATAATAGACGCGCGGCGATGCTTCCGTTTTCCCGTCCTCTCCCAGACCGATATTCGGGATATCCACCGTATCGCCCACATCGTAAAACGCGTTAAGCGACGGGTCGATCGGCAATACATCTTCGGCGTTGGCTAAGCGAATCGCAATGATCGAAGAAACGACTATTGCAGATATTGCAAAGAGCACACACAGTGCAACAGCCGCAACTTTTTTCGCGCCGAAATATTTTTCTTTTTTTATCATCCTTTAATACCTCCCGCCGATAGATTTTCGCCGATAAGTTTTTTTTGAAAAATACAGAAGAAGAGGAAAATGGGTATAAACAGCATCATCGCGCCCGCCATCTTATGCGGCGTATCGGCAATCTCGGGATTGTTGGACATGTTAAAACTGTATAACCCATAGGCAAGCGTCGGATACGAGGGCGCATAAATTAACGTAATATTGTAATCGTTCCAATTGCCTAAAAAATACAAAAGCACGATAGTCCAGAACAGTGTTTTTACCATAGGAAAGACAATTCGGAACAGTATGGTGAAATTTCCTGCGCCGTCGATGGCTGCCGCTTCGTAATAATCTTTGGGAATATGGGAAAAGAATGCGTGAAACATCAAAAAGTACGCACCTAAAAAGTTTGCTTTCAGTATAAGCATGCCGAATATCGTGTTATATATTCCGAGCGCGCGCAAAATGCGAAGTTCGCTGGGCATTGCGCCGACTATGGGAAGTATCATAGTTATTATTACTATACTATACAACACCTTTGAAATTTTGAATTTATTGAACCGCGCGACAGCATAAGCGACAAGAGCGCAAGACATCGCTTGAATTATAGCGCCGCCAACAGCATATATCGCCGACCACAGCAACATACCCCAAACGTTATACGTCACACTTCCCGTGCCGGACGGAACTTTTACGGTAAAATTCTTAAACGCTTCCGCAAAGTTAGCTAACGTCCAATCGGTAGGAAAACCCAATTTATCGCCTACGTATTCGAGCGGAGTCTTAAATGCCGTTATAAGTCCCCAAATAAACGGGATAATAAGCGACAGACACAATATTATAAGTATCACCGCGCTTACGACGGTAAACGGCGCAATCTTGCGCACGTGCTTTTTTGCCGCAGTCTGTTTCATATTTGCCGTATTCGTTACCATCGTCTCCTCCTATTCCGTGCGTGGACCGTATTTGAGCATAATCTTTCTTATACCCAACACTATCGGTGCAAGTACGACAGTAAACACTATGCCTATCGCGCTCAAATAGGGATAATCGGTCATTGTCGCCTTATTAACTTCCGCCGTTTGGAACAGAAAGTATCCGAACGTGTACACGCGCTCTTCCGCCCACGATCCGTAAAACGCATACAAGTTGAGCGCGTTGGAAAAGTATATGGCGAGCGATGCGACAAAAAACACTACATACGTCGGCCATATCATGGGAAATACTATCGAAATAAATTCCCGAAACGAACCCGCGCCGTCGATAGCTGCCGCCTCGCATACGGAGGTCGGTATCTCACTCATAGCGCTGGAATACATCAAAAGTGACGGTCCGAACGCCACCCAAACACTATAAAAAAGTATAGTCGCAAATTGCGATTTGTCATTCGCCAAAAAACCTTGCACGGGTTTACCAAACAACGACGTGAGCATTTGCGGAATAGCGCCGTCCACGAACTGCGAAAACACCGCTACCGTTATAAGACTGGAAATTATAGACGGGATAAAAAGTATTATGCGAAAAACTTTATAGCCCTTATGTTGCTTGTAAATGTAATAAGAAAAAATGATGGCAAGCGTCTTGGTGACAAATAACTCTACTATAAGCGCAAGCGTGGAGTTATTAAGCGCCGACCGCCACATGGAATTCGAGCCTAAGTCCTTAAAAAAACGCGCATAGTTTTGTAATCCCACCCAGACGAACGAATCGGTAATACGGTCGATGTCTTGAAACGACATAACGATAGAGTTGGCGTTTACGCCGACATAGAATATACAAAACTGAATTATCGGTATACATGTGATCGCGGCAAAGAACAAGCCGTCTTTCAAAAGTTTTCGCTTTTTCAATGACAAACGATTTATGCCGTGCATAGATTTAACAGAACTTTTCATATTTTCCTCTATCGGCGTGTCACAAAAATTTGCCGTAATTGGTATTCCAATCGCTTTGAGAATGGAACGCCATCATACCCTCGAAGTAACGTTTTGCCGACACTTTATTGCTACCCGTCATCGACGACCAAGGCAATGTCGCAGTCGTATTGTCAATCTTAGACGAGAAAAAGCGCAGTTCGTCGTAAAACATCTTATTGGAATTATTGGCATATACGGTATTGCTCGATATAGGATATATTACCCTGTCGCCTATCTGCTGACGGAGAGATATAAGTTGTTTGGCGTACGGCGTCGCCTTTGTGTTGTTATCCGACACATCGTACCCATCGAGATATTTGTATCCGCGCAATGTGCTCGTCTCTTCGGTAAACTTACGCAATTCTTCGTCGGTATGCAAAAACTTCAAAAACTCTCCCACAAGTTCCATTTTGCTTTCATCAGTCTTTGCATTTACGAAACACATCGCGGCGTTACCGTCCACATAGGTAAAAGGCAGCGGATCCCAGCCGTCGGGATGCGGTAACGGCATAAGCCCGAACTTGCGCACGTCCGCACCCGCGTCAAAGTCGACCTTTGAAAGATTGAGCATGGTAGACGACGCTTCGTTCAAAAACCACGTTCCGTCTATCAGCATACCTATATCCTTTTTTATGCTGTTCTTATGCCGAGCCGTATTGTTGGTAACAAAGTCGTTTTGCGCGTCCAAATGCGAGTATGCCGTGGAATTTAAATATTGCTCGACGTAGTACTTGCCGTTTGCAAGCCCCTCAATGAATTTGAGCGCGTAATATTCGCCTTGCGAGTGATTCAGCAAATATCCGTTGGTCTTGTCTATCTTTACGGCAGGCGTTTTAAGCACGGGTACATCACCGTCTAATTTATCGACTATTTTATCGGCGTATCCGTCGAGAGTAAACCGCAACATGCTTTGCTCGTACCCGTCGAGATACATAGCCATAGACTGCGCAAACAAAGAGATATAATTTGCGTTTTTGCCGGTAAATGTCAACGGTTGCAAGCCGCGCGTTTTCATAGTATCGCAAAGCTTGTAAAAATCGGAAAAAGTTGCGGGCAAACCGTTATCGACCGTTGTAGCAATATCGCCGTCCGGACCCGAGGAAACCCCTGCGGCAGTTTGCGAAGAAAGGGTAAAGTTACCGCTAACGTCCATAAACAAATTGTTCGCTTCAAACACGTCTATGTCATAAAAAATGCCGTAAGTGCTTTCATAAAACGGCATACCGTAATATTTGCCGTCAGTGTACTTATAATAGTCTTGCGCAGGTTTGTACATTTTGCCGTAAATTGATTCGCCGCTTTCGCCGACCGAAGCCATATCGGCTTTGACAATATTCGTTATATCCTTAGTGTAACCCTTTTGTACCCACGCGTAATAATCAACGGACTCGTTGAACACTATTTCCGAACGTTCCATTGAGAACGAGCCGATAAGACTGTCCGCTATTTCCAAACTGTCTATAAGCACCTGAACGCCCGTCGTACCGTCCTTAAACGATTTGTTCTTATTGGCTTCCGAAAAACGTGTAGCCGCTTTTTCCAGCCATTCTTTGCCGAATCCTTGATTAAACGTGCCAACGTAAAGTTGAACTTTGGACTCGTCAATTTCCTCGCCATCCTCAACAAAAGGATTACACGCAATCATCCCGCCCAACGAGAGAATAACGATAAGCGCTGCGGATATCATTTTCAGTTTGAAGTTTTTCATTGTTTTACCCTTCTTATCTAGATTTTATCTTCCGATTCGGTTTTACCCGTAATCGAACATTGACATATATATTGTAACTCAATAAATGTATCATTTCAACTCATTTAGTATGATATTAATATTAAAAACGACGATGTATCGTTCAAAAGTTCATCACTGATTTGCATATCGTCATTTGAATATTTGACATCGATGTTTGAAAATTGTATAATATCATTATGAAACAGCAAAATTTTATTATCGAATCAGAAAACCAAAGCCAAATTTTTATGGGCTTTACGGAAGGATATTTATATCACGCCCACTTGCGTTTAGAACTTATGTTCGTTTTTGAAGGAAACGTAAACGTTATCGTGGAAAACTCGCAATATGCATTGAAACAAGGCGACATCCTTATTGTAAACCCATTCGAACGCCATGCATATTTCGCTACCGATAAAAACACCCGCGCGTTTTTCATAATGTTTCCCAATACCTTTACCACACAAATTTCCGATATGCTTTCCAATAAAATTTTCTCGCAAACTGCGATAACAAATCCGCAATTATTCAAAGAAACGAGCATATTGATACAACATATTATCGACCATTACGCTGTAAAAAATTATTTAATGTTGCAAGTCGACGCGTACATAAGCGGCATACTCACTGCTTTAGTCGCTATCTTATCGAAAAACACAGTGATGCGCCCGTTTGCAGAAAAATCGGGCGAACTTCTTTTTACCGTTCTCAAATATCTGCATACGAATTTTTCCGAGCGACTGAATACAGGAACGATAGCCGCTGCGTTCGGGTATTCGGAGCGACATTTCGCAAAGATATTCCGCGATTTCACACAACGCTCCATTCCCGATTACTTAACCGAAATACGCCTTAACAACGCAATCGCCTTGATTTCCGACGGTGAATCAATTATAGATGCCTCACTAAAATCGGGGTTCAATTCCATAGCGACATTTCACAGAGTGTTTAAGCAAAAATACGGTATGTCGCCCAAAGCGTATATAAAACAAATTAACGGTCAAAATTTGGAATTAAAGTTAAAACACGACATCAACGGCAACACTATTGAGTAAGCCGCAAAAACACTGCTTGATTTTTCCGCGCAAATTTTACGAACAATTCACCATCGGATATTTTTATTTCAACGTCTGCGCCATGCGGATAAACCGTCGCGACGTCCTTATATCCGTTTACGGGTATCGTCTTTGTATTATCCCCACACAAATCGTACACCGCCAAGTATGCGGTGTCTTTGTTTTTAAGCCCCACAGCGACGGTTTTCTTGCCGAAAGAAGTAAAGCCCAATGGCAAGAACGGCAACGCGCTCTTTTTGAACGGCGCAAGCTCTTTATAAACTTTTACGCCCTCTTTTACGAGCTCGTACTGTTTATCACTCAATAATTCCAAATGCCCTGCAAGGTGCATTCTACCGAGTAAACTATTAATCATATTGAGCGCCACACGATCATCCGTGATATTTTGTTCCACCCACTCTTTATCTATTTCCGCACTACTCTCTATCGCGAACGTGCTTACTGGATAACTCCACACCGCCGCTTGTTCCGGCACAACCGCAGAAAAAATGTTTCCGACTATGTACGGATATTTGTAGCAATGTATCTGATCGGAAGTCGAGCACAACGAAAAACGGGATAGAGTTTTATAGTCCATTCTCATACCGCCCGACGCGCACCCCTCAAAAATGACATTAGGATGCATTTTAATTATGCTATCTACCCAATCGAGATATGCCGCCGCGCACTGTTCCAAACCCTCGGCTGCACAAAACGCAAGATAGTCCGTGCCAACTCCGCAGTCTTGATTATAGTCGAGTTTAATGTATTCCGCGCCATAATCTTCAATCATACGGCGTATCGTTTCAGTAAGATAATCGCGTACTTTTGTGTTGCGAAAATCGAGAAAATACCTATTCATTACGCACACGCGCCTACCGTACCGTTGCATAAAACAAGCGTCGTCGTAATAGTTGAGCATTTCTTTGCAATGCATTCCGATTATCTCGGGTTCAATCCATAGCCCCGCTTTCATTCCGAGCGAGCGGATATAATCGGTTGTCGCACGCACGCCGTGCGGAAACCGCACTTTACTCTCCAACCACTGTCCGACGTACGGATAAACTTTGTCACCATCTTCCTTGTTGTGCCAACCACAGTCTATAACATAATATTCCGCGCCTACCGCCGCGGCGCATCTCGCATAAAGACGCGTTTTTTGCTCGTCGGGATTGTCCCACGATAAGTGCATATATTCATTAAATATTACGGGAAGCTTTTCGTCGAGCGCACAGTGCGGAACAAGCGTGCGGCGGTATTCGGTCATGGCATCGATAACATGTGCCACACTGTTACCAAAAACGACAGTGACGGTCGGCGTTACATAACTTTCGCATGAGCCAAGCGCTTTGCTCCAACCGTGAAACGGCAAGTTTGCGCCGCCGAGATAAAGATAATAGCCGTCGTTTTTATCGGATATCTCGTAATACCAATTATTGTTGCTTTCGATTTGGAACATCACCGCTTTACCGTTCACTAGTTCGATAATGCCCTGCGGAATCTGTTCTTTGCTCGACCAACTACCAACGTTGGCGAATGCGAGACGTTTTTGTCCATCTTTACCGAGAGATGAAAACCCCTCGTCGGAAAACGTTACCGTCTTAGGCTGACACTCGCAATGGTGACTTTGGTCGAAGCGCGTGAACTTCAAATTGTCTGTATCGTCCCTCCTTGCGAAACCGCTCAAAACAAATGCCGAAACCTCTTCGAGTACGACGGAAGCCACCGAAATATTTTTTACCACGGTATTTATTCGATATGCGCGACCGACGCGCTCAAACACAACTTTAACGGATATCTGCGGCGCACGCAACTCGATGGTAAGAACGTTGCCGTCGATATTATGCCCGATATAACGCAAGCGATTGCCTTCCGACGATATACCGAGTTTAACGCCTTCATGCGAATTCTTATTTTCTCCCGCAATTTGAATTTCGCTTATTCCACCGATCTTATCAAGCTTTACGTCGCCGATCAACGAAATATATAATCGATCGTCATTTAACGTAAATTGCAAATCAAAAAAATCAAACATACAAAACCTCGTAATAATTATATCATATTTTTATACAATAAACAATATCAATTCCGAATGCACCACTATTAAAAATGCGTAAAAAGCAAATGCTTTTGTTACGAATCTGTATATCGAAAGCAAAACCGGAGCACGTAGCTACTTTTCAATTTATTATTACAAAATCTGTTTTATTTCTATCCTATTCTCAGATAATTTACTTGTTAGTTTTAGTAGACTCATATAAAATAATCTAACATCACAATCTCACAAAGTACTGAAAATTTGACTGTTGTTAAGCGCTATATTAAGAATTCTTTCTATTTTTTCGTCTTTCCATTATTTAAGGTTCTTATAGTATTCGTCATTTTTGACATAAACCACTGTGCCATGCTTCTTACAACGTTAGACTTGTTTAATTTGTTTTAGTCACATTAAAAACATTAAATCTCAATACTGCTTACATGCCACACCTCTCAACATAAAAGTCGGCAGTCATATCGACCACCGACTTTACACTATCATTTGAAGGCTTTTTTGTGTTATTTTTATGTTTTTTCGTGCATCCCTTTCCCTATTGATTGCATTTTTTATTATTGGATAGAAGAGTATAAAAAGATTTGCTCAAAAAACGGGATTATCATTACTAAATACAATTATAAAAAAGACTCAAATGAGAAAATATACGCAAAATAAGGGATTGCAAATCCAAATTTACCGCGTTACTCGCATATCAAAATGTCGCCCTAAAAGTTGCCCTAAATTTTTCTAAATTTAAAAAATTTTAGCCTCAAAAATGCAAAAATTACGCATTTTTGAGGCTTTTTAAGCGTTTTTTATTGAATTTTAGCCTTTCGGGATAATCGCGTCTCCCCTGCCACAGGTTCCCAACCACAATATATTGTGGTTGGGAATTCTTTTTGACACTATATATTGATTAGTTCCCTAATGTTGCCCCAAAGTTGCCCTAAAAGTTGCCCTAAAAATTTTGAAAAGGTCACTTTTGTCGTGCCTTTCAACGTCTTTTCAGCACCTATATTATTTTAGCGTAAACGACAGATAAAGTCAATTCAATCGCGTCCGTTTTGATGATTTGCCTTTAACCTTATTATATAGTCAAAGAGAGAGTCCGCACATAGCGTCCTCTCTCTTTCTTTACATCTCGAAATCCAAAGCGTTTATGATCTGTCTCTGTACATT
>ERZ1090881.264-NODE-264-length-25801-cov-8.042453_pt1 | contig 25801 bp, 19 predicted proteins | sample MGYA00478470_ERZ1090881 | MGnify/ENA primary metagenome ERZ1090881 (study PRJEB33644, sample SAMEA5815736) | chicken gut metagenome | biome: Chicken; feature: Gastrointestinal Tract; material: Caecum | place: Ireland | collected 2019-01-01 | study: A study of the...
CGTGATATGCAGGATATGGAATTTACAATCCAGGAAGGTAAATTATACTTCCTTCAGACAAGAAATGGTAAGAGAACAGCAGCAGCTGCTCTGCGCATTGCCTGTGAATTAGTAGATGAAGGAAAGATTACAAAAGAAGAAGCTGTATCCAGAGTAGAAGCGAAATCACTGGATCAGTTGCTGCATCCAAACTTCGATCAGGAAGCTTTAAAAGCAGCAGTGCCGATCGGACAGGCTCTTCCAGCATCTCCTGGAGCTGCAGCTGGTAAAGTTTACTTTGATGCAGAGACAGCTAAGATCCATCATGAAGCAGGATTAAAAGTTATCCTTGTTCGTCTGGAGACATCTCCGGAAGACATCGAAGGTATGCATGCGGCTGAAGGTATCCTGACAGCCCGCGGAGGAATGACATCTCATGCAGCCGTAGTTGCCCGTGGTATGGGAACAGCCTGCGTAGCAGGATGCGGAGAGATCGAATTTGCAGAAGATGGAAAATCCTTCACATTAGGCGGAAAGACAGTCCATGAAGGAGATTACATTTCTCTGGATGGTTCTACAGGTAAGATTTACCTTGGTGAAGTTCGTACCGTGCCTGCAAGCATCAGCGGTAACTTTGACCGTCTTATGAAATGGGCAGATGAGATCCGTACATTACAGGTAAGAACAAATGCAGATACACCTGCAGATGCTTTAAACGCAGTAAAATTCGGTGCAGAAGGTATCGGACTCTGCCGTACAGAGCATATGTTCTTCGATGCAGAGAGAATTCCAAAGATTCGCCGTATGATCCTCTCCACAACGAAGGAAGCAAGAGAAGTCGCATTAAATCAGCTGATTCCTTATCAGAAGAAAGACTTCAAAGAATTATACGAGGTAATGGAAGGAAGACCGGTCACAATCCGTTTCTTAGATCCGCCTCTTCATGAGTTCCTTCCTAACACAATGGAAGAGATCACAGCTCTCGCACAGGATATGGGAGTTACAGTAGAAGAGATCAACATGAGACGTGCAGCGCTTCATGAGTTCAACCCAATGATGGGTCATCGTGGATGCCGTCTGGCAGTTACTTACCCAGAGATTGCCAAGATGCAGACAAGAGCCGTTATGGAAGCTGCCATCGAAGTAAAACAGGAAAAAGGATATGACATCGTTCCTGAAATCATGATCCCATTGGTAGGAGAAAAGAAAGAGCTTGCATTCGTTAAGAATGTAGTCGTTGAGACAGCTGAAAAAGTAAAAGCATACTATGAGTCTGACATTCAGTACAAAGTTGGTACTATGATCGAGATTCCTCGTGCTGCACTTCTTGCTGACGAGATCGCAGAAGAAGCAGAATTCTTCTCCTTCGGAACAAACGACTTAACACAGATGACATTCGGATTCTCCCGTGATGATGCTGGTAAGTTCTTAGATGCATACTATGACAACAAGATTTACGAGTCTGACCCATTTGCAAAACTGGATCAGAAAGGTGTAGGTCAGTTAGTTGAAATGGCAGCTAAGAAAGGAAAAGCAACTCGTCCGGATATCCATCTTGGAATCTGTGGAGAGCATGGTGGAGATCCATCAACGATCGATTTCTGCTACAGAGCCGGACTGGATTATGTATCCTGCTCACCATTCCGTGTACCAATCGCAAGACTGGCAGCTGCACAGGCAGTTATCAATAATAAATAATACGATCGATCGCAAAAGCGTTGATTGTATCTGGACGGCACATCATCTGTGTGGATGAGTGCCGTCCGTTTTTTTCTATCAGATCACAGGAGGAATGCCCATGGCGGATATGCGGAGAACGAAAGAGAGGATGAAATACCGGCTGGCAGAAGCGATGAAAGAATGTATGAGACATTCGCCGGTGGAAAAGATCACAGTAAAAGAGATTACGGAAACATGCGGAACGACAAGACAAACTTTTTACCGGAATTTTCAGGATAAATATGATCTGGTAAACTGGTATTTTGACAAGATCCTTCTGGAATCCTTTGAGCATATGGGAGAAGGAAAGACAGTCCGGGAAGGACTGGTCAATAAATTTCATTACATTGAAAAGGAAAAGCTGTTTTTTAAGGCTGCTTTTAAAAATGATGATCAGAATAATCTCAGGGATCACGATTTCCATCTGATTCTTAAGTTTTACACAGAAAGGATAGAGCAAAAGTCCGGACGGACCATGTCAGTGCATTTAAGATTTCTTCTGGAAATGTACTGCCAGGGCTCTGTTTATATGACAGTACAGTGGGTGTTCGGAAGGATAGAAGGAACGCCGGAACAGCTGGCGGAATCTCTGATCGCTGCTATGCCGGAAGAACTGGCAGGCGTGTTTAAGGAACTGGAACTTTTGTAAATGTGACAGATTGCTCCTTTTGTAACTTTTTATTTTCATTGGATATTGTTAAAATATAAACAGAGTAAGCCGGAGAGAACCGGCGGACAAAAATAAAAAAGAAAAGGAGATTGATGATTATGGCAGACAGAATTATGCTCAATGAAACATCCTATCACGGAGCAGGAGCAATCCAGGAGATTGCGGCAGAAGCAAAGGCAAGAGCGTATAAAAAGGCGTTTGTATGTTCTGATCCGGATCTGATCAAATTTGGTGTCACAGGAAAGGTAACGGATGTGCTGGATAATGCGGGACTTGCCTATGAAATTTACTCTGACATCAAAGCAAATCCGACGATTGAAAATGTACAGCATGGTGTACAGGCATTTAAAGATGCCGAGGCAGACTATATCATCGCTATCGGCGGCGGTTCTTCCATGGACACGGCAAAAGCCATCGGTATTATCATTGCCAATCCGGAATTTGAAGACGTAAGAAGCCTGGAAGGAACAGCGCCTACCAAGAATCCATGTGTTCCGATCATCGCAGTTCCGACAACAGCAGGAACCGCTGCGGAAGTAACAATCAACTATGTCATCACAGATGTTGAGAAGAAGAGAAAATTTGTATGTGTTGACTCTCATGATATGCCGGTCATTGCGGTTGTTGATCCGGATATGATGGAATCTATGCCAAAAGGACTGACAGCTTCCACTGGTATGGACGCTCTGACTCATGCCATTGAAGGATATACAACAAAGGCAGCATGGGAGATGACAGATATGTTCCATCTGAAAGCCATTGAAATCATTTCCAGATCTTTGCGCAGTGCTGTGGCCAATGAAAAAGAAGGACGTGAAGGTATGGCTCTGGGACAGTATATTGCCGGAATGGGATTCTCCAATGTAGGATTAGGAATTGCCCACTCCATGGCTCATACACTTGGGGCTGTCTATGATACACCGCATGGTGTTGCCTGCGCAATGATGCTTCCGATCGTCATGGAATATAACGCTGACAGCACAGGAGAAAAATATCGTGAGATCGCAAGAGCGATGGGAGTCAAAGGCGTTGACGATATGTCTCAGGAAGAATATCGTAAAGCTGCCATTGACGCAGTACGTCAGCTGTCTGAGGATGTAGGAATCCCTGCAAAACTGGATGCCATTAAGGAAGAAGATCTTGATTTCCTTGCAGAATCAGCCCATGAGGACGCATGTGCTCCGGGTAATCCAAAAGATGCAGGCGTAGAAGATCTGAAAGAGCTGTTCAGAAAGATTATGTAATTTGTAAAATAAACAGATAAGAATCAAAAAATCAGGCCGCTGTTCTGTTTTCTGCAGGACAGCGGTATTTTATGGTTTGCGGAAAATCAGGACCGGAAATGAGATAAGAAAAAGCAGAGGAAGATTGGTGAATTGAAATACTAACTTCCACTTTGAAAGGTTAAATTCCACCCTCATCTAAAAAAGTGGAAGTTATCTTTGCAAAAACAGTATAAATATAGTCTAAACTTCGTTATAATATAAAAAAACAGCTGGGAAACTGTGTTTTTTGCGCATTTTGATCAAGAGTCGAATTTACGGGTCTTTTTTTGGAAGTTGTAAATTCCACCCCTGGGGGATCTTATGATGACTGCGAAAGATCACACCTGGCTGTTTTTGTCATATTGTTACTTACTGAAAGATCCTTGGCGTCAGATTGATCTCATCGGCAGGGATCTTTTGCTGACCTAAAGCCAGCAGGATCTCTTCACCATACTGAAAAGAAAAGACGTCATAAGGACTCTTATCTCCCAGATTTGGCCGTGCATAAGAATTGATATGGCTCATCATAAGGCTGATCTGATCCTGGGTGAACCGTGACAGATCTGTGCCTTTTGGGATACACCGGCGGATCATCTCATGATTGTTCTCACAATGACCTTTTTGATAAGGAGCATTGGGATCACAATAAAACAGATGGGTCCGCTGGTCTCCATGGGGATCATATTCGATCGCTCCAGGGTTTGAGAATTCGCTGCCATTATCAGCAAGGAGTACCGGGAAGAGACGCGAGAAGGTATCGGATCCAAGTATGAGATAGAGCCGATCGAAGATGTCGATGACAGAGCGGGAATCATTGGCTGTCCGTAAAAAAGCAAGCTGGAGTTCCTGCTGGACAAAGTGGATCGTAAGGAGGACAGGACCGCCCCTGATACCTTCGAGAGAATCGATCTGTCTGACAGGAAGGGAGGGATGATCCTGCAGGAAAGTCTGATAATCCTGGAAAGAGCGACCGATCCGACAGGTCTTATCCACCTTGATCCCTGTCTTTTTCCTTTTTCTGGGGCGCATGCGGACGGTCCTGGGCATATCGATATTGCGGGCGGAGAAAAGACCGTTATTCACATAAGTATATAAAGTACGCTCAGATACCATAGTCTCGTCTTTATGATGGACAGCGATGTGATGGATGGACTGACCATTGCGAAGGAGAGGGGAGACGACAGAGTCGAGATGAGAGACCTCCTCTTCAGAAAGAGCAAAGCCGGAGCGGGATTCCGTTTTCAGGGTATCGTACTGTTTCTGAGCGAAAGAAGCGCGGTAAAAAGATTTTTCAAGAGAACACCTGGAACGGATGCTGCAGGCATTGCAGACATAGGGAGGCTTTTTGAGGCTGGGGCAGACAAAAGGAGTATAGGAGGTACAAGTATCCATGCATTTGCCGCAGGCCCAGCAGAGCCTTTTGGATCTGGAAGAACATCTGGAGCAGAGAGAACGGATGGAGCAGGAATGCTGATAACAGAGGAGACAATCGTTAAAAGCCCTGCCGGCGGCACCGGATTTTTCTTTGCGGATGTGTTTGCGGACTTCTTTGGAGATAGTGGTACAGTCTTTACCGATCAGGAGGGCGATCTTTTTAAAAGAAGAGCCCTGATCGAGTTGGGATTGGATCATGATCCTTTGATCGAGAGATAAATGTTTGTTTTTACACATAAAAATTCCTCCAAGAGAATGGGGCAGTAAGGATCAGAAAAAGAATAAGATCGATACTGCGGGTAAAAGCCAGGGGAGCAGTCATATATAAGAATAGGATAACAGAAAGTTAGGAAAGATTAAATTCCACTGCAAAGGGAAGAGGAGTTAGGAAGGAGTAAGTTCCACCCCAAAGTGGAATTTACTTTTGCAAGTGAAGGCAGAGGAAGATTTTATCATGTTTCAGTTGACGATTCTGTACAATTTATGCTATACTAATAGACAGAAAAGGGATAGTGATTGTGCAGACAAGCTAAACCTATATGCAGAAATTGATTTGGAAGACATCTTTCAGGTTTTTTTGTGCATATAGGTTTTTTTTATGCCCGAAACAGAGCACATCAATCCGTACAGGAGGAAAAGTATTGATGAGGATTTTTAAAGTACTGAATAACAATGTGGCAGTCATTTTAAATGAAGAAGGACAGGAACAGATTGTTATGGGACGGGGAATCTGTTTTAAGAAAAAAGCAGGAGAGGAAATCCCGGATGAGATGATTGATAAGGAATTTCATCTTTCCACACCGGAAGCTCATAACAAATTCAGAGAACTGATCCAGGACATTCCAATGGAACATATTTCTCTGGGAGAAGAAATCATAGCTGAAGCAAAGAAGCGTCTGGGGCGCAGGCTGAATGATATGATCTATATTTCTCTGATTGACCACGTCCATACATCAATCCTTCGCTTTCTGGATGGCATCACGGTGAAAAATGTCCTGCTGTGGGATATTCAGAGGTTTTACCGGGATGAATACCAGATTGGATTGTGGGCACTGGATCTGATCGAAAAACAGTGCAAAGTGCGGCTTCCGGAGGATGAAGCCGGATTTATTGCGCTTCATCTGGCAAATGCCCAGATGGATGAGGAAGTCATGCATGATATGTACGAAATTACAAAGATCATGCAGGAACTGATCAACATCGTAAAATACTATTTCCACATTGATTTTGATGAGGATGATGTGTATTACTACAGATTTATTACACATCTGAAATTCTTTGCAAAGCGTCTGCTGGATCATAAATTTTACGAGGAGGATGACAGTGACGACCTCTGGAATGTGATTCGGAAGAAATATCCGGAATCATACCGCTGTGTCGGACGGATTTCTGAATTTATACAGAAGAAATACGGACATCAGCTGTCAAAAGAGGAAGAAATCTATCTGACGATCCACATTGAGCGGGTGATCAATAAGACCGGCAGATAAAAAACAGTATGCCTGGATGGTGACATTAAGTTGGCCAAACCTTCATAGATAAACCAAATTATTTTTATGGAGGAGAGAAAAATGGGAAAATACGAGAATCTGGCAAAAGAAATTGTCAAAAATGTAGGCGGAAAAGAAAACGTCAGCAGTCTGACCCACTGTATTACAAGACTTCGCTTTAAGTTAAAGGATGAAGGAAAAGCGAATGATGATGTGATCAAAAATATGGACGGAGTCGTAACTTTAATGAAGAGCGGCGGCCAGTATCAGGTCGTCATCGGAAATCATGTGCCGGAAGTGTATGCGGACGTGATGCCTCTTCTTGGACTGGATGAGGATCAGGCGGATCATGGAGAAGATGCTCCATCCGGAAACCTGTTTAACCGGGCAATCGATGTCATTTCGGGAATTTTCCAGCCGATCCTTGGAATCATGGCGGCCTGTGGTATGGTTAAAGGTCTGAATGCCTTGTTTGTTGCCATCGGACTTTATACCGATACCTGCGGCGGATATCTTGTTTTAAATGCCATTGGTGATGGCCTGTTCAATTTCCTGCCGCTGTTCCTTGGATATACAGCAGCGAAGAAGTTTAACTTAAAACCAATGATCGGTCTTGTAATTGGAGCGATCATGTGCTATCCGACCATTCAGAACTCAGCATTATCTGCCGGCGGAGATGCTTTGTATACACTATTTGCCGGAACTATGTTTGAATCTCAGGTATATACGACATTTTTCGGAATTCCAATGATCGCCATGGATTATACAGGAACGGTAATCCCGGTTATCTTTGTCGTATACTTTGCATCAAAATGCTCAAAGCTTTTTAATAAGATTGTTCCGGATCTTGTGAAATTTTTCTTTGTACCGATGCTGACACTGCTGATCACGATTCCGATCGGACTTCTGGTGATCGGACCTGTGGCAACGTTTGGTTCAACAATCATTGCTGAAGCGGTTATGGCCGTTCGAAACGCAAGCCCGATGCTGGCGGGAGCAATCGTAGGACTGACATGGCAGATCCTTGTTATTTTTGGTCTTCACTGGGGATTTATTCCGGTATATATCAACAACATCATGACCAATGGATACGACAATGTTATGATGCCGTTCTTTGCCTGTACTTTCGCGACATCTGCCGTAGTGCTGGCTATCTTTTTCAAGACAAAAGACAAACATTTAAAGGAAATGGCACTGCCAAACTTTATTTCCGGTATTTTCGGAGTAACGGAACCGGCAATTTATGGTATTCTGCTTCCATTAAAGAAACCGTTTGTCATCAGCTGTATCGCAGGATGCATTGGCGGAGGATTCTATGGAGCATTTAACTTCCGTAAATTTATGATGGGCGGAATGGGAATTTTTGAGTTTCCGGCCATGATCGAACCAGATGGAAGTATGGGCAATCTGATCGTTGCGGTTGTGGGTGTTGTAATCACGATGATCATTGCGTTTATTGCCACTATGATTCTTTATAAAGATGATCCGAAGAAAAATGCAGAAGTGCAGACAGAAGATACAAAACAGGCTCCAGTGAAAAAGGAAGCAGGAAGTCTGCTGAACGCATCTGAAATTGTAAGTCCGATGAGCGGGAAAGTGCTGAAACTGGAAAATATCCAGGATGACGCATTCGCTTCCGGAGTTCTTGGAAAAGGAGCTGCGATCGTTCCTTCCGAAGGAACCGTATATGCACCGGCAGACGGGGAAATTTCAGCGTTATTCCCAACCCTTCACGCAATCGGAATGAAAACAGACGGCGGAGCAGAACTTCTGATTCACATTGGACTGGATACAGTGCAGCTGGAAGGAGAAGGGTTTGAAGCTTTTGTAAAACAGGGAGATCATGTAACACAGGGACAGAAACTGGTATCTTTTGATATGGACTTTATCAAAGGAAAAGGATACTGCCTGGAAACTCCGGTACTGATCACCAATATGGATGATTATCTGGATATTGTAGAGACAGATAAAGAGGAAATCAAAGCAGGAGAAGTTCTGTTAAATATTGTGAAATAAGAGGTGAATGCTATGGGATTTCGAAAAGATTTTATGTGGGGCGGAGCGACCGCGGCCAATCAGTGTGAGGGCGGAATCTTTGAGGGCGGCAGAGGGCTCGCCAACGTGGATGTGTGCCCGGCAGGAAAAGACAGAAATGCCGTGATTACAGGTCATATGAAAATGCTGGAGATGGATGGGGAACATCGTTATCCGGCAGCGGAAGCAGTAGATATGTATCATCATTTTAAAGAAGACATTGCACTGTTTGGCGAGATGGGATTTAAAACCTATCGAATGAGCATTGCCTGGACCAGGATTTTTCCAAATGGAGATGAAGAGGAACCAAACGAAGAAGGTTTGAGATTTTATGACGAAGTTTTCGCAGAATGTAAAAAGTATGGAATTGAACCGCTGGTAACCATATCACATTTTGACTGTCCGATTTATCTCATTAAAAAATGGGGAGGCTGGAGAAGCCGGAGAATGATCGATTGTTATCTGCGTCTGTGCGAAGTGCTCTTCACCCGTTATAAAGATGCGGTAACATACTGGCTTACTTTTAACGAAATCAATATGATCCTGCATGCGCCGTTTATGGGAGCAGGAATTTATTTCGAAGAAGATGAGGAAGAAGAAAAGATTAAATATCAGGCTGCTCATCATGAACTGGTAGCCAGCGCCCTGGCAGTCCGTATGGCACATGAAATAAACCCGGAAAACAAAGTCGGATGTATGTTTGCCGCCGGAAGCGCATATCCGTATTCCTGCCGCCCGGAAGATGTATGGGAAGCTCTTGTGGTAGATCAGGAAAACTATTTCTTCGCAGACGTTCAGGCAAGGGGATATTATCCGTCTTACGCAAAAGCGAGACTGAAGAAAAATGGTGTTTTTCCGGAAATGGAACCAGGTGACGAGGAAATTCTGAGAAAATATCCGGTAGATTTTATTTCGTTTTCTTATTACAACAGCCGGTGTATCGCGGCGCCGGGAGGAGACCAGGAAGAAGCGGAAGGAAATCTCTTTAAATCCGCAAAAAATCCTTATTTGAAATTCAGCCAGTGGGGCTGGCCTATCGATCCTCTTGGACTTCGGATTACATTAAATGAGGTGTATGACCGGTACCAGAAGCCGATGTTTATTGTAGAAAACGGTCTTGGAGCCGTGGATACAGTCGATGAACATGGTGAAATTTCAGATGATTACAGGATTGATTATCTGAGAGACCATATCAAGGCCATGCGTGACGCGGTAGAAGAAGACGGGGTTGATCTGATGGGATATACTTCCTGGGCGCCGATCGATCTGATCAGCGCCGGAAGCGGCGAAATGAAAAAACGGTACGGATTCATTTATGTGGACAAGCAGGAAGACGGAACAGGAACCCTGGAACGCAGAAGGAAAAAGTCTTTCTACTGGTATAAGAAAGTGATTGAAAGCAACGGGGAAGAATTATAGAAAAGCAAAGAAGTCAGCCGGGAAGGCTGGCTTTTTTGTATAAAAAATACAGATTTTAATATCCGCGAGAAAACAGACAGATTATATGATATACTGGTAAAATGTAAAATAATTTACAGAGGAGGCAGGAAAAGATGAAAAAGAAACGAAGGATTGTCCTGGCTGTTTTTCTGGCATATATTCTGTATGTAATCGTCGGCATGCTGGCGCCGTTTATTCATCAGAAAAGTGTAAGTGACGCAGGGAAAGAGCAGATCCGGGCAGAGGATTTTTATCAGAAACCGGGCGAAAAGAAAACGGACCGGGCAAAGATTGTAGAGGGAAATCAGGAAGCGCTGGATGTCCGGCTGGATATGATTCGAAAGGCAGAAAAAGAGATCATTATATCAACGTTTGACATTCGGGAAGGAGAAAGCACGGATGATATTTTTGCCGCGTTGACAGCGGCAGCCCAGAGAGGAGTTAAGGTAAAGATTCTGGTAGATGGCCTTTATGGAACTGTTCATATGAGCGGAAAAGAGATTTTTCAGGCGGCAGGCAGTCATCCAAATATTGAGATCCGATTTTATAATACGCCAAATCCGCTGAAACCGTGGACGATCCATGGATGCCTTCATGATAAATATCTGGTGACAGACGACCGGTATCTTTTGATGGGCGGAAGGAATATGTTTGATTATTTTATCGGGACTCATAAAGGAAAAAGTGTCGGACTGGACCGGGAAATCCTGGTGGTGAACACAGGAGGGCTGAAAAACAGTGCGGTCCGGCAGGTAAAAGAGTATTTTAAAGAAGTATGGAATCTGGATGTCTGTAAAACAAAATTTAACCAATGGTCAGAGAAAAAACGTTCGAAAGAAATCAGCCGTCTTTTAAAACATAACAAAGAACTGAAGGTTCCTGATCTGGATTATGAAACGATTACAGTGCCGGTCAAAAAGGCCACATTGGTGACCAATCCAACACATATCTATGGAAAAGAACCATATGTGTGGGAAACGATGAAGCAGCTGATGCTGGACGCAGACGAAAGAGTATTGATCCATACTCCATATGCGGTATTTTCGGATGAAATGTATGAGGGCATGAAGGAAGTGAAACGAAAGGTACCCGACACAACGATCATCCTGAATTCCATTGCTTCTGGAGACAATATCTGCGCTTCTGCAGATTACCGGAGGAACAGACAGAATATTCTGGACACCGGAGTTCAGATTTGTGAATATATGGGACGTCATTCTACACATGGAAAGTCAATGGTCATTGATGATGATCTGGCGGTTGTGGGATCTTACAATTTTGACTGCAGGAGTACGTATGTGGATACGGAAACCATGCTCGTTGTCCAGGGAGAAGAGATTGCCGATCAGCTGGCTCAAAATCTTCAGACACTGCAGGATGGTTCCCTGACCGTGGATAAAAACGGGAAGTATATGGAGAAGAAGGGAGTAAAGGAACGTAAGATTGATTCCGGAAAAAACAGGCTGATTACAGTACTTTCATATATTATACAATGTGTGAGATATATGGTATAATATATACGTGTAGAGAAAAACTGCATTTTAACAATTCAAACACAAAAAGCAAACATTATGAACACAAAACAGATGTATCCTGTTCCTTGTAAGCAGAAAACAATTTTTATACCGCTTTCAGAGCAGGAACAGGAGGGAAACAAATGAGACTGTTAAAGATTTTCGCTGTAATTGCCGCCGGCGTGGCAGCTGCACTGATTTACAAGGAGAATAGAAAAACATATATTTCATAATTTTCATGTAAAATGGAAATAGTATATAAAGGATGTTAACTTGAATTAATTTTATATTCCCCAGTGGAAGACCGGCCCCTGATTGACAGGGTTCGGTCTTTTGCGGTTTGCGGCCTTATGAGAAAAAACTTTGCAGAAAAATATTTCTGCATGGTATGATAGGGGAAAAAGATAAGGAGGGAAAATATGACAGCATTTGAGTTTGACGGCGAAAAATATAAAAAAGTTTCCGGACATCAGAAAAAATGGGGGAATCATCTGATAGAAGAACTGAATCTGAAAGGCAGTGAAATCATTCTGGATCTCGGATGCGGAGACGGGGTGCTTACGGCCAGGCTTGCCGGGATGGTACCGGAAGGACGAGTGACCGGCATTGACGCGTCACAGGGGATGATACGGACTGCCAGGCAGAATAAAAAAGAAAATCTGGAATTTTTGTGTATGGATATCAGCCAGATGGAGTTCCATGAAAATTACGATGTGATTTTTTCCAATGCGGCGCTTCACTGGATTCTGGATCATAAAAATCTGCTGAGACGCAGCTGGAAAGCACTGAAACCAGGCGGCATGCTGCTGTGGAATTTTGCCGGAGACGGGAATTGTAAAAATTTTTTTGAAGCGGTGCGGGCAAAGATAAAAGAAGAAAAATACAAAAAATATTTCCAGGATTTTCAGTGGCCATGGTATATGCCTGTGGTGTCAGAATATCGGAAATTGGCAGAATCCTGTGATTTTACGGAAATAGAAGTATCGGAAGAAAACAGGGATACTTATTTTGAAAATGCGGAGGCACTGATCGGGTGGATGGATCAGCCCAGCCTGGTTCCGTTTATGGAAAGGCTTCCGGCTCTCGAAGGGAAAGAATTTCGTCAGGAAATGATAGAAAAAATGCTGCGGGAAACGGTACAGCCGGATGGCCGGTATTTGGAGGCTTTTCGAAGAATCCATCTGAAGGCGCGAAAAAAGGCGGATGATCCGGCCAGTGAAAAATGAAATGTGTGTCTCTCTATATGAGATTGTATTTTTGGAGAAGCTGCTGGCAATATGCCGGATCTTCTCCAATTTTTTCGATTTCCTGCAGGCTGCCGTCATGGCTCAGAAGAACGATCAGTTTGCTGATGTGCTGCTCCATCTCCCGGTCCATTCGGATACCTTCCTTCTTTCCGCGGTTTTCAATGCGGTCTAATATTTCGCACATATTAATTTTCTCCTTTCTCTTCTCCAGATGCAGATTAAAAAACGCAGTTCTTTTTCTTTTACTACCTGTTTTGCCGTATAAAAGTCAGAAAAGTGATTGACATATCTGTTATAACTGTATATACTGTACATATACAGTAAGAATGAAATAAACATTGGAAGGAGGGATTTCTCTGAAGATCATTATCAGCAATGCAAAAGGAGACCCTATTTATGAACAGATATATAAGCAGATGAAAGATATGATCATTGCGGGAAAGCTGAAAGAAGGAGATATGCTCCCGTCCATCCGCGGACTTGCCAAAGATCTCAGAATCAGTGTGATTACAACAAAGAGAGCATATGATGAACTTGAGAAAGATGGATTTATCAATTCTGTTGCCGGAAAAGGATCCTTTGTGGCAGAGAAGAATCTGGAACTGATCCGGGAAGAGAATTTGAAGAAGATGGAAAGTTATATGGAGAAAATCTGGGAACTGGCGAAAGTCTGCGGAATGTCAGCTGATGAAGTCATGGAAATGTTTCAGATTATGGGAAAGGATGTGGAAGGATGAATGCAATAGAAATGCGTCATGTGGAGAAAGATTACGGACAATTTCAGATTAAAGATCTGAATCTATGTCTCCCGTCAGGGTATATTATGGGACTGATCGGGGAAAATGGAGCCGGAAAAAGCACAACGATCAAAATGATTCTGGATCTGGTCCGGAAGGATCACGGAGAGATCAGAGTATTCGGAGAAAAAACCGAAGATTCTCTGGCAGCCAGCAAAGAAGAGATAGGAATCGTGCTGGATGAATCTCAGTTTCCGGAAGGAATAACCGTGGAGCAGGTTAATAAAATCATGAAAAACATCTATAAGAAATGGGACGAAGAAGAATTTTACCGGCTGACAGATTTTTTTTCCCTTCCGAGGAAGAAGAAACGTTTCAAAGAGTTTTCCAGAGGAATGCAGCGGAAACTGTCGATTGCGGTTGCCATGTCGCATAATGCAAAACTGCTGATACTGGATGAACCTACCAGTGGACTGGATCCGGTGGTGCGGGATGAGATTCTGGATCTGTTTAATGATTTTACCAGAGATGAAAACCATTCTATCCTGATTTCATCTCATATCGTAGGAGACCTGGAAAAGCTGTGTGATTACATCGCCTTTATCCAGAAAGGCAGACTGATCATCTGTGGGGAAAAAGATCAGATGCTGGAAGCTTATGGGATTTTAAAATGCTCTGAGGAAGAACTGGAGGAACTGGACCAGCAGGCTGTCGCGGGAATCCGGGATTATGGTTATGGGGTAGAAGCACTGGTAGAGAAATCCCGGATTCCGGAAGGATATCAGACAGAAGTTCCGACACTGGAAGACATTATCATCTTTTTATCTAAAAAAGAAAGGAGAGGAATGAAATGAAAGGATTACTGCTGAAAGACTGGTATGAAATACGCTATCAATATCGATGGTTTCTGATTTTGCTGGCAGTTGCGGGTTTTTCATCTGCGACAGGACAGGGAAATGCTGTATTCTGGGGCTGTTATATGATGATTCTGGTTGCCATGATTCCGTTAAATACCATGGGATATGATGAAAAAAGCGGATGGCAGAAATACAGCCGGTGCTTTCCGGTTTCATCCGGACATCTGGTACTGGAAAAATATCTGCTGGGTGTGATTGCGCTGATCGTGGCGGTAGGAGTGTATCTGCTGTTTTCTGCCATTTTCTATTTCATTCCGGGCGTGGGAAACGCAAAAGAGCAGTTTTTTACAATACTGGCTGCTATGATTACAGTAGGTGTTTTTCCTATGGCCCTGATGCTTCCGCTGAATATCCGGTTTGGAATGGAAAAAGCAAGAGTATATCTCATTTTCTTTATCATTATTGTGGCAGTTGCAGCGGGAGGGATTTTCGCAGGAGCCGAAGACCTTCCTATGATCGTTAATTTCCTTGCAGGAATCAATCTGGATTTGTTCATTCTGCTGCTTCCTCTGATTTCCATTGCTCTTCTGGCAGCAACCTACCCGCTGTCTGTCTGGCTTTATCATAAAAAAGAGTGGTAGGCTATGAGATAAAATTTCTGCGGTACTGGCTCGGTGAGCAGTCCTTCTTCTTCTTAAAAAGTTTGGAAAAATACAGCGGGTCCTCATAACCGACGGATCTTGAGATGTCAGATATGGAAAGGCTGCTGTTTGACAGAAGGGAGCATGCCCGGCTGATCCGCAGATCCAGAAGGTAATCCTTCATGGAGACGCCAACGGAAGATTTAAACAGACGATACAGATAAGAACGTTCAATATTAAGCTGAGCTGAAATATCCTGCAGACTGAAATTTTCCTCATAATGATTTTCCAGATACTGCAGAGTTTCCTGAACATAATGATTTTGTTTTTCCTGGGGAGACAGATTCTCCCTGGGAAATTTTTGCGTTAAAAGATATAAATATTCATATAGAACACTATTCATCATCAGATCTCTGTTTTCTGAAAGCATGGATGCTTCCAGCATTTTTTCATGACACCGGAGAAGCTCAGGGTCTTCATTCAGATGGAGATAAGGAGCATCATAAAAAGAAGTCCGTTTCAGATACTGCTGGATTTTGATTCCACGCATTCCGATCCAGCTGTAAGACCATGGTTCATGGGAATCTGCTTCATAGTAAATTCTCTCATTGGGATGGATGCAGAAGGCGTCTCCGGAATGCAGACGGTAAATTTTGTTTCTGCACTGAAAAAATCCTTTTCCTTTTAAAATGTAATGTACAATATAACCGCTTCTGATAGCAGGTCCGTAACTATGACCTGGTTTACAGTCTTCGTATCCGCAGGTGTAGACCATAGCGTCAATATTTCTTGTAAAATCATTGGAAAAATGAAAATCTGTCATATTGGGAATTCCTTTCCTGGCAAGGTCAACAAAGCGCCATATATAAACAACAAAAGTCCATATAATTAAAAGTATAAGCTGATATAATAAAAATTGCAAGGGACAAGACGAGGAGGTGAGAAGATGTCAATTGTCTATGAAAAAGAAAATCAGATCTTTCATCTGCAGGCAAAAGATACAAGTTATGTTATGGGAGTGATCCGGGGACATCTGACTCATTTATATTGGGGAAGAAAGCTGAATCAATACGGAGGAAGCCGGAAGATCATCTGGAAAGACCGTGGATTTGCACCGAATCCCGATGATTTGGACCGTACATTTTCATTGGATACTTTGCCTCAGGAATATCCGCAGACAGGGAATGGTGATTTCAGGAACTGTGCTTATGGAATCCGGGACGAAAAAGGAGGAAGGATCAGTGACCTGATCTATCAGAGCCATGAAATTGTTTCCGGAAAAGAGCCTCTGCCGGGACTGCCGGCTTCTTTTGGAAATGACAATGAGGTAGATACACTAAAAGTTCATATGCTTGATCAAATCTCCGGTTTGAAAGTTGAATTGTGGTATCACGTGTTCCAGGACCAAAATGTCATAGCCAGGAGTGTGCACTTTAAAAATACAGGGAAAGAAAAGGTCACGCTGACAAAAATGTTAAGTATGTCTGTGGATATCCGTGAGGCAGGGTTTGACGTTTTAACACTGTACGGCGCTCATAATAATGAAAGAAATATGGATCGCCGTCCATTAAAGAGCGGTACGATTCAGATTGAAAGTCTGAGAGGAACGAGTTCACCGCAGCAGGCGCCATTTATGGCACTGCTCCGTCCGGAGACAACAGAAGATTTTGGAGAGGTTTATGCGGCAAACTTTGTATACAGCGGTAATTTTATTGCTGCGGTTCAGACAGACGCATTTGAAAATACAAGATTTCAGATGGGGATGAATCCATGGAATGGACAGTGGCTGTTAGAGCCGGAAGAAGAATTCCATACGCCAGAGGTGATCATGGTTTATGCGTCAGAAGGCCTGAATCAGATGTCACAGACGTATCATGATTTTTATCAGAATCATCTGATCAGAAGTCAGTTCGCAAAAAAAATCCGGCCAATTCTGATCAATAACTGGGAGGCAACATTTTTTGATTTTACAGAGGAAAAAATCCTGGAAATTGCAGATAAGGCAGCAGAAGTCGGAGCAGAGCTTTTTGTTCTGGATGACGGATGGTTTGGCAAAAGAGATGACACGAAAAGCTCTCTTGGAGACTGGACGGAAGACAGACGAAAGCTGCCGGACGGCCTGAAAGGACTGGAAGAAAAAATCCATGAAAAAGGTCTTATGTTCGGAATCTGGCTGGAACCGGAGATGATTTCCATAGACAGTTGTCTGTATCGGAAGCATCCGGATTATGTCCTGCATACGCCGGGAAGACCTTACACCTTTGGAAGAGGGCAGCTGGTTTTGGATCTGTCCAGAAAAGAGGTCTGTGATTATGTGATTGAAAGTATTTCCAACGTATTAGATTGCGCGCGGATCGATTATGTGAAATGGGATATGAATCGTCATTTGACCGATGTAGGAAGCGGAGCTTTTCCGGCAGAAAGACAGGGAGAAATTACTCACCGGTATGTTCTGGGGCTGTACCGGATTCTGGATACTCTGACAACAAGATATCCGGATATTTTATTTGAAAGCTGCTCCAGCGGCGGAGGAAGATTTGACCCGGGGATGCTGTATTATATGCCTCAGACCTGGTGCAGCGACAACACAGATGCTGTCTGCAGAATGAAAATACAGTATGCAACATCTCTTACATATCCGCCAATCACCATGGGCGCCCATGTGAGCGGATGTCCGAATCAGCAGACCGGACGTCAGACTTCTCTTGAAACCCGGGGATATGTAGCAATGAGTGCGAATCTTGGCTATGAACTGGATCTTACCAGATGCAGTCAGGAAGAGTTAAAACAAATTAAACAGCAGATTGATTTTTATAAAACAATTCGGGAGACCATCCAATTTGGAAGGCTTTTCAGAATCAAAAATCCATTTGATGGAAATCTGGCACAATGGAATTTTGTATCAGAGGACGGGAAGGATGTAGTAGGATTTTATTTTGAAATTCTGAGCCGGCCGGCATCACCTGTCCAGATTATGAAATTAAAGGGACTAGAATGTGACGCATATTATCAGGACATGGAAACTGGAAATATTTACGGAGGAGATGAGCTTATGTACAGCGGAATCAGCATTCCGCTCTGCAAGCAGGATTTCCGAAGCAAATGCTATCATTTCCAGAGGATAGATGAAAACAGCTTCTTATAAACAGGGAGGAATTAAAATGAGTCAGGAAAAGAATGAACGTTATGAGAAAATATCCCAGGACTTGATCCGGCTGGTCGGAGGCAAAGATAATATCCAGGGAACGGCTCACTGTGCAACAAGACTGAGAATCGTATTAAAAGATCTGGATGTTGTAGATATGAAAGGCATAGAGAATGTGGATCTGGTAAAAGGAGTTTTCGTTGCGGGAGATCAGCTCCAGATTATTTTTGGGGCAGGACTGGTCAATGCCGTTTACGAAGTATTTGCCGATGATGTTCAGATGAAAAACATGAGTCTGAGTGATTTGAAAACAGAAGCCAATGAAAAGATGAATCCGCTTCAAAGGGTGTTAAAGGCACTTTCTGATGTATTTATCGACATCATGCCGGGAATCCTGGCGGCGGCTCTGCTGACAGGTATTTCCGGAGTCCTGGGGAACATGGAAATCGTACAGCAAAATGCAACATTATATGGATTAAACCGTATCATCAATATTTCATCTGGGGCAATTTTCGGATTCCTGCCGCTGGCGGTTGCTTACAGCGCGTGCAAGCGATTCGGCGGACGTCCGATTCTGGGAATTGTAATAGGATGCATCATGCTGTCAAACAGTCTGGCAGACGCTTATGCGGCGGCTCAGGGAACCGTGGATGTGGAAGTGCTTCATATTTTCGGATTTCCGGTGGAATTGGTTGGATTCCAGGGTGGAATCATCGTTGCGCTGCTGATCGGCGTTGTAACAGCAAAACTGGATATTTTCTTTGAACGCAAAGTTCCGGAAGTTATCCGGCTGCTGGTATCTCCGCTGCTTACGACTCTGGTCAGCGCACTGCTTCTGTTCTTTATTGTAGGCCCGATCGGGCGCGGGCTTGCGTCAGGCATTACCACAGGGCTCGTATGGATGACCCAGTCTTTCGGACTGATCGGATATGCGATTTTCTCTGGTGTGCAGCAGCTGATCGTTATCACAGGACTTCATCATGTATTTGGAGCGATTGAAGCACAGCTTCTTGCGGATACCGGACGCAACTTCCTGAATCCTTTAATGTCAGTGGCAATCATCGCCCAGGGCGGAGCTGTTCTAGGATATCTGGCAAGACATTATAAAGAAATGAAAACAAAAGAACTTTGTATTCCAAGTTTTATTTCTGTACTGTTTGGAATCACGGAACCGGCATTGTTTGGTGTAAATATCAGATATCGTTATCCGCTGGCCGGCGGCTGTATCGGAGGCGCGATCGGGGGAGCAGTCGTCTATCTGACAAACCTGGCGGCTCTTGGATTTGGAACAACTGTTGTTCCGGGAATCGCTCTTGCGGATCCTGCTCATGGAGGATATGTCAATTATATTATTGCTCATGTAACTGCTCTTGCGGCCGGGTTTATCGTTACCTTTATTCTGGGAATTACCGATAAAACAGGAAATGGCGATGAACAAACGGCAGAGATAGAAGCAGACGAAGAAGTCAGTGCAGATTCTAAAGAAAATCATGATACGGATAAGGAAGAAATCCTGTATTCTCCGGCCAGGGGAGAAGTTCTTCCAATCGACCAGGCGGCGGATCCGGCATTTGCGTCAAAAGCAATGGGAGACGGTGTGGCGGTTAATCCGGAAAATGGAGAAATCACAGCACCGGCCGATGGGAAAATCAGTTTGGTATTTCCAACGAAACATGCCGTTGGCATTACTTTGGATTCCGGAGTAGAACTTCTGATTCATGCAGGCATTGATACTGTAAAAATGGAAGGAAAAGGATTCAGGGAATTTGTAAAAGCAGGAGAACGTGTGAAAAAAGGAGATAAGCTGATCACATTTGATAAAGAACTGGTGGAAAAGAATGGATTCAGCCCTCAGATTATGTTCCTGGTGGCAGACGCAAAAGGAAAGACCGTTACCGTAACTCCGGCACCGAAAGCTGACAATACAACCGAGGTAATCCGGGTAAAATAATTCCATAAATGAATATTGTCTCTTAAGCCCTGGTCAGGTATAATAAGAGAGTCAGGCGCAGGCTGCTTCAGATCAATGAAACAGCCTGTGTTTGTGAAAAGACAGGGAATCCTGTTTTAAGAAGAAAAAAGAAGGTGATGGTTCATGACAAAGAAGATGACAATGGCAGATATCGCGGAGTTGTCAGGTGTTGGGAAGAGTACGGTATCTCGTTTTTTCAACGGAGGCTATGTGAAGCAGGAAACGAGAGAAAAGATTCAGAAAATAATAGAAGAATATAACTATAAGCCAAATGCTTTTGCCAGACTGAAGGCGAAGCAGAGCAGGCTGATCGGAGTTATTGTCCCAACACTGAACTCAAAGATTACCGGACGCGTTGTCACCAGCATTGACCGTTACCTTAGAGAGAAGAATTATACAACGCTGATTCAGAGTTCAGATCATGATATCGACCAGGAACTGGAAAACATTCAGCGCCTGATTCAGATGAATGTAGATGGGATTCTGATCAGTTCCATCGCCATTACAAAAGACCACCGGGAATTATTTGCCGAGACCCAGATCCCAATTGTGGTGCTGGCTCAGGAATATGAGGAAGGAATTTCAATCATTGATGATGATTACAGTGCCGGCAGATACATAGGCGCCTATATCGGGAAGACCGGGCATCAAAAAGTAGGATATATCGGAGTTTATGAGACAGACGTGGCAGTAGGAATCCGGAGAAAACAAGGTGTGATTGATGGATTGAAAGAGTATGGGATCACAGATCTGATCATCGGAAAAAGTGATTACAGTTTTATCGGGGGACAGACTGTAGCCCGGGAGATTCTGGAGAAGGCCCCGGATGTCGATGCGATGATATGCGCTACAGACCGTCTGGCTTTTGGAGCCTATAAGATCCTGCAGAAAGCAGGGAAGAAGATACCGGAAGATGTCTCGGTTGTTGGTTTTGGCGGGTATGATGAGAGCACCCTGCTGACGCCGGAACTTACCACGCTGAAATTTGATTCTTACGGTATGGGATATTTTGGGGCAGAGACGATTCTGAAGATGATTCAGAAAAAACGGGTTTCCAAAAAACAGGTGGTTGACTATAAGTTTATCAAAGGTGGAAGCGTAAAAAACTATCGGTGCGCTGAAAGCCCGGATTTGTTATGATCAAAACTCCCTTTTATGCAGATAACGGCAGAAAGCTGTGTCTGGATGAAGGGGAGTTTTTTTATTGCGGAAAGATTTCAGGCAATCCTGCCGGAATGTCTTTGGAAAAAAGACAGGGGTATGATATGATGATGACAGATCATAAAATCAGAGAGGAGAGAAATCAGATGAAGCTGATCCACATTGCAGATGTACACTGGGGCGCACGTCCGGAGAGAGAGAAGCCCTGGGGGAAAGAGCGCGCAAAAGAAATCAAGGAAACCTTTCGCAGGGTTCTTGAGCGTGCAAAAGAACAGAAAACAGATCTTCTGCTGATTTCGGGTGATTTTTTTGAACGGCAGCCGTCACTTACAGATCTTCGGGAGGCAGACTATCTTCTAAAGCAGCTGGATCATACAAAAACAGTCTGGATTGCGGGAAATCATGATTATTTGAAAAAAGGAACCGGTCTGGAAGCCTATGAATGGGAATCAGATACGTTTCTTTTGAAGGGACCGGAACTGGAGAAAATAAGCTTTCCTGAGCTTAATACGACAGTTTATGGTTTCAGCTACTGGCAGGATCAGATCGAAGACCCTCTTTATGACTCGCTGCGGCCGGAAGAGGAGGGAGATGAAATCAGGATCCTTCTGGCTCACGGGGGAGACGAAAAGCATATACCAATTCACAGAGAACGTCTGAAATGGTCCGGATTTGATTATATTGCTCTGGGACATATCCATAAACCGGAAGTGATTTTTGAGGACCTGATGGCGTATGCAGGATCTCTGGAACCTTTGGATCATACGGAGACAGGACGTCATGGCTTTATGGAAGGAGAAATCAGTGAAGAACGGCAGATCATTACATTTCACCCGTTTTCCAGGAGGGAATATGTCCGGACGGAAGTCTATGTAACAGAAGAAATGAGCGGAGAAGAAATTCTGGACCGGATTGACACAGAAATTTCCTACCGGGGAAGTGAAAATATCCACGAAATTATCCTGCAGGGAACGATGGATCCGCAGATTGAACTGGATATAGAAAGAATTCAGGAAAGATACCGGATTTCCGGGATTACGGATCAGACAAAGAGCATATGGGAGAGACGGGATCTTTCCAGGGAAGATAATCTCCTGATGCGGCGGGTGGCAGAATTATTGGAAGATGAACCGAAAGCGCTGGCGTATGCCATGGAAGCACTGGAATTATCAGAGGAGAGAGAAGTATGAAGATAAAAGAAATCGGGATTGACGGCTTTGGAAAATTTCATGATTATCATACGGAATTATCTGAGGGAATTCAGGTTATCTATGGAAACAATGAGACGGGAAAGACAACACTGCGCCAGTTTATGTTCCATATGCTGTTTGGGCTGGAAAAGAGCAGAGGGACAGCCGCCAGAAAAGATGACTATACCAGATATATGCCGGTGGAAGGAGGCAGATATGGCGGATACCTGCTGGTTGAAAAAGAAGGACAGAGATATCGGATCCAGAGGACATTTGAGACCGGGAACCGGCAGCTTCGCCTGTTTCTGGAAGATACCATGGAGGAAATTCCGCTTCCGAAACAAAGTCTGCAGGGAGTGTTGTTTGAAAATTCTGCGGAATCATTCCAAAATACAGCCTCTTTAACTCAGGCCGATATTCGCACAGGAAAAGAAATGCAGAAAATTCTGCAGAATTCTATGGCAAATTTGAGAAACAGTCAGGATGCACGGCTGGATATCCGCAAGGCGGTTAATATATTGAAAGGAAAGCGGCGTAATGCCAGGAAAAATCCTGCTTTTTACCGAAGTGAGCAGCTTCGCCAGCGTCTGGGAGAAGCGTCATTCCAGGAGAACGAATTAAAAAAGTATGAAACGCAGGAAGAAGAGCTGTACCGGCAGCTGAATCAGAAGCCAAGGCTGTCTTTGCTGCAGAGAATTTTGCAGTGGATTCGGAGACTGTTTGGTGTTGACCAGGAAGAAATCAGAAAGAATGAAATCTGTCACAAACTGGAAGTGGTCCGTCTGGAAAAGGAACATCTGCTGGAGCAGAAACAGGAAATCGAAGATTTGAAAAAAGAATATCAGTCTGCTTTGACGCAGAAAAAAGAAGCGGAACAGGAAGTGCGATGGATCGACCGCGCCATCTGGGGCATTGAAACGGCCGCGGCGGATATTCAGAAAACTTTTGGTGAAGAATTAAATGAAAAGATATCGGATATTTTCTGCCAGATGACCGGTGCAAGATATGACAAAGCTGTAATGGATCAGTCCATGGAAATGATGGTAAGACAGGACGGAAGATACATTGACATGAAATATCTGAGCAATGGGGCCGTGGAACAGCTCTATTTTGCTCTGCGTCTTGCGGCAGGAGAGCTGCTGTATGGAGAAGATGAATTTCCGCTGTTTTTGGATGATGTGTTCGGTAATTATGATGATGTGAGATTGAAGAATACGTTAGCTTATCTGTCCCAGAACTGTGAGAGGCAGATTCTGATCTTCACCGGACGAAGAGAAATTCTCAATATGCTGGAGAAATTGAAGATTGACTTTCATGTGATCGTATTGTAAAAATAGGAAGAACGGTTGTAAAACAAAAGAGGAGAAGGAAAGTATGAAAAAGAATAAACTGCTTCAGGCATCCAGATGGTTTCTTTATTTTATGATGTATTCAGTGATCGGATGGCTGTATGAGGTATTCCTTGAGGTTGTTGTATACCGGTGGGGATTTTCCAACAGAGGGGTTTTGTTTGGCCCGTACTGCATTATTTATGGAGTAGGAGCCCTGCTGCTTTTGCTGACTCTGGGAGGAGTGCAGAAAAAGAAATTATACCTGGGGAGGCTGTATGTAACTCCGGTTTTTGTATTTTTAGGAATTATGGCAGTGACAACGATAACGGAACTGATCGGAAGCTATATTATGGAAGCAGTGACCGGCGGATGGATGTGGGATTATGAGAGATTTGCTTTTAATTTTCAGGGGCGGATTGCGTTAAACCCAAGTATCCGGTTTGGAATCGGAGGCATGATTTTTTTATATCTTCTGCAGCCGGTATTTGAAAAAATAACAGGCCATATGAATCGCCGGATGACGTATGCAGCAGCCGGACTTTTGCTGATCCTGCTGATCCTTGATTCTATCATAACCATGAGATAAAAAATAAAGGAAAAATATCAAAGGGCGTCTGCCAGTGCAGATGTCCTTAAAAAAAACGAGAAATATGGAACCGATACCACAAAAAGTATTGACAAAAATACAATACAGCCATATAATACAAATATGGAACCGATACCACAACTAAATCAAGAAAAGGAGAGAAGATATGGATTACGCAAAGATTGCCAGTCAGGTTATCGAAAATGTCGGCGGAAAAGATAATATCAAATCCGTTCAGCATTGTGCAACACGTTTGAGACTGCAGCTCAAGAACAACGACTTAAGAGACGAAGATGCAGTCAGTGACATTGAAGGAGTAAAAGGAGTGTTCCTCACTCAGTCACAGTTTCAGATCATTTTTGGATCAGGACTTGTAAATCTGGTCTGCGATGAAGTGCAGAAGCAGCTGGGAGGCGATGTCGGACCAGCGGCAGATGAGGAGCCGGAAGAGGAAAAAGGGAATATCATACAGAGACTTGTCAAGGTATTAAGTGATATCTTCGTGCCGATTATCCCGGCGATCGTAGCCGGCGGTCTGCTGATGGGTATCAATAATATCCTGACTTCCGCATTGATTGATGGAAAATCTATTATTGAATTATATCCGCAGTGGAAAGGATTGGCTACAGCGATCAATACATTTTCAAATGCGCCGTTTACATTCCTTCCAGTATTGATTGGATTCAGCGCGACAAAGAAATTTGGAGGAAATCCATATCTTGGAGCAGCAATGGGAATGATCATGGTTCACCCGGATCTGTTAAGTGCTTACAGCATCGGTATTGCCGATCCGCCAATCTGGAATATTTTCGGATTCCATATTGAAGCCATCGGATATCAGGGAACTGTCCTTCCGGTATTAGCTGTCGCATTTATCCTTGCAACGATTGAAAAGAAATTGCATAAGGTAACACCGACATGGCTGGATAACTTAACTACGCCGTTGTTATCTATCATGGTAACTTCTTTCCTGACATTCATCATTGTCGGACCAGTTTTAAGAGAAGCAGGTAACCTTCTTGCAGCAGGCATCACATGGCTTTATAACACGCTTGGATTTATCGGAGGCGGACTGTTTGGTCTTGCTTACGCACCAATCTGTCTGACCGGTATGCATCATAGTTTTATCGCGATTGAAACTCAGCTGATCGCAGACGCAGCACATACAGGCGGAAGTTTTATCTTTACGACAGCAAGTATGAACAACGTGGCACAGGGAGCAGCCGTTATCGCAGTTCTGTTCTTAACAAAGAATGAAAAGATGAAATCTATCTGTTCTGCATCTGGTGTTTCCGCGCTTTTAGGAATCACAGAGCCGGCAATGTTTGGTGTAACACTGAAATTAAAATACCCATTCTATGCAGCGATCATCGGATCCGGAGTAGGAAG
>ERZ1090881.265-NODE-265-length-25710-cov-6.155876_pt1 | contig 25710 bp, 18 predicted proteins | sample MGYA00478470_ERZ1090881 | MGnify/ENA primary metagenome ERZ1090881 (study PRJEB33644, sample SAMEA5815736) | chicken gut metagenome | biome: Chicken; feature: Gastrointestinal Tract; material: Caecum | place: Ireland | collected 2019-01-01 | study: A study of the...
CTCCGATTGCCGAGGCATTAAAGGCGACGCTTGCCGCGCTTGCGCTCCCCGCGCGGCTATCTTTTGCCATGGCAGGCTCTCCCGCCGCGTTCGTACTGTCGGCAGTGCCTTCCGCGCCGTTTGCGGCGTTCGCTTCCGCCGCGTCCTCGGTATCGGCGGTACTTGGCACGCCCGCCGCACTTGCACGGCTCTCCGCGTCCGCATTATATGGTTTGCCCGCCGAGCGGGCAAAGTCGTTTTTTCCGCTGCTATAGTCCATTCCGCAGATATTTATATACCTTTTTTCGCGTAAAATCAACTGTTTTTACGCGCGAAAGCGAATAAAGCATTCACTCGGCTTAAAAAACGCGAAAAGAGGCGACTGCTGCGCGCGTCAAAGCATTGCGAGCACTTCTTCTGCGTTGGTGTCAGGCTTGACCTTGGGCATGACGGCGGTTATAACGCCGTCACCGTCGATGACGAACGTGGTGCGCACGACTCCGTAACTCACCTTGCCGTACAGCTTTTTCTCCTGCCACACGCCGTACGCCTTTATAACGTCCAGCTTTTCGTCCGAAAGGAGAATAAAGGGCAAGCCGTACTTTTCGGCAAAGCGGGCGTGAGACGCGGAGCTGTCCTTGCTCACGCCTATTATAACGGCGTTCTTGTCCTTGAACTTGTCGTTTTTGGCTTTGAACGCGCACGCCTGCCGGGTGCAGCCCGGGGTGTTGTCCTTAGGGTAAAAATACAGCACTACCGTCTTTCCCGCAAAGTCTGACAGCGAAACGCTCTTTCCGTCCGAGTCCGGCAGAGTAAACGCCGGAGCTTTCATTCCCTTTCCAAGCATAATTGCCTCCGTTAAAGCGGCGCCGCGATCATCTTTCGCCGCGCACCGCCGTCTGTTGTCATTATACCATTCGCCCGCGGCGTTATCAAGCGTTTTAAGTAAAAAGCGGAGCGCGGGGATATCCCCGCGCTCCGCGGTAATGGGACGAATGTTTCCGTCCTTTCCGGACGGGAACATTTCGGCTTCGCATCGAATCGTTTGCCGCAGAAAAACAGCCGTCGCACGGCAAAACGCGTTTTTACGTTAAAAACAGCGTGGCAGACGGCCGTTTCACCGCGGAAACGAAAACTGCGGAGTTATTTCATCATCTCCGCGGGAACGTAATATGGCAGACCGTCCGCGCCCGTCAGCGTATCGACGCGCACGCGGTATACGTCGGCGAGCAGTTCCGGCGTTATCGTGGTTTTCGCATCCCCCGCCGCGACGACGGCGCCGTCCTTCATCACGATGACGTTGTCCGCGCAGCGGAGCGCCTGATTTACGTCGTGCAAAACCATCACGACGGTTATGCCGTCGCGGTTTATGCGCGAAACGATGTTCAGCACTTCGAGCTGATAGTACATATCGAGATAACTCGTCGGCTCGTCGAGGAAAAGCACTTCGGGCTGCTGGCACAGCGCGGTAGCGATATACACGCGCTGACGCTCTCCTCCGGACATATCGCACAGCTTTTTATCCCGCATATCCGCAAGTCCGGTCTCGCGGAGCGCGCGCTCTATTATCGCGCGGTCGCCGTCGGACAGCGGAGAAAACCGACCCTTGTAGGGCGTTCTTCCGAACGCGACGAACTCCTCCGCGGTTATTTCGGCGTTGCCGTCGTTTATCTGATACACGCCGGCGACTTTTTTCGCATAGTCCCTGCCGCGGACAGAGTTTATCTCCCGCCCGTCGAGAACTATGCTGCCGCCGGAGGGTCTGCGAAGACGCGTCAGCAGAGAAAGCAGCGTACTCTTGCCGCATCCGTTCGGTCCGATGATTACCGTCACTCTGCCCTTTTCGATGACCGCGTTCAGTCCGTCGATGAACGGGCAGCGTCTGTCATAAGAAAAAACGACGTTATTTATCTCCACCTGAAAAACTCCTTCCGAGCAGTACGAGGAACACCGTCCCGCCCGCTACCGTCGTTATTATGCCCACCGGCACGGCGACGACGGTGCTCATGAGGCGGCAGAGCATGTCGCAGCCGAGCACGAGCAGCGCGCCGGTCAGCGCGCACGCGGGAACGAGCCGCCTGTGATCCGTGCCGAATATCTTCCGCGAAACGAGCGGGCAGAGCAATCCGACGAACGACGTCAGTCCGAGTTTGAACGTAGCGGCGGAACACAGAAACAGCGAGAGTGCGATCAGCGCGAACCTGGCGCGCGTCACGTTCACGCCCAGCCCCGAAGCCGTCTTGTCGCCCAGCGCGAGAACGTTGCACGTCGGCGACACGAACACACACGCGCCCGTTCCTGCCAGCGCGCACGCAGCCATACCGATGAGATCCTCTCCCGTTATCTGATTGCCGAGATTACCCACGAGCGCGTTCAGCCCCGCGGAAGCGTTGGTGCCGCTCGTCAGATATACGGTGAGTATTATCATGATCGCCATGCAGTTGACCGCGCCGCCGACGAGCAGCATACGGTTCGTACGCAGTCCGCTCTTCCAGCTGAGAAATCCCACGCCCGCAGTGACCGCGCCGCCGACGACGCATGCGGCAAGCGGCGAAAACGCGAGCGCCGCCGCGCTTGCGGGCATGACCGTCGCATACAGGAAATGTCCGAGATACGTCGACGACGCCATACCGGTCACGCTTGCTTCCGCAAGGCGGCTGCCCGTTGCCGACTGCAGCATGAGTCCCGACAGCGCGAAACACGCTCCGCCGATCATCGCAGCCGCAGTGCGCGGACCGCGCGAGTGCATGAAGAGATTGACCGTACCGTTTTTACCCGTAAATATGCCTGCAATCATCTCGCCGAAGCCGACGTTCGCCGACGAATTGCCCCGCCACAGAGACACGAACGCGAGCGCAATGAGAACGGCGGAGAGCGCGAAAAATACGGCCGCGTCCCTTATTTTTCTGCCGCGCTTAGTAAGGCTCATATGCTTGCCCCGATCCTACCCGCGAATATATCGAGCAGGTATTGCATGGATCCGACATAATCGAACGTGCAGATGACGTTTATCACGTCGCTGTCGAGATAGTACACGTTGCCGTTCCGCACCGCGCTCATAAAGCTGTACGGGGGCTTCGACCATATCGTGTCATACATGTCCCACACTTCGTCAGGTCTGCCATGCGCTATGCACAGTATGTATTCGGGATCGGCGTCTATTATCGGATCCCAGTCCGTGGGCTGGAACATGCCGCGCGTTTCGTCCGGAAACGCAACCGACGCGACGTTGACCGCGCCCGTATAGCTGACCAGGCTGCCGCCGAACATATAGTCCGTTTCCACGGAAATGCTCGTGGACGGCGAACCGAGCGGAGCGCCGAACAGCACGAGGCACTCCGGAGCGGAAGGCAGCGCGGCGACCTGCTCTTTGACCGCGGTTTCCCCCGCAGTCAGCTCCGCTACCATTTCCGCGGCGCGCTCCTGTCTGCCGAAATACTCGCCGAGCGCGGTTATACTCCCTTTCAGTCCGTTCACGCTGTTGTAGTCCATCAGCATATAGTTTATATTCCGCTGCGCGAGGTTTGAGGCTATGTTGCCGAACGCCTCTTCCGTTGCGTCTGACATTATGAACTCGCTGGGATTGAGCAGCTTTATATTGTCATACTCGGGATTCATCGCAAGACCTACGCGCGGATAAACGCTCTCGTCCGCGTATTTTTCCGCGACGTCCGCGCCGTCGTCGCTTATTGCGACCACGTCCACGCCCAGACCGTCGAGCAGCCGCAGCGTCACCGCGTCGCCGGCGATCACGCGGCTGCCCTTTTCCGCGCCCGTTCCGAGATCGTAACATCCCGTCAGCGCGCACGCCGCGAAAACGGCTGCCGCCGCAAGCAAGGCGGCAGCACACTTATATATCCTTTTCACTTTTTTCTTCTCCTTAACGCAAATACGAATGCGCATACCGCGCCGAGCGCGAGCGCGCCGCCGACTGCGATGCATACGATCATACCGGCGCCTATGCCGCCCGCACCGTCATCCGGAGCGGAAGCATTTCCTCCGACGTCGGCAGCACCGCTCCCTCCGTCCGGAGCAGGCTGTTCGTAATCGTCGGATACGTTCACGAGCCGCTCGAACTCCGTACGCGACGGCGCGCCCGTACTCGTCGTATACGCCGTCGACGACGCCGTATACACTATGACGTAAACTCCTTCTTTCGCCGCTACGAACGTTCCGTCCGTCACTTCCGTATATTCCCGCAGCGTCTGATCGTAATACACCTCGGCAGTCACCTCGCAGTTCTCGCCGCCCATATCCGCCGTCGCCGCGGGAACGGTTACGACCGAGCCCGTCTTAACATACATTTCCGCGCTTGACGCGCTTATTTCGGGAACGTATGCCGCGGGGTATTCCTCGCGCTTAAGAAGCGGAAAGGATTCCGCCGGATATGCGTTGGCAAGGTCGAGAGCGATCGTGAAATTGACGTCGCGGCTCATCGGACCTATGTACATATTTACGGCTATCTCCGCCTGTACGCTCGTTTCGTCGAGAGATACGACGAACGTGCGCAGCGACTGCGCGCCCTCCGTCCTTTCCTCCGCGACGAGAATACCGAGCGACTTGCCGCCGACTTTCATTTTGAGGTTATACATATACTGCGCCGCCGTCTGAGTGAACAATATGTAATATCTGTTCCCGTCTTTTTTCATTCCTATTTCCGGATCGCAGCTGGACGCGACCATGCCCTGCCCGATGGCGGACGTGCCGCCGACGTAATAGCCCATGCCGTAAAAGCCGTCGCCGCCGCTGCGGGGATCGGTGCGTTCCGAATACACCGCCACACTCCTGCTCACCGAAACGCCCGCGCCCGTATACGTCACGCCGCCGCTCTCTATCTTTCCCGGCGTGGAATACGTCACAGTATACTCGCCCGTAGCGTCGGGCAGAAGTACGTCCGTATCGCTCACGATCCGCGGCTCGCCGCCCGTCGGCGTGAATATTATCTCACGGGTCAGTTCGAACGGCACGAAACGCATGCGCGTTCCGTCAAGGTAATAATACTGCCCCAGACACGTCGGCGTGCCCGTCTCCTCGCCGACGAAAGTATGCAGTTCCCCCGTCGCCGTAAAATACAGCTGCAGACCTACATATACCGTATACACCGCCTCCGTCCGTTTTCCGTCCGCCTCCGCTCCGAAGGTGAAAACGTACATCGCCGTGCGGTTGTAATCCTCGCCCTCGACGTTGCCGAGCACTATCTTCCTATCCTCAGGGAGTCCGATCTCCGTCCAGCCGCCGCTGCCGAGATATTCGACCGTCACATAGCCCTCTATCCTCTCGCCGTTATACGTCGCAATGACTTCGGGCACGTCCACGGTGTCGCCGTAGTCCATAGTCATTTCCGTCGCCATGCCGTTGTCCGAAAAGGGCTGCGAGAGGGATATGACGGGAGCCGCATATCCGCCGTCCGCCGCTTCCGCCGTCCGTGACCGCATTAAGCCGCTTCCCGCAGGGGAAACGGCTATAATGCACATCGCGATCAGCACCGCCGCACATACGCGGCATACCGTGCGCGCTCTCATATCACTTCACCTCGAAATCGCGCACCATGGTTTCGGTGTGATCCGCACCGTTCGACGTAGTTATCCGCATGCGGTATCTGCCCGCCGCGAACGTTTCTCCGGAATATTCCGTTTCCTCGCCGCTGTCGCTTACGCTCGCAAACGCAATCGTCACCGCTGCGGATGTGCGCGTCGGCGTCGAACCGAACATCGAATATTTGAGATATACCGCAGTCATGTCTTCCGCCGTCGGAAGAGCGTCGCCGGCGGCGTACCCGCCCGTAAGCGCGCTGCCGAGATCGAGTCCTATGAGAACGCTGTCCGATACGAGCCCGGAGTATTTGTCCAGCGCGCCCGTCTTGACGTTATCCATACGGTAGAGCGTCAGATCTGCGGACGTATCGGTGAGATATACGGTATATTCCGCGTTGAGCGTGAGCACGCCGTCCGTCACGGAAGGCGTGACGATCAGCTCGGTATCGAGCATATTGTCCTCGTCCATAAGCCCCGTAGTTTCGTCGGCATCGCCCTGGAGCGCGAACAGTATGTCGAACATTCCGCCCTTATACATTTCTTCCACGGCGCCGCTGTAAGGAACGTAGTAGTCGTCGTCATATCCCTCCCAGTGCGCGGGACTGCCGGGTTCGAACGGCACCCATACCGGTTCCGTCCCGTTGTCGTACACGAATCCGAATTCAGCACTGCCCTCGTAGGCAAACGTAACGGGCGTACCCTCAAACTTGTCGTCGCCGGTGTCGAACGGAACGCTGTCGACGCGTTCTATCGTGTCTTCGAGAATATTGAGCACGCACGTCTGATTGCCGAGCTTCATATTGAACATATATCCCGCAACGTCCACTTCGACGTAATAGTCGTCCGTAAGGCTGGTTACGGGGATCTCGGTGAACTTGGTTATGTATTTTCCGTCCGCGGTCCGGTTATGGCTTCCGTCGTAATAAGTGCGGTAAGGCAGATAGTCGTTAGTCAGTTCGAATCCCGCCTTCATCCGCCGTATACCGTACACCGCAGAATGTGCCGCGCCGTTGTTGGACATATCATCGACGGACGCTATCGCGCCGTCCGGTTCGTCATCGGTCGCTTTCGCCATGAAATTGAGCGGGATCTGCTGCTGGCGCACAAGCGTCATTTCACCGTTCTCCGCCACGATATACGACCAGCCGTCGTTGAACTGATTGGACATGGACACATCGGATAAATCCGCCTTTTCCACAATGGTTTCCGCCCTGTAATATCCGTCGGCAAGCACGGCCGTCTCATACGGAGAAACAAGTTCCGTCGGCGAAACGGTCAGTTCGATATAACCGGGGATCTCGGTACGGCTTTCTATGTCGTTCTGCGAATCGGCATAGAGTTTGAACGAAAACGTGAGATCGTCCGAACACGCTCTCCATATCCACGTGTTGTTGATTTTGCTCGTCACTCCCGCTTTATATGTGTATATCTTGTCCGCAACGTCATATTCCGCAAGATCCGTATCCGACGCGGTATCCGCCGCCTCCGCAAGGAAATAATAGCACGACTGCTCCACCGGAATGTCCGCGTTGTACTTCCCTCCCGTTATGCGCAGGGAAAGCCCCCTGCCGTAAGAGAGCGCGCTGCTTTCAGCGGTTGCGACGAAATCCTCGTACAGCAGACTCGCCCGTTCGAGAGCTTCCGCGGTGAACTCCTCGCCGCCCACGGTATCTCCCTCTTCCGGAAGTACCGTGCGGAACGAGAATTCCGCCGTATACAGTCCGTCCGCATACCCGGCGGTTATCGTCTTTTCCGCAATGTCGGACTCCGCAAGCACGCCGTCCTCGGTATATTTCGCCTGTACGGTGATCGCTTTTCCGTATGCGTCGGAGGGCAGGTCAACGGTATTGACCGCACTCCAATCGGAAATCACTCCGCCGTCCGCCGACGTAAAACGGTATACCGTATTCTCCTTACCGTATTTCACCGATGCGGTGACCGTTCTCCCGTCCTGCGTCACCGTCAGTTCGGGTGCGCTCTGCTCAATGCTGCCCTCCGCGCCGAAGTTTCCCCCACATCCGGCAAGCATCGCCGCACATGCGCCGAACGCAAGAATGCAGCATACGACAAGAACACACGCCTTTCCTGCTGTTTTTTTCATATATCTTCTCCTTGAAAAATTTTTCTGCGTCTTTCAGCGGGCGCTCCCGCTTTCCGAACAGCTAAGATTATAAACCACGGTTAATTTTTTGTCAACTTTTTTAACCGTGGTTAAGAAAATTTTTCGCAGTTCTCTTCCGCCGCGCCGCCGCGTTCAAGCGGAGCGCATGCGTACCGGATTTTCGGCGGCATGCGCAACGCTTTCGGGATATATCGTCATAGCGGCGGAATTTTCCGCTCCCTGCTTGCTTTTCGGACACGGATAATATATAATGTAAGAAAATACGAGAATTAAAGAAGGAGAAAGCGAATGAAAATCTCCGGAATGTTCGACAGGAAAAAAGCGCTGTGGTCGTTCGAGGTATTCCCTCCCAAACCCACGGCGGATATGAGTGTAGTCCACAAGACGCTTGCCGAGCTGGCGGAACTTTCGCCCGATTACGTTTCCGTCACCTGCGGAGCGGGCGGCACGGGCAATAGGCGCACGGCGGAGATCGCGCGGATAATAGGGAGCGAGCTCAAAATAGAGCCGCTCGCTCACCTGACCTGTATCAATTCGTCCAAAGAGGACGTGGAAAAATCGCTCGCGGAGCTGACGGAAGCGGGCGTGACCAACATACTCACGCTTCGCGGCGACAGGGTACCGGGAGCGGAGGAATCCAAGGACTTCAAGCACGCGAGCGATCTTGCCGCGTTTGTCATGGCGCACGGTGATTTCGACCTCGGCGGCGCGTGCTACCCCGAATGTCACCCCGAAAGCGCGTCCCCCGAAGAGGACGTGGAGAACCTCAAAAAGAAGATAGACGCGGGCGTGACGCACCTCAACACGCAGTTGTTTTTCGACAACGACGACTTTTACCGCTTTTGCGACAGGCTGGACAAGGCGGGCATAACCGTACCCGTGCAGGCGGGCATCATGCCGCTCGTCAAAAAGAGCCACGTAGACAGGACGATAGGGCTTTCGGGCGCGAAACTGCCGGGAAAAATATCGCGCATGATAGCGCGGTTTTACGACGACCCCGACTCGCTCATGGCGGCGGGCATAGCGTATGCCACCGATCAGATAACCGATCTTCTCAGCGCGGGCGCGAGGGGCATACACCTTTACGTCATGAACAATCCGTACGTCGCCCGCACGATAACCGGCAACGTTTCGTCCATACTCGCGGGAATAAACAGATGAAAGTAGATCGCGGCGAAATGCTGAGATACTTAAACAGCGCCGAAGAGCGCGACGAGCGTATGCTGCGCCGCATAGACGACGCCGCGCGGCTCGCCGAAAGCGTCGCATCGCCGCGTCATGTTTACCGTCGGCTGGACGTTACGGGCGGCACTCTTGCGGGATACGACCCGTGCAGCCGCGACGTCGCCGCGCTTCTGAAAGGCTGCGGCTCGGCGTACCTTTTTGCCGCGACGATAGGTTCGGACGTGGAAAAAGAGGAGGAAAAGGCGTTCGCCCGCGGCGACTCCCTCGGCGCGGTGGCGCTGGACGCCGCCGCAAGCTGTCTTATAGAGAGCTATGCCGACGAGGTCTGCGAAAAGCTCGCCAAAGAGGAGAACGTGACGCTCACCGCGCGCTTTTCGTGCGGATACGGCGACTACCCTCTCGAACATCAGAGCGAGGTCTGCCGCCTGCTCGACACGCGCAGGCGGATAGGGTTATACGTCAATGAGGGCGGTATGCTCATGCCGCGAAAGTCGATAACGGCGGTCATGGGGGTGCTTTCGGAGAGCTACTCGCCCACCGAAAGGGCGAATCACACGGCGGACAAGTGTTCGAGGTGCGGCGCGAAGAACTGCGCGTACCGCAAAGCGCCGCAGTCATACGGAGAATCGCAATGAAAAACAGCAAGAACTTTCTCGAATTCATGCATGGCCGCACGGTCGTTTTCGACGGTGCGTTCGGCACCATGTTACAGCGCGCCGTGGGCGACCCAGGACCCGTTCCCGAACGGCTCAACCTTTCCCGCCCCGACGTCATAGCGAACATACACCGCGCCTATGCCGAGGCGGGGGCGGACATCATCACCGCCGACACGTTCGGCGCGAACAGATTCAAGACGGGCGACAGCTGCGCGGATATCGTTCGCGCGGCGGTGGATATCGCGCGCGCGGCGGCAAAGGACAGGTTCGTCGCTCTGGACATCGGCCCGACGGGAAGACTTGCCGAGCCTGCGGGCGACATGACGTTCGACGAGGCGTACGACGCTTTTGCCGAAGTCGTCGAGGCGGGCGCGAACGCTGACGTTATACTCATCGAAACGATGAGCGACATGACGGAACTCAGAGCCGCGCTTCTCGCCGCGCGCGAAAAGAGCGATCTGCCCGTCATCGCCACGATGACGTTCGCGGAGGACATGCGCACGTTCACGGGAGTAAGCGCGGAGTGTTTCGCACTCGTTGCCTCCCCTCTTGCGGACGCGATAGGCGTGAACTGCTCGCTGGGGCCGAAAGAACTGCTCCCCGTAGCGGAAAAGCTGGTCACGCTCACGCCCAAACCCGTCATAGTACAGCCCAATGCGGGACTGCCCGACTCGCGCGGGAATTACCCCGTGGGCGCGGAGGAGTTCGCGGATTACGCGAAAAAGTTCCTCGAATGCGGAGTGAGGATAATAGGCGGCTGCTGCGGCACCACGCCCGAGCATATCGCGCTTCTTGCGGATCTCGCAAAACGCTTCAAGCCGACGGACGCGTCGCGCTATAAGCCCGTCGCGGCGGTATGCTCCGCCACCAAGCGGGTGCTTATCGACGGAGTGCGCGTCATAGGAGAGCGAATCAATCCGACGGGCAAAAAGGCGATGAAAGAGGCGCTCCTTGCCGGCGATTACGCTTATGCGGCGCGTCAGGCAGTCGAACAGGCGGAGGCGGGCGCGGACATACTTGACGTAAACGCGGGACTGCCGGGAACGGACGAGACAAAGACGCTTTCCGAGCTTATAAGGCGGGTAACGCGCGTCACCGATCTTCCCCTGCAGATAGACACTTCGGACGTCGGCGCGCTCTCCCGCGCGCTGCGCATATACCCCGGAAAGGCGATAATCAATTCGGTTAGCGGCGAAGAAAAGTCGCTTTCTACCGTGCTCCCGCTTGCGGCAAAGTACGGCGCGGCTGTGGTCGGACTGACCGTGGACGAGCGCGGCGTACCATCCACTACGGAGGAGCGCATAAAAATAGCGGAGCGCATAATAGAGCGCGCGGCATCGTTCGGCATACCCGAATGCGACATATATATAGACTGTCTGACCCTTACCGCGGGCGCGGAACAGCGGCAGGCACTGCGCACGCTGGACGCGATACGCATCATAAAGAGCAGATACGACGTGCGCACGGTGCTGGGAGTGAGCAACGTGTCCTTCGGGCTTCCCGCCCGCCGTCCGCTCAATACCGCATTCCTCACCGCCGCGCTCTGGGCGGGTCTCGACCTTCCCATACTCAACCCCAACCTGCCCGAAAACATGCAGGCGATAGCGGCGTTCAACGTCCTTACCTGCCGCGACGGCGGTTGCGCGGAGTGGACGCGCCGCTATGCGGGAGCGGAGACCGTCGTCACCGAAGTGCGAAAGAGCGCGGCGGCGGAGCAGACGGACGGCAAGGACCTTAAAACGCTGATAAGAAAGGGTCTTCCCACGGCGGAAGAGACAAAACGACTGCTTAAAGAGGGCGCACAGCCGCTGGACATAGTCAGCGGCGAGATAATCCCCGCTCTCAACGCGGTGGGCGCGGACTACGAAGTCGGGCGGGCATTCCTGCCGCAGCTTCTCGCGTCCGCCGACAGCGCGAAGGAGAGCTTCTCCGTCATACGCGTATCCATGCCCGCCGCCTCCGAGAACAAGGGAGTCGTCGTCATGGCGACGGTTTGGGGGGACGTACACGACATAGGCAAGAACATAGCCTGCACGGTGCTGGAAAACTACGGCTATAAAGTGATTGACCTCGGAAAGAACGTCCCGCCTGAGGAAGTCGTCGCCGCCGTGAAAAAGTACGGCGCGTCGCTCTGCGGACTGTCCGCGCTCATGACGACCACCGTTCCCCACATGGAAAAGACCATTACCCTACTGCGCGAAAATTGCCCGAACTGCAAGATAATGGTGGGCGGCGCGGTGCTTACCGAGGATTACGCCAAAAAGATAGGCGCGGACTACTACTGCAAAGACGCGCTTTCGGACGTCCGTATCGCGGAAGAGGTCTACCCCGCCCGTTGATCGTTTACGAAAGGTTCGCGCGAAATGCGTTTCGCATTCGGGCGTGTCGCTCCGACGGTAAAACCGCCGCTTATCGCGCACAGCTTCGGATGTCGGCTCGCGCACGACGATAAAACCCGCCCGTTACCAAGAAATATCGGCACATAACATACGCTTGCGGTATAGCAGTGAGCTAAACGACGTTCGCCCGTTACCAAGAAATATCGGCACATAACATGTGCTTGCGGTATAGCAGTGAGCTAAACGACGTTCGTTCGTGGCCAAGAAATATCGGCACATAACATGTGCTTGCGGGTAAAATCGCCGAAACCGCTTACATATCTGCATATCCGTACCGCGCCGACCGTAAACACGCCCGCGCCATGCAAAAGACAAGATCACCGCATTATATCTAAACGTCGGCGGCGCGGCGGCATACACGGGAACGTCGGCGGCGCGGCGTAAAAGAATAAAAGATATGCGGCGCAAAAATCAAATCGCTCAAAACAATAGCGGGAAAGCTTTTCGGCTCTCCCGCTTCTTTTGCGCTCAATAGCGATCGTTATTTTTCATTATCACCGCTTTGAGGGTCTTGCGACGGTGCGCTTTCGCCGAACGGATCGTCTTGCGACGGTGCGCTCTCGCCGCGCAAGCGTGCGATCTCCGCGAGGAGCTCGGCGTTCTGCGCTTTGAGTTCCGCTATTTCACGGCTTTTTTTACCGAAGAAGAGGAAGGTCTTCTTTTTCTTCACTTCGCCCGTGTCGCCCGCTCCGCCGGCTATCACCTTCACCTTTTTCTTGCGCTTAGGCAGGAAGATGACGAGTACCCGCCATATGATGACTCCGAACACCGAGATGTTGATGAGCCACACGACGAGTACCCACCACGCAAAGCCGAGTTCTATCGCCTTGGGCGCGGAAATGGAAGTCTTGTACTCGCTGTCGCTGCTCGTATCCGTCATGGCGTACCAATAGGTGTTGCATACCGTGTAAATTATGGCTTTTGCGGACTCGCGGGAAAGATTGACTTCGACCGGATCGTCAAGATCGACGACGCCGTGAGTGTTGGTGTTGGGATACTTCGGATTGAGTTCGAGGTTAAGACCCGCGCGCAGACCGTCGTGCACGTTCATTACGGAGTCGCTGCCGTCCGAATAGTCGGTTATTACCGTCCCCTTGAAGCCCCATTCGTCGCGGAGAATGCCGTTAATCATAGCCTGGTTCGCGCCCGCCCAGTTGGGACCTATCTTGTTGAAGGACACCATGACCGCGTTCGCGCCGCCCTCTTTGATGGCTATCTCGAAGGGACGGAGGTAGTTTTCGCGGAAGTTCTGCTCGGTGAGCCACACGCGCTTGTCGGTATAGGGGTTGGAATCGTAAAGCGCGAGATGTTTGAGGTAGCAATGCACACCGTTGGACTTCGCGCCCTTTATGAACGCCGCGGCAAGCTGACCGCTTATTACCGCATCCTCCGAATAGCATTCATAGTTACGTCCCGCGAGGTATTCCCTGTGCAGGTTTACGCAGGGCGCGTATATGCCGTTCACGCCGAAGTTCTGTCCGTCGACGCCGATCACCTGTCCGGCCTGATAGACGAGATACTTGTTCCACGTCTGACCGACGAGGTTTTCCGCGGGAAGCGCCGTGCATTTGAGTCCGGGCGCGTTGGGCGTCATGTTCGTGCGGTTGAATCCGCTCGGTCCGTCGTATTCGATATACTGCGGCTTGCCGACGCTCTCTATCGATGCGGAGCCGTAGCCGCCGTCCTCGACGACGTCGCGCAGTTCGGATATGCTTATCTGATCGAGCAGTTTATCCCACGTTTCCGACTCCCAGTTTTCGGGATTTCCGAGGTGGAACATAAGCTCGTCGTTGTATTTGAACGCGAAATTCGCCTCGTCCTCTCCGTCGAACTGCTTCTTGGTTATGTGCTCGCCGTTTTCGCCCGTAACGAGACGCAGTCCGCTGTCCACGGGATTTTCGTTCGCGGGCATTTCGGACAGCTCGTAGTCATAGCCGTCGTAGGTGTATTTGAAGTTGTTGATCTCGCTGCCGCTCGGACGCTGAGCCTGCTCGGTCGGAACGGTTCCGCTTATATTCGCGCGGGACAGGTACGTCCAATCCACGGAAAGTGCGGAGCCGTCGAGAGGGCAGTTGCCGTACGCAAGATCCCCCGTAAAGCGGTTTTTCACTCTGCCGCCCGAAACGGGATCCTTACGTATACGCTGATCGAGTTCGACGTTGTATTCGAGCACGCCGCCGTCCATATTCTTGAGATTATGAGCGTCCGTCATCAGTTTAAGCTGATAAGTGCCGTGTTCGAGTTCCCAGCCGGTTATAATGTTGTCGTTGGCGTCGTAGCAGTCATAGGACGCAAGTTCGTATGCGGTTATCGAGAACTCCACGACGTCGTAATCGCCGGGCTGGATCTCCTCCGTCTTTTCGAAATCGAGCAGCGCGACGTGCGGCTTTTCTATTCCGCCCTCGGTGTACGGCGCGGTAAGGTAGAGTTCCACGACGTCCTTGCCGGGAACGTCGCCCGTGTTTTCGACGCGTACCTGTATGTCTATCGTCGTGTCCTTGTCTATCGTCTCGCCGTCGGGCACGCTTGCGGAAATTATCTCCCAGTCGAACGTCGTATAGCTCAGTCCGTGACCGAACGGATACTGAACGACGGCGTCGTATCCCGTCTTGCCGAACTTGGACTTTCCGTTATAGTAGCCTTCGACGGCGGCGGTCTCGTACCACTTATAACCGACGTAAATGTCCTCGATGTACACTATGTCGCTCGACTCGCCGTTTACGCGCGTTATCTCGTTGACGTCGGGATCGTACACCACGGTGTCCGCGAGTTTACCAGAGGGGTTCACATCGCCCGAAAGGATCTTGGGAATGGCGGTCGCGCCCGACTGCCCCATATAGCCGACGTTCATTGCCGCGTCTATACTTCCGAACGAAGGATCGTCGAGGAAGCTCATGTCCATTATCGAGCCGGTATTGAATACGACGATGACGTTCTCGAAATTCGCCGTGCACATCTTTATCAGCGATTCCTCTTCGGTGGATATTTCGTTGAACGAACGAGTTTCATCCGTTGCGAGGTCGTGCTTGGGCTGATGATCGTATATCCTGCCGATATACTCGCCGCTGTAACGGGAGAGCACGATCACCGCCGTGTTCGAATATTCCCTGGCGCGCTGTCTGACGTCCTCGGGGAACGCCGTGTCCGTCACGGGCTCTTTGAGTTTGGTGTTGTACCTGTTGTTCCAGTTGGCGTTTTCGCCCCAGTCGGCGTCCTCCGTCGTACACCACTCCTCATAGATGTCTATTATTTCCTGATTATACTCGAATCCGTTCTGCGAGAACGCGTCGAGCAGAGTCACCTTCATGTCGGGGTGAACGTACGATCTGCCCGATCCGTTGCCCGCGAGCAGGAAGCCCGCGTCGGTCGCGCCCCAGCCGAATATGTTCACCTTTATGGGGCTGCCGTCCGCATTCTTATCGAGCGGAAGTGTGGGCTTGCCGTCCGCGCGCGCCTCGTTTTTCATGAGAACCACGCCCTCGTTGCCGAGTCTGCGCACGAGTTCGTCGCCCGACTTCGCGGCTTCTTCTATCGCCGCCGCGTCGCCGCCCAGCTGCTCGCCGCTGCCGAAGAACGTCGTGATTATGGGCGCGTATGAATACGCTATCGCATCGCCCACGATGAGCGCGATCATGACGATCGCCATAACGACGAGCGCGATTATATGTCCTACTTTAAGTTTTATCCTTGCCATACGTCACTCCTTATGCCTCTGCATTGTAAAGCAGATCGATCGCGTCAAAGTTGGGCGCGCGCATACTGCCGTCCGCGGGATCCTTCTGCTGTGCGATGCACTCGAACACGATGGCGTTGTAGCCTTCTTCAAGCGTCACCGTACCGAGACTTATCTCCTGCCAGTTGAACCATTGGCTGCCGCCCTCGGGAATGTCTTTTTCCGGGATGACGACGTCCGTGAGAGTGAGCTCTTCGCCGCCCACGGTCACTTCGAACACCTCGCCGAAATTAACTTCAAGCGTAGTAGTTATCTTGTCGCCGTTTTTCTTACGAAGCGTCGAGCATGTCGTCACGACGAGTTCGTAATCTCCCGCGACATCGGCGTACACGTTGAACGTCAGTTTATCACCCTTCTTTACGTTCTCCACGCACGCATTTCCCTCGCTGTGCGATTCGTTGGTCTTGATCTTGATACCGTCCGAAACGGGTTCGAGCACCGTATAACTGTCCGTTTCTCCGTGTTCGCCGTTGGCTTCCGCCTGAACGGTTATGCCGTCGAACACATTGATCGTGAACGTATCCGTCTTTTTAACGCCGCCGCTCTCCGCCGTAACGGTGAGAGTAAGCTCGCCCGCCGCGGTAAACGCGGTCTCTCCGCTGACGTATACGTTACTGTCGGCGTCGGTGACGGTGTAATCGGTTATGTTCTCGAAATATCCGCCCTCATACGTCGCCTTTACGGTAAGCCCCGTAAGATCTATCTTCTCGCCCTTGGCAAACACGTTGCGATTAGGCTCGGAGACGATCTCGACGGCGGACAGCTTCCTCTCGGAAACGGTTACGGGTATCTGCTTTTCAAAGCCCTTATGCGTTATCGTGACATAGGTGTCTTCCGTCGTAAGAGCGCGGGAGGGCGTCCAGGTGATGTCGTTTACGGACAGACCCGCCGCCGTGCTTTTGTCCTCATACGTCGCGGTGAACTCTATTCCCGTCGGATCGAACACTTCGCCCTCGGTATATGCCGTCTTCGGATTCGTCGTGATCTCTATACTCGTGCAGGGATTTTCGATGACCTCGGGGAACACTATATCCAGCCTGTCGAAGTTGCCCGCTCTGTAATCGCCGTTGCTGTCTTTGGGCGTTTCCGTGCAGGTCAGTCTGACGACGGTATAGCCCGCGTTGAGATCCACCGTTCCGAGCGTGACGTTTTCCCACATAGCCCACCTGTTGGCGTTACTGCCCGCTTCGGGGAACGGGTTACCGGGCAGTATGACGTCGCCGTCGTATTCATACGGTTCGCCGCCCACGGACATATCGAATATATCCGACAGCACCATGTCGTCCATTTTCTGTCCGTCGTTATTGATAAGCGTGGACGCCGCTACGAGCACGAGCTGCGCTCCCTTCACTTCCGTTGCGGAATATATATGGAACTCCATGTAATCGCCGCTGTAAATGTCGCCGAGATACATGGCCGTGTTGCCTTCCGAACCCGTGCAAGGCAGGTTGCTGTTGACGTTGCCGCCTTTAAGAACGGTATAGCTCTTGTCGGTAGGCGTCTGACCGTCCTTTACGGTATCCTCCACCTGTACGCTGAAACCGTTGATGACCTCTATCGTGAACGTATCCGTCATTTTGGTCTCGCCCGCCGTTATCGTAACGGTAAGCTCTATCGTTCCCGGGGTGTCGAGTATCGTTTCGCCCGAAACGTACTGCTTGCCGTCCGCGTCGGTGACGGTGTAGTTCGTTTCGTTGACTTCCTCGTCGTCCTCGGCGTACTTAGCCATGACGTCCATGCCGCCGAAGTCTATCTTACTGCCGACAGAATAGGTGAGCACGCTGGGCTCCGTCTTGATATACATGCTTTCGAGAGTCTTGGGTTCGACGTCCACCGTTATCACCTTTTCGTATCCCTCGAATATAAGCGTTACGTCCACTTCGCCCCATGTCGTGAACGCGTCTCGCGGAGTCCAGCCGTCGAGATCGCCCGCGGTCAGATCCTCTTCGACATAGCCGTTCTCATAAGTCGCGTTGAAAGTCAGTCCGATCGGAGTGAATTTCTCGCCCGTCTTATATTCCAGCTTGGTAGGCGGCGTAAGGATCTCGATGCCGTTGCAGACGTCGCCCTCGTCGACGACGGGATCCTCTACCCCCCCCCCGGCGATCGGTCCGTTCGGATTGTCCGGCTTCTCTTCGCCGCACGCGGTCAGCGCAGCCGCGCACATTGCGAGCGCGAGTACGAGTGCGAGCACGACAAAAAGCAGCCTTTTCTTCCCTGTTTTCATCACTTTGATTACCTCCTATACTTTTTCTGCCGCGCAAAAAGCGGCATGTTTATCATGCCGCAATTATAGATTTTTATTTTACATTAAAAAAGCCGTAATTCGTTTTCGGTCACCGCAAATTCGTAATCCGCAAAAACCCTGAACGCTTTTTACTCCTTTTCTTCCGTTTTCGGGATTATGATATTGAGGTTGAACACGTTCTTATCCGTACGGATGGACATGCTGCCGCCGTACTTTTCGCAGGTAGCCTGAACGCTTTTCATTCCGAAACCGTGCATGCTCTCGTCCGACTTTGTCGTACGAGGCAGACCGCTCTCAAAAGACAGTTCCCCGTCGTACCTGTTGTATATGTTGATGACGATAAACCCGCTCTTCTCGCTCACCGAAAGGCTGATGGTGCGCTTGTCCTCGTCGAGAACGGACACCGCCTCTATCGCGTTGTCTATTATGTTTCCGAAAAGGGCGTAAAGGTCGGACGATCGCATGAAACTCAGTTTTTTACCGTCCGCCATACAACAAAGTTTTATTTTTTTGCGATTGCACAGCCTGCTCTTTTCGGTCACGATTATGTCCAGCGCCTCGTTGCCCGTCCTTACGGACGCATCGAAATCGGTGACTATATCCTCTATCTCACGAACGAGCCCTTCGTCCGCGATACTGCCGTCAGCGCGGCGCAACTGATGTTTGAGGTCGTGACACTTGCGGTTTATAAGGTCTATGCTGTCCTTTGTGATCGCGTACTGCTCTTTTTTCTCGTTCCACATCTTCTCCACGGTAATGAGATCGCTTTGCAGCTTGTCACCGCGTATTATGCCGAGAAGAAGCAGTATCGCAAACAGACAGCAAGCTATATTGTACGCATCGAGCAGGACGGCATAAAACACGTCGAGATTGCGCGAACTGTACTGCATTATCACCGCGCTTATGACCACGTCGAAGAACAGTATCATGACCGCGAGCCAAAACATCTTCATATTGCCGGGCTGAAAGTTACTGCCGTCGCCAAGACGCTTTTTTACGATAAGATATCCGAAAAAGTATATCATGCCGTAAATGTAAGCATACATCATGATGGTGAAAGGATTGCCCGCGACGTACGTCATGCCGCTGTATCCGTAAAGCAGTATCGCAAACGCGCTGTTTCCGTAAGGGTCGTACGGGTTGTCCATTCGGTACGCGCCCGTAAGCGTCATTACCGCGTCGTTGAGCTGATAGGCTATGTGCTGCATGGTATACGCGAGCACGGCGCAAAGCAGTATCTTGCTCATGCGCTCGTCGAAACACAGTTTAAGCGCGCCGAGCGTCGCCGCAAAAATGGTGAGGAACATCAGCGACATCCACGCCGCGCCGTCGCTTACCACGGGAACGGCGAACGCCGCACCGAGACATATCGCAATCGCGCCCGCAAAGCGTAGCACGAAATTCTTTCGGCGATGCAACCGATAGCTCGTGAGCAACTCCGCGAGTATCAGCTCCCCCGTAAAGACCAGCCGATACCAGAACAGCGTACTCGATACGTCGTACATGTCAGACGCGTCCTCCGAGGTAGTCCGCGAGGTCGCTCATAAAACTCTTGCGGCGCGCGCGGCTTATGGAAAGTCTGTCCCCGCCCACGGTCACCATTCCGTCGGATGCGCCCGTGACATATTTAAGATTTACCAGATAGCAACTGTTCGCACGTGAAAAATCCCTGCCTTCCAGCCGCTTTTCTATCTCTTTGAGCGATCCTGTCACCTTTATCGCGCCCTCGTTGGTATAGAACGTCAGCATGTGATCGGTCACTTCCACATAACGTATGTCGGGCACGCATATGACGACGGGTCCGTTCTTTCCGCGGACTAAAAACCTGTCCTCCCCCTTTCCTTCCAGTTTTTTCTCCGCGCGTTCGAGTTTGAGTTTGAGGTTATCGTAGCGCACGGGCTTGACCATAAAATCCATTGCCGACACTTCATAGCCTTCCACGGCATACTGCGCCATATTCGTCACGAATACGAGTATCACTTCGGGATCCACTTCGCGCAGCTTTTTTGCCGCCGTCATGCCGTCAAGGTCGGGCATTTCTATATCCATGAATACGATGTCGTAATCCGCCGAATAGCCCGTGAGGAAAGCGATGGCATCCGAAAACCTGACGACGCGGTATTCCGCACCCGTCTCCTTTTCATACCTTCTGAGCTGCTCTTCAAGCAACCCCGCTTCCTTGTCGTCGTCCTCTACTATGGCTATGTTTCTCATCGTCCTTTCCCTGTTTGTGCTTTTAGTATAAAGGCATAATGAAACTTTGTCAAGAGGAAAACAAAAAATTATATCGCGCGGTATAGCCCGCCGCGCCGTTTTGTATAGGTAAAACGCGCGCCGCGTTCGCTTTCGGCGCAAGACAGCCGACACGACAAGCGCAGTAAATTTTTTTGCGTAGCTACCCGGACCGCACGCAAAGCGAAAGATCCGCACGCAAAAAAGCGCGGCGCTTTCGACCGAAAGCGCCGCGCGGGATTTATGTTGTCGTATATCAAGCCTTATCGCACTATCAGATGCGTGCCACGCCCGTACGGCGAGCCGCCTCTTTGACCGCGTTTGCGACCGCGTCCTTGACGTGGGGGTTGAACGAATCGGGGATGATGTAGTCGGGGCGAAGCTCCTCGGGCTTTACTATGCTCGCAATGGCTTCCGCCGCGGCGATCTTCATCTCGTCGTTGATGTCGCGCGCGCGAACGTCGAGCGCACCGCGGAAAATGCCGGGGAACGCGAGGACGTTGTTGATCTGGTTCGCAAAGTCGCTGCGGCCGGTGCCGACGACTTTTGCGCCCGCTTTGAGCGCGACGTCGGGCATGATCTCGGGAACGGGGTTGGCCATGGCGAATATGATGGGATCGCGGTTCATGGTCTTCACCATTTCCTCGGTCAGGCTGCCGGGAGCGGAAACGCCGATGAACACGTCCGCGCCGACGATGACGTCTTTAAGACTGCCCGCCTTCTTGTCGAGGTTGGATATCTCCGCCATTTCGGCTTTGATGGGGTTAAGACCGTCGCGTCCCTTGTATATCGCGCCCTTGCGGTCGCAGAGGATGACTTTTTTGAGTCCGCGGCTCATGAGCAGACGGGTTATTGCGATACCCGCAGCGCCCGAGCCGTTGACGACGACGCTGACGTCCTCTATCTTCTTGCCGACGAGTTTGAGAGCGTTTATCATAGCCGCCATGGTGACGACTGCGGTACCGTGCTGATCGTCGTGGAACACGAGGATGTCGCAGACCTCTTTAAGGCGCTTTTCTATCTCGAAGCAACGAGGCGCGGAAATATCTTCGAGGTTGATGCCGCCGAAGCTGCCCGCGAGCAGTTGCACCGTTTTTACTATGTCGTCCACTTCCTTGGAGCGGATGCAGAGCGGGAACGCGTCCACGTCGCCGAACGTCTTGAACAGAGCGCACTTGCCTTCCATAACGGGCATGCCCGCTTCGGGACCTATGTCGCCCAGACCGAGAACGGCGGTGCCGTCGGTCACGACGGCGACGAGGTTCGCGCGGCGCGTGTAGACGTAGGAAAGATCGACGTCCTTGGATATTGCGAGGCAGGGCTCGGCGACGCCGGGAGTATAGGCGACGGAGAGTTCCTCACGATTGGTTATCGGAGCGCGGGTAACGACTTCTATCTTGCCCGCCCACTCCTTGTGCTTGTCGAGAGCATACTGTTTCTTGTCCATTTTTTATACCGCCTTTTTATCAGACATTGAGACTGTCGAGGAATTCACGCATCTTCTTAGCGGAGCTGCGCAGTTTACCGAGTTCTTCTTCGGTGTAATCGTAAGGGATGTGCTCCTCCGCGCCGTTGATGCCGAGCACCGTAGGCACGCTTATGCACACGTCGCTTATGCCGCAGTAGTCGGTAAGCAGGGTGCTTACGTTGTGTACGCTGCGGGTGTTCTTTATTATGCCGCGGCTGAGTTCCGCAACGACGGAAGCTATCGCATAGAACGTCGCGCCTTTAAGGCGTATGACTTCGCCGCCCGCCTTACGCACGGACTCTTCGATAACGGGCTTGTCGAGGGCGATACCGCGCTTGGCGCAGTATGCGTCTATGGGCATACCCGCGATATGCACGGAGCTCCACACCGCGAACTGGCTGTCGCCGTGCTCTCCGGACATGAAACCGTGTATGTTTCTCGCGTCCACGTTCAGCTTTTCGCTGAGAAGGTAACGGAAGCGCGCGCTGTCGAGAGACGTACCCGTACCCACGACTGCGTGAGCGGGAAGTCCGGACTCCTTACGGATGACGTACGTCAGAGCGTCGAGAGGGTTTGCGACCACGAGAACGACGCCGCCGTCGTAGTACTTCATGATGTTCTTTGCGATATCCTTGGCGATAACTATGTTCTTGGCAGCAAGGTCAAGACGCGTTTCGCCGGGTTTGCGGCCGAGACCCGCGGTAACGATGATGACGTCGCTTCCCGCTATCTCGGAATAATCGCCGCAGTGGATGTCCATTGCGTCCATAGTCACGAGACCGTGACTGATGTCCATTGCCTCGCCCGCCGCCTTGTCCTTGTTCACGTCGATGATGACAAGCTCGGAAACGAGTTTCTGCGTGGCTATCGAATAAGCGACGGTCGCGCCTACCGATCCTGCTCCGATGATGCTGATCTTAGATTGTTTTCTGTCCATTTTCTTTATCCGTTCCGTTTATAAGATTTTTGACGATGATTGAATAAAAATATTTCACGCGGTCACGCTCGTCCGCATAAAAAAACGGGCGCAGCCATTGCCGATCCCGCAAGTCCCTTTACGACAGGCGAAACCGCCTTTCCCCCCTTATCGTAGCATCTTTACCGTACATTATTATACATCATCCCCCCACCGATTGCAACCGAATTGACATACAAAGTTCGGCTTTTTTTAATTATGTGCGAGACTTTTTTAAGTGCGAAGCGCATATGACGCGCTTGCCGCGCTTTGCGGGCGGAGAAAAACACGTTGCTCTCAAAGCGGCGCGCCGTAGGCGGGAAAAAGCAATGCGCGGCAAAGGCTGATCTTTGCCGCAACGAGCGTCTTTGCGCCAAAATGCGAGTTTTACTTGACAAAAAAGCGTTTTAAGGTTATAATTACTGCAATTATTAACGGCTGCGGAGTGTGGAGCGAATGCTCCCGAAAGCAGGGGAAGAGCGGTCAGAATCCGCCGCAACGTGCATTACCGTATGTGCGTATAACGCAATGAGACATAAAGTATCGCGTTATAACGCATCGAGTCGGATAGCCTGCCCGCATAAAGCCGTAAACAAGCCAACGCTTTCGGTAACGGAGAGCGCGCTTAAAAACGGTCACCCCGTTTTGCCGCGCGCGTTCCCTGCTCTTTCGGGAACGCTTCTCTTTTTACCGCGGGCAAAAGGAGCACTCAATGAAAAAGATCATATCCGCCCTTTTACTTCTCACCCTTCTCGCCGTCGCCGCGCTTTCGCTTGCGGCTTGCGGGAACGGCACGGGCGGCGCGGAAACGGACGACACGCCCGGCAAAAAGATGTTTCTCGTCATTGCCGACGGAAGCTCGGCAAGCGATATAGTGTCCGTTACCACCGTACCTCTGGACGGCATGGACGGCGCGAACCTTTTGGACGTGCTGGACGCGGCGCAGATCGGCTACACCGAAAGCGGCGGTTTCATAAACTCGGTGGACGGCATAACGCTCGGCTCGAACGAGTTCATATACCTCTACACGAGCGTGGAAAAGGACAAGGACGTAACGCAGTACGCGCTCACCGTCGACTGGTGGATGGGCACGACGCTTACGAGCAGCGGAGTGGGCGCGTCGCAGATGACGATAGAGGACGGCTGCACCGTACTCATAGGAAAGATAGTCTGGTGAACGAAGAGCCGCAGACCCCGAGCGAAGATCGGACTCCGCGCGAAAAGGAGCGCGAGAACGGACGCAGATTGCGCCCCGTCAGATACATTGCGCTTGCGGGAGTATACGCCGCGCTTCTCACGGGCGGAAAGGAGGCGCTTGCCGCCATCCCCAACGTGGAAGTGGTGACTCTACTGTGCGCGCTCGGCGGATACGCTCTCGGAGCGGTCGCGCTCGCGTCGATAGCGGCGTTCGTAACCGTCGAGGGCGCGATATACGGGTTCGGCAGCTGGATAATCTCCTATTACGTACACTGGCCGCTGGTATGCGCCGCATTCATGCTGATACGCCTCGTCGTTCCGCCGCACCGCGGAGTGCTGATCCGCATAGTGCCGACGGCGGCGGCTCTGGTTTTGACATTCGGCTTTTCCGCGCTTACCGCGGTGGTCGACGTCGGGATACTCGGCGGAGCGACTAACGCGGGATTTTTTGAGAGGTTTACGATCTACTACGCGCGCGGCATTCCCTTCTACGTCGCGCAGCTGGTCACGAACGCCGTACTTTTTCCTCTCATTTTTCCCATACTCGCAAAAGTATTGATCAAGGCGAAAACGAGGTTCATTTGCACATAAATAACGCGGTTTTGTAGCAAAATTAAGCCGACTGCGAGCATTAAACGCATAAATCGCGCGAAAAGCGAATTTTTACGGTAAAATTTATGCGTATGCAATTCACTTGACATTGATATGCACTGCGATTATAATGATTATAAGATTTATTTATAATTGTGAAAGGGGAACGCCGCATACGCGGCAATCAAAACGGCAGCCCGCACGCGCGGCGAACGTAACGCGCGAATTCAAATGCGGACTCATGGGGCAGGTGGCTAATGAAAAGGAAATTATCCGAGTTGAACAAAGAGGAATTCAAGCAATTCCACGAGAACAAGGTGCACGGTACGGCCCTGCGCCCTTTTGCCAAGTATCGCACCGTGATATGCGAGAAACTTCCCGGCATATCCGCGCACTGGCATGAGGAAATGGAGATCATCAAGGTACAGGAAGGTACGGGATCCATATGCATAGACGACAAGTGGTTTTCCGTGCATAAGGGCGACATAGTATTCGTCAACCCGCGCAAGATACACTCCATAAGCAGGTACAAGAGCGAAGATATGGTGCTCGACTCCATAATCTTCAATCTGCGCATACTCGAAAGCACCAATGCGGACGCGTGCAGTATCAAATACCTCGCGCCCATAATAAACGGCACGAACCTCGTGACGCGCGTCATACGCACAAAGTTCTCCGATTATCATGTGTTCGATCAGAACATGACGACTATAATGCAGGCGTATAACGACGCGATCCCCGGCTGGGAAATGGCGGTCAAAGCAAATCTGTTCTGGCTGTTCTATCACCTCTATCACCTCGACCTCGTCCACCGCGCAGAGCACATAGACGAGAGCCGCGAGAGCGAGTCGGTACAGCCAGCGATAGACTGTATCCGCGAGAATTACGCGGAGGAGATCTCCATAAAGACGCTTGCGTCGCTGTGCGGTTTCTCCGAAACGTACTTTATGAAGCTGTTCAAAAAGGCAACGGGCATGACCTGCGTGGACTACATCAACGGCGTGCGCCTCAGTCAGGCGGCGAACCACCTGCTGGTGACGAGTTCGAGCATAATAGACGTCGCGCTCGGCGTGGGATACAACAACGTGTCCTACTTCAACCGTCAGTTCAAAGCGGTATACAACGTGACGCCCAAGGAGTACCGCCGCATAGGCCGCGAGCAGAGCAAGGCGTTCGCCAACCCCGCTCCCGACGTTTCCGCCGACGACGAGCCCGTCGAAGCTCCCGCGGGCGACGAGTAACCCGCCCGCTATGCGTCAAGCGGCGGTATGCGGAAATACCGTTCGGCGGCATGCGGAAATATTGTCGAATATCCCCCGCCCTGCGTTATGCGGCGGCGCGGAGCGAATCGGATAAAATAAATATCCACGTGCAAAGCACGTGGTATTTCATTTTCGGGCATAGCCCTAAA
>ERZ1090881.266-NODE-266-length-25632-cov-8.207921_pt1 | contig 25632 bp, 15 predicted proteins | sample MGYA00478470_ERZ1090881 | MGnify/ENA primary metagenome ERZ1090881 (study PRJEB33644, sample SAMEA5815736) | chicken gut metagenome | biome: Chicken; feature: Gastrointestinal Tract; material: Caecum | place: Ireland | collected 2019-01-01 | study: A study of the...
TACACGCGTAAGATCGTCGGCAGCGTCAGATGTGTATAAGAGACAGATAATATGTTCCTCCAAAACAAAATTTCGATTCAAATCACCTACTCTAACTCTACAACCCCCTCCAACGGTCAACATAGTTACTTTTCCATTATCTTCAAATGCAAAGATATCAAAGATTTTTTCCTCATTCGTTATACGATTATCTTCTAGTCTTTTTAATTTATCAAAAAGATTTTTTAAAATAGAATCACGATTCAGATAAGTTACCTCTTCTGTAACAAGGTAACGCACATCATTACAAGTTAAAGTACTTAAACAAATATCCTTTAGATGGTTTAGACTAATATGTCTATCATAACAATAGACCGGTTTTCCCATTTGATAACATTTCATTGCATCCATAACGGAAACTTCTTTTAATGTTTTCATCATAATCCCCCTATTCAAAATCCAATTGTACCAAATAATCCCATTCGGTTTCCATATTTAAACGGATCTCTTCTCCCGTTCCAATGTCTTTTAGAATCAATTTCTGATTTACTGGATCAAAGGTGTGAAGAAAAACAACGGATCCAGTTCTTGTGTAAATTCCAAAATAATACAATTTATCAAGAGATGATTCATTTGGTTTGGTTAATATAGTAAGACGGTCAATTGGAGACTCTTTGGATAACAGATAACCCATCTGATAGGATACATTACTTGGAAGAACCCGATTGGATTGTAAGAATTCTTCGCATCGTTTTTTCTGTTCTGGAAGTAACATTTCATGATAAACTTCTTCATCGTCTTTTTCCATCGTTAAGACTTTCTTCTTCCCTTCAAAATTATATTCTTCCTTTGTTCCAAGTTCTGTATTTAAAATAGTAGAAAGAGAGATAGAGAGTCTGGACAAATCTTCAAAATCAGAAGCAACGAAGTTTAAGAGAGATCCATAAAGATACTCATGTTCTCGTTTCCCCCCATTGGAGGTGCTGATTTTTTTACAACAATCAATCACCCATTTGTCTTCTCCTTCCATTTCCCAATAAGAAGAAAGAAGATCGGCAATTCGACCAATTAAAGACAATCCCCTTCCAATAATACTGACTGTTTTTTGATTTTCCTTATTCCAATCATGAATTCGTTGATAGTTTATCAGAGGTTGTTCCATTAAGATCCGTATGGAATCCTTTAAATAAGAATGAATGGGATTATTATCATAACTTAAATATTCTTCTGGTATTTGTGGAAAAAACAATTCAAGTTTATCACAAAAGAAGTGTTGGTATAAAACCGATTCCAAATCCAAAATACGGGTATACATAAATCGATCAAACGAAGAAGATAACTCTAATAATAAAAATAAATCATTGGTGGCAGTAATCGAAAGTTCATAATTCTTTTTCTTTAAAAAAGAGAGAGAAATCATCTTATCTTTTACAATCTCTACATATCGACCAATTGCCATCGTTGGATCAATGATGTAATAATCGTTTTGTTCAAATTCAATACTCTTTTTTCGAATGTGATTCATATAATCTTGAAAGAGAAGAGAGAATACATCCTGTTTTTCTTTAAAAATAAAAATCAGTTGATATTCGGTTGGGTTCTTTTTTAAATATTCACGAATTTTTTCTATACTTGATCGTAACATATAAACCTCCTATTCTAATTCTTAATGAGTTGTATAGGTTTATGTAAAAAACCCATAGGATTTACATCCTATGGGTAATCTTATTGATTTTGTTGTTGATTGTTATTGTCATTATTGTTTTCTTCTTGGTTGTTATTATTCGTCGTTTCGTTGTTATCATTATTTGGTTTTTCCTCATTTGTCTCTTCGTTCTGATTATTATCAGAAGATTTGAAGAAGAAATTATCAATCTGATTGATATCATTAAAAACTCTTCGTTCTCTTGTTGTAATATAATTCAAAATCTTATTGATAATGGAACCAGAGAGTGTAGCAAACTGATTACAAATGGAAGAAGCTTCTGGATTATCTGGATACATTTGCCCTGTATTATTTCCAATTGCATTTCGATAATTATTTAGAGAATCTCGTAGTTTTTCCAGTGAAGTTTTCATATTGAAAAACTTATCCAAGTAATTTGAGGAATTGGTGACATACTCTTTTAATTCTTGCCCTGTGTAAGATTTTTTATCTCCATCTTCTTGTACCCCAAATAAATCATCTAGCTTCTTTTTCATATCTTCATTCATTGCATTTGCTTCTGCATTGGGATCCACTTCAATATTGTGTTCGGATAAGAATGGGAATTGAATCCGAAGAACACTATTGATACTTGAAGTATTTTTTGCCAATTCTCCATTGATTGCCTGCCAGGTCACTTTCGAAGATGCATCAATCAAACCAATTAATTTACTAGAAGGAAACTTCGATTCATAATCAAGTACCACCAAGGTCAAATCATTATACTGGGCATCGGTCAGATCATTCAAACGTGTTTTGATGTCTTTCCACTCTTTTTTCTGTTCTGCCATTTCTCCTTCTTGCATTTTTTCCATATTGGTATTAAGTGTACGGTTTAAGAAATCAACAATTCGATCAATCAGACGTTTCAACCACTCTCCCGTAATTGCTTTCTTTTGTTGGGTTTCTTCTTTATTGGAAACGATTGTTGTCTTTCCATCTTTCTTCTTCTCTGCTTCTTGTACTTGCTTTTCTGGAGTGTTATTATTATTGGTTTGCGTTGTTGTCGTGTTATTATTATTATTCGTTTCATTTGTATTGGTTGCTTCATCTGCTTCTAAAATGATTTTTATCGTTTCGGAATCGATTCCGTTTCGATAAAGCGTTTCCTCTAATATATTTCGAAAAACAATCGATCGAATGGAATTTTTATAAGATTCTTCTAACTCCAAAGAGGAATCGTTATCTTTGTATACTTCCTCATACTCATAAGATTCGGATAAAATAACTGGTTTTTGTGTAATGGATCCACGGATATTTTGTAATAAATTCTTCAAACCATTATCAACCAAATCGGTAATATACATTTCATAAAATGGCTTAACTTCCGTTAAGATATAATCAGATGCTTCAGGATCTAGGGATTGTTCTTCAAATTGCTGAAATTGTTCAACAATAGAATCATTTAACTGATCGATTTTTTCAAACCACGGTTTTAGTTTTGTAATTGAAATGGTATTTGGTTCATTTCCTCTTTGAATTTGTTCTGGGAACGATTCTAATACGTGCATTTCTTCACTTTCTGTGATCATATGAGAAACCGATTTGTTGTAATTATCTTCTTGATGAAGTTGGTAAGTCAACTCATCCATCGATGAGTCAATGCTTTCTAACAAGGTAATATTTTCATCATTTCTTACAGAATAGGATTCTTCCAAAGTGAAATTATTCAGTACCGATAATTGATTGATCACCTCTTTACTAGAGGCAATGGTTTCTTTGATATTCGAAGAAGATAAATGATCTCGATACCAAGAAACCTCCTCCGTCAATTGCAATTTACTATTTTTCATTTGTTCACTCATCTCTTCACAAATAACAATCAACTTTCTTGCATTGGAGGTGAGTGCAGATACTTCTCGATCAAATACAATCGTGATGTATAAAAATAATCGCTTCAATTCTACTAAAAATTTTGCAAGATTTTTTCGATATTTTAATTGATCAATGGTAGAAAAATCTGCTTCAATCATGTCTGGAAGAGATTTTAGCATCTCATCGGATTTTCTCAATCCTTCAATGATTTGGTCAATTTGTTGGATTTTCGTATCACAAGTATTTCCAAGTGTTTTTAAAAATGGATAGATGGTTTGTGTTATCATAATCCGATCAACTGCTTTTGGTGCTGTTTCATTGATATACATATAATGCAGAATCTCTTTTACTGATTTACTATAAGGAATCGATGATTTGATCACTTTACTTCCTAAATAAATATCCGCATTTACTAAAAAATTTTTAAATCGTTCTCCTGCTTTTGGTTCTTTTTTTGCGATCGCATGTATCATATTAAATCCTGTTTGTACAAAATCGGTAATATAACCTGGATAACAGGATTTGATTACTAATGGGGACCATGCTGTTTTTAAAAAGGGCGTTTTGGAGGAGATAGAATCATAAAAAGGAATAAATCGATTGATCATATCTTCCATCACGTCTGTTTTCATGTTTTTGATTGCCAATAATTGTGTTTTTGCCTGATTTAATATTTTAATATTTACATCTACATTGAATGCATCCACCATGCTTCCAATGTAACTGGATGGGTTTATCATAACACTCAATGCTTCTTCTTGTAACCAATATTCGGTTTTTTGAAGACCTTCATATTTTGCTGGTATTGAATTCATATGGAACTCCTTTCACATATTCTTTAAATTAATATCTGGTACCGTTTCTCATACTGCTTCTTGCACGAATCTCTAAATCTTGGAGATATCTTGCAGCACGCTTTTCACTCTTAAACGATTTTCCTTTGGCTAACCGCTTGTCGGTATGCTTTTTGATGATTTGATTTAGTATACGAATGATTCTACCATAAAAAGTGGTTTGTTTTCCTGTATACCTATTTTTCTCATTTGTAATACGAAAGGCAGTATCCAATATTCCACGTTTTGCCATAGCACCTACTCGTTTATTATAAGCAGCAAGTGCACTTTTATATGCTTCAAGACGTTTATTCCAGTCATCATCTTTTTCCTTTGGATCTCGTCTTGGTATAGCTGGAGCCATTGGGATTTTATTTTCATTTGCCAAACCACCCAATGTTCTATTCTCCCGTTCCACACGTTGCCCCATTGAAGCTGCGAATTTATTAACCTCACTTCCCAATTTAAAAAGTGCAGTGATAGCACCCGCTGCTGCTCCTACCTTTATAATTCCACCCAAAACTTTACTACTATCAGCACGCTCTAATTTTTGTTTTGCTTTTTGCCACAAACTCAGTCCACCTTCTGCACTGAGCTGGTTATTTTTCATTTTTTCAATGATACTTACATACTGATCACTGAATTCATTTAAACTTTTTACATCTTTTAAATCAATATTTCCTTTTTTGAACTCATCAATGATTTGATCCTTGAGTTCTGGGTTAGATTTTAAAATGATCCCAAGTTTTTGCACATCCGTTTTGTTTTTAAATCGGAACTGACGAAAAACATTCATAAACCGTTCCATCATTTCTTTTAAAAATTGAGCCGATCGTTTTACGAATTCCCCAATTTTTGCAAACACATTGGTTTCAACTGGTTTAGAAGGAGTTGATTCCTGACTTTTGTTCCTTCTTGATTTAAAAAATAATCCAGATTCTTCAAATGCGATAAGTGCACACTCCTTTTTGAAATCCGTTAATGCGTCACATACCTCATGATAAGACTCTTCAAAATTGGAAAAGCAATAATCAAAATAAAGATTGTCTTCCAATTCATCTATATTTACTTGATATTGAGACATAAAAACCAATACCTCCTTTATTGGTATTAAATTTAATGGACTGTTTTTTTGAATCGATATATTATTTTAAGGAAATTTCAACAGATAAAAAAGAAGGAGGTTACAATATGAAACGATTACTTATCACATTGATTGGCTTTGTTGGAGGATTTGCTATCTTTTGTGGAATAAAATCCATAAAAGAAGATATTGATAGTTATATCGATGATGTTAGTCAAATCCCAGACTAGCATAAAATTAGGGAGTACTTCGAAATGAAGTACTCCCTATTCTTTTTTTTTATTGAATGGATAAATAAATTGCATTCGTAATGACTCTTGTATTCGTTGCTTTCGCCAATTTGGAATAATCACAAACTGCAATCACTTTATCGGTCTGAACATCCATTCCAGCAGCAATGGTTGGATCATACAAATTCAATCCTTCTGACCAAGAAGAGTTATACATAGCAATTGGTTTGGTTGTTGCTTCTACTGTTTCACCATGCTCTGGCATATAGATTTCAATCTCTACCGTTCCTTTTGCACTTACACCTTCTGCTAAAGAAGCCCCTTCTGTAATGTATCCTTGTTTTTTTAACACTTCAAATACATCTTCGACAATAATATCATATACGTTTACACCAAGATAAGCACGTCTTGGTTGTTTTGTTGGCATATAGCGAAGAGGATAAAACTTAGCAATACAAGTTACTGGTACCTCTAAGCTATCAATGGATTCAACTGGAGCATTTTCTTTATCTTTTAACCCTACGAAAGTAAGTCCTGTTAATGTAAATGAACTCACTGCACTATTTTCTTTACTCATCGTTGCATCGATTCCTTTCTGTATAAATAATTATTGAATTGTTATCGCATCAAATCTTCCCATCCTTGTCTGGTTCGTACTCGAAGAGAGACGCAGTATTCTTTTGGAAGAGTTACCGGTGCAAAGGGATAGGTTTGTAAAATCTCCTTTACCCTGGTAAGATCTTCATTTGTATCTCGTTGAATGGCTCGTTTGACAAGTCCTGTTCGCAATACTTTTGGACTCGGATTAATGGTGATTAACTTCCATACAGCGGTAAATATAAGAATGGAAGATTCATCTGGTTTTTCTAGCGTTAAATTGCAAAATTGATTTGGTTGGTATACTTGATCTTTATACTTCCATCCTAAAAACTCATATCCTTCTCGTACTGGTATCATATTTGGCAATTGGTATCGTAGATGGAAAAACGTAGCATATTCTTTTTTCAAAGGAACTTCTACTTCTCCTTCTGATTGGAATAAAATAGAAAGTGTTGCCCTTGTTTTTGCATATACTTTATACAAAGGAAGACACGCCTTTGTGTTCAATGAAATAAAATCATATGGATAAAATTCTGGAATGGTTGCATCTTCACTAAAACTATATCCAATCATACACGGGGATTCTTTTAACTCATAAAAATGATACACGATTTCTTCTTTTGAAGAATAGGAGTATAGGTATGTTTCCTTTCCTCCATCCCGAATCAAACCAATGATCTTCTCCTCATTGGAACCAAGCAATCGATTTGCATAGGAAGGTAAATAGACTGCATATAGTGTTGTGCTGTTTCCAGTTACAGGGACTGGAATGGTAAATGTTGTATCGTTTTTTGGATAGAGAAGTTTTGATCCCAATAAAGAAATATCTTTATAACCATCAATATTCTCTAATCCAAACCCAAGGAAACTAAGATCAAATCGAGACTTCATTCCTGTTAAATAATCCAATCGTTCATGATTTTTATAAAGCATTGCTGTTGCTTCATGGTTTACAGGAATCGAAACATTTCGATCTGAATCAGAAATATAGTATTTCACGTTGCTTTGTAATGGAGATGGGATCACATATCCAAGAGAAGCATCATAGGAATCATATCGTATGGAGGAATCAATGTAACAGTCATTTGCAATCATATAAGAGGACTCATCGTAAGAAAACATAATCTCCATTAATGTCTGATTTTCCTCTACCTTTTTGTATTGTGCTACCAATTCCAATTCAATATAATTCTCATCATTTTTGTTTTTCTGCTTGTATTCCATATGGAAAATATCTGAGAGCAGTAATCGTTGTCCTGGTTGATAAAGCATATCCCCATCTTTTATCAATTCCTCAAATACCAATCCTTTTAATTTATATCCAGTGAATTGAAATCCTGATAAAAATGGAATATGTGTGGATATCTGTAAATAGATTTCATCCACCGTTACAAAATCGGTAATGTATGGTTGATTCGTAACGATTGCACCATTTAATCCACCGTTTAAGTTGTATTTATAGAAGCACCCGTAGGCAACTTTATAATTCACTTAATTCACCACCTCTCCATCGGTATAAAATACCAGTCGTTCCCATTTCCCGTTTCTTTTGACCAAAAGACAAAAACTCCGTTCCCATACTGCATATAATTCCAATCGTCCCAAATTTTCTTCTGACCAAGTAATTGGGATAGCACTGTCTTTGGTATAGGTTGGTGTTAATGCATTTGGATCTTTACTCCACCCAACACAAACATGGAAATCCCGAATTGGATTATCATCTGGTAATTCAAACGTATGAGATGGTTCACTGGAAGCATGAGTGAGTGCACTCGGTCCACCAGTTCCTCCATTTGGATTAAATACTACCGTATAGGAATATTCCCAAATTGCATAAAGCGTAACATCTTTGCTTGGCATATTAAAAGAGTCCGATGCAAAGTAAATGGTGGTTGGGTGAGTTGGATTGTCACCCCATCCAGCAAATGAATAACCATTTCTAGTTGGGTTTGTGGTAAGGATTGTTACTACCTGATTATAGGTATATTTATATACCACAGCATCTGGAATAGTGCCTCCATTTAATTCATAGGTAAGTGTATAAGAAGCTACAGACCAAATTGCATAAAGGGTAACATCAGAAGCTCCCATATAGAAAGAAGAACCGCTAAAGTATATCGCAGGTCCATGTTCATTGGTTCCCCATCCAACAAATTCATATCCCAAATTTGTCGGAATGACAGTGGATAATTTTTCATTGGATCCATAATTACGCTTTTCATTTTGAGGGGCTCCTTCTCCTCCATTGGCATTATAAATCAGATTGTATTGATTTACCTTCCATATTGCATAAAGGGTAGTAATACCTGGATAACAAGTAATTTCTTCTCCAGCAGTATATAATGCTTCCGATGCAGAAGGGTTGGTATTCCATCCGAGAAAACTATATCCTTCTCGCTTTGGTTCCGTTGCAGTAACCATGAATGTCTCAGTCGAATTATAAGAATCATTTATGAATTCTTTTTGAATAACATCTGTGGAACCATTGGTATTGTAATTCAATTCAAAATCATAAGTTGGTTTTTCTGACCATACGGCATAAAGAGTAGTAATACCTGGATAGCAGGTAATATAAGAACCTGGACTATAGGTAGCACTTGTTGCAGCGGATGAAGTAGTCCAACCCATGAAGGTAAATCCTTCTTTTGTTAAGGCGGTTGTTGTGATTTGGAAACTATAAGAACTTTCAATTCCAGAATAACTCTGAAGCGATGGTGTTGGAGTTCCTCCATTTGCATTGTATTTCAGGGTGTAATCATAAATAGTTGGAGGAATGTAAGTCCAAACCGCAAATAACGTTTTGGATGTATAAACATCGATACTTTGTCCTGCATGATAAGATGCACTTTGATCGGTACTGCTATTTCCCCAACCATCAAAGCGATAATCTTTTCTAGATGGTTGTGTTGATGGAATGATCATTGTTGCGTGATCCGATTCATTTGTGACCGTGATATTGGATGGTGCACCACTACCACCATTGGCATCAAACCGTAGGGTATGAGTATTTTTTTCGGTTACTTCGACTTCCCATACAGCGTAAAGAGATCTTGTACTATTTACCGAAACCCCTACCCGTTCACCAGGAAATAGTGTTGCTTCTGCTGTGGAGAGGATTGCCCATCCAACAAACCGAAATCCACTTCGTACTGGTGTTACTTTTGAAATTGTAAAGTAATGTGTCTCTTCATATACTTCTGTATGATATTCTTCTTGTGCAGGTGCACCACTACCACCATTGGCATTGTATTGTAAATAATAATCGTATGTGATAACTACATTTTCCGACCATACTGCAAATAGGGTTGTATCTCCATAAACACGAATGGAATCCCCTGGACTATAAACAGCATAATCCGCATATTGATCTTTTGACCACCCAAGGAAAGTAAATCCAACACGACTTGGTGTATTCGAACTAATTCTAAATGCATATGACCCACCTGTTGTTTTTCCTGTTTGTGTTGGCGGTGCACCACTACCACCATTGGCACTATAATAAAGATAAAATGTCGTTTCCTGTACCTGTTCTTCCCATACAGCATATAATGTAAGAACAGGTGATCCAGAATTTAAAGTAACAGGTTCTCCACCATAATAAGTAACTCGTTGTGATCCTTGTTCTGTTGCCCAGCCATTAAAGATAAAACCAGATTTGGTCGGTTCTGTATAGGTAACCATCAATGTTACCTTAGTATCTGTACTAGAAAGGGTTGTACTTGATACGGATGTTCCACCATCTGTATTATAATCAATGCGATAATTGAAGGAAGTATTAATTCTCCATACCGCATATAATACAATTTCTGGATTTGTAGAGTATAAAATAATTTCCTCACCAGGTTGATAGGAAGCAGTTGATGCTCCTGCTTGTTTGGACCAACCCAAAAACGTATACCCAGTTCTTGTTGGTTTTTGCGTACTAATGGTTCCTCGAATTTGCGTATCAACCGAACCACCAAGGATTGATTTGGATGGTGCACCACTACCTCCATTGGCATTGTAACTGATCGAATAAATATATAGGGTTGCAATCTTTTCCCATATTGCATATAGGGTGTTTTCTGAACCTGATACCCCTTTGATTGTAATGGTTTCCCCTGCCTGGTATTGTGGATCTCCATCTGCACGATTCACACTCCAACCAAGGAATTTGTAGTTATCTCTTGTTGGTTCTTTTAGTGGTATAGTAAACGTATGGTGCCATGCATCTCCTGGAACTTCTGTTACTTCATGATTTTCCTCAGTATCAACATAGACAAGCGTTTCAAAATCACCCGTACCTCCTTGGAGGTTGAAATGTATTTTATATACTTGATCGATCCATTGCCATTGAGCTCGCAATTTCCAGTCATCATCCATGGAAATGGATTCTCCACCATTGTAAATAACCCCTGTTGGAGATGGATAAGTTTTTCTCCAGTTAAGGAAGGTCCACCCTGGTAAATAAGGTTTATCCGTTGTAATTTTTGCAGATACTGGTAATGAGGTACCATAGAATCGTTCCGTTGTATAACTGGACTGTCCATTCATTGAACCTCTTGTAGATAAGTTATATCCAATTTCCTTTGATACCGTTGTATTCTTCTTCCACTGTGCGGTTAAAGTAACCGTATTGCTATACGTATAGGAAGCTCCTCCTTTGAAGTGATCATTGGAACCATTGTAATTATTATCATGATTACTCAACCAATAATCAAACGTATAACCGCTTCGTGTTGGTGTTTGTAATTTAATTGAAGATCCTATTTTAACCGTCGCACTTGTGGATCCTGATCCACCGTTTAATTTATAAGTAATGATCGCATTTGAGACAGAATTGTTTCTAGACCATTCTGCGGTAAGCGTGGTATTAACATCGGCACCCCAGGCTTGTCCTGCCGCCCACAGTGCTCCATTGTAATCACTGTCTCTCCATCCAAGGAAGGTATAACCCGTTCGTTTTGGAGCTTCTCTTAAGTTAATATTGGTACCATACCATTTCTCTTGTTGATAACTGTAATTACTGTCGAAATACCCCCCACTTAGTTTATATTTAATATAATAAATTTTATCCCAAACAGCACGAAGGGTTAAGTTCGAAGCGACTACGATTTGCTGTCCTCCTGCCGCATTGCTTCCTAACTGATCTCCTGTACTAGAGCTTACAATCGTATACCAACGAAATTTATAACCACTTCGTACAGGAGTAACAAGAATTGATGAACTAGGAACAGCGGTGTCATAAACTTGGGAATAAGAAGTTTTCCCATTATAATTACCACCAGCAAAATCGTATGTATAGGTATATTTAGCCAAAAATTCTCACTCCTTTCTCGTTATTAGATTGTAGGCAAAGAAAAGATAGGAAGGATAAACATCCTTCCTATCTTTTTTAGTTTCGTTTTCGTAAGGAATATGCAGTTCCGTGATAATTTACAAATAATTCAAATTTTGAATCTGAGAACCAAACTGCATAGAGGGTTGTATTTCCTGGTTGAACGATAACCGTTTCTCCAACTCCATAAGAAATCCCAGTTCCGATTTTATTGGTACACCAACCATCAAAATTATACCCTGTCCGATTCGGAATAATATTTGGGATTTGGAATTCGTATTGATTGATACGGTCCTCTACAATAATTGTCGATGGGACATTCAAATCACCCCCATTTGAATCAAAGGTGATGACAAATTTGTTTTTGGATATTACCCATACCGCATAGAATGTGATATCATAATTATCTAAAACAAAAGAATCTCCGATATTATAAACAGGTTCTCCATCTTGTTCATATGCCCATCCACTAAAGTCAAATCCAGGTCTGGTTGGTACGATATCTGGAATCTCAATGGTATCCCCATAATCTGCTACAATACTAGGTATTGTATCACTTGATCCATTGGTATTAAAATGAATGGCGTATTCATTTACACTCCATATTGCATACAGAGTGGTTGAGGTATCCGTTGTGAATAATGATCCGGTTGTATAAGTTGGAGTAGAAGCTGTCTTTAATTCGCTCCATCCAAGGAAGGTATATCCCTTTCGAATTGGTACTTCTTCTGGAAGCGTAAAGGTATGTTCGGTTTCTACACCCGTATAGGATAATTCATCTGGAGGATTAGTGCCACCATTTGCATCAAATCTAACATATAATCCATAAATATAATCTGCAACAAAGGTAACATCGTGTTCTACCTGTAGTGTAAACTCATCATTTGGATGATAGGTAGTTGTAATTTCTCCTTCGGTATACAACCACTGACGAAATACTCCATTATCTATGCTCGGTATTTCGCTTGGAAGATTAACGGTACTTCCATAATCCAGACTAATTGTTTCAATCTCTGGAGTTCCGCCTTTTGTATCAAAGATTAATTGATATTTTTGGATACCATAGGATGCATAAAAGGTTACATTCTTTGCTGGTATTTTAAAGGATCCAGATGGTTGATAGATTGCCCCTGTAAATTCAGGATTTAAATACCATCCAGTAAAGTCATGACCAGGATAAACAGGAGCGCTATCAGGTAAAGTAATTGTAGTATTATAATCATGACTCGAACTGGGAAAGTTTCCTGTTCCCCCATTTAACACATAAGATATACTATATTTATTGATGGTGTAAATTGGATAATAAATCTTTGTAACATCATCAATTAAGATATCTTCCCCAGGATTAATTTCAGGTGTATCTGAATTTTCCTCGGTTGTCCATCCTTTGAAGGTGTAACCAGGAGTGGATGCATCTGGAGGGGTAATGTATTCGTTAATACTTCCTCCAAGTGTTACTGTTTTTTCTGGTACATCCGTTCCTTTATAAAGAATGAATTGGAAATTACACTCTGCATTCGACCATTTTGCATAAAGATCCAAATTATTCGCAGGCATCTGAATGGTTTGTCCTGCGGTATAAGAAACCGTTTCTTCACTAGGACTAAGACCCCATCCATTGAAGGTATAACCCAATCGTTGCGGTATTGTTCGAGAAATCGAAAAGGATTCATTATAAGCATGAACTTCTGTTGGAATATTTCCACTTCCACCTTCCAGATGATACGTAACGGTATATTCCTTTGCTTCCCATTGAGCAGTAAGGGTTACACTTTGATTTGGCATGGTAAATTCTTCCCCTGCCTGATAGGTGATACCATTATAAAGCCATCCTTTAAAGTCATTTCCAAGTTTTGTTGGTATCGTCTGAGATAAATTAAAAATATCATTATAAGAGTGAATTTCGGTAGAAGGACCTCCTTCTCCACCATTCACATCATATGTTAGTGTATATCCAATACTAGAATAAATCGCATATAAGGTTACATCATTGGCAGGCATGGTAAACATTTGCCCTGACTGATAACTTGGGGTATAAGCTGATGCATTTGTATCCCATCCTAAAAAGGTACTTCCTTCCTTTACAGGATTGACTTCCGATAATGGTAACGAGGAATTATACTCTCTTGTTTCAGCTTCTGGTGCACCACTACCTCCATTGGCATGGTAGGTCAATCGATAGGATTTGATTTTCCAAATTGCATAGAGAATGGTGTTACTTGCAGGCATTGTGAAGGATTGATTTGGGGAATAGAGAGCAGTAGAAGCATCTTTGTTTGTATTCCAACCTAAAAACTCATATCCTTCTCTTGTTGGAATGGTAGAACTAAGTGGACTTTTACTATTGTAATTTCGAGTTTCTTTTGCAGGTGCACCACTACCTCCGTTTGCATGGTAGGTTAATTCATATTTATTAACGATCCATATTGCATAAAACGTAAATGTTCCAACTGCAACACTTACCGATTCTCCTCCACGGTACATTCCATTTGCAGCTTCTTTATTAAAATTCCAACCATCAAATGTATAACCTTCTCTGGTTGGTACCAATGTCCCAACAATAAATTCATGCGTCTGTTCGGTTGTTGACGTATAAGTTTGTGTACTTGGGACTGCTCCACTTCCTCCATTGGCATTATAAATAAGAGTAAAAGTATATTTTGTTGCTTCTGCCCATACCGCATAAAGCGTAACATTGTAAGATGGCATGATAAAATTATCTCCTGCCTGATAAGCAGGTCCTTCTGCATCTTCACTATACGCCCATCCTAAAAAATTATAATCAGGTCTTGTTGGTTTCGTGGAAGAAAGAGGTTTGATGCTATTATATTCTCTGGTTTCCTGAGACGGTGCACCACTACCACCATTGGCATTGTAAGTTAATTTAAAAGAAGTAATTTTCCAGATCGCAAATAACTCAACGTCATTGCTTGGCATTGGGAATAACTCTCCCGCTTGGTAGGTTGCAGAACTTGCATCCTTATCGGTATTCCAACCTAAAAACTCATATCCTTCTCTTGTTGGGATAACCGAAGAAAGTGCTTGATTACTACCATATTCTCGTTCTTCTTGGGAAGGTGCACCACTACCTCCATTGGCATTATATCTTAATTGATAAGAATTTACTTCCCATACTGCATAGATCGTAACATCATTTGCGGGCATGGTGAATGGATCACCAGGATGATAACTAACGGTGGTTGTAATGGCACTAAGACCCCATCCTTTAAAGGTATAACCGACACGACTCGGTGTTTTGGATGATAAATTTTTTATACTATCATACTCACGACGTTCTGTCGCAGGTCCATTCGTTCCTCCATTGGCATTGTAAATCAATGAATAGGATTTTACTTTCCATACTGCATATAGATAAGTGGTTCCCTTGTTGATTGTTATTGTTTCCCCTGCTTCGTAATCTGCAACTTCTGATTCTTGTGATTTTGACCATCCTAAGAAATCATAACCGGTACGAGTTGGCTTTTTCGTACTAAGTTTTGCTTGATAAACCATAGATGTCGTACTAGTATAGGTTTCATTGTCTGGTGCACCACTACCACCATTGGCATTGTATACAATGGAGAAAGTATAAACAATTACCTCCGACCATACCGCATAGAGCGTAACATTATTTGGAGGCATGGTATATGGATCACCAGGTTGATAATTTGGTGCATCTGCACCCGATGAGGTTGCCCATCCTAAGAAGGTGTAACCATTTCTCGTTGGTTCAGTTGTAGATAAATTTTTGATACTATCTGTATCACGTCTCTCACTCGCAGGGGCACCACTACCACCATTGGCATTATATGTTAAGGTATAAGAATTTGCATCCCATACAGCATATAACGTTGTGTTGGAGGCAGGCATGGTATAAGTAGCACCTGGTTGATAGGTTGGGCTACTAGCAGTTGATGTCGTTGCCCATCCAAGAAAACTGTACCCATCCCTTGTTGGTTTTGTACTGGAAAGAGCTTTCTTTGAATTTGTCTCACGTTTCTCACTCGCAGGAGCACCCTTACCACCATTGGCATTGTAAGTTAGGGTATATTCGTTTGGATCCCATACGGCATATAACACCGTATCATTTGGGAACATTTCAAAATCGTCCCCTGGTTGATAATCCGGTCTGGTTGCTGTTTTTAATAAACTCCAACCAAGAAATGTATAACCAGTACGAGTAGGTTTTGTTCTAGAAAGAGCCTTGATTGAGTTACCTTCTCGTGTTTCACTTGGAGGAGCACCACTACCTCCATTGGCATTGTAAGTCAATCTATAATTTACACTCCAAACAGCATAAACGGTATAACTATGATTTTGTCCTTTGTAGTCTTCCCCTGCTACCCAAGTAGGTTTCCCCGCATTTTTATCTGCGGACCATCCTAAGAAATTCGTTCCTGCCTTGGATGGTTTTGTTGTTGTAAATTTAAATGGGCGATCATACCAAGTCTTAAAGGAAGATGGGGAAGGAGTTGGTGAACCACCATTTGCATTGTAGGTTACGGTTCTTTCATTTGCATAAAATACACCAAGCAAATAAACAGGAGTTTTATCTGGGTTTTGATATTTTCCAAGAGCAACTGGCATATTTTCATAATCATAGGTACTTGGAGTAAAGGTCTCATTCCAATTTGCTTCGGTTGTTAATTGTCCAAACCCAAATCGTAAAAAACGAGAAGAAATACGAATATAGGAAGCACCAGATGGAGCCGTAATGGTATAGGTATAAAGATTTTCACCATTGACATAAGAATCTGACTCCCCATACTCCAACATGGAGCCACTGATAATATTTTTACTAGAGTTATAAAACCAGATACGAGTCCAAGGATGGGTTGTTCCAGAACCTGTTGTTTTGGTTAAATCTGCATGATAGGCATAGACATATTTTGTTCTAGCAGTAACAGAAATGTATTCGGATGTCATTACATCGTATTCGTTTGTCTTTGTAAGTGCACCTGATGTTTTATGCAAATAACCACGCTCTGCTTTCATCATGCTCATCAGATTGACATTGGCACGATAATTGATTGGTTGTGGAATAAAATGATCAAACCACTGGTATTCCCCGCTCTTATCTTGTGAATGACCAAAGATATAAGTAGTCCAACCATTGGTGACTGTAAAACTTGCACCTGTTTTTGATTCTGGATCTTTGAATTCATATCCATCTGCAAGCGCACTACCTTCTCCCGCTACCTTTTTTGGACGATAATACACCACTTCATACGCATCATCTTCTACCCATTGTGCGGTTAGGGTAACGGTATTGCTATATTTGTATTGGGAACCGCCACTGAATTGGTCGTTTGCACCATTATAATCATTGTCATGATTACTAACCCATTTGCTGAATTTATAACCATTTTTTGTTGGTGTTGGGAGAGTCAATGAGGATCCAATATTAACCGTTGCACTGCTTGCTCCTGTTCCCCCATTCAATTTATACGTAATCGTCGCTTTGGTGACAGCGCTATTTCTAGACCATTCTGCGGTAAGGGTTGTATTAACATCTGCACCCCAGGCTTGTCCTGCCGCCCATAATGCCCCATTGTAATCGCTGTCTCTCCATCCTTTAAAGGTATAACCTGTTCGTTTTGGGGCTTCTCTTAAGTTGATATTGGTTCCATACCATTTCTCTTGTTGGTAGGTATAGTTACTATCAAAGTATCCCCCACTTAGTTTATATTTAATATAATAAATCTTATCCCAAACCGCACGAAGAGTTAAGTTCGAAGCGACTACAATTTGTTGACCTGCCGCAGCGTTTTGTCCCAATTGATCTCCCGTACTAGATTGGATGATGGTAAACCATCGAAATTTATACCCAGGACGTGTTGGCGTTATCAATTTAGAAGTACTTGGGTCTGCTGTATTATACGTTTGCGAATACGTGGTACTGTTGTTATATAGACCACCTGCTAAATCGTATTTGTAAATATAAGTAGCCAATTGATTTTTCACTCCTTTCTTGTTATTAAGAGGTTTCCCCTGTTCATAACGACATTTTAGATAATAATAACATTAGAAAGGAGCTTGATAACAGTGGCAACGACTTATTCCTATTATCTGAATTTTGATGCAAATGGTGGCACAAGTGCTCCGAGTCCTTATGTATATAAAGACGATATTTCTTATCGTCATCGATTTTCTATTCCTTATAAAGAACCCATTCGAAATGGATATCATTGCATCGGTTGGTCTACCAATCCATCTACCAATCAAGTAATGTATACAAAGGGAAGTTTTATTGATTGTCTTCCAGGAATAACTACTCTTTATGCCATATGGGAACAAGATGATTTTGATTGGGGAATTTTAAAGAAAATCAATGGACACTGGGAAATGATTGACACTGGTATGCTATTATAAGAGATGGTTATATATTATCTTCGTGAAAATTACAATAAAACGGAGGTAAATAATATGAAAGAATTAAACATTCGACTCACGAGTATAACAGAAGATGAAAAATATTATATCAAAGAGACACTAAAGGATTTGATTTCAATCACGAAAGAACGATTCGCTAAATGGAACGAAAAAAATACAATTAAGTATGACGATGAAACGCTCATTCAACTTATCACACATGATAAGATCCTTATCAATGAACTTATGATACACCGAAATGAGCAAGAGAAAATCTTTGCATACATACGCTCTCTCCAGTATTGGATTCCACACGGATTGATCCGAGAGATCGTTTCTTCTTGTACAGATCAATCTTCTACGGTGATGGGAAAGATTGTCTCGATCCAACGACCGCAATGTCTGTATCGAACAAACAATGAAATGAATCTTTACCATTATCAATATCGATTATCCGATCTATTTATCGATTATGACAAAATGACCGATCGAGTAATGATTACAACCAAGCGAACCAAAGAAAAATTTATTCCCGATTTTTTAAACAATGATCCAGAGTTAGAATTAGCCTATCTTGGACTGTATAAAAAAGAAATGCAACAAAATCAAATGATTCATGGAATAATAAAACAATTCCACCATATGAAAACAAGCAATCAATCCAAAGATCATTTTGAATTTGAAGGAATTTCTTTTGATTCTATATTTTTAGTTCTTTATCAAAATGGAACGTTGATAAAGAAAGATTATACCATTGATTTTATTCTTGCAAGCAAACGCTTGATAAGCCGAAGTGGTCATCTGATTAATAAATAAAAAGAATAACACTCCTGTAATGAAAAGTACAGGTCATGGCATAAGCATCCTTTTTGTTCGAGTTCATAATTTGAAACCTTCTTAATCTGATTGACTTGAATTAATCATTTGTATACCCCTATGTTGTGAACTGGGAAATTCATTTTACAATACATATCCCCTTAGGTTTCAAACCTAAGGGGATATCTTTATTCATCTACGGGTCTTGCAAAGACTTCCGTTATTTTTTGTACTGTCGTTTCTTCATCGACGTATGTGGTTGTTTTTACTTCTCTCCAGATATAATTATTATCCATGACAAACATTTCTACATTTCGTTTCCACAAATCAATATTATCCCATACTGCATATAGGGTAACATTTCCTTCCATTGTAAAAAGTTCTCCTGGATAAAATGCTGGATAATGAGTACTTGGATCCAATGCCCAACCGAGGAATACATAACCATCTCTTCTCGGGGCAACGAGTGGTATGAATACTTGCATTCCATAATATTTGGTAATATCTGCTGGTGCACCATATCCACCATTGGCATCAAAGTGAATGGTATAAGTTGTTAATTCCCATACAGCATAAAGCGTAATGTCTGCATCTTCTACGGTGATGTCTCCTGGCATATAAGCGATTTGCGTAATCAAAGGAGAACGACTCCATCCTTTGAACGTATAACCAAGACGAATTGGAATATACATGGTAATTTCCATTGGAATCCCTGCTTGTTTCCACTGGGTCATTGGTGCTTCGGTTCCACCGTTTGCATTATAGGAATAACGATAAACCAATCGTACCCATACTGGATAAAGCGTTACCGATTCATTCTTACTATACGTTGCACCATTTTCATACTCTACATCTTCCTCGGTTCCCGTATCGATTTTTTTGGTGGTCCATCCTAGGAATCCATAGTATTCTCGATATGGAATTTTGTTTGGAAGAATAATGTCTTGTCCATAATATTTTGTCATCGGGTTTGGTAAATTCGTAACATTATAGCCAAGACTTTCAAAGGTGATCGTATATGGTTTTGGAGAATAAACCGCATACAGAATCACTGATTCGTTTTTTGTATACAAATCACCGCTCTTATAAACAACTTCCGTACTATCTGGTACAATTGCCCATCCTAAGAAATCATACCCTTCTTTTTCTGGTTCTTCTGAATATAAGATCAAGTTTTCATCGTGCTTTTTCGATTGATGCGTTGGTGCATTCATGACACCACCATTTAACAAATAATCCACATCATAATACATCGGTGCCCATATTGCATACAACACAACGGTTGCATTCATCGTATAACTCCAACCTGGTTTGTAGGAAACGGTCTCTTTATTAAGACCCCAACCTAGGAAAGTATAACCCGTACGAACTGGAACTTGATCCGATAATTCGAGTTTTGCATCATGGAATTTTCGTTGTGGAGATGGTGCACCCGTTCCTCCATTTGCGTTATAACTGACAATATATTCGTTCGCTTTCCAAATGGCATACAAATCTAGATTTTCATTTACCGTAACGAGATCTCCAGGGAAATACTCTGCTTCCGTTGCATCAGGAGTTGTACCATATCCTACAAATCCATATCCAGATCGATATGGAATCATTCCATTTAAGAAGATATCCGTTCCGTAATATTTGGTTTGAGAGTTTGGAAGAGATACAATACCATCCGAATGGTAACGAATGGTGTAGGAGAATGCTTCAAATACACTAAATAAGAAAAGATCTTTGTTTATGGTATAAATATCTCCTGGCATATATTCCACTTTTCCTTGGTATGCGGTGGTACTCCACCCAAGGAAGGTATGCCCAGTCCATGTTGGTGTGGTTGTTCGTATTTTATAATCTTCGTTGTATCGTTTCTTATCGGACCAAACATCTGCATTCTCTCCATAAATATCATATGTAATATCATAAACCAGAATTTCCCAAATCGCATAAAGAGTAATATCCATATCCAATGTATACATATCTCCTGGAGAATAAGCCACAATTTGACCATCCCTTGTTGTACTCCACCCAATAAATCGATATCCATCCTTCATTGGTTTTTGGTTTGTTAATTGAATCGGAATTCCTTCTTTTTTTACCTGTGGGGTTGGTTCCGCATAGCCTGTATTGGCATCATATAATACAGTAAATGTCTTCTCTTTCCATACTGCATATAAGATCAATGAATTATTTTCCCGATATACATATTCGACATCTTTTTGATAAACGACTTCTCCATTTGGAATGATTGCCCATCCTTCAAAGGAATAACCTTCCCGAATTGGATATTCCATGGATAAGGTTAAATCAACTCCATAAAGTTTTTGTTGTGTCATTGGGGCATATTCTCCACCATTTGCCATATAGACAACAACATAAGTCATATGACTTAAAGAAGCATAGAAAGTACAATCATACTTTGGAAGGATTTTATGTCCTGGTTGATACATTACTTCTCCACCATCTACGATGCTCCATCCATTGAATAATTTTCCTTCTGGAATGTCTGTTGGAAGATTTTCTGGAAAGGTATATTCAATTCCGTATTTTACGCTTTCTCGATAAATTGCTAATAGATTATTCTTTCCATACCACTGGAAGGTATAGATGTATTGTTCTGGATCCCAGATACAATATAAATCAATACTCTTTTCAATTAATATTTCACTTCCTGCTGGAATTAACCCATTCTCTGAATAAGTATTCACATAAGAATAACCTCGAAAGATATATCCATCTCGAACAGGTCTTGTCACAGGGATTTGATAGGTTTCATGATACCCGCAAACCGTATTATCTGGTAAATATAAAACACCAGGAGTGATTCCTGTATCCGTATTTTTATGATACCGAATTTCATACATAATCGCAGTTAAAACTGGGTATAAAATAACATAGCGCTTGGAATCGTCACTATATTTATTCACCTGCCCAACTGGATAATCGATATTGGACGAATCTTTTTCTAGTTGCCACCCTAAAAAATCATATCCAGGAGTCTCAATTGGAGGTTGATCATAGAGGGTAATCGTTTCTCCATATTGTTTTCGTTGTAAATATGGAGGAAGTGGTTGTCCAATTTCATAATCTCCATCCATATCATAAATGATATAAATCATCTCGATTTCCCATACACTATAAAGGGTAAGTGGTGCATCGACACGATAATAATCTCCCGCAGTATAGGTCACAGATCCGTTTGGTTCTAATGCCCATCCAAGGAAGGTAAATCCTTCTTTATGCGGAATGGTTCCGATAATGGGATAATCAACTCCTTCATCCTTCCAGTCGATAATTTCCTCATTGTAATCATCATAATCAACCACGTAAGTAATTTGAAAAGATGGCTTCCATTGTGCAGTAAATACAATGTCTTGTAAAATATCAGATACTCCTACACCTGCATGATATTGCACAAGCGCACTTCCGGTATCTGCGGTATAATATAAGAATTGATAGCCTGCTCGTTGTGGTATGATATTTGGTAAAATGGTATTTCCACCGTGTGCTACTCGAATTGGAGCTGGTAGATCTGTAACAGGATCTGTAGTACCAGGTTCGAACGATAGAATATGGGTGTTAATTGCCCATACGGCATAAAGAATCAGATTGGATCGTTCGGATTTTAAAATGGATCCGATATTATATTGAATTTCTCCATCTGGTTCTGTTGCCCAACCAGTAAAGGTATAATTGGACAATGTTGGCGTTACATCTGGAATAATATAGGTACCCCAATAAAGCTTTATTCCGTCTTCTGGCATATTTTTTACCGTTGCTGTAACACCCTCTGGTACATTCGGATCATAGGAAATCGTAAAGGAATATTGTTCCCATTGTGCATAAAGATTAATGGATGCATCTTCTGTGTACAAATCACCTGGGTGATAAACCACATCTCCATCTTCTCGAATTGCCCAACCAAGGAATCGACATCCTTCTTTTACTGGAATGACAGAGGAAAGTTCAATCACATTTCCAGATATTTTTATTTGTGTATTTGGTCCTGTTGTTCCACCATTATAATAATAAAAAATATAATAATTTTTCGTTGTCCAAATGGCATTTAAAGTAATTGCATTATCCGCAGAATACACCGAACCTGGTTGATAGGTTACCGTTGTTCCAAGTAATTCCCCTTCCCATCGAAGAAACTCAAACCCAGGTCTTGTTGGTCGAATATTGGATAAGACCAAATTAATACCGTGAATCTTTTCTTGATTTTCTGGAAATGCAATTGCATTTGCTTTATTGGAATATTCTACCAAATAAGAAGCTCGTTCCCAAATACAATATAAAACTAGAGAAGAATAAATTGGAAACGACAATCCATTTTCAATTTGCGATGCAGGGTAAGAGACGTCTCCATATACGGAGGTTGCATAACCAGCAAATCGATACCCATACCGAGTTGGTAATGTTTTATTGATCGTATAAGTGTCCCCGTAATAGGCAACATCCTTATCTGGTAAGAACTCTACCTTATCACTTCCACTATTCTTATTATACATCACACTAAGAGATCGTTGCTTCCATACGGCTAGAAAGGTTGCATTTCGATCAAGGGTATACATATCCCCTGGTTGATAAATTTGATAATGTTCCGTATCAATTGGCTCATCTCGATTCTCCCACCCTGCGAAATCATAACCTTCCCGTTGCGGTACGTTTGAGTACAAGATAAGAGGAGTTTGCAATAATTTTGTTTGATCTTCCGGCATATTGGTTGGTGATCCATCACTTGTATAGTGAACGATGCAATAAGAACTTACATTGAATCCACCCGATGCGATATTGGAAAATGGAATAAATGCATCTGGTAACCATTCCTCGTCATCTTCATCCAATTCACATGTAATCATAACGGGATAATAAGGAATAAATCCTTCTGAACCATAAAATTGTGCAATTACCCACTCTTGGGTACAGATGTGATCAACGGTTGAATATGGATGATCTGCCATTGGATTTGCAAACAATTCTGGACGACTAAGGGTAATACGATCTCCAATCTGATAAATTACCCCATTATACGTCATTGATGTTGTAGGATTAATATCTCGATAACCCAAAGAACTTCACCTCCCTTCTAAATCTTAAAATAAATATCTCCAGGATGTCCAGATCCTGGATCTTCTGTACTTACAATCATATTCGCATCGTTTTTAAAGCGAATCCATTCGGACCATTGAAGACCAGAATAACTTCGAATATAAATAAAAGCTTCTTTACTCATCTCGATTACCACTTGTAAGCATTTGGACAAAACTTCTTCCACATTTTGTACGGGTGTTCCCATATTTAATACAAAGAATTTAAATCCCATTGTCGTTGGACAGTTGGTAAGATTTCCCACATTGTCATATGGGACGATTGCTTGATGAATATAGAAATAATTATTCAAATCCGTTCCATATGGAAGGGGATTGGATCCATATGGATGTCCATTCATAGATAAGCAAGTCGTTTCGATGAGATTTTTCAATAACGTAATATTTTCTCTTAGTGAAATTACCGTTTCATCAATGGCTTGATTTAAGATGTGAATACTCGCTGCATCTGCAACATAATATCCAGGATCGGTTACGTTCATGGAACCTGTTACCGATGTTTTCTTTACATAATAATCCAATTGATTTTCGATTAAATCGTCAAATAGATCGTTGATATTTTTATGAGCATAACGAAAAAAAGAACCAAGCTTATCGATATCTGTATTCGGTAGTGCCATTATTCACCACCCTCCTCTCCATCTGTGGTTGATTCATTTTCTTCTTCCTCTTCTTCTGGAGGATCGGTTTTTCTCTTTTTTGCAATTGCCATAATTGCATCATCGGTAAGTGTTAAAATATCAACTTCTTGTTCTTCAAGACGTTGATCAAAATTTTCTAATTTTTCTTCTAGTGTTGTATCTTCACTACAGAGTACTTCAGATGCAACCGTAGTTGGAATCAAAATTGTTTCATTCCCACTTGCATCGACATCTTTCCAAAATCCTTTTTTATAAACTTGTGTTGGCATCTTCTTCACCTACCTTTCTTATTCCGATGGAGTATTCCCTGTTAACTCATAGTCAACTTGTGCTTCTGCCTTTTTAATGATTTCCATTAATTCTTCTTCTGTAATGACATCTACTTCACTTTCCATTTGTAGATGATAGACTTTATCAATAAGATCTTTTACTACACTCTCAATCGATTTTGTTTCCTTACTTCCATCTTCTGGAGATTGATACTCCATTAGTACTAAAGAGGCAATTGTAGAAAACAAATATTGGGTTACCGTTTCCGTTTCTGGATCATAGTGAGTAAAATCCATTTTAATATATTTATTCGGAGTAAAGTCATTTGTTTCCGTTACACTATCAGGCATAAACAAAGTCCTCCTTTCACTAACACTCAACATGTTTGAATCGTCGTTTCTTATGCTTGATCTTTCTCATATCACTCATAGGATTCATTAGCTGATTGTTTTTTGAGGGTAGAGAATACAAAAAAAGAAGGGTAGAGGAAATCTCTATTCTAAAAACTTATTTTTTACAAAAAAAAAACAGAAGAGGGAGATTAATCTCCCTCTTCAATACAGAATGCCCAGTCGCATAACTGGGCGCAAGCACGACCTGGAGGTGTCCCAGGACAACCCTCACAAGTCATGTTACAGGTTGGAAGACCGATGGTACCATCATTATTAATTTGATGATAGCGACCTTTTACGGTCTTTCCATTGACGAGTTGAACGGTGAAGAACCCATCATCGTCCATAAATGTTCCTGGACGAGATGGTAAAATTTCTTCGGATTTTAATATTCTTAACATAGTAAATTTCCCCTAACTATCTTTTTATTTCGTTAGGGTACTTCCTCCTTTTTTTTATTTTTTATTCTATTAAAT
>ERZ1090881.274-NODE-274-length-25152-cov-22.226322_pt1 | contig 25152 bp, 38 predicted proteins | sample MGYA00478470_ERZ1090881 | MGnify/ENA primary metagenome ERZ1090881 (study PRJEB33644, sample SAMEA5815736) | chicken gut metagenome | biome: Chicken; feature: Gastrointestinal Tract; material: Caecum | place: Ireland | collected 2019-01-01 | study: A study of the...
GCGAGGGGTGCAGCTTCGGCGAGGGGTGCAGCTTCGGCGAGGGGTGCAGCTTCGGCGAGGGGTGCAGCTTCGGTGAGTGGTGCAGCTTCGGTGAGTGGTGCAGATTCGGTGAGTGGTGCAGCTTCGGTGAGAGGTGCAGCTTCGGCGAGGAGTGCAGATTCGGTGAGAGGTGCAGCTTCGGCGAGGAGTGCAGATTCGGCAAGGAGTGCATTTGTGAATTTGGGAAATTCCAGAAGCTGGCAACGGTCGGTGGATTTGGCAGTAAAGCCCGCACAACGTACTTCTTCCTGCTGGATGATGGCAGCGTATCCGTGCGGTGTGGATGCTTTGCCGGGACACTGGAAGAATGGGAAACCAAAGTCAAGGATACGCACGGCGATTCAGCTTTTGCAAAGTCGTATCTGCTGGCCGGGCAGGCGGTGAGGGCGTTATGGGAGATAGGATAAGCCGCGATTACGCCTACTATCGCCAAGCCATTCTCGACAGCGAGCCGGACATGATAGGATACATCATCAACCGGGCGGCAAGCGAGAAAAAACTCACCTTCCGCCAGTTTTGTGAGCTGGCAAAGCTGGCGGAGTGGGAAAAGAAATTCAAGGAGGGATCAAAAAGATGAAAAAGACAAGGGCACCTAAGCCTATATGGACAAAGGCTATCTGCGACGACAACGAGCTGCCCGCCCGCTGTACGGTGGAGATCGCCGCGCTTTATCTTCGGTGCTCACAGGTGATGGTGAATAAGTGGCTCAAAGAGGGAAAGCTGAAAGGCTTTAAACTCGGATCATCGTGGCGGATAACCAAAGAAGATCTTATCGCGTACAGAGGTGATTCCGCTTGATAGAGCCTCTCAGCCCGTGGTTTTACCTTGCAGGCGTCGCGCTTGCGACAGTGATGATATATCTGGCAAGAAAATTTTCGTGAAAGGAGAGATAACCATGACAAACGAGCATAAAAAAATTGCCCCCAGCGCGCCAACGCCGGAAGGCAAAAAAGGAAAATTCATTCAAAATTATTATACCAGACTTTTCACCGGATTGCAACGTTATCGCGTCGCGTGCGGGAAAAAAGGGCCGGCCTTTCAGTAAGGCGGCTCAGAAATAAAAAATCAGGAGGAAATCGAAATGTCAGAGACTTTGAAAAAGACTTCCAATATCGCGGAGCTGTCCCGCGAGATGGTAGACAGCGTACAGGCTAAAATCGTTGAGATGCAGGAGGCAGGGAGCATCAATTTCCCGCCGCATTACAGCGTCGCGAACGCGCTCCGCTCCGCATGGCTGCAAATCCAGCAGACAACGGACATTTCCGGGCGTCCTGCGCTTGACGTGTGCACGCGGGAGAGCGTCGCAAATGCTCTTTTGAACACGGTGATTCAGGGCCTTTCCCCCGCAAAAAAGCAGATTTACTACATCGTGTACAAGGATAAATTGCAAGCTCAGCGGTCGTACTTCGGCACAGTCGCGGCGACGAAAAGGATCCCCGGCGTAAAAGATGTCTGGGCGGATGTTGTGTACGAGGGTGACGAATTTCAGAGCGAAAAAATCCGCGGCGGCTGGCGCGTCGTAAAGCACACCTCGACACCGGAGAATATCGATCCGGAAAAAATCCGCTACGCCTACGCCGTCATCGAGCACGACGACGGCACGGAGTACACGGAGATCATGACGTGGGGACAAATTCAAGAGTCGTGGGCAAAGTCGCGCAGTAAAGATCAGTCTGTACATAAAGAATTTCCTGACCAGATGGCGAAACGCACCGTGATTAACCGCGCCTGCAAGATGTATTTCAACACGTCCGATGATTCCGACATGCTGATTGAAGCCTTTAACGAGACGGGCGAGCAGTACGACAACAGCGCCGCGGCCATGCCCCATAAAAGCGAGAAGCTCGACGCTCTTAACGCGGAACTGGGCGCGGAGGTGATCGACGATGACTGACCGGGAAGAAGCCCTCGAAAAATACGGTTTCATCCTCACCGACGAGAACTACTACTCGCGGGAAGCCGACATTTTCTATATGTCGTGCTCGCAGTTTCAGGCGTTTGAAAAGTGCGAGGCTGCGGAGATCGCCAAGCTGCGCGGCCTCTGGAAACCGCAGGGTTCCTCGGACGCATTGTTTCAGGGGCAGTACTTTCATAGCTTTTTTGAGAGCGAGGAAGCTTTTAAAAGCTTTTGCGACGCAGGATTTGAAAAGATTTTCAAGACTAAAACCACAAAATCCAGAGGGCTTGAAATCGTCGGCAAGTACGCGCCGTTTGAGCGGCTGGACGAAATGATCCGCGTGGTACAGGATGATCCGCTGATTTCCAGAATTATCAGCTGGCCGGGACAAAACGAACTCCCCATGACGGGCACTATCGGTGGAATCCCGTGGCGCATGAAGATGGACAAGTACTGCCCGGATACGCGCCGGATCATCGACTACAAGACCTCGGCAAACTTGCACGAGCTGTACTACAATGTCCAGACAAAGGAGCGCCAGACCTTTATTGAGGAATATGGATACATGATGCGCGCCGCTGTATATGGGGAGATAGAGCGTCAGACACGCGGCGCGGATGGATTCCCCTCGTTTATCATCATCGGGGTATCGAAGCAGGACCCGCCGGACAAGGAGGTGATCCTGCTCGATGATCCCACACGCTGGGCCTACGAGCTGGAAATCGTATCGCAGAAAATCCCGCATATCCAGCGGCTGAAAGAGGGCGTGGAAAACCCCAGAAGATGCGGACAGTGCGAATACTGCCGCGCGACAAAGAAACTCAAGCGGATCAAGTCCTATACCGACCTTATGCCGGAATACTGGAACGATCCGGACGTAGTGGAGTATGACGACTATGGTGGAACGTCTGTATTTGATACACTCGACGCGCGGATTTGACGGGTGTCCCGCCTGCGGACAGTATGTCATCTGGCGCAAAATCGGGGATCGGAAGTATGTGCCGTGCGATAAAGAGCCAGTCATGTGCTATCAGGACCCGGGCGCGTTTATGCGCGTCGTGAAAAAGGGAGAGCTTCTCTCAAACGTGCAAATCATCAGTCAGAAAAATATCGGGGATGTAGTGGGAAAGAAAGTCTTTTATGCTTTACAGCCTCATGTCTTTACCTGCCCCTGCATCCCCCACAGGGGGAAAAATTATGATTAACGCAGCTGTTATTATGGGACGCCTCACAGCAGATCCAGAGCTGCGCCAGACACAAAGCGGAATCTCTGTAACGCGCTTTTCCGTCGCGGTGGAGCGGCCGTACTCCAAAGACGGAGAGCGACAGACAGATTTCCTGGATGTAGTCGCATGGCGCAATACGGCAGACTTTGTATGTCGCTACTTCGTCAAAGGACAGATGATCGCGATTTCCGGGTCTATCCAAGCCCGGACATATACGGACAGGGATGGGAACAGGCGCAAGTCCGTGGAAATCGTCGCTGACGGCGTTTCTTTCTGCGAAGACAAGCCGGAGCGCAAGGCGCAGACCTATGATGCTGAGCCTGTAAGCGCAGAACCGGCAAAGCCTCCGGAAAAGCCTGAGCCGCGATACCAGCAGCAGAGTATGGATGACTTTGTAGACGTTCCTATGTCAGACGACGATCTGCCGTTTTAACGGATAGGATAGGTGAAAAAACATGAGTGACAGGATCTTTCTCAAACTCTTTGTGGACTGTTTGGAAAAGTACCAGAAACTCAACGATACCGAGTTCGGAAGACTGGTGAGAGCTGCCCTGCGTTATAAAGCAACGGGAGCAGAGCCGGACGACCTGGGTCGGGAGGCGTTGCTGTGGGATGGTATGCGGCTGGACATAGACAGAGATAACGAGAGATACGCTGAAATCGTAGAAAATCGCTCAGAATCCGGGAAAAAAGGTGCACAAGCACGATGGCAAAACCATAAATCCGATAGCAAAAATAGCAAATGCCATTTGCCATATGGCAAAAATGCCTATGACAAAGAAAAAGACAAAGACAAAGAAGAAGACAAAGATAAAGACAAAGAAAAAGAAAAAATAATCCCCCCTAAATCCCCCCAGGGGGACTTACAGGGGGAGCTGTCGAAATCGTCTTTGTCAGATGATGTGAAATCTGCCCTTTCAGAATGGCTCGATTATAAGCGGGAGCGTAAAGAAAAATATACGCTGACAGGCTGGAAAAAACTGCTTACGATCACCGCCAGACAAATCGAGAATCACCGGGAATCCGATGTGATCGCGCTGATCGAGGAGTCTATGGCAAACGGGTGGCAGGGGATCATCTGGGACAGGCTAAAACGCGGTGAGCGGCAAAACAGAACGGATGCTGCCCCCGATCCCGCTCCTACGCCGGAGTACATCCCACCTATGCCTGAGATGGATGAGCACCGCATACTGCTCGACCCTGACAAGCCTTTTAACCTCGACGATTATCTGCCATGAGCGTGGAAGCAGAAATGAGCGTGCTTGGCTGCATGGTGCTTGATGAGGAATGCGCCCGCAGCGGTGTCGACGCTCTGGGGGAAGAAATGTTCTCACATCCCACAACGCGGCGCATCTTCCGGACGATCCTTGACCAGTACTGGAAAGGACTTCCTGTAGATGGTGTGACAATCTCACAAATCTTGGACGGAGAGGACAAAAAAACGGTGGTAAAGCTGGCCGATTATGTCCCAACCATCCGGCATTTTGATGAGTATGTGAGGATCGTCCGCGATGATTGGCAAAATCGGGAAATGCAGAAATGGCTGGCGGAATTTCTGATGACCATCCCCGGAGCGAGCGCACAGAGGAACATCGACGCTTTGCAGGATTTTCTGGAGAAGCAGAAAGAAACGGCGCATACAAAAAGTGCGGCATCTTTTGCGGAGACAGCGCAGGAATTGTCCAAATGGCTGCGCGAGGGAAAAGACACATTTACGATTCCCAGCGCATACAGGGCGCTTGACGGTGCACTGGGCGGTTTTATGCGAAAAACGTATGCCGCTATCGGGGCGCGTCCTGGCGGAGGAAAAACGGATTTTGCTGTCAATCTTCTTTTGCGGATGATGAAGCGCGGGCACAAAATCCTGTATTTTTCGCTCGAAATGCCGCGTCTCGAACTGATGCAGCGCGTCGCGTCGAATATCACGAAGATTGACGGATCCCGGATACGGGATAAAAGGCTGGATGAACAGGAACTGCAAACGGTAGAATCTCTGATATCCGCTCTCGACAAGGACAACCGCGTCAGCTTTCTCGATGACGCCCGGATGACGGTAAAAGATATCAGGCACTTCATCAAGATAATCCGTCCAGATGTGGTTTTTATAGACCACATCGGCCTGATCCAGCGTCCGGACACGCAGAACGCCTACCGCGAACTGGGAAAAATTAGCAATGAACTGAAAAGGATCGCCAAAGAATATGACCTTGCAATGATAAATTTGGTGCAGCTCAACCGCGCTCTGGAATCCCGCAAGGATAAAGAACCGCAGCTTTCGGACCTTCGAGAAAGCGGAGACATCGAACAGGACGCGGACTACGTGATGTTCATCCAGCCGGATGAGGATATGTCGAAAATCAATCTCAGCGGAAATGGCTGGGTGGACGCTTCACTGTATCTGCGAAAAAACCGCCATGGCAAGCCGGGGATTTTCCGGTTCCACTGGCAGCCGCAGTACCATACTTACACGGAGGTGGAGAAAAATTTTGAGTAAAACAGAGGATTTAATCCGGCAAAATAGAGAGCTTTTTGAGCTGGTGGCGAAACTGGCAAGAAGTAAAATGAGCGATGACCCGTGGCCCGCATATGAATGGGGGAAAAGTATTATCGACATTGCGGCGGATGGGGATCCCGAGGCATATTGTTACGGAATCAATCGACTGGTGGAAGTGATGGAAATATGAAGTCAATTACCTTTACCATCCCATATCCCAGATGCAAGGGATTTTCAAAGCTGTACAGTCTGAACGCGATATACGCGGGCAAAAGCCCGTGGCAGCGGCGGCGGGATGCGGAGTTTTGGCATAACCTCACCCGCGCCAGTCTGGCAAAGCAGGGAATCCGCAGAGGGCCTTTTTCAAGGCCAGTGGAAATCATTTTCCTGTGGAATGACCGCCTTGACTGCTCCAATCACGCGTACATAGCCAAAATGATAGAGGACGCGCTTCGGGGACATCTCATCGCGGACGATTCCCGGAAGTATGTGCGAAGAATCGTGCACGAATTTCACGAGGATCGGGAAATCCGTGTGATAGTGAGGGAAAGCAATGGCAAAGATTGAGTTATATCATGATAATTTTCAAAATTACAAGCGGTATAACATCCCAAAAGCGCAGCTTGTAATCGCAGATATCCCCTACAATTTGGGGGTGAACGCTTATGCCAGCAATCCAGCATGGTATATAGACGGAGATAATAAAAACGGGGAAAGCCAAAAGGCAGGAAAAGCATTTTTCAATACAGATGTGAATTTCAAAATCGCTGAGTATATGCACTTTTGCAGTAAACTTCTCAAAAAAGAACCCAAAGAAAGAAATCAAGCTCCCGCTATGATTGTATTTTGTGCTTTTGATCAGGACGCGCTTGTTGTCGAGTACGGGAAAAAATATGGGTTCAAGCACCATTATCCTATATTTTTTATTAAAAATTATTCAGCACAGGTGCTAAAAGCAAATATGAAAATTGTAGGTGCGACAGAACACGCGATTGTATTATACCGGGATAAACTTCCGAAATTCCGAAATGGTGGGAAAATGGTATTTGACTGGATGGAGTGGAGAAGAGATAGCAAAGAAATACCTAAAATTCATCCAACCCAAAAGCCTATAAATCTTCTCAAAAAGCTTATCGAAATATTCACGGATCCTGGTGACATTGTGATAGATCCTTGCCCCGGCAGTGGTTCTACTCTATATGCAGCTTATGAGTTAGGGAGGCATTCATATGGGTTCGAAGTTGATAAAGCCATATATGAAGAAGCAATGCAAAAAATGATTTTGCCGCTATTTAATCGAAGTGAGCAAATTCGGCTAAGCGTATGAGGTGGGTAGAATGAACGCCAGAATCCCGCCGGGAAACCGGGAAATCGCCTATGCCGATCTCCGCGCAGGAAGATATATAAGGAGAAGATTTTCATGACAAGAAAAGAGCTTTTAGCAAAAGCCAAACCCATCCTTTTTAATACAGAAATGGTAAAAGCCATACTGGAAGGGAGAAAAACTGTTACGCGGCGCGCTGCGTTTCCGGCCGATGTTTTCCGGGAATTTCACACATCACTGTATCCGGATGGATGGTGGTTTCGCGGAAGGGTATTCCGGGATCGGCCGAGCGCCGAACGTTATTTGCTGCATACAGGAAAGATGTGCAAATACGCGCGAGGCGATATTCTGTATGTGCGGGAAACGTGGACCCGTCTTCCTGAGACTTCGGACGGTCACTTTCGTCCCAAAGGAGTGTACTACTATAAAGCCGGAGAAGATTTGCGCCCAGAGAAATATCAGGAGAATGGATGGCGTCCCTCTATCCATATGCCGAAGGAGGCTGCGCGGCTGTTCTTGCGGGTGACAGAAGTACGGGCAGAAAGGCTTCAAGATATCACTGAAAAACAGGCGGTATCGGAAGGGCTTGAGCCTGTCCTGTGTTCTAACTGCGACGGTTATGGATGCTCCGACTGTGTTGGTTCGGGGTGCAGAGAACCCGCTCTAGTAGGATTTTGTGATGTTTGGAACAGTACCATCAAGCCCGCTGACCGCGCTCTATACGGCTGGGATGCCAATCCGTGGGTATGGGTGATAAGCTTTGAAAGGATGTGCAGTGATGAACGTACATAGACCGGAGAAAAAAGGATGACAAGGAGCGTGATTTATAATGGCGGTGTCCAATACAAAAGGTTTTAGAACGCGGAATCTTCGGTATAAGCGATCCGCTCTCGCGTCTATGGGATATGGAGAAATCGAACGGGAACTGAGCGAGATCATAGAAGCGTGTGACGATATCAGATGGTTTCAGGACGACGAGGAAACGCTTCTGAACTCCCTTGACGGCGACGAAGAAGCGGCGTACGAATTCCAGATGATGTTTTCAGATCTAAGCGTAAAAGCGGAGCAGCTATATGACGCGCTCCTGCGCTGTGATGCTGAGGAAGAATACGATATTTGTACAGTTGCGCTGATTGGAAACAGGTATCAATGCGTAGGGTTCGATATGATTGAGGAAGATTATTACAGCCTTACTTCCTACGAAAGAGAGCTTGCCTGCACAGAAGCCGGGAAACGCCTGATGCGCTATACAAAAACGGAGATGATTTCTATCATCGGGCAGTGCGTCGGCATTCTGGTGGCGTTTCTGGATCTCAGGCAGTCCTATGACTATCTGAAAGCCACGTTCGACATTTTGCGGGATGAAAATACTTCCCTATTGCAGACGGTCCGACAGATCGACGAGTTATACGAGCGCGCGGCAGAAGTCGAATTTCGCTCTTGGAAAAAGGAGTCGCATCAGTTTGACACCCTCTTGCAAACGCTCCCGGAGCGTGTCTGGCTAGAATAGGGAGGACTTATGGAAGAAATGAGTGGTGAGCCATGATGACGCATTTATCGCTGTTTTCCGGTATTGGCGGCTTGGATTTGGCGGCAGAAATGGCCGGATTTACAACCGTAGGACAGTGCGAATGGGCGGATTACCCCACAAAAGTTCTGGAAAAACACTGGCCGGATGTGCCGCGCTGGAAGGATATTCGCACATTGACAAAGGAGAATTTTTATGAGCGGACAGAAATGCGAACAGTTGACGTTATTTCCGGAGGATTCCCCTGCCAGCCCTTTTCCGTTGCCGGGAAGCGCAGAGGCAAAGATGATGACCGTTACCTCTGGCCGGAAATGCTGCGCGTTATTGAAGAAATCAGACCCGGTTGGGTTGTTGGCGAAAATGTTGCTGGAATCGTCAATATGGTGCTCGACCAGGTGTACGCTGATCTGGAAAACGAAGGTTACACCGTCCAGGCGTTTATTATTCCGGCTGCGGGTGTCGGTGCCCCGCATAGGCGCGACCGATGCGCCATCATCGCATCCAGAACCGCTGCTGTGGAAAACGCCGATTGCTTCAGACGCAGCAAATCGGACGTTTTATCGGAACAGCCGCGGCGAACCGAATCTGAGCGGAATGGTGAAATTGTGGCCGACGCCGAAAGCATCCGACAGCAAGGGCAGTGGAACGGCTGGCAGCAGGAGCGCGGAGCACGATTTGAAGCACGGCAATCTGAACGATCAGATCGCGTTTCTATTCCCTACGCCGACGACAGGGGCGGGACTCTGCGGAGGCACAGGAAACTATCGGCAACTGAAAGCACTGGAAAATATGGGGAAGATCACACCGGAGGAACGCAGGAATATGGCGGCGGGAAACGGCGCCCAGCTCAATCCGGACTGGGTGGAATGGCTGATGGGATTTCCGATTGGCTGGACAGAGGTATGAGCGCGCCGGGATACTGGCTGCCAGAACCGGATGGCGTTCCGCGGATTGCATCCGGGATTAAAGACCGTGCAGGTCGTCTGAAGTGTCTCGGAAACGCCGTAGTCCCGCAACAGTTTTACCCGATTTTTGAGGCGATCGCCGCCGTGATGGCGGAACAGTGGGCTAGGAGGGCTTATGACAAAAGAAGAAATCATCACCCAGCTTGAAGATCTGGCGCGCGACGCAAAGGGAGGGATCGATCCCGAGGATCCGGAGGATGTTTTCCGGAAGGACTATGAAGCTCTAACAGAGGCGGTGAAAATTCTAAAAGAGGCGAGGCACGGAAAGTGGGGCCAAGATGGATTTGGAGGAATAAGTATGACGATCAATGAATTATATAGTAAGTTGCAGATTCGATCTCCAATGAAAATTCTTAGCGCATATAATGGGAGAGTGATTTGCTATAACTTTAACCCCAATAAAGAAGAACACAAAAAATTGGGAGAACGCCAGATTCTGGATATTTGGGCTGAAATGAGAGTAACTCAGAATGCTGGATTTGGAAACCGTGCAGATGTTATCATATGCGCTTATGCTGATGGATTCCAAGAATATGAAAAAGCTCTTAAGGAGGCCCAATCATGACAAGAGAAGAAGCAATTAAACACTTGCAAAATGATTGTTTTCTTTCTATTGGAGGACAACTGTGTATTGATGAATACAAAAAAGACGCATTTTTAGATGCTGTTGAAATGGGGGTTGAAGCCCTCTACCCCATCAGCCGGGAGCAGGTGGAGAAGGTGTTTCCGGGATGTCAGTCATGCAAAAGCTGCCGGAGCTGTGTGTTTAGTATCCATCAATTGAGGGATCAGCCTTGCAAAAAATGCGACCCGAACGCAGAATGTGCACTTACTGAGTACAAGCCCAGTAATTTTTGCCCTATCTGCGGAAAGCCCCTTACGGACGAGGCTGTGCAGATGGTGATGCAGAGATTGGAGGCGCTGCATGGGAAAACTTGATCCAAGACCGCTGGAGGACTTCTCCATGCGGACCATGCTCCAGCGTGGCGGCCAGAAGTCCAACATTCCTATGCTACGGGAGTTGGTTGGCCAGTGGGTGCAGATGACTACCCAAAAGACAGCAGGACAGCGGGGCGGGAAAGACCTGCCATTTGACATCTTGGAGCGCATCAAAATGGGCATCCTCTGCGAGGCTGTGGCCCTGGTGCTGTCGGGGGATTTAGACAGATTGGAGGCGCTGAAAGATGGCAAGGATGATTGACGGGAGAAAATCATGCCAAAAGCGATCAAGATAACGTATAGAGGCGAGACGCACACCATCCGGAAATGGTCGGAAATCCTTAAAATTCCAGCAAGTACCATAAAAGGCCGCTATATGGCAGGGGTACCTATCGACCAACCACAGAGGAAAAAGATCATTTTGGAGTACGGCGGAGAATCTCATACCATAAAGGAATGGTCAGAAATTACGGGTCTGGATCCGGGGACGATCCTCAAAAGGATAGAAGCTGGATGGACGCCGGAACGGGCATTATCACCAGTCCCGGAGAAGTATACACGCAAAAAGGCAGCACATCATAGGGAAAATTCTCTCTGCTGGGGCTGCAAAAACGCAGTGCCGAACCACCTACGCGGGATAGGGTGCGAGTGGTCGATAGACTATCATCCCGTGCCCGGGTGGAAAGCGGAAATGAGGGAACGCACGAGTTTGAAGGGCAGCTATTTTGTCTTTAAGTGCCCAAAGTTTGAAAAGGGGTGATACTATGACCTTTGACGAACTCAAAAAGAGGCTAAGCGGCAGGGATACAATCTCATCAAAATCAAGCCAAGAGAAAAATTCCTGCCGTGCACCTGTGGAGCCAAACGGCATCAGTGGCATAACTATGTAGACGGAAGGTCTGTTATTTGCAAAAGATGCGGAAAGGAATCTCCAATTGTGCCTAAAAGCAGCACCGATAACGAGGTGATCGCCGCATGGAACCGGATGATAGAGGAGGAACGACGTTGACGGCGAAAGAATTTTTGAAGCAGTATCAGCAGATCAATCGGGAAATTGACGCGATTTTAGAGGATGCGTCTAATCTGAGAAATTTAGCCTTAAAGACCACACAGTCACTTAATCCAGACAAAGTGCAGACACAATCATCCAGCAGAATCGAAACCATCATTTCAAAAGTAGTAGATATGGAAAATGCTGCGGATGAAAAAATTGATAAACTCAAGAAACTGAAAGATGAGATTATCAAAGTTATAGCGGAAATCCCAGATGCGACTTGCCAAAACGTTCTGTTTCGACGCTATATCTGCGGACACACATGGGAAAGAATTGCAGTCGATATGAACTATAACTATCGCTGGGTGCTACGGCTTCATGGTCGTGGGCTGTCTATGATAAGCAAAGAGGCCATAGAAAGCCACACCAAAAACGTGATATGATTATACTTAGAAAAGAATCAAGGCGGGGTTCCTCCTGCTCTGCCTTGATTCGACATTCCGACGGAAAACGGCCCCGCCGATAAAGGGGTGCGGAAGTGTCGGAATAGGAAATATCAAGCCGCTCCGATGTGCGCCGGGGCGGCTTTACTTTTGAAAAGGTGGTGAGCATGTTGTGGCAAAAGGAAAATACCTGCGGTGGCTTGAGCCTGACGGACTCACACTTTTGGAAGGTTGGTCCCGTGATGGGCTTACACTTGAGCAAATTGCCCATAATATGGGTGTGGCAGATTCTACATTACGCAAGTGGAAAGGCGAGTACGAGACGATTTCAGCGGCCCTAAAAAAGGGAAAGGAAATCGTAGATTATGAGGTTGAAAACGCGCTTTTGACCGCCGCTTTAGAGGGAAACACTACCGCACAGATCTTCTGGCTCAAGAACCGCAAGCCCGACAGATGGCGTGAAAAGCCGCCGGAAAAGAAGCAGGATGAAAAAGCACCTGACAATTTCATAGAAGCTTTAAACGAAACCGCTGGAAAGGATTGGAAAAAAGATGATTCAGAAATCATTTGAATTCAAGCCTTTTTCACAGAAACAGCGGATGCTTTTAAACTGGTGGACTGATGGAAGCCCTGTCCGGGATTATAACGGAATTATCGCGGATGGCGCGATAAGAAGCGGAAAAACCCTTGCGATGTCGCTTTCCTTTGTAATGTGGGCGATGGCCCGATTCAACGGGCAGAATTTTGCCATGTGTGGCAAAACAGTGGGTAGCTTCCGGCGCAACGTTTTATCCACCCTCAAGCTAATGGCGGAAAGCCGCGGCTATCAGGTGGAGGACAGACGCAGTGAAAATCTAGTGATTTTTTCAAGCGGCGACATCGTCAATTACTTTTATATTTTCGGCGGGCGAGATGAGCGTTCGCAAGACCTGATCCAAGGTGTGACGCTGGCAGGGGTGCTGTTTGACGAAGTAGCCTTGATGCCGGAATCCTTTGTGAATCAGGCTACAGGGCGTTGCTCCGTCGAAGGGTCAAAGATGTGGTTCAACTGCAACCCAGGCGGGCCTATGCACTGGTTCAAGGTGAAATGGATAGACACCGGGCACGAAAAAAAGCTTCTGTATTTACATTTCACGATGGACGATAATCTAAGCTTGTCGGAGGACATAAAAGAGCGCTACCGCGGCATGTATGCCGGCGTCTTTTTCCTGCGCTATATCAAGGGGCTTTGGAAAGCTGCAGAGGGGTTGATCTATACGATGGTTACTGAGGATAACTTTTATACAGATGAGCAATTCCCCGCCCATATTAAAAGCACCGGGAAGCGTGTTATCGCAGTGGACTATGGCACCACAAACCCGTGTGTTTTCCTAGACATCTGGGACGATGGGCAAACTGTGTGGGTACATCGGGAATGGCGCTGGGACAGCCGCTCCGAAGAAGCACAAAGAAGCACCCAACCGCAAAAAACGGACGCGCAGTATGCGGACGCGATGGCGGAATTTATGGGAAGCAGGCCGGACGAACAATGTAAAATCATTATCGATCCATCAGCGGCATCCTTTATTCAGGAACTTCGGGCGCGTGGATATTATGTGAAACCCGCCGAAAACGACGTTTTGGACGGGATCCGCGTGACGGGTTCTCTGCTGGCGAAAAAACAGATAAAAATTAATCGAGCGTGCAAAGGTTTGATTTCAGAACTTCAAAGCTATGTATGGGACGATAAAGCCGCAGAGCGTGGCGAAGAAAAACCGGTGAAACAGCAGGATCATGGTCCTGATGCGCTTCGCTACTACTGCGAAACGGACATCCCGAAATGGAGGCGTTCTATCTAATGGCAAAGAAAAGGCGGGTGCAGCCCGCAAAACAGAATACAGCTAAAGCCATTCCTACGTCGGACGCGTTCTCCAATCCCGCCGCCCGGACAGGCTTTGGCACTATGGATTTGATGCAGGCGACATCCTATCCCCTCACCCGCCTGACGCAAAATTACCAGCTTCTTACAAGTCTATACCGCAATAACTGGATTGTACAGAACATTGTCACGACAATCCCAAACGATATTGTAAAAAAATGGTTCACTATAAAATCCAGCATTGCCCCTGAGTATCTCAACAAAATGGCGTGTTTGGAACGCCAGACGCAGATTAGGCAGAAGGTTCTTTCCGGAATGTACTGGGGCAGACTGTACGGCGGCGCCGCCGGGGTGATTCTTATTAGAGGGCAGAACGATTTAAGCGCCCCGCTCGACTTAGAGACTATCATGCCGGACAGTTTCCTTGGGCTTATGATCTTAGACCGCTGGAACGGTGTTTTTCCGGGCGGAGAGCTTGTCACAGACCCGGCGGATCCGGATTTTGGCCTGCCTGCCTACTATGCAATCCGCAACGTGGAAAACGATGCTATGGCGGCAAATGTGCATCACAGCAGGATTATACGCTTTACAGGCCGCGAATTGCCGTGGATGGAGCAAATCACAGAGTTGTACTGGGGCGAATCTGAGATAGAAGCAGTGTACAACGAGGTGGTGCGCCGCGATAATGTCGCCGCCAATATTGCGGGGTTGACCTTTAGGGCCAATGTCAACACGATGGAAACAGACGGCCTTGATCAGATGCTGGGCATGGCCAATGTGGAAATGCAGCGTCGCTTTTGGAATGTCCTTGCGGCGCAGTCTATGATGGAAAGCAATTTCGGAATAAGACTTATTAACAAGGGCGACGCAATCCACAACACGCAGTACAGTTTCGGCGGCTTGCCAGAAGTATATGACCGTATCATGATGGATGTCGCAGGTGCGGCGCGTACGCCGGTCACAAAGCTTTTTGGCCGCTCCCCTGCTGGAATGAACGCGACAGGCGAAAGCGATATGCAAAACTACTATGACTATGTAGATGGTATCCGAGAGACGAATTTCCGCCCGATTGTCGAGCGGCTCTTGCCTGTGATGGCGCTGTCCGCATGGGGAGAAATCCCGGATGACCTTGACATCGACTTCCCGCCAATGTGGACACCCGATGCAAGAGAAAACGCCGAAATAGTATTGAAAAAGGCTCAGGCTATCCGCGACACCTTCCAAGCCGGACTTATGCAGGCAGACACCGCACAAAAGGAACTTAAAATGCTTTCAGAAGAAACAGGCGTTTTTGGAAGCCTTACAGATGAAGAAATTGCCACCAACGCCGGAAAAACGTATCAGGATGTAACTGCGCTGCATGATCCGACTATGGGATACAGGACAGGTGAGCTGAATGCCAACATTGAAACAAACAACACCTGAAAAACTTCTAGAAACGCTCATAAGAATATACTTAAAGGCTGAAACGGACATTATCAATGAAATTGGCCGTTTGCGATCGCAGGGGTTAGTCGACTACCATGTCCTTGCCGCTCTCCAACGCGTGCAGGAAATCCTTAGAAAAATGGAATCCGACTGCTGGGAATATGTTCCTCGGATGGTGGAAAATCAATTTTATGTCAATCATCCGGAAGCACGGAGAATCCCGGAATCGATAGCCAAGCATATCGCGGGGTACGCCAACGCGTCAGCTTTGACGGGCGAGGAAATGAGCATCGTTCAAATCCTCGTTAATAATTTGATGGGAGAAATCACCGATGCGGAAATGACGGTAACAGCATCCTTGCAGAGCGCACTTGTAGGCCGCATAGAACCAGATGTATACCGGCATGTGGGGCTGGAACAGGTTGCAGGTATGGAAGCGCGCGGGCAGGGACCTTTTAAGGCTGTGCCGGGCTTTGTGGAACAGCTGCGCCGCGAGGGTGTAACGGCCTTTGTGGATAAGGCGGGCAGGCATTGGAGCCTGCACACCTATTGCAGTATGGTGACGCGCACAACGTCGCGGCAGGCGGAGGTTCTTGCCGTCCTAACAAAAGACCCAGAGCATGATTTATATCGTGTGTCCAGCCACAGCACGACCTGTAAAATCTGCGCGCCGTATGAGGGGCGCGTATACTCCAAAAGCGGGAAAGATCCGGTATTCCCTCCCCTTGCGTCGGCATTTGGAAAAATTGATGTAAACGGGCCGGACGATTTGACAAACACGTGGCTGAACATCCATCCGTCTTGCCTTCATTCGATAGCTCCTTGGTCGCGCGAGGGCAAAACGCCGGAGGAAATCCGAAAAATGGAGGACTTTTCAGACCCGCGCAAAAATCCGTTTACGAACGATCCGCGCAGTAAAAAGGAAATCGAAGCTTACCGCCGCAAAGAAAAGGCGCGCGCTCAATGGCTTGCAGAATACCGCCAGTGGGAACGCTACCGCATGACGCTGGGGGATAAGGTTCCGAAAACTTTTGCGACGTTCCAAAAGCACAAAATCGCGGATGATGATAAATATAAAAGCTGGGAAAAGCTTTACCGCGCAGTAAATAACCAGCAAATGACCAGCAAATAAACATCAGCCAACCTGTCAGGATTTCCAACGGGTTGGCTTTTATATTGCCCGGAGGTGGAAAACATTGGATATAGACTTTTTAACGCTTCTGGAAAAAGCGATGGCCGACGAGCTGAGGACGCAGAGGCTTTATACCGCAATGGTGCTGCTCGCCCCTTCTGATGATGATAAGGCGAAAATCCTGGAAATTTTCTCGGATGAGGTGGATCACAGCGCACTTTTGGAGGACATGATGGTGCGATATACGTCCGGCCAGTCCGGGACAGTCGCGGAACGGCTTGGGGGTGTGGAATAGTGCAGGCTTACTATGGGTATACTCTCAGTCCAAACCAGATAGAGACGAATGACGGCTTTTTAATCTGTCGGAACGTACCTATCGCCCGCACAGGTGTACAGGACTATGCAGGAAGCGAGATCGGACTCGACAGCGCAGAAATCGTACATGTCGACCGCCCTGCGGATGAGGTTTTTTCGGATGCGGCTCTTGCAAGCTTCGAGGGAAAACCAGTTACAGATGAGCATCCGCCGCAGTTGCTTTCTCCGGAAACCGCAACGCTTTATGAAAAAGGCCACGCGCAGAACATCCGGCGCGGCACGGGCGAATGGGACGGCTATGTGATAGCTGATCTCCACATCCACGACCGGGATTTGATAGACAAGATCCAGAATGGCAAGCGTGAAATCTCCTGCGGGTATGAGTGCGAATACGCACAGGACGCGCAGGGGCGGTACAGCCAACACAACATCAGAGGGAATCATATAGCGGTCGTCGACCGGGGCAGAGCCGGGAAGCGGGCCGCTATTTTAGATTCAGATAAAAAAACACAGGCGCAGACTGCGCCGGAAAGGAAGCCTATGAAAAAGAACAGCATCTTGCTGAAGCTTTTTGGACAGGCGGCAAACGGCAAGAGTGAGGAAGAAATCACACGTCTTGCGATGGACGCTGCGGATGCTCTGGAAGCGGAGGCAACCGGCGCAAAGAAGCCGGAAAAGACTACCGATGAGCCGTACAAGGAAAAGCTTTTTGAATCCATTGACGATGAGATGATGGACGGACTCCTTGAAAAGCTCATGGCGAGAATGGCGGCGAAAAAGGCCGCAGAAAAGGCGATGGAGGAAGATAATGATCCTCTTTCGGAGGAAATCAAAAAGCTTACAGGCGGTGAAGCGGAGGTACAGCCGGGCGGCGGTTCCGTTGACCGTGAGGAGGCACGTGTAGTCCCTGCCGGAGAGATGGACAAAGGCGCGGCCTGCGGCATGGACAAGGCTCTTGCGGCAAGCATCCTCAAAGCCATGCGCCCCACTGTGGCGGCTATCAAGGACGAAAAGCAGCGTCGGGCAGTATCGGATGCGCTTATCAAGTGCGTAAGCGTCAAGGACGCTGCCAACGATATCGCAAAAATCGTACAGGCCGCGCATGACAACGCGAAACACATCGCCGAGCCGCCGCAGGAAATGAATCTTGATGAAGTGCAGGCAGCATATGACAAGCTGAACCCGCACAGAAACGGAGGTAAGAAATAATGGCAATGACAGGTCAGGTAATCGGCAAAAGCATGCCGCACGGCTACGCGGGCTCTTATGCGCGTCAGCCGGATATGGTTATTGATACACACCCTCTGGCGGGAACCGCAAATGTGACCTTTGGCTTGGGCGTCGTGGAGGACACCGCGTCCCCCGGTGCGGTCACGCTTCCCGCAGATACGTCGACGGCGGCACAGTTTGAGGGGGTAGCCGTCCGCGAGGTGAAATCCGCGGTTGACTATCTGTCGCAGAATATCGGGCAGTATGTCCCCAACGAGGCAGTCCCCGTAATGAAGCGCGGGTGTGTCAATGTAATCTGCCAGAACGGAACCCCGCAGTACGGCGGGGCGGTGTATCTGCGTGTGAAACTCAATACCGGAACTTATCCCAACGCTGTTGTCGGCGGATTTGAAGCGACAGCGGACAGCACCAACAGCGTGCAGCTCACAAACTGCCAGTGGCGCGGCCCCGCAGATGAAAACGGCGTAGCGGAAATGCGGATCATGACGATCTTGAACCCGTAACGGAGGTGTAACTATGGCATTTCAGAATGTAGGTACTTTTGACCTTGGCAAGGTCGCAACGTCCTCCGGAGCGGGGGCAGCGAAAACTTTTGCCATGAATGACGCGGGAATCGCATCCGGACAGGCGTTCCTGGTTTCCGAACTGGAAAAAAGAGACATGCTTGTGCGTACTCCCCTGACGAGCTTTACATACACGAGAGATCTTCCGATCCGCGTCGGCGGCGGATGGGCTGAGTATATCAGCGCGATGCAGGTGGGCTATGGCATCACCGGCGGTTCCGGAGACGGTATCGTCCATGCGGGCGGGTCTAACGGAATTCCTATGGTGCAGGCTGACTTCTCCAAGGGGCTTTTCAAAACGCACATGATCGCCGCTGGCACCCGCGTTATGTGGATCGATATGCAGCGCGGCAACATGACGGGCCGCAACTATGACAGCCTTTTGCGCGATGGTCTGCGCATGACATATGACAAGCACATGGACGAAAACGCCTATGTCGGGTTCGAGACATACGGCACAACCGGGCTTGTGAATAATGAGGATGTCACTGTGATGGACGCTGCGTCCAACGGCCAGACCTCCCCCAGCACTAAGTGGGTGGACAAGACCCCTCAGCAGATTCTTGCAGACGTCAACGATGCGATTCTGGCCGCGTGGACACAGGCTGAATATGACCTTGACGCTGTTCCAAATCATATCATTCTGCCGTATGAGCAGTATAACTACATCGCGACAACCCGCGTTTCCGATCTGGCCGACAAGACGATTCTGACTTTCCTAATGGAAAACAACGTTGCGGCACAGAACGGCTCTGATCTCTTTATCGGCGCGACAAAGTGGTGCAAGGGCGCAGGCGAGAGCAGCGAGGATCGCGTGGTGGTGTACTGTAATAAGGAGCGGTACATCGCTATGGACGAACTTGTCCCGCTTACCCGCGCAATGACAGGCCCCAATGCGGAAAACTTCTGCTATGATACTGCCTATGCCGGCAACGTGTCCGAGGTGGAATTTTTCTATACTCAGACTATCGTGTATATGGACGGCATTTAAGGGAGGTTTAAATCATGTTTATTTTTTCTAAAAAGAACTTTTTGATCCGGCGTGCCGACGGGAGCGAATACCGGATCGCAAAGGGATATACCGGAGAAATCCCGGAAGATATCGCGCAGAGCCGCCTTGTGCAGAACGCAATCAAGGGCGGCTCCATCGTTACTCCGGCCGGGCATAGCGACAAAAAAATTGAAGCCGCAGTAGAACACAGTGATAAGGCTGTTGAAGCTGAGACAGAGCAAGACAATAAAGCGGTTGAAGCCGAGGAAGCACCCAATGATGAAGTAGCTAAGACTGCGACAACAAAACGCGGCGCAAAGAAAGAGTAAGGGGGCGGGCGTATGTGGTGGCCGGGAATTTTCGGAAATCCAGCACTTCCTTACTTTGCGGGAGCAAGAACGGCCGCCGCAAATGTCCCTCAGCCGGGGGAACGCGGAGACTATACCGCCGAAATGTTTCAGGCGGACTTCCCGCAGTTTTTTACAGATGAGGGCACGTCTCTTGCCCCTGCATCCATCCTGCAAATGCTGGCAGATCAGGCAAACGACAGTATTCTCCCCTCCCGCTGGGGCAGTTTATGGCGGTATGCGGCGGGGCTGTATGTGGCGCATTACCTCACGTTGTATCTGCGCACCTATGCCCCGTCGAGCGATTCTCCCGAGCAGGCTGCGGCTTCCGGTGCCCTTGTAGGCATAGCCAAATCCGCTACGCTGGGCGATGCTTCTGTCAGCTATGACACAGCCGCTTTGACGGCAGGAACGGAAGACTGGGGCGATCTCAATGCAACGCAGTACGGGCAAATTTTGGCATCTAAAGCGCGGCTTATTGGTATTGGGGGTGCATATATCATTTGAATTTCGCAGATTGGTATACAGATACCGTAGACATATGGCGCGAAGTTGATGTTATGGACGGCAATCTCACCCGCAAGAAACGGCAGCAGATATATTCAGGCATCCCCTGCCGCATCTATCAAAATGACAGTAAGGCTGTCCAGATGGAACAGACGGCAGCATCCGTCAGGCAGGAATCAAAGCTTGCATGCGATAACTCTGTGGACATCCGCGCCGGGGATGAGCTGCTTGTCCATCGGGGCGCAAAAATCGGGTACGAGCGGGAAAAGATCCGCGCATTCGCGGGAGATCCGAATTACTACTATGAGCCTTTCGGCGCGGTGAAACTTGGCCTCGCCCATCAGGAAATCAGGCTTTTGCAGGAGGAACGCGTGAAATGAGTTACACTGTAAACCTCCAGAAGCGCATACAGGAACTTAAAAAGAAACAGGCAGACTTACCCGCGATTCTTGAAAACGTCGCCCGCAGAGCCACGGAGGACGCAATACAGGCGGCACAGGATGCAACACCACCCAAGGACGGTACTGGACGTGTGACAGGAACAAATACCATTACAGGCGAATTAAAAGCCCATTGGGCTACGGACAGCCAATCTGATCCTGTCATAAATGGGAACCGGGTTGAAACTATCCTTGCTAATGATATGGAATATGCGTCTTATGTTGATAAAGGCCATAGAATGGATGAACACTTTGCCCCCGGATTATATGTCAATCCTCATTCTGGATTGCTTGAGTACGATCCTGCTCGAAATGTCGGCATTGTAGTCGGAACAAAGACAAAGTATGTCAAAGGTGAATTTATGGCCGACAAAGGCAAGGCGGCATATGAAGAAAGCGTGCTGAAGCAGCTGGATATGGAAATAAAGAAGCTGATAAAATGACTTACACGATTGAAACAATCGCAAAATCCCTTGCGGATTATCTCGCACCTACATTCCCGGGCGTGAAGTTTTACGAAGATCCAAATCAGCAGGGGACAGAACCGCCATGCCTTTTTCTACAGCAACGATACAGCAATATCCGCCCGCAGCTGGGCGGCTTTTTTATGCGTACTATCGGGCTGGATCTGGTGTATCTGGTGGACTACAATCTCCCTAACCTACAGCAGATCTATCAGGCGGCGGCTGAAAACCTCGATATGGTAATGGAGACTTTCCCCTACTCAGACGGTACAGAATCGGTACGTGTCCGCACTTATGAACGCAAATGGGACATTGATTTGACAGAATTGCATTATCAATTTGAACTCCGTGTACGCGTAAAGCCCGCGGATGATTCTGTTAAAATGCAGCGAATTGAAAACTACACAGAGAGGGTGACAGAGTGAGCAAAAACAGTGAAAAGAAATTTGCACGGGAAGTCCTGCTGAAAAGCAAGGAGTTTTCCGACGTTCAGCCGGATTTCCTTAGCGCGATTTTGAAAGAAGATTTTTACACATTAGCAGACGCACACGCGGCAGTCGATCGCTTTTTTGGCAAGGTGTCTGCCGCTAAGACGGAGCAGGAAGCCCCGTCCGATGCAAAAGAAAGCAGAAAGGAAGTGCAGTAAATGGCCGGAGGCACTTGGAGCACACAGAATAAAGTTTTGCCGGGCGTATATATCCGTTTCCAGTCGACCAGCGGCGCAAATCTTACCGTCGGGGAACGCGGCACAGTCGCAATCTGCGAGCCTATGAGCTGGGGCCCTGTCGGGCAGGTAATGACAGTTGAGGCAGGCGCGGACACAACGCCGTATTGCGGATATGACATCACAAACGCAAAGGCAATGTTTCTGCGGGAGATTTTCAAAGGAACCAACGTTACAGGTGCGCCAACAAAGGTGCTTTTGTATCGCCCTTCCGCGGACAGCTCCGCACAGGCGAAGGCATCCATCACCCCGCTGACGGTTACGGCAAAATATCCGGGTGTGCGCGGAAACGACATTTCGGTATCGGTGACGGCCCTGACTGAACCGGAAGACTCTTTCACAGTTTCAACTATCGTTGACGGTGCCGTCGTGGATAGTCAGACGGCGGCAACGGTCGCGAATCTGGTAGAAAACGACTGGGTTACTTTCTCTGGAACCGGCGCACTGGCAGCAAACACTGGCACCGCGCTTTCCGGCGGTCTCGACGGCACGGTTCAGGCTGCTGCATATAGTACTTTCCTGACGAACATCGAGCCGTACCAGTTTGACATCCTTATCTATGATGGGACGGATTCCACCGTTCAAACGGCTTATGTATCATTTATCAAGCGTATGTGCGAGGAAAACGGGAAATGGTGCCAGTTGGTAGCGTCCGGGCTGACAAACCCTGACAGCAACTATGTAATCAACGTTCAGAACGGCGTGATTCTTGACGATGGCACAACTCTTACCCCCGCACAGGTTACGTGGTGGCTTGGCGGCGCGGAGGCAGGCGCAAGCTACAACGAAAGCCTTACATATGCCAATTATCCGAATGCCGTGGACGCTTCCCCGAAGCTGACTAACAGCCAGCTTATCGCGGGAATCACTGCCGGGAATATCGTGCTTGCGGAGGAATTTGGCGCGGTAAAGGTGATGCAGGATATTAACAGCCTTATCACTTATACGCCAGATAAAGGCGAGGTTTTCCACAAAAACCGCGTCATGCGTCTGTGCAATACGATTGCGAATGATATCTATCTGCAATTTTCACAGAATTACATTGGCCGCGTGAACAATAACGAGGACGGGCGCAACCAGTTCAAATCTGCAATTGTAGGATATATGCTCCAGCTTCAGGGCGAGCAGGCAATCCAGAACTTCGAAGCCGACGACGTTGAAGTGCTACCGGGCGAGGACATTGACAGCATCGTCGTAAACGTCGCAATTCAGGTCGTGGACAGCGTGGAAAAGGTCTATATGACCGTGACCGTTTCCTAAGGGGGTGTAAAGTATGTCGTATTTACTCGCACAGGATACCGTCAATGGCGCGGAAGGTAAAATTTTCATCACACAGGACGGGCGGAATGTAGAGATCGCTGGGATGCGCAATATCACAACGAACGTCGAAATTCAGAATGAAGATATGCGCGTTATCGGCACAAGAAAGATTCAAAGCAAATCCAACGGCGCAAAGCTGACTGGAACCGGGAATATCTACTACGGCTCCAATATCTTCACTGATATGGTCTTGCAGTATATCAATACAGGTGTGATGCCGCAGTTTGATATCGTCATTACCAACAGCGATCCAACCACGAGCCTGGGCTCTCAGAGTATGGCTTACTATGGCTGCACCCTGACCGGGACAATCCCGCTGTCGATTCTCAACGACGAGGAATCCATGTTGAACTACGACTTCAACTTTGCGTGGACACGCGTGGCGCGTCTCCAGGCGTTTACCGAACCCGCCGCGCTTGGCAACGATTAAAACGGGAGGTAATGCGATTTCAAATCACATTACCTCCAAAATTGGCGATATCTTTCAAGAAAGGTGATTTTATGAGTAAGCTTTCCGCATTTCTGCATCCGGTAGAGGAAAAAAGAGAAAAAGAAGTGATTGTCTCCACCCGTTTTCGGGACGAAAAGGACAAGCCTATTCCGTTCAAGATTCGTTCCCTCACGCAAGAGGAAAACGAGGCGATTACTAAAAAGTCAATGAGAGTCAAGAAGATAAACAAACAGGCGCAGGAAGTCCTTGACAGCGGGGAGTATTCCCGCCGGATTGTGGTGGCGGCAACGGTCGAACCAGACTTTTCCAGCAAGGAGCTGTGCGACGGGTTCGGCGTTGTCGATCCTCTGCTTGTCCCCGCAAAAATGCTGCTTGTGGGAGAATACAACAAACTTCTTGAGGAAATTATGGGCCTTTCCGGCATAGAGCTTGAAAACGAAGCAGAGGAAGACGCAAAAAACTGATGGACGAGGGCGACCCGGAAACGTGGATAGCGTACTACTGTTTCGTCAATCTTGGCTGGGAGCCCTCGAAATATGAAAAACTACCACTGCGGGAGCGGGTTTTGATTGCCGAGTTTGTACGCCGGGAAATCAAGGCCCGCCCGAAAAAGTGAGGTGAGAGAATGGCTGCGATCAGAGAAGTCCTGACGCTGGAAGATAAATTTTCCCAGAATATGGCAAAATATATCAAGCTGTCAGAAACCGGAAGCGCAAGCACTAAGGCGCTCAATAAAGCGACTAAAGACCTCTCACAGCAGGCGAGGCTATTAAGTGCCGCCCATCGTGTGGAAGAAACAGCAAGCCGTTCAAATGTGGCTACGCAAAAACTCCTTACTGCCGAGTATAAAAAGCAGACAGCAGCCGCAAGAGCAGCGGCGGCAGAAGCAAGAGCACAGACGGCGACTTTGAAATTGCAGGAACAGCAGGAAAAAGCAACTAAGACCTCCACGGATTCCCTTGCAGGCTCTCTGAAAAATTTGCTTCGTACTTATCTGGGCTTTCAGACCATAAAAGGGCTAGTCAATCTGTCCGACCAAATGACTGGCACGACGGCGCGATTAAACATGATTGTGGACGATGGCGGCAGCGTGGATGAGTTGGAAGCCAAAATCATGGCATCGGCCAACCGGGCGCGCGCTTCCTATCTGGATACCGCTGCGGCTGTCGCGCAGATGGGCGTGCTTGCCGGGGACACATTCGGCAATAACGACGAACTGATCGCTTTTACGGAAACAATCAACAAGCAGTTTGCGATTGCAGGCACGACCGCAGAGGGCACAAGCGCGGCCATGCTGCAAATCACGCAGGCTATGTCCTCCGGCGTGCTGCGCGGCGAGGAACTCAACAGCGTTTTTGAGCAGGCCCCTAACATTGTGCAGAATATCGCGGATTATCTCGGCGTGGGTATCGGAGAAATTCGTGAAATGGCGTCCGAGGGGCAAATCACGTCTGAGATATTCAAAAATTCCATGCTTGCCGCCGCGCAGGAAGTGGACGAGCAGTTTCAGCAAATGCCCATGACGTGGGGGCA
>ERZ1090881.279-NODE-279-length-24991-cov-11.396455_pt1 | contig 24991 bp, 26 predicted proteins | sample MGYA00478470_ERZ1090881 | MGnify/ENA primary metagenome ERZ1090881 (study PRJEB33644, sample SAMEA5815736) | chicken gut metagenome | biome: Chicken; feature: Gastrointestinal Tract; material: Caecum | place: Ireland | collected 2019-01-01 | study: A study of the...
TAACTTAAATTAATTATACAAGAAAGTCAAACTGTTGTATAATTGTAAATATGAACTTTAAAACCAAAAATGCAAAAAACCTTGTATCAAAGGATTCCGCACTTTCAAAACAAGCCGCCTTTGACATTATAAACACATGTGACATTGAAACATTTGAAACACTCTGTGAAAACTCGGAACACATATTTGATTTTATAATTGAAAAAATCATTACAAACCTTCTTGACGCAACAAACAGGGATAATATTAAAAATACTTATGAATTTGCAAAATTTTACGATTCAAGAATCGGCGGTTATATAAATGCATGCTGGCTTAAATACGCAGATGAAGAACTTACGGATGATATTTTGGAAATATTTGAAAAGGGTACATCCGAACAAAAAATTTACGCGGCAAACTACTTTGAAAAAGTCAACGACCCTCTTGCACTGGAGCTTTTAAATAAGTATGCTTTTTGTAAAAACTCCGAACTCAGCTGCGCCTGCGCCTGTGCACTCAGTGCATTCGGCGATGAAACAGCCCGCAGGACGGCTCTTGATAAGCTGCAAAGCGGAGATGATTTTTCAAAATTCAGTGCACTTGAATTTCTGATAAATTTTGGCGCGCACAAAGACCTCAAAACCATCATAAATGAAATTTCAACCTCTCCGCTGGGGGCAAATATTGCGCAGGAGCTGTTATACAAGTACGGCTTTGAAGAACTGTACAATATGCTTAATGAGGAAGATTTAATTGCGGTTTATGATGAAATCATAAGCGCTTATCCTGAAGATATAACTCTTGAAACGGTTTACGATTTTAACATCCGTGATTTTTGCCAAAATATAATAAACAGCCAAAATTCTTATGCTCAGAGAATTTTGGCGGATTTAAAATTAATTATGCAGCTTGTAAATGCAGACAATATTTATACATTTGACATAGGAAAAAATGCACTTGCTGCAATAAAAAAACTAAATTCAGCATTACAGGGTAAAAATTTTGACACTAAAATCATTGCAAATGAGCTATTCTCCACGCAAAAAAGAGCGCTTCGCGCAATAAATACTTTAATTAACACAGGTGCGCAAAAAGAAAAAGATAAAATGGAGGAGTTGTATAACACCTCTAAAAATCCCGCAATTTTATGTGAATGCGCAAGGGCGTCAAAACTCCTCGGGCTTAACTTTGATATACAAACCGGTTTAAGCAGGATAACAGATACAAACGCACTGGAGCTTTTTAAAAGTTACTTTTAGTTCTGTGTATCATCTTTTTGCGCTGCAGGCGCAGTATTTTGGGCACCGTCTTCGAGTTTAATATAGTGCGCATCTTCCCATCTGAGATCGATATATTTTATTTTTTGTTTAAACTTTTCCGTTTCAGGCAGAATGGTAGCTATCCATTTAGCTCTCACAAGCGCGGTATCATTGATTTCACCGAATCTTATAAGAACTTTTTCAAGTTTAATATAAACATCTGTCGGGTTTCTTAAATCAAGATATTCCACCTTTTGTCCGCTGTATGTTTCAAGCGCTTTAGTAAGACACAGGATTTCATCCACTCTTTCTTTGTTCCACTTTTCATAATCATCGCCGCGAACGCCATAGGTAATGATTTTGTATGTCTTAAACTTTGGACTTATCGGCATATATTCCCTGTCTATAAACACGCCGTCCGTTGTAATTGCAGATATAGGCTCCGCTTCAATTGAGGGTGTGATAAGAAATACAGGCACTCTTTCTTCCACTACGACATTTATTCTTGCAGGGTACCAGAGTCTTCTTACATAGACCTTTTTAACGGGCTGCAATTGTGCAATATTCTGTTCGATTTCAGTTGTATCAAGCCTGAAAATCTGCGTATCCGGCAGCTGAATTTGTCTTATTAAATCAACTATCTTGTATTTCGGAGTAATTGCGTTACCTTCTATTTTTATGACACGTTCATCCGCGCTTGAGAGCAGTTCCTGGTTTAAATACCAGCCTTGGAGTTTTAAAACCTTAAGACCAAAAAGTATTATCAGTACTATAAGCACAAGACGCAAAAGCACACGAAAATTTCTGATAGAACTTCTGATTGAAGCTATCTTTCTTCGCATTTTATTAGCCTTAAGGCGCCTCCTGTAGTATTCCTGCCCCATTAAAACTCCGATGTTTTAAGTATCATCTCAACAAGAGAGTTATAATCAATACCCATATGATTTGCCTGCGCGGGCAGGTCGCTTAAATCCGTCATACCGGGATTAGTGTTTATTTCAAGCACATAAGGTGTATTATTATATACAAGGAAATCAACACGTGCCAATCCTCTGCACTCGCATGCCTCAAAAGATTCCACCGCGATTTTTTGAATCCTGCGGGTCATATCATCATCAAAATCCGCCGGCAGTATAAACTTTGTCATGCCCTCGGTGTACTTGGCTTCATAGTCATACCATTGATTTTTTGTTTCAAAACCCAATACCGTAGTTGCAAAAGTTTCGATTTTGCCGTCTTTTTCTCTCTGCAAGACCCCGACTGTTGCGCTTTTTCCCTGATAGTATTCTTCGATTAAAACCTTATTGTCGGATTTTTTTGCAAACGCAAAAGCTTTTTTTAACTCCTGAAGATTATCAACTTTGCTCATGCCGATGCTTGAACCCTCTTTCACGGGTTTCACCATAAGCGGAAAATTTAGACCCGATACGGATTTTTCAAGCTCATTTTCATCAGTTATACAAACCGATGGAACAAGGGGGATTCCGCGGGATGCGAGAATATTTTTTGTTGTTTCTTTATCCATACAAACCGCGCTTGATTTAACATCACAGCCCGTATATTTAATACCCATAATTTCAAGCAGTCCCTGAATACATCCGTCTTCACCATATCTGCCATGGAGAACATTAAATGCAAACTCAAAAGCACCGTCAGCGAGAGTTTGGGCTACATTTGGATTAACATCCACGAGTACGGAATTTTTATACCCCTGCTCCTGAAGCGCATTGTAGACTTTTTTACCGCTTCTGAGCGATATTTCACGCTCTGCCGACATACCGCCGTATAAAACCGCGATTTTTGAATTTTTATTTAGTTTTGCATTATTTTCCATACTTCTTCCTCTGACTCACTAAACTCACCCGCGCGGACAATTTCACACTCGAGTTTTATGTTAAACTTCTCTCTAACACTATCATACATTTTATATACCACATTTGTATAGTCCGATGATGTACAATTGTTATAATTTATAACAAAATTACCATGCCGCTCCCAAACTCCAGCACCGCCGGATTTATACCCCAAAAGTCCGCATTTATCTACCAGCATGCCTGCACTTACCGTGGTGCCGTCAGGAAGAGAAGGGTTTTTAAAAACACTGCCCAGATTCGGCAGAGCAAGCGACGGCTGAACTTTTTTTCTAAACTCGGTATTCTCGCGCATTCTGTCTTCTATTATACTGCGGCCGACTTTTTCAAGTTCAAATTTTGCACTTAAAACAACATATCTGCCGGGATTTTTCTTAATTAAAGAATTTCTGTAAGAAAAATCCAGCTGCTCTTTTGTCAGGTTAATTATTTTGTTTTCTTTTACGTCAAACACCCTTGCACTCAGAAGAAAATCGCTTATGGTTTGCTTATGGGCACCTGCGTTCATGGCAACAGCGCCTCCCAGTGTTGCGGGTATGCCTATTAAAAATTCAAACCCGCAAAGCGAGTTTAAACACGCTTCCTGCGAGAGCTTTTGAACCTGTGCTCCCGCCTGTACTTCAACAATGTTTTTTCTAAAGGAAATTTCGGACATCTTTTTTGTTATAACAACGGGTTCTCTCACTCCCGCGCTTGAGAATAAAACATTTGAACCGCAGCCTAAGATGTGAATCTTTTGATACTTTTGAACAAGAGAGCAAAGCTCGGCTTCATTTTTTACAAAACAGGCAACATCAGCCAGAGAGTGTATTTTTAGAGTATTAAAATTTTTCAGTTCAAAATTTTCATAAGACTCTATGTTACTTTTTGAGCATGTACAATTCATTTAAAACTCCGCCCATTTTTGTAATGTCGCCTGCGCCGAGAGTAAAAACCAAATCATCCGATTTAAGCAGCGGCAATATTTTTTGTGCGGACTCTTCTATTGAGCCGCTGAAATACTGCGCCTTTTTTCCGGTATTTTCCAGTTCTTTTGCAAAATCGGAAGGATTTTTGCCGCCGCACGGTTTTTCTCCCGCCGCGTATACATCAAGCACACAGGTAAAATCACAGCAGGAAAAAGCATCAAGAAAATCGTTATAAAATCCTTCAAACCTTGAAAATCTATGCGGCTGAAATATTGCAACAACACGACCTTTATTGTAATCAGCTACGGAGTGAAGGGTTGCTTTAATCTCGCTTGGGTGATGAGCATAATCATCAATTACTTTTATACCGCCAAATTCCGCACTCTTTTGAAAACGTCTGCCCATACCGCTAAAAGTCTTAAAATGAGGCGCAAACAAGTTAAAATCAACACCCGCCTCAATAAGACATGCAGCAACCCCGAGAGCGTTGGATACATTGTGCATACCCGGGATTGAAAGCTCTATTTTTCCTAATATTTTACCGTTCGCGCAAAAATCAAAACTTGAAGACAGAACATCAAGTTTTATATTTTCAGCCCTGTATTTAGCCTCTTTTTGCTCCGCGGAACAGGTGATAAATCCCTTAAAATCAGGATTATTTTTAATTAGTTTTGTATTTCCGGAATTATCTATATTCACCACCGCTTTAGCGCCGCTTTTAAGCGCTGCAAGAAAGGCGGAGAAGGTGTTTATAATATCATCCAGTCCGTTTTTATAAAAATCAAGATGATCTGCCTCAAGATTGTTAATAAGGGTAATTTTGGGAGAGTATTTTAAAACGGTGCCGTCGCTTTCATCAAGCTCTGCGGCAAAGAAAGGGGTATTTTTATCCTCGCAGTCACCGTTTGTATCAAGGGCGGGAATTATTCCGCCAATTGCATAGGCGGGCTTGAGAGCGCTTTTAGATAAAAGATAAGCGCACATGCCGCTTGTTGTGGTTTTGCCGTGAGTCCCGCAAAAACCCAGAAATAAAGGGTATCTGTCAGATATTATTTTAAGCAAATCCGAGCGGTGAATAATTTTTAAACCGCGTCTTTTAGCTTCAACTAACTCGGGATTATCTTCTTTTATGGCACTTGAAACGACAACTACGGGTGAACCTTTGATATTATCGGCACTGTGACCTTCGTATATCAAGGCGCCGAGGTTTTCAAGTTTTTTTGCGTATTTGTTTTTTGAAATGTCCGAACCGCTTACTTTTTTACCTTCTTTTAAAAGAATATTCGCAAGTGCACTCTGACCTATTCCGCCTATCGCAATAAAATGATACTCGCTAAATTCCATAGCTAGACACCTCCACAGCAGTCTTTTACTACGCCGTGCTGGGTTTTTCCCCAATCCATAGTTTTTTTGGTAAAAATTATTTTAAATATAATAAACATTGCTATAGGGAACCAGATAACAACAAAATATACGGCAGTCACAACAGCCTGCCAGAGGGCTTTTAAAAAACCGTAGTGAGAATACTTGTTTAAAGAATAAACAAGCCCGCAGGCAAAGAAAACACCCGTGCAGACAAGTAGAATAATAGAAGATAAAATGCTGTCCTCATATCCCCTTACAAAGCGGAATGCCTGAATCAAAATCTCGGCAATAAGCCAGAATGGAAGCAAAAATTCAGAAATATAGGCAATAAGGTCAAACCCTACACGCAGCGACATGTCTTTTGAAAAGAAAACATCCTTTGCAAACTCTAAATAACGCCTGATACTGCCTTCCACCCAGCGCCTTCTCTGTCTTATAAGCGCGCTGAAGCAAATTACGCCTTCTTCATTTACTATTGCCTCCGGACAAAAACGAATATCCCAGCCTTTAATATGCAGTCTTGTCGACATATCAAGGTCATCGGTTATTGTCTCATTGTTCCAGCCGTTAATATCATCAAGCGCTTCCCTTTTAATCATTTCACCGTTTCCGCGAAGCTCAACTGCACCTTTTACGGCATCTCTGCCTATTTGCAGATATGAATCAAAGACAAACTCATTATACTGGCATGCCGTAAGAAAATTCTGTTTTGCGTTGATTATATTTTTTCTCGCCTGAACGGCACCCACACCCTTGGGTTCAAGTTTTGGCAGCATGAGATTAATAAAATCGGGAGCGATTCTCGCATCCGCGTCAAAAACAAGAACAGCCTCGCCTTTTGCCAGCTTCATTGCGTCGTTTAATACGGCGGACTTGCCGGGGTATGCGTCTTTTTCTCTTATAAGATATTTGATTTTACTGTTTTCAAGTGCAAGTTCCTTTATTATTTGCGCGGTGGAATCCGTTGAGCGGTCATCGATAAGAATAATTTCATAATTTTCATAGTCAACATTTAAAATATTTTTTACGGTATCCGAAATTACTTCATGCTCGTTATGACAGGGAATCATAATTGAAATAAACGGTCTGTACGAACACTCGGTACTCGGCGGATTTTTGCGAAGTTTTCTTCTCTGGTGCTTAATTGAAAGATACATGTAGAACATATAAAGCGCCATAAAACATATAAGAAACACCACCGCATAGGAGGTTTTAAAATAGTTTTGAAAAATGATTAAAAACGCCAGAAGGCAGGATATTATAAGAAGCAGGGTTATTCTATCTTTCATAATTCCGATAAACTTTTCTCCTCACGCTCATTCTAGCAAAAAATCAGCCTTAGCACAAAAATTAAAATTTTATTTACAATCATAGTCCAAATACAGGATAAAAACAAGAAAAAATAAGGTTAAAATATAAATATAGGGTAAGTTTCGAGGTGTTGTTATGAATAATTCCGAAGTTTTTATCCCTCAAACCAACGGTGAGGTATCCGATTCGCTTACGCAAAACTGGACTCCGCAAGCGTGTGAATGTTATTCAATTAACTGCAATTGCAAAAAGTGTTCAATCGAGATTTCAAACTACTCTTTTGTCTGTCAAATGCCTAAAATTGTACACATATTGCTTCAAACACACGGCAAGCCTCAGGAAAAATTTTTGTAACTATATGTCTTTTGTTTTATCCAGGAATGTCTTAAGTGCTTCATTTTTATTTTGAGGTGTATCAAGCGAGATTTTATTATCATTATCTTTATTCAAATCTCCCATTGTCACAACCGGAGAATAAAAGCGCCTTACAAAAAGCAGCGCGACAAAAATAACAACCGAACTGATTGCCACCGCCAGCATTACTTTCAGGAACATTTTAACCATTTTCGTAAGTTCCGATTTAGTGTCAGGCACAACTTTTTTTGTAAGGGCGGTATTATCATTGGGCGAGCTTTGCACATCATCTATAACAATCTGTTTTTGCTCGCCCAGCCCCATTTCTTCGTTAAGCCTGTCAATATCGCTTTCCTGAGTGTTATTTGCGGACTCCTCGCTGTCATACTCCCGGGTATTTTGCTGCAAAGAAGTATCGTAGCTCTGCGTTTCCTGAATATTTGCACCTTCATCGGGCGCACAAAACACAGGAGTTGAGGCAGTTAAAAATACGGTCAAAAATACAAAAACCGCTAATTTAAAAGTATTTTTAAGCATTTTTTGCCTTTCTTGTTCTTCTGACGGTGCGTTTCTTAGCAGGTGCGGTTTCTTGTTCTTCCTGAGTTTGAGATTCCGTTTCTGCGGCATTTTGCACATCAGCGGGAGCGTCTTGCGGCACTACGGCAGAATCAGCCTGTGCCTTTTGGGCTTCTTTCTTTTGTGATTTTTTGGTTTTTCTTGAAACCTTTTTAGGCTTTTCTTCTGCGGTTTGGGGTACGGCGACTTCCGCACTTTCGCTCGATTCAACAGTGGGTGCTGCTTCTAAAGAACTTTCAACAGGCGGAAGCTGCTGTTGTATTGTTTCGTTTTGGATTTCTTCAGCCTCCACAGTTGCAGGCTGCGCTTGCATAACAACAGACTCCTGTTCTTCCTGAACTTTATTAAAGTCTTTATCCTTATTGTCTTTGTTGAATCTGTTTCTCTTGTCTTTTTTATTAAATTTTTGTGAATTTTGACCGTTTGATACATTCGGTTTGCCTTCATTTGTGAAGTTTGCGGCAAAAGGACCTTTGATTTTATTCATCTTTGCTCTTGATTCACCCTGAGCATTGGATGTTTGGAATTTTAATTCTTCCATAACAAAACCCTGTCCGTTGCATTTATCGCATTTTTTGGTAAATATCTCCGAAAGCGACTGCCCCTGCCTGTGGCGCGTAAGCTCTACAAGACCGAGGTCGGAAAGCTGCCCGATTTGCGGTTTTGCTTTATCCTGCTCAAGAGCCAGTTCAAAATGTTCCAATACCGCAAGTTTATCCATGCGCGATACCATATCGATAAAGTCTACAACTACCATGCCGCCTATATTTCTGAGTTTAAGCTGACGCGCAATTTCATCCGCGGCCTGCAGATTGGTTTTTAAAATCGTTTCGGCCTGAGAAGAGGAACTTGTAAACTTGCCGCTGTTGACATCAACAACAGTCAGCGCCTCTGTCTGCTGAATAAAAAGATAACCGCCCAGCGGCAGATTCACTTTCGTTTGAAGTGCTGCGTGAATTTCTTTGTTTACTCCCGTTGCTACAAGCAGAGGGTCGTTGCCTTTGTGCATATTCACTTTTACATTCATATTCCAGTGCTGTAAAAGCTGTGTTGTGCGATGAAGCGCAAAAGGCGTGTCTACAATAATTTCCTCAACATCTTCCGTACATGCTTCGCGGATTACCCTGTAAAGCAAGTCTTGATCGCGGTATAAAAGGCAGGGGGGATTTGCGGTATCAGCCGCGGTGACAATAGAGTTCCATTTTTCCAGCAAAATTTCAATATCTTCCTGAATCTCCGCTTCAGACTGCCCTTCCGCTTCTGTTCTTACAATAACACCAACTCCGACGGGCTTAAGCAAACTTACAATAGACTTAAGTCGTGCGCGTTCTTTATTTGAAACTATTTTCCTTGAAACGTTAACACCCGTTTCATCAGGCAGAAGAACAAGGAAACGCCCCGGCAGACTAAGCGCGGTCGTAACCCTGGGGCCTTTATGTCCCGTGGGTTCTTTTACAACCTGAACAATAAGTTTTTGGTTGGGTTTTACCTTTTCTTTAAGAGGGCCTTTGCCCGAGATGTCGTTAGCATGGATAAAAGCCATTTTATCACTCATGCCGACATCCAGAAAAGCTGCTTCAATACTGGGTAAAACATTATCGACGCGGGCAAGATAAACATCCCCCATTAAAACATCACCTTTTGAAACAAAAAACTCGTTAACCTTATTGTTTTCAATAAGGGCTGCAATGTTGTCCTTTTCGGAAATTACAATTTTTTTTGACATAAATTAATCCTTTTAAATCTTATAAAACTTTTAAGTCTTTATCGAAAAAGCACACTCTTTTGATGTCAAACAGCCATTTTTCACCATACACCGCTTTTAGGAACTCATCAGCTCTGAGCGATGGAATGTGCTCATCCTGACCTGTTTTTAAAACAAAAGTCAGCAAGCCATCCTTGAATTCAAGAGAATTCAGAGAGTTTCGATAATTAGTAACTTTATTTAAACCTTTTTTTGTTTTCCTTGTAATTAAAATTTCATCACAAGATAAACATTTGTTTGTATTATACTCCAGATCTTTAAAATTTAAAATACTCTCATTTTTGTTGGGTACGGGGCGCGCCTCGTATTTTGCCCATTGTATAAGTATATCAAGCGCAGGGAGTTTTTTTTGTTCGTTTGAAAAATCAAGACATTCAATGAGTTTTACATTCTCATTTGTATTTTTTTCAAAAACTTCTTTAAAGTTTTCCCCGACAGGCTCGTGAGTTTGAAAACAGACAAGCTCGCATTCGCTTTCCAAAAAAAGCGGAAGCGCAGGCGAAAAAGTAGTTTTAGGGATTTTATTAAACCCTTCGGTAAGCACAAGTTTCAGCTGGCAGCGCCTTAGTGTTTTTATAATAAGATTCTGCCAGTCAAGATGTGAAATATATTTTAACTCGCCGTATTTTGTGAGTTTTATCCTGTATTTATACACTTTTTCTTGCATTTTTTAATGCTTTAAACTTGTCTTGCACCCTGAACTTTGAAGTATTTTCAAGAACTTTGTCCAAAATATCCTCTCTGTGGGTGCGATTTAACTCTCCGATTTTCTCAACGGTATTTCTGACCTGAAGCGCACGCGCCTGCTTAATCATTTGATTAAATGCAACATCATCGATATAGCTTCTTGAAATCGGACTTTCCATAACAAAACTATAGCATTATTTTTAAAATGTCGTTGCTCAGGTTAAGTTTTTGTTACAAAAATTTTTCCAGATAACTCAAAAAATCATCCGCATAGGTGCGGTTTTTAGATGAAAACATTAAAACTTCCGTGCCGAAATACTTTTTTATCTGCGCCGCTTTTTTAAAAGCTTCATTTTTTGAAATATAATCACACTTTGCAAGAACGGTAAAATTAGGGACAGAATTAACTTTCAGCCATTCATGCATCTGGAAATCATTTTTTTGAATTTCATGCCGCGAATCAATAAATTGAATACAGGAGACAAGATTTTTTCGCTTCAGCAGATATTCTTCAAGATTTTTCTGCCATTGCATCTGCTCTGTTTTAGAAACCTTTGCATATCCGTAACCCGGAAGGTCTGCAATTATAAAGGGCTTTGAAGTAGTTGCAATTTCAAAAAGGTTAATCAGGCGCGTTTTACCGGGGGTGTTTGAAGTTTTTGCAAGGTTTTTATTATTTACAAGCGTATTTATAAAGCTTGATTTACCGACATTTGAGCGCCCCAGAAGTGCAAACTCCGCAACCTGTGTTTCGGGACAGAGTTTAAGATTTGGAGAGCTTAGTAAAAAACTCGCTTGTTTTATTTTCATAATTAGGCGTTCTCAATTCGTTAAGTCTTTTTTTATAAACAACCGCAGACAAGAGATTGTAAACATTATCATTGTTGATAACATTAACCTGAATCGTATCGTCCATAAGCTCTACATTTACCGATTTGGTGCTTACAAAATCGGACTTCAGGTTGGCAATTTGAATGATTTTTTTGCGCAAAATCCCAAGAGGCTGTGTAATAAAGTCTTCAAAGGATTTAAGGATGACATTTCTCATAACTTCAAACTTATTATAGCAAATAATTTGCTTTTTTGTATAATAGATTAAGAGAGTTTAATAAAGGAAGACAATATGTATCAGGAAATAACGCCTATGGGCTTTGGTATAGCAATTGAACGCGGTAAAACTTTGTTTAAAGATAAATCGGAATTTCAGGATGTAGAAATCTTTGAAAGCCGCGCTTTCGGTAATGTCTTAACACTTGACGGGCTTATGATGACAACCGAGAAGGATGAATTTTTCTATCATGAAATGATTGCTCATATCCCGCTTATAGCACACAAAAACCCTGAAAACATACTTGTAATCGGCGGCGGCGACGGCGGCACCGTAAGAGAAGTACTGAAACATAAATCCGTAAAAAGTATTGAAATGTGCGAAATTGACGGCATGGTAATTGAAGCAAGCAAAAAATTCCTGCCGACAATCTCCTGCGGGCTTGATGATTCCAAAGTTAAAATTTACGTGGAAGATGCAATTGAATTTATAAAAGACAAGAAAAACTGCTACGACGTAGTTCTTATTGATTCAACAGACCCGATGGGCCCGGGCGAAGGACTCTTTACGGAAGAATTTTACACAAACGTTAAAAACTCCCTTAAGGAAGGCGGAATAGTTGTTCCGCAATCCGAATCTCCCGTTGCAAATGTAGTTGAGATGGGCAAAATGTATAAACTCTTAAGAAAAGTATTCAAAAATGTTGCACCATACTGCGGCCCTATCCCCACATACCCCGGCGGCTACTGGTCATGGGCTTTTTGCTCGGATGATGTCGAAGTGCCGCACTGCCACAAAAAAGTTGATAAAGAACGCGCGGCAGAAATTGCAAAACTCTGCAAACTATATAACCCGAGAACACAGACCTCGGCTTTTGACGTACCCAACTTTGTAAAGGAAATTGCGGGAGTTGAGTAACTTTCAAATAAGCAAAAAACAAACAGGCAGGCTTTTTGGCGAAATTACCATTCCGCCGGACAAGTCAATTTCCCACAGAAGCCTTATCTTTGGTGCGCAAACGGGCGGCAGGATTAAGATTTCAAACTTTTCTTTCGGTGCCGACTGCCGTGCAACGCTTGAAATAATCAAACAATTAGGCTGCAGTGCCGATTTTATCAATGAGCGCACACTTATCCTTACAGCGCCAAAAAAACTCCAAACACCTGCATCAGTGCTTGACTGCGGCAACTCGGGGACATCTATGAGGCTTTTATCGGGATTATTGGCTTCATTGGACTTTAAAAGCATATTAATCGGCGACAAAAGCCTTTCTAAGCGCCCGATGAAACGCGTCATAGAGCCGCTGGGCCTTATGGGAGCGAAAATAAAGTCAAATGACTTTAAAGCCCCGCTTGAAATTGAAGGCAGGAAATTAGCCCCGATTCAATACAAAAGCCCCATAGCCTCCGCACAGGTAAAATCCTGCATTCTGCTTGCAGGAGTAAATACTCAAGGAGTAACAACAGTCCGGGAAGATACACTTTCTCGCGACCACTCCGAGCGCATGTTTGAATACCTCGGTGCCAAAATTAGCACAGGCAGGGATGAAAAAGGCTTTTTTACATCCGTTGAAAAATCACAACTTGTGCCAAAAGACATTGAGATTGCGGGTGATATATCATCTGCAGCTTTTTTTATGGTAATGGCAGCTATTGTACAGGACAGCGAAATAACAATTAAAAATGTCGGCCTTAATCCGACCCGCACAGGAATTTTGGATGTTTTTGACAAAATGGGCGTAAACTATGAAATATTGAATAAGCAAACAGTTTCAAACGAGCCTGTAGGCGATATAAAGGTATACTACAGTCCCGATTTAAAAGCCTGTGAAATCTCTGGCGATATTATCCCGAGACTTATCGATGAACTGCCGATAATCGCCGTACTTGCGGCGCGCGCAGAGGGCGAAACCACGGTCAAAGACGCTTCAGACTTAAGAAACAAAGAATCAGACAGGATAAGTGCGCTTGCTTCGGGTCTTAAAAAAATCGGCATAGAAATAGAAGAAAAACCTGACGGTTTTGTAATTTCAGGTACAAATAAAAACTTTCAAGGCGGGACAGAAGTCGAAACACATCTTGACCACAGGCTTGCAATGAGTTTCTTTACTGCGGGACTTGTTTCAAAAAATCCCGTAAAAATTAATGATTTTATCTGGGTTAACACGTCTTTCCCCGAATTTTTACCCCTGTTTGAAAAAATTTCAGGGTAAGGGCAATTTTTTGGCTTTACATGTTTTATGGCTGTATGGAACAAATAAATTCAAAATATCTCATATATCCCAAACAAAAAACAACCGATTCTGCCGCAACAAAGCTAAAACTTTTTTATACAAATGACTGGCACGGGCAAACCGACAACATCGGCGGAATTTTAGGCGGGTCTTTGCAGTTTGACTCAAGCACAAAAGGTCAGAAAATTGACACGTTAAAGCTTGCAGCAGGCGACACGTGGTCAGGCGCAAATATAAAGAAAAATAATTTCATACTAAATCTTATGAACTACATGGGTTTTGACGCCTGCGCAATCGGAAATCACGAATTGGACGCAGGCACAAAAGCCATGCTTGATACCGTCAGCAACTCAAGCAAGACAAAGTTTATAAGTGCAAACCTCAAAACAACGCAAGGCGAGCAGTTAAAAGGCGTAGAAACCTCTTTCATAAAAGAAGAAAATGGTAACAAATACGGTATTATCGGCCTGTCACCTCTGGATTTAAAGACAGTAGTCCTTCCCGAGAGGATTTCAGACATTAATGTGCAAAACTTTGAACAAACGGTAAAAAGCACACAAATTGAAATTGACAAAATGAAGGCGCAAGGCGTAAATAAGATAATTATTCTGTCACATATCGGCAAAGATATGGATGAAAAACTTGCACGCGCTCTGGATGGCGTTGATATTATCGTAGGCGGGCACTCTCATGATAAAATTGAAGACATAAAAGAGGGTGAAAGCCTTGTCAGAAGCAAGTCGGGCGAACCTGTAGTCATATTGCAAACAGGTCAAAATGCCGAAAATTACGGTATTTTAAATGCCGAATTTGATATAAACGGTATTTTAAAAAGAGTGTCAAATTCCGTTGTCGAAACAAGCAAAAAGAAAAGCTCCATTATAGAAGACATTAAAAACTTTGAAGTTGGAGTTTCTCCAAAGGTTGGCAGCATAAAAGAAATTGATTCTTTGCCTGAAAACAGAAGAAAGGCTCCCTCGCAATGGACAGCCATGATGGCGGATTCAATGAGGGAAGCGCTTGGCGTTGATGTGGCTCTTATCAACAGTGCAAATATAAGGAAAGTACCGCAAATCGGCAAACTTACCGAACAGGATATTGAAGAATCAGCACCTATGAAAAACGACCTGATAAAAACTCAGATGAGCGAAGAACAGATTGTATCGGGTATTAAAAATGCGGCATATCGTTCTATGGGTGCAACAGACGGCTACCCGGGACTTCTTCAGTGCAGCGGCATAAAATATACAATAGACAGTAACGGCAGCCTTTTAAATTTAAGCTTTGTCGACAAAGAAGGCAGAGAAACACCTGTTGACATAAACAATCCCTCGAAAACAAAAATGTACACGGTAGCACTTGACACCTTTCTTGCCAACGGCAAAGAATATCCCGAGATGGTGCCAAAATCACAGGTGGAAAAATTCAACTACGACAAAGATACCACTATGATTAACTATCTAAAAGCCCGCTCCGACAAGGAAGATTTAGTAATTAAAGACGATGGCAGACTGAAAATAGTACAAACATCGCAAGCCCCGCGGCAAAACAGTAGTACGAGAAACATTTAAGGGTAATTTTGCCCAGAAGTTTCATAAAGTATTTAATACACAGGTAGCCTGTCACAAAGGATGTTAAAAATCCCCAGAAAAAGGCTTTTACATTAATCTGCGCCGCCTGAGAAAAATCCATTTCAAGAAGCGGGAAAACCATTGACGCGCCTATTATTACAGGTATACTCATAAGGAAAGAAAATCTTGCCGCCTTAACCCTGTCAACACCCAGAAACACTTGTGTTGCAATAGTTAAACCCGAGCGCGAAAGTCCCGGAAAGATTGCAAGCCCCTGTGCAAGACCTGTCCAGAGGGAAGTTTTTATATCTATTTCTTTATTTTTGGATTTTAATTTTTCGCTGAAAAACAGTATAAAACCGGTTAAAATCAAAAACAAGCTCACTATTTTCGGATTTTCAAGAAGCGCATGTGTGGGCTCCTTTAAAATAAGTGCAACAGCACAGGTAATCGGGGTGGCGGCAGCAATATAAACCGCAATCTTAAAATCATCATGTGAATAATCCCTGTTTTTTAGACCCGAGAAAAATGCTTTTACAATATTAATTATATCTTTTCTAAAAAATATCAAAACAGCAAAGAGTGTTGCAAGATGTACGATTATGTCAAAAAACACCTCCTGAGCGGCCACATCGGAAAGGGTCTGTCCGCCCGAGAGCAGCTTATAAATTGATTGAGAAAAAACAATATGCGCCGAACTTGAAATAGGCAAAAATTCGCTTACTCCCTGTACTGCCCCGACTATAACCGCTTGCAGCGTCTGCATTTTAAACTCCTTATTCCCAATACGAAGCGCATGAAGTCTGAGTTTCCCAGACATTTACACGTGAAACACCGCTAAAATGTTCTTTGACTTTTTGATATATATATTTTGAAAGTATCTCGGAACTGGGTGAAACACCTTTAAACTCGGGCAGTTCATTGATATCTGTATGGTCTAGGTAATCTATTATTTCATTGACTGTTCTTTTTAAAACTTTAAAATCCACAAGAATATTGGATTTGTCAAGCTCACAGCCCTGAATACAGACTTCTACCTTCCAGTTGTGACCATGCTGATTTTCACAGTTTCCTCTGTAATTGAGCAAATGGTGTGCTGCCGAAAAATGTGTTTCTATTTTCACTTCAAACATAAAACTATTCTACCACCAACATTTATTAAAGCAAAATAAATGCTCCCGCCCGCTTAGAGCAAGGAGCATTCAATATGTGTTAAATTACTAGCCTTTGATTTGGTTCATTACTTCTTGCGCGAAGTTGTCCTGTCTTTTTTCAAGACCTTCGCCGAGAACAAATCTTTCAAATCTTACAACGGATAATTTACCTTTTATAAGCTGTTCAATTGTTTCGTCGGGGTTTTTAACAAAAGGCTGTTCAAGAAGCACCTTGTGAGCCATTTGTTTGTTAACACGACCTTCAACAATTTTAGCTCTGATTGCTTCGGGTTTGTTTGCAAGGTCTTCTTTACCCATTTCGATTCTTGTTTCTTCATCGATAACTGATTGAGGAATTTGATCTCTTGAAACAAACTCGGGAGCGGATGAAGCAATGTGGAGGCAAATATCTTTTGCAATAGTTTTTGTTTCATCGCTGCAGCTTCCTTCGCATTTTGTTTCAAGAAGGACGCCTATTTTGCCGTTGTGGATATATGTAGAAACGCAGCAGGGTGCTTCATAGCGAATAAATCTTCTGATGGTAATTTTTTCGCCGATTTTTGCAATTTGTTCTTTAATAACTTCATCTATTTTCTTTTTGCAAACGGGGCAGTCAAGCTCTAAAAGGTCATCAACCGATTTGGGATTAAGTTTTGCAACTGCCTGAGCCATCATGTTTGCAAGGTCTTTGAAGTTTTCATTTTTTGCAACAAAGTCTGTTTCACAGTTAAGTTCAACCATTGCACCGACTTTATCTTCTATAAATGAAGCAACCACACCTTCTGCGGCGATTCTGCCCATCTTTTTATCAGCGGAAGCAATGCCTTTTTGTCTTAAAATTTCCGCTGCTTTTTCCATATCACCCTGAGCTTCAACAAGAGCTTTTTTGGCATCCATCATGCCGGCACCTGTTTTATCTCTGAGTTCTTTTACCATAGAGGCTTTTATTTCCATAGTTTCACTCCTTTTATTTTAATTATTCGGCTGTAACATTTGCGTCTGCCGCTTCGATTTTTTCAATTTTCTTAACTTCGGCAGCTTTATTTTGTCTTAATTCTTTGCCTTCCAAAACCGCATCTGCAAGTTTTGAAGCAATAAGTTTAATTGAACGAAGAGCATCGTCGTTGCCGGGGATAATGTAGTCGATACCGTCGGGATCGGCGTTAGTATCAGCCAGACAGATAACAGGAATATTCAATTTATTTGCTTCCTGAATTGCAATAAGTTCTTTTTTCTGGTCAACAACAAAAAGCATATCGGGCATGCCTTTCATTTCTTTAATACCGCCCAGAGTTTTAGAAAGTTTTGCAAGCTGTCTGTTCAATTGAGCAACTTCTTTTTTGGGAAGCTTTTGAGCGTGGCCCGATTCCATAAATGACTCAAGCTCGCGGAGCTTGTTTACTCTGCCTCTGATTGTTTCAAAGTTTGTCATCATGCCGCCGAGCCATCTGCGGTTTACATAATATGCGCCTGCTCTTGTTGCTTCCTGTGCTATAACATCCATTGCCTGTTTTTTAGTACCGACAAAAAGAATGTTTCTGCCTCTGGCAGCCATTTCTCTGACTGCTGCATATGCTTCATCCAGTTTATCGGAAGTTTTTCTTAAATCAAGAATGTATATACCGTTTTTTGCACCGAAAATATAGGGTTTCATTTTCGGGTTCCATTTTTGAGTCTGGTGACCGAAGTGTACACCTGCGTCGAGCAATTCGACTAATGTTGCTGTTGCCATAGTTTTTTTGTCCTTTCGTCTTTTACACTCTTATAAAGCTTAAACTTCGACCCCTATTGGCGCGGGCTGGTATAACTACCATACGAATATAAAATAAGCCTTATACACAAAAAGTTTATTATAAACAAAAAAAATAATCAACTACAGCGGATGGTAGCAGGCAACATCAGTATTATCAATATTTTTAAGCCCGGGACACGCTGCTCTGCACCTGTCATCAGCCCTTTCACAGCGCGGATGAAAAGGACATCCCAAAACAGGCTCAGTAATAGGCGAAGGCTGTCCTTTAATATTTTTAAGCTTTTTACCCTTTTTGACCGGAAGCGCCTCAATTAAAGCTTTTGTATAGGGGTGGCGCGGGTGCTTAAAAAGCACATCACTCTGTGCACGCTCAACTACTCGGCCTAAATACATTATGGAAATATCATCACTGTATCGGGCAACAACCCCTAAATCATGTGTAATAAGAATAATAGTCCTGCCCTGTTCTTTAATTTTTTCAAGCAGCTTTAAAATCTGCGCCTGAATAGTGACATCAAGCGCCGTTGTGGGCTCATCCGCAATTAAAATATCAGCGTTTGCAGCAAGCGCCATAGCTATAATCACCCTTTGCTTCATCCCGCCAGAAAGCTCATGCGGGTATGCTTTTATCCTCTTTTGCGCATCCTTAAATTCGACACTTTCAAGTGTTTTAAGCGCTATATCAAGCGCCCTTTCTTTTGAAACGTCATTATGGAGCATTATTGTTTCAAGCAGCTGGTTTTCAACTGTATATAGAGGATTCAGACTCGTCATAGGGTCTTGCGGTATAAGAGCAATTTTTCTGCCTCTTATTTCTCTCATATCACGCTCGTCAAGTTCAAGAATATTTTTTCCTTCAAAAAGTATCTTTCCCCCGAGAAATTTTGAATTTTTAGGCAGGAGTCTTAACATGCTCATCATACTCATAGTCTTGCCGCAGCCGGATTCTCCAACAATCGCATGAATTTTGCCCTTAAAAAAAGAAAAATTTATATCTTTTAGGACACTATAGGTTTTACGGTCAATTTCAAGACCGAGAGAAAAATTTTTAATCTCTAACACGCTTTGCTGCATAATGAAATTATAACACGCAAAACAGGATAAATATGCACCAAATGGAGAGTCTGTCCGCAGAAGCTTACCTGGCGGCAGTTTGCTCTGCCTTTGATTCTTCCATAGACTTTCTGCGTTTTTTTCTTCTCATCAAATCCACAAATGCTTCAAGTCTTGTAATATATCCTGCTTTTCCCGTCTGCTCATCCATAATAAGGCTTAAAATAGGCAGGTTAACGTCTTCTCTCATTTTCGGGAAAATATTCTGCGACATAATTTCAGGCATGCACGTAAAAGGCGAAACATGTATAAGTCCGTCCGTGCCTTTTTGCTCAGCATACATAACATCACTTATGCACTCAAGCGCATCGCCCCCGATATCACGCATCAGGTAAGGTTTTGCCATTCTGTATGCACGCTCTAAATGCGTCTCGCCGCGCTTGCACATTTTAGGAATTATAGCATCTCTTAAAAACCCGCTTACAGTCAGGCTGCGCCTTACCTGAACACCGAGTTTGCCAAGCTCACGTTCAATATTCTGATTGGCAAAATCATCAAGCACTACATAGATTTCACCTGTCAAATCCACCCGCAAAACTTCTCTGTTCGGGTCTATTTTAACATTTGAAATCTCGCTCAAACCTTTTTTCAGTGCTTTTTTCAACTCTCGTGAAGTATCTGCATCCATAACATACCTAAGTGCGCGTTTATAAGCCCTCTCGCTGTCGCCAAAGTTAATTTCGCGCGCCCTGTGGTAAGAAAGGAAATTTTGCAGTTCATCAAGTGCAAAAACTTTTCTCACTGCGATATTTATTGCACGCATAATACGTATAATGTTTTTTGACCCCGTAAGATTTACAAGAAAATCATACATGCCCCTAAAGCCGTCATAGAGTGAAAGTTCTATATAATTTGCGTGATATCCCAAATCCTCAAGCACGGTTTTAATATTTTTCCCGTACTCGCCCAGACGGCAAATACCGGGAGATGTTATCATGGCAACATAATCCGCCCCGCCTTCAATTGCTTCGATAAAATTTCCGAGAATAAGTTTATAAGGCAGACATATAGCCTCCGGAGAATTTTTAGTCCCCAGCGAAAGTGTGCGTTTTGAAGTATACGGCGGAACAAAAGGCTCCAGCCCCATTTTCTTTAATGCTGCAGCCCATGCGACATAAATTGTTCCCATGTGCGGGAAAGCCACTTTTATTTTCTTTTCATGCTCTTGATTTGTCATAATTACATTCTCTCACAAAGATAAAAAATGCGCAAAAGCCTCCGAATTCCGGAGGCTTTTTTAGAATTAAACCGCGCAGGTCGTTATTTTAATTCAACAGTAGCGCCTGCTTCTTCAAGTTTTTTCTTCATTTCGGCAGCTTCTTCTTTTTTAACGTTTTCTTTAATCGGTTTAGGAGCGCCGTCTACGAGGTCTTTAGCTTCTTTTAAGCCGAGTCCTGTGATTTCGCGAACGATTTTAAGTACGGGGATTTTGTTAGCGCCTGCTGAAGCCAATACAACAGTTACTTCAGAAGCTTCTTCAGCACCTGCTTCTGCTGCGCCTGCTGCAGGAGCTGCTGCTGCAACTGCAACGGGTGCTGCTGCAGATACGCCGAATTTTTCTTCCATAGCTTTAACAAGTTCAGCTGCTTCGATAAGAGTTAATTTTTCAATTGATTCTAAAATTGTTTCTACGTTGCTCATTTTTTTATCCTTTCAATTATTTTTATTGTGTTCTTAAGATGCTTTTTGCTTAGCAACTGCATCAATAGCCCTGACTAACGCGCTCATAACGCCATTGACACTGTAAACAATGCCGGAAGCGGGCGAGTTGATAGAACCGAGAATTTTTGCGTAAAGTTCTTCTTTTGAGGGCATTTTTGCAAGCTGTTGGGCTTCCTGAGCGCTTAAAAGTTTACCGTCAAGCACACCGCCTAAAATTTCGCCTTTTTTGTTTTCTTTGATGAACTTAGCCACAACCTTAGCAGCGCTTACTTCATCTCCGAAGCCGAATGCAATAGCGTTAGGACCTTGCATTAAAGACTCAACTGCTTCAAAATTTGTCCCCTTGGAAGCGATTTTACACAAAGTGTTTTTTGTAACGGTATAATCGGCATTTTGTTTTTGCAGCTCGCGGCGAAGTTCGGTAATTTCTTCAACGCTCAGACCGCGGTAATCGGTAACGATTGCAACTTTAGCCTGTTCAAACTGCTTTTTAAAATATTCGATTTTCTCGTTTTTAAAAGCTTTTGTTGCCACTTTGATGCGCTCCTTTCTAGAGGGTATTTCGCATATAAACTAAAAAGTTTTGCGAACATATTTGTACACGCAAAACAATAACAAACAAGTATTATTCAACTTTATTGCTACCTGGGCCGGAAATTAAGCAAAAATAAAATCTGCACCGACTGTCTTGGGTACATTATTAAAATATTAAAAACACAAAACAATGTCAACAAAAAATGTTACAAATATTAAATTGTATATTGCAATATATATCAGTATATACGGCAATCAGCGAAAAAAAGAGTTAAAATTTTATTAAAAACTGGTGACAACTCGCGTTTTTTTGTTATTATAATTACTCTGGTAAAACAAGATGGAAAACTTAAAACACAAAATTGAAAAAAATGCCAAATTGAGGAGTTACCTTGACCTTATAAACAAAATAGCCAAGGTTGAATACAAAAGCATATCTTCGCAGCATTTAATAGAGTTTGACGAACTTGTAAACATAGGAATCCAAACAGTGGATATACTGTGTGCCGATGACAAAAAAGACAGCTATAATGAATCTTACCTTTCTACCGCAATTAAATGGGCAATAAGAAACGAATTAAGACGCCGATACCGCTGGCATGGCGTGCGCCACAATTGCAGCGAAACACAGACAAATGAAATAAGGGAAGCCATTTACAAAACAATTCTCTCAACTGATGAAATGTTTGACAATGACAAACCCTTTGAAATAAAAGACGTAAGGAAAAACCCTGAAGAATCCTGTGAGTTTGAGCAAATTTCAGAAGCAATTAAAAAAGCAATCTCGACCCTTCCCAGACGCGAAAGAGAGCTTATAGAGTCAAAGTTTTTTCAGGAAAAGAAACTCCATGAACTATCTGATGAATTTTCTATCTCCCCTTCAAGAATTTCAAGAATTATAAAATCAGGCTTAGATAAAATAAAAGAAGAACTTCTGAAAAACGAAGTACTCTAGTTAAATTTAAGCGCCAATCAACTTTCGCATTCTTACAAAAAAAAGGTGCGGTTGTAAAACTACACTGGAGCCGCACCAAGATACTAAATTACCATTCGATTATTATTTTTCCTGCACCGCCTGAGCCTCCCGTTGAAGGAGGAGAATTTACGTTCGAAGCCTCGGAAACACCCGCACCGGAACCTCCCGCGCCATATGAAACAGAAGAATTTCCATTACCCGTTTGCACAGGGAATCCGCCGGAGCCATATACCGTAGAAGCTCCCGCACCGCTTGTTATATCAGTAGCGTCAGAGCCCGCGTCACCATTAAAGCAGACCAAACCCGTTAAATTACCCATTGCACACAAGGTTGGAGTAATCCCGCCCTTGCCGTTTACTATCAGGTCGTTTTCCAATCTGGCATTTTCTCCGCCCAAGCCGCCGCCGACACGCAGGTTAAATTGTCCCGGAGCATATCCGAAAATCGTGTCACCTCCGTTTTGAGCGGTAACCTCGGCATTATCACCCCAGGGAAGTGTACCGCCCTTACCACCGTTTCCGATTTGCACACTTACTTTATCGTTTCCATTAGTAATATGTATTGTTTTTTTAAGAGAGTATCCTGCGGAACCGCCGCCCCCGCGTCCTTTTTTGTCAGGATTCCAGGTTATCTTTACATACCCCGGAGCACCGTTACCGCCATCAACGTCGCCATATCCGCCTCCGCCGCCGCAGCCGCCGTAACCTGTTGCATCAAGGGACAAGGAAGCAGTCATTGAAGCACCTTTACCGGGCTCACAAAATTGATTCTTGTCAATTATTGTTTTACCACCATCACCGCCCCTCATGGTTTTTTCATAAGAAGAGGGTTTATTGACGCTGCCTCCTGCATACTGAGATGAACCTGTATAGAAAACATTCTGCTGATACCCAAGAGAAGAAGTGTCAAAGTTTCCCTCGGATTTTCCGCCCCTAAACACATAGCCGCTGTTTCCTCTGGCTCCCGTGTATTTACCCGAACATGAGCCGTAAGCGCAATCATTCATATTTCCTGTCATAACAATTACTGCATTACCTCTCTTGAGCACAGAGGGTTTGCCGTTTTCTCCGTTGTGCGGAGCACTGAATGCAAATGATGAACTCAGTGAAGCGGCTCTGCCGCCTTCTCCGCCTTCTCCGACAATGACTGTAATTTTTTCGCCGGGCGTAACTTTAAATCTTTGCTTTGGAACAATTGAACCGCTGCCGCCGCCACCGCCGCCGTTTTTTGTTTCATGGTAAGATATTCCCACAAAACCAGGTGCTCCGTTTCCGGTAAACCAAAAACCCGGGCAATCGCGCGAAGTAGGCAGTATTTTACATTGCCAGCCGCCTCCGCAGCCTCCGGCACCATACCCTTGACCATGGCGAAGCGGGCTGTTATACACTTCTTCAAATTCACCGCCTACACCAAAAAGACTTGAACCGCCCTGTGCGCCGGGAACATCATGGGTATTTACAGAAGAGGAGCAAACCCCGTTTTTGCCGTCGGTGCCATTAGGAAGCGCACCGCTGCCGCCGCCGGTAACAAAAATACTATCGTTTTTATACACACAATATCCGCCTCCGTTTGCCCTGCCTCCCTTTGCACCGGAGTTTGAATATCCGGCAGAGTCTCCGTTTCTGCCGTCGCAAATCAAAACACCCCAGGCTCCGCCGCCTCCGCCGCCGCAACCCAGAATAATATTATTATTTTCATCAGCTATATAAGTTGCACCCCCGCCGCAACCTGCATAGCCGTACCCGTTTTCCGTAGCAACTCCGCCGCCGCTTGTGGCAGCATTTTCACCCAATAAACCGCAGCATCCATGCCCCTGTCCGCCGCGGCCGACATATATTTTATAATTTTTGTTTTTTAAAATGGTTGCCGTTTCATAGCGTGCTGCGCCTCCGCCTCCGCCGGCGCCTTCATATCCGCGGCCACCGCCTCCGCCGCCTGCAGACATGGCCACCATGACAACATCAGAGAAAAAGTATTTTGTATCGGCAGGGCTTAAAGTGGCGCTGCCGTCTTGCAAAACATCTTGTGTTGATATCGTTCTTTGTTCAACATTGTCAGGCACATATGCAAAAGACACATAGCTGCGGTTAATTAACCCTGAGTGAGTCCAGGATATAGCCTTTAAATCTGCAGAAACATTCCCGGCACCTCCGCCTGCGCCGCCGCCAACCAGAGTTGCCTCTATTTCATTTACACCTTCCGGCACCACAAACTCATATGTACCTGCCTGAGTATACTCAACGCTCCCGCTTGATACTCCGCCGCCTCCTCCTCCGCCGCCGCCTACAACAGTGACGTTAAAGGTATCTCCTGCTCCTGCGGGAAATTCAAATTCTCCCTTACAGGAGTTGTCTGCGTTGTCAATATTATTACAATATTTGCTGCCGTAAGTAATTTCAACCGATTTTACCGCAAATGGCGATTTACCGGTTCCCTCTTTTCTCTGCGTGAGCATGGGAGCCATGGCTATTAAAATAATTGAACAAACCAATAAAACAATAAGCATTTCAGCCAGAGTAAAGCCGTAACGCAGGCGAATGCGGCGCATTGGAGCGCTTTTCGTATCTTTATTCATATTTTTCTCCAGGTTAACTTTGATAAGATAATAACTTATTTACTGGATATTGTCCAGTAAATTTATGTCATATTTTCCAGTAATCTTGTAGAATGGATGAAAAAGTTTTCTACCAAAAACTCGGTGTCAGAATAAAATACCTGCGGGAAAAAGCGGGTCTGACACAAGAAAAACTGGCGGAAAAATCAGGCATAAGTCTTGATTATTTAGGAAAAATAGAAGTAAATATTAATAAACCCGGACTTAAAACAATAATTAAACTTGCAAATGCGCTCAAAATCGAACCTTATAAGA